>Ga0181558_10006223_pt1 | contig 10420 bp, 5 predicted proteins | sample 011ome_22_FD_133754 | JGI IMG/M metagenome (GOLD analysis project Ga0181558, IMG submission 133754) | Coastal salt marsh microbial communities from the Groves Creek Marsh, Skidaway Island, Georgia - 011507BT metaG (megahit assembly) | ecosystem: Environmental > Aquatic > Marine > Intertidal zone... | reverse complement strand
GACGAGCACGCGCCCGCGCGGCAAGAGTACGGGAGATCAATGCCAGCTTCCTGTTTACGTGCAACACATCGCACCGTCAGTCGCGGCGCCTCGGCGCTCGCGCGCGCAACCACGCGTTCGATCGATCGATCGATCGATCGATCGAGGGTGAGGTAGGTTCTCGACGCTCGACGACGTGGTGCATCCATCGCCATCGCGCGCGACGTGACGTCGCACGCGTCACGATCAACCCCGAAACAAATCATACAAAAAAACATCGTCGTCGTCACGCACGCGCACGCACGCGACACGCGCACGTACCTCAGCCGCGTCGAGAATGTACGTGTCATCCGCGCACTCGATCACGGTTTTCCCATCGGGCCCGTCGAGGGTGACGGAGTACTTGGCCTTGATCGCCGCGCGCGGCGCCGCGGTGCGGCGCGCGACGGTGGACGTGCGCGCGGCGGAGAACGCAGAGGCGGTCACGGCGGTGGAAGAAATCGTGAAGGCAGACATATCGTGTGTACTACGAACGTGCGTGAGGTTGTGTCGCGCGAACGACGACGACGACGATGAATGAATGAATGAATGAATCATGAATCATGAATCGCTCCAGTGATGGTCGAGTCCCTATGGTTTCACCAATCACGACCACGGCGCGATCGTTTTACCACACCCCGACTCTGTCGAGGGGTGCACCCCAATCCCTGTGGGCATCACAACCATTGACCAATCACGACCACGCACGAGGGGGACTGCGGCGTGATCTCTTCCGCGCCTCTGGTCGTGATTGGTCGTGCGCCACATCAGGGGGATGTCTCCCCAACCCTGACGTCAGTGTGTGACGACGACGATGACGATGACGATGACGACGACGCATGGGGTACGGGTGACGACGCGGGCGAGCACGAGCGCGAAGACGCGAATGATGCGAATGACGACGACGCATGGCGTGAGGTCTCGCGTGGTGTCGCGCGAGGCGACGACGGAGGGCGAGGGCGAGGGCGAGGGCGAGGGCGACAACGCGCGACGACGGGCGGCGGCGGAGGTCAAGGTGGACCCGTTCGGGTTCGGGTCGCGTCGACAAGACGAGCCGGATAAGATTATCCCTGGATTTGACACCGCGGAGGGTGGTAAGGTTGGTCCGCTCGGGACGGCGGCGATTTCGGCGCTGTTGTTTGTGTTGTTTGGGGGGTCGTTTTTCTTTACGAGCGTGCCGCGGAACGCGGTGCTCGAGCTCGCGGCGCGCGAGTTGGCGGATGATCCGAATGCGCCCACGCAATCGTTCCGATAATTTATTTATTTAATGTGATTTAATGTGATGATTTTGGTGTTTTACTGTCGTCGTAGATGACGACTTTTACTGTTTTAGTGCGTGCGCGCGCGCGCGTCGTGAGATGGTTTTGTAATCACAAAATGCGCGACAACGACGTTCTTCTACTACGCTATCTATGTACCGCGTTGTATTCTTCATTGTTTTGCGTGACGGTTGGCGCGCATCATGCTTTCATGCCAAGACGTTCGCGCACGACTCTGGTTTCGAAGAAATGCGCGAGCGCCTCAGCCGTGGGTGCGCGATGAGACGCGCGAAGCATGGCGACGGCGCGCGGCGTCAACGCTCGGACGCAGTCGACGTCGTCGAGCGGCGCGGCGTACAACGCGCGCGCTGCGAGACGTTCTCGTGTAGAGAACAATGCGTTCGACGAAAGCATTTCATCGGCGTCGTATTTTTTGTCGTTCGTGCGCGCGTGATCGCTATCAATAACTAAGCACTGCGTCAAGTGCTCGAGGAAGCACTCTCGTCTGACGTTGACGTCGGCGAAGACGTCGCGCGACGCGCTCAACGTCTTGAGTAACGCATCTCCTGCGGCAAATTCCAAACGCGTCAATGTGCCGCCACTTGAGTCATTCACCCGTCGCGCCAACTGATAGGCATCGCGAACGATGGCGATGAACGCGTCTTGAGCGGCGCGCGGGACGCCGGGCTCCGCGCTCAACGCGTCGCACGCCTCGACGCACGCCATCGAACGGTTCACTACATCACTCGCGTTCGGTAAATCCAACATCACCTCATCCACGGTCACACCTGCGCGCAATACGTTACACAACGCCTCCCAAGCCGTCACATCGTCGTCTCCACCGTGTACAACGACGATTTTAGCCGCGTCGCGCGCGAGCGCCAACGCCCGAGGAACGACGCTCGGGTCGCTCGAGCGCAGCGCCGTGGCTAAAAATACCCACAGCGACGGTGACAGCGCGTCGTACGCGCTCTTGCGCGCACTAATAACGCGCGTCAATCGTGGAATGACGAGAGTAGAGACGCGCGTGGCGTCGAATTTGACATTTAATGTCGCTTCGACGGCGCCGACGCGAAGGGCGTCCCACGCGCTCGAGCTCAATCCGTCGAGCTCAGAGGAATCTAATACGTCGTTGAATAACGCGTCGAGCGCGCGATCGCTGCGCGCGGTGAGCGCACCGAGCGCGTCGCAAGCTGCGATCCACGCAGTTTTGACCCAAATTGCGTCATCATCGCCGTCGCCGTCGCCGTCGTGTCGTGTCACTAAACGCGCGCGGCAATCCGCAACGAGCCGCGTCAACATCCCGAGCGCGAGCTCGGCGTCGGCGTCGGCTGTCTGGGCACGTTCAGCGAGTTTCAACGCAAACGCCCCGAGTAACCGCACCGCGCGTTCGACGCACGTGAAAGGTAACCCAAGATACTCGTCGTCATCCACAGCGGCGCGTTCTCGAGATACGGCGACCGCCAACGCGTTGGCGAGCGGCTCGGCGCACGCTCGAAACGTATTCGCGACGACGACGATGCCGTCATCGCGCGCCGCGAGCTCCAACACCTCAATCGCCGGCTCCCAACCCGCACCGAGAGTCTCTCCAAACCGCTGTAACGCCTGCGCGACGCACGACGCGACTAAATCGCGCGCTTTTTCTGTCGGCGCGCAACGCATGGCGGATACGAAGGGTCGCACCGCGTCGGCGTGATGCGTCGCCGCGCGCGTCGCTCGCGCCCGCGACAATAACCGGTTCGCCACTTGACGGAGCGAATCCGTGGCGTGCATCACGACTTTCTCATCTGGATGCGTCACGCCTTCGATTAAATGATCGGCGACGACGGACCAGAGCTTACTCCATACCAAGCGCACTCGAGTCATATTCGTCGCCGCGACTTCGGTGAGGCGCAACAACGCGAAGAGCTTTCCTGGCGTCACAGGCGTGCCATCCGCGCGCCAGAGCTCGTCATGCGATACCGCAGCGATGGAGCTGGCGTAAATGATGATTTCGTCCGAGTCTAATCGCGTGCTGAGGGCGAAGACGCGTTCGATGGCTTCGCCGCCCGACGTCGCGAGCCACGACGTCACCGCGACTTCGGCGGGCGTCAACAATCCTTGCGCCGCTGCATCGGAATCTATGCCTACCGATCCCATCGCTGGCGTCGCCGTCGTCGCCAACGTTGGTGCGCGTCGCAACGGCGCACGAATCACCTCCACCGCCTGTCGCGTGTTGAAAGATACGCCCGCGCCGACGACCACCCTGAGCTCCTCGAGCCGCGACACGATTTCGAGCGCGCTCGCCCACGCGTCCACGCCACCGAGCCTCGATTCAGTCGCCACGAGCTCGAGCAAGGTATTCAGCGCTTCTTTGCTTTGCGTCGCGGCGGGTTCGCCCGAAGACTGTCGGCCAAAACCGGGTGCGGCGACGAGGAAATCGCGAATGTCGTCCCGGAGCGTCGGGAGTTGAAGCGAAGAGGCGAGCGCGAGCATGGCGCGCGCGCCTTCGAGCGGCATCGCCGCGCGCGCTTCATCTGGCGCCGCCGCAAATGCGCTGGCGAGTGCAGATAGCATGTATGCACCGGCGGCGTCGAGCATGGGACGCGCCAAGCCTGGTTCAGAGGCGCGGACGAATAACGCGCTCGCGGCGTCGTCGGCGCTCGCGGAATCATCCTTTGTGAATAACGCCTTGGTCGCGCGTAAGAGCTCGGCGGTTTCATCGCTCGCTTCCTTGAGCGTCGAGCGGTGCCGCCACGGTGCGGCAAAATTTAGCGCCTGCGTGAGCGTCGACGATACCTTGGTCTTCGTCGGCGCGGTGGCCGTACCGACGCCATTCATCGAGCCGGCGTGTTGCATTTTAATTTCATTCGCGCTCACGCGCGCGTATATCGCCGCCACGTCTTCATCATCCAGCTCCGACGTCGCATCTGCGGCTTTCGCCATGGAGACGAAATCGCGCTCGCTCATCTTCATCGACGCATCCGTGAGAGGATTGTGCGCATCCGTGTTCAACATGACGACGGCAAAGGCGAGAATGTACGCGGCGTCGCTCGACGGGTACGCGCTCGGATTGCACGCGCAAAATCTCGCGGCAAAGGCTTCCATGAGACGATCGATCTTCTGTGCTTCACCTGGGAGCTTAAATCCACCCAAAAACGTGCGCAAGGCGTCATCGATGGGAATGGATGTAAAGTCAAAGGTGTGCGCATAGGCGCGCATGACGGCGAGCGCGTCGGCGTCGTGCGCGCCAAGGAATTCGCCAATCGCGCCCTGCGTCAGGCGCGAGTTGGGTTTTCGTAAGAGCTCAGCCATGTGAGCGGCGTTTTCGGCGGCGTTGGCGGTGGTGGCGGCATCACCTGTGGCGCGACGCAGGTTTTCAAATGTCGGTTGAGCGTTGAACGCCTCGACGGCTTTCTCTATGGAGACTTTGCGTTGCTTGGCTTTTTGGAATCGAACGGATTCGGATTCGAGGCTTTTGCTCGTCGTCGTCGTCGTCGTCGTCGTCGTCGTCGTCATCGTCGTTGTTGTTCTCGTCGCGTCTATCGGCGCATCTTCATCGTCATCTTTCATGTCGCGCGACGGGGACTCGGGCGTCCCTGCGCTCGAGTCTTCATCCGTAATCGTCACCGTCGCCGCAGCAGCCGCCGCGGCCACCGACCCGATGGGCGACGCGGCTGTCCCACCAGACTTCAACGTTTGCAAAACTTTGCGCGAGACCGCGGGCCTGAGTTCGCCATCAAACCCATCATTCGCGGCGTCGACGAACTCAGAAGAGGACGCTTCGGCGGAGCCGTCGGAGCCGTCGTCGTTTCCTCGCGCGTGCCACGACTGCAACGACCGCAGTATACTAAACAAACACGTCAACACCGCATCTCGCTCGAGCACATCAGACACGCGCGCCGCGCCCGCGAGCGCCATCGCCGTGCGTTCATACAAATTCGCCGCGTGTAAATCACAGTCGTAATTGACAAAGATATCCACCAACGCTTGCGAATCGCTCGCCAATCGCCGCACCAACCGCAACGCCGCCACGCGCATCGCGGTGCTCGCGTCATCGCTCTGTAACGGATGCAACGCCATGATTGGATATAATGCTGCGACTTGTTGTTTATATGCGCCTCGTGCGCGCGTCGCCAACGATCCATACGTCATGCGGGCGATGCTCACTAAAATTCCGACGCTCGCCTCGGCTTCGGCGCCTCGCGGGACTTGTAACAGTGCGTTACGCATGAGCGCGAGCGACAAAGGTTGCCTGAGCTGCACTTGAAAGTATTCAAGCCACGTGGCGGCACGTGGACCGTCCATGAGCTGGCGTAAAATGTCCAACGCCAACGCCTTTGAATGCGCGAGGTAGGCGTCGACGTCGACGGCGCCTTCTCTGGCGGCAATTTTACACAGCGTCAGAAGGAGCATCAGCACGTCGTCGGCGTTTTGTTCCTTATCTGTCGTCATCATAGTCGTCGTTGTCGCACTCGCCGTCGCGCTGTCGTACGCATCATCAAAAGAGCCGGCGTCAAATGCGCGCTTAAACGTCGCGTTGATGATTTGCGTCAACGCCGTCTTGGCCACGCTCCTCGACGCCTCGTCATCCCCAATAATCGCCATATGAAACACCGTGCGCGTGGCATGCATCAGCGCCTCCCCGCGCACAATCAACCCCGCCTGTGGGCTCGCACACGCGCTCAGTAATACCTGTATCACGCCCAATCCAACATCCCGACGCGCGTCGGCGTCGCTCGCGCTCGCGCCCGGTCCGACGCCCGCGGCGCTCTCCACGCACCCACACACTCCCGCGATGAGCTCTGACGCCGCCTCAGCGTCACCAACCGCACGAATACCACATCCTACGCCGTTTTCATCCAACGTGCGCCACGCCACGCACCGCCCGACGATGGCGTTGATGTTCGTAAACGCTCCGACGCACGCGCACGCCCACGCGCGTTGCCTCGCGGTGCCAATCATCATGGCCAACTTGCACGCCTCGCACGCGTCCCGGGCGAGGTCATACGCCGAATACGTGCCATTTGGTCGTTCGGCGTTCGCCTCGTACGTTTTCAGGGCGTCGAGAAGCGCGCGGTGCGGCGGGTTTGGCGCGAATTGCATGAAGATTGAGATTTCGTGCTTAATCTTGCGCAACAGCGGCGTGGCTATGGATGCGATGGCGTCCGCGGTGAGCGCCAGGGCGGGTGTATGCTCATCAGGCGCGGGTGGCGCGTCGTCGACGGCGACGGACGCCGACGCCGACGTCATCGCGCGCGCGGTTGTGGAGTTTGAGCTGAGATTAAGCAGAGGAAACGCTCTATCGAGCCGTACCGTAGTGATATACAACGAAATGATATACAACGAAATGCTGAATGAATGAAAATACGCGCTCTAAAATGGGATGGCGTCGATTTCGGCGCGACGGGCTTCGACGTCGGTGACGCCCTCGAGCCGCGCGACGTCGGCGTTGAAGTCGTGCGCGACGACAAAGGATGGCACCGCGTCAACGTCGTTTGTGATCAAATCTTCACAAGACGCGTCGAGGGTGATTTCATAGATGACATTTTGGGCAAATGTGTTCATGCCTGGTGCTTTTTCGCGATCGACGCCGGTGAGGTAGGCGAAGATTAAGCGTAAAATCGCTTGATGGCTGACGATGAGCACGGGTTCGGTGTACGATTCCATCTCTTGGATGCACGGCTCGATGCGAGAGATTAAATCGAAATAGCTCTCCCCGCGCGGATATCGATAGCCAATTTTATCCATCGAACGCAGATGCGCGGCTTGCGGGTTGTTCAACACGATGTCCTCAGGCGTCATGCCTTCGCAGTCGCCAGCGAAGATTTCGTCAATGTTGCGATAGACGCGCGGCGACATTTGCTCCCAGTCACCGTTTGAAATCTTGGGATGCGGAATATGCGCCGCTGTTTGAATTGTGCGAATGAGTGACGACGTCCATAGGCGCGCGCGCTTTGTTGAAGACGTCTCGCACCACTCGCCCGTGGTTTCGTCCCGACGCATGCCGCAAATTTTCTCGCCGGCGAAGCGCGCGAGAATTTCCGAAAACACCACACCCTTTGCGGTGATTGGCGAGTTTCCGCCTAATCGTCCGGTGGTGTTGTACTCGCTCTCACCGTGACGACACAAGTAAATCTTGTGCGCCGTTGGGTGCGTGGCTGTTAAGAATTGCACGATGCGCTGCGGAAGATAGGCGCGCATGCGATTCGTCATCACGCGCTCGCCGTAATTGTACAATTTGATGTACGACAAGTCATCTTCGCTACCGTCCTCTTGTAAGGTGACGTAGAGCTTGCGGTATTCATCTATTCTACGTCTCCACATCGTCTTTTCGCGTTCGACGTCTTCTGATTTCACCAATCCCTTCTTCACGTCGCGCGCCACGCGTTGGGATAACACCTCATCCTTGAGCGCCTGCTTTGTGAGCGTGGTTTCGATAAAAATCGTCTTCACCTTGCGTGCACCCGAATGCGCGTCACCATCACTTAGTTCCTCGAGCTGTCTCAATATCGTTCGCCGGCGCTCTTTACTCGTACCGCTCCACGTGTCGTAAAACGTCGAGCTCGCGTCGCTCGAATACACAACCGCCACTCGACCCGAATCCACGTGCTTGGCGTTCGCATCCATGGGATCGATCCCATCTCGCTCCAATCGCACGTTAACTCCTTTCGTCTCCGCATCCGACCGCAAAAATCGCCCCAGCTCGTCTAAAACCGCCCCAGATCCGCTCGTCGCGGCGATATCAAACGCCCGACACCGCGCGCCGTGGAAAAACCTCAAATACCGTTTCAATCTCAACGCAATCGTACGCTTCCCGCGCAGCGGTAACCCAACAAAAACCAACACATGACGTTCACCTATATTCCCCGCCAACGCCGCGATCGGTGGCGGTACCGTCGTCGGCGCTGGGTTATGCGATTTCACCCGAAGCAAATCTTCCTGCGACTTTGCGTACAACAAATTCGCATCCTTGGGCTGCTGGTCCATCGAATTCCCGCGCTGTGTCCCGCGCAACGACGCCACGCAATCGGTCAGTCGATGGTCGCGCACGCGGCGTTCGTCGCCATCGTCATCTGGGCGGTCGACACGCACCTCGAACGCGTCGGAAGGCGATGGCGATGACGGTGCGTCAGCCATCGGTCGCGTCGCGCAGTGACGCGTCACCTCAGCGACGGTGGCGAACCAGCGGTCGCGACGACGGACGAACGCGAGATATAGATGCACGACGACGGGTTTCGCGCGCCCGAGGCGCGCATCGTTCGGAGACCGACGACGACGACGACGACGACGACGTGCACACGTCAGATGCCGACGCATCATCATCATCATCATCGCGTCATGTCCGTGACGTCGATGCGCGTCGTGCGATGCGATGCGCGCGCGAAAGAGACGACGACGACGCATTCGAGGCGTCACGCGTTGGCCGGCGTCGCGGCCGTCATCGCGCTCGGTCCGCGACGCGCGAGGGCAGAACAACCCGCGTCGTCGTCGTCGTCGTCGTCATCCATTGTGGATGCGTTCGAGGCGCAACTCAGCGCGTTCGATCCGTGGGCGGATGCGCGCCGCGAGCGCGCGCGAGCGCGCGCGATGGCGCGTAAATCTATTGATTCTCGCATCGTTCAAGAGCGAATCGCGAAAGAAAAGGAGGATGAGCGCGCGAGGGCGGTGTACGCGGAGCAAGCGGCGAGACGCAAGACGCGCGCGAGGCTCGAGCGCGAGGACGAGTTGACGCCCGAGGAGATCGATCGCGAGGTTATTCGTGCAGGTGAGGACGCGAGAATTGCCGTTGAGCGTGGTTTACAAGCTGAGGAGATTGAGTTGGCGGCGTATGAGCGTCGACAGGCGGAGTTGCGCGCCACCGCGGAGGCGAGAAACGCCGAGTTTCTGCTCTCGTCGACGACGAGCGGCGTAGACCAAGAAACAGAACCAGCAGCGGTAGCTTTAGCAGAAGAGTAATTGTGTATTGATAATTCAATCATTAGTAGTACTCGTAATAGTAGTAGTGTACACGTCGTCGTCGTCGTCGTCGTCCTTGAGCACCTTTAACAACAACCTATTTATTAGCAGTAAAGAGCTCGTCGAATCCCATCAACCGCGGCACCAAGTAGACAATCAAGTGTCGAATCGCCGCCGATTCGCCGTACGACACCGGCACAGAGTGAAACGATTTCGCGCCACCATCATTCCCCGATGATTTTGACGTCACGGAGACGTTGACGAATAACCCACCAGACCCATCAGGCATGGGTTCGACGACAAACTTTTTATTCGTCGCGCCTCGCGCGCTCGTCCCGGCGCCCGGGTCGTGAAAAAATGAACACCCCGAGTTGGCCGCCATGCGATCCGCCAGCTCTGCCGCCTCCGTCGCGCTAAGCATGAATGATGATTTATTGCCCCAATCGTATTGTCGCGGTGCGGTGGCATTCGCGAGCTCGAAGAGGATGCCTCCAGCGCGCTTCAACACGGAGCGTCCGCCGGCGTCGCGTTCGAATTGCGCCTTGACGCACTTGACTTTCAACGCGCCTTTGGTTTTGTACACGCCGTAATCGACGAAAACACTATTACCACCGCTACTAGTGGTATTGGACGTCGGCGGCGGCGGCGTATTCTGCTGCGGCGGCGGCGCGCCGAGCGGCGGGCGAAGAGGCGGCGGCGACGACCAATTGGATTGCGCGCGCGTCGTCGTCGTCGTCGTCGTCGTCGTCGAGCGCGCTAATAATCGTTTCAAGTGCGCGGCGTTCGCGGGTGTCATCGCTAACACACGCACAGGTCTGAGCATCGTCTTCTGATGTGCCGACAACCCGTTGTCGGCGGCGGCGTCGGAATGTGACGCGTCGTCGCCCGGTCCTCCTTGAAGATGCGCGAAAAACTTCACCCCGGCGAGCTCGCCCGGTATCCGACGCTCGAGCGCGGCGTCGAGAGGATTTGCCACGTTCAACAACGTCACGCGCGTCGTGATGTCCACACTGGTCGACGAGGGTTTGACGATTGGACCCGACGACGACGACGGTAACGCCCCGATGGATTCCTTCGCCGCGCGGTCGCGGGTGAGAAATGTCACCGCCGCGCCTTCAAGGTGATGACTACGTTGTTGACGACGACGATGTTGACGCGTCGCGCCGCTCGGACTCGCAATCACCTTTCGTTTCTTCACCGGCACG
>Ga0181558_10006207_pt1 | contig 10438 bp, 10 predicted proteins | sample 011ome_22_FD_133754 | JGI IMG/M metagenome (GOLD analysis project Ga0181558, IMG submission 133754) | Coastal salt marsh microbial communities from the Groves Creek Marsh, Skidaway Island, Georgia - 011507BT metaG (megahit assembly) | ecosystem: Environmental > Aquatic > Marine > Intertidal... | reverse complement strand
CGCCAACGCCGCAACCGCCATGTGCCACGGCGCCGATGCCGCCGCGAACGCGGAGAGGACGGCGGCCGAAACGTTCGAGCAGGGCCAGTCCGCCGCGGGCCTGCCGACGGTCGATATCCCCGCCGCCGAACTGGCCGACGGCATTGCCGCCTTCGCCCTGTTCGCCCGCGCCGGCCTCGCCACCAGCAACGGCGAGGCCCGCCGCCTGATCCGCGGCGGCGGTGCGCGCGTCAACGATGTGCAGCTGAAAGACGAGAACGCCCCGGTCTCGGCCACAGAAGCCGACGCGGACGGCGTGATCAAGCTGTCGGCGGGCAAGAAACGCCATGTGCTGGTGCGGGTGGGATAAGGCAGGCTCGCAAATACCGAGCGGCCTGAAAGGCGTAATCAATGACCCAACCCGCCTTCGCGAAAGAACATGTCGAGCGCTACCGCGCCTCTAACGGTGCGGACGGGCAGATCTGGGCCGGGTTCGACGGGAAGGGGCATTTTCCCTGCCTGCTGCTGACCACCACCGGGCGGAAATCGGGTGCGGCGCGGACCACGCCGCTGATCTACGGGCGGGACGGGGAGGATTACGTCGTCATCGCCTCGCAGGGCGGGCGGCCGTCCCATCCGGGCTGGTATTTCAACATCCTCGCCGATGCCTCGGTGGAGGTGCAGGTCGTGGCGGACGTGTTCGCGGCGACCGCCCGCACGGCGGACCCGGCGGAGCGCGCCCGGCTGTGGCCGGTCATGACGGATATCTATCCGCCCTACGATGCCTATCAGGAAAAGGCGGCGGGTTCGCGGGAAATCCCGCTGGTGATCCTGTCGCGGACGTGAATACGCAGGACGGCCGGTTCCCGCCGTTGCGGGGAGACGGTCGCGGAGGAGGAGCGCCGCCATGAAACTCTATGTCACCCCCACCTCGCCCTATGCGCGGCTCGCGATGATCGTGCGGCTCGAGCTCAAGCTCGAAGACGACGTCGAGCTCGTCTGGACCAAGACGCGGGTGCCGGATGATCCGCTGCTTGCCGTCAATCCGTCGGGGCGCATCCCTTTCCTGCGGCTCGAGGACGGGTCTGGCTTCGAGGACACCGATGTCATTGTCGAATATCTCGACCGTCTCGCCGAGCCCCGCAGGTTTGCGCGGCCCGAACCGGCAGAGGCCGGCGAAGAGGCCTATTGGCGGTTCCGCCGTCTGGAAGCGTCGGCGCGCAGCATGCTCGACGGCGTTTCGGTGTGGGCGCGGGAAGTCATCCGGCCGGCGGATGAACAATCGCCCGGTATCATCGCGCAGGAGCAACGCCGCGCCGGACGGCTGGCGCACATGTTCGACGGCGAGATCGGCTTCGCGCCGCTGGCGCTGACGGGTTCGGGGGTGAATATCCCGCAGCTGCTTCTGTTCTGCGCCCTCGATGTCCATCGCCGCCTGCCAGACATGGCCTGGCGCGACGGCTGCCCGGGGCTCTCCGCCTGGTATGACCGGATGCTCGAGATTCCCGCCGTTGGCGGGTCGCTGCCGCCGGCGGCCTGAAGGAAAAGGACATCTGCGCCGGTCGAAGCCCAAATAATGGGCGTTGCGGCCGAATTATCGCCAACAAGCCGGGGTGGGCGTCCTTGTTCGCGCCGCGAAAGGCCCATAAAACGGCGCGGGGATGACAAGGGCGAATGGCATGGTTTTTGCAGTAATCCTACGGTCGGCGAGCCGTCCTGCCGGGAGGAGAGAGTGAAATGACCCCCATGATCGATTCCGATGCCGACCTGCGCAGCGTTCTCGAAGCGCTGCCAGATGCCGCCGGGCACGACGACACGGCCCCGATGCTGCCCGCGGCATGCTATACGTCCGCCGCCTTCTTTGAATTCGAACGAACTCAGGTGTTTCCCCGCAGCTGGATATGTGTCGGACGGCAGGAACAGATTCCCGAGCCCGGCGATTTCCTCACACCGACCATCGGCGACGAGCCGCTGCTGGTCGTACGGCGCGGGGACGGCACCATCGGCGCGATGAGCGCCGTCTGCCAGCACCGGGGACAGGTTATCGCGACGGAGCCCGGATCGGCGGGCAGGGCGTTTCGCTGTCCGCTGCACTTCTGGCGCTACGATCTGGAGGGAAGCTTTGTCGCGGCGACCCGCATCGATGACGAGGCAACCCATGACTGCCTGCGCAAAGAGGTGCGTCTGCCCGCGATCCGGCTGGAGAACTGGCACGGCTTCCTGTTCGTGAATCTGGACGAGGACGCGGCCCCGCTCGCCCCGAGCCTCGCGAAGCTGGAGCCGTTCTGGGAGGGCTATGAGGACGCGGATCTGGTGGCCGTGCCGCCGACTATGTCGGACACGCCCTTGACGTGGAACTGGAAAATTCACGCGGAAAACTTCACCGACGCCTATCATCCGGAATTCGTCCATATCGGCACCCACGATTTTGCGCCGAGCATCCATCCCGATGGCGGAGTCGAGTTCACGCCGATGGCGGCGGGCGACAATGCGATCGTGCGCACCGTGCCGCTGCTCAGCCCGGATGGCGGCATGATGGAAGACGGCTGGGGGCCGGAAGCCGAATTTCCCGCGATCGAAACCCTGTCGGCCTACCAGCGCAGCCATGTGACCTTCGCCATGATCCCGCCGGGTATGACCATCATCTTCGCGCCGGGGGCCGTGTCCTATCAGCTGATCAGCGCCGTCGGCGTCGAGGCGACGCTGGCATCGAACGACCGGGTAACGGCGGGCGGCTGGCTTCTGCCGCGCTCGACCTGCGAGGCCGACGATTTTGAAGACCGCGCCGCGGCGGTGCGCGCGGGCGGCAAGAAAATCTGGGTACAGGATATTCCGGTCAATCTCGGCGTGCAGTCGGGCAAGAAGTCCCGCTTCGCGCCGGACGGACGTCATTACATGCCGCTTGAAACCACGCTTGTGCAATTCAATGCCTGGCTGCTGCGGGCATATCACGCAGCGTGGAAAGCCATCGGCTGAAGCGGCAGGCAAGCGACTGCCGCGTGCGCAGTGGGGCCGGGTTCAGGCCCCGCCGGCCACGTCCAGCGGCGTCTCCCAGGCATGGTACCCGTAGACCCAGTCTGCGTTGCCCTGTTCCTTCATCCACTCATTGGCGAGGGAGTTGCGCTGGATACTCGCTGTGCGCTCCAGCCGGGCGTTTTCGTAGGCGCGCAGGCGTCCGGGCACGTCGTCGCGACCGGCGCCTTCCAGCGCGCGGGCCAGTACGACGGCATCCTCGATTGCCATGCAGGCACCCTGGGCCATGAACGGCACCATCGGATGAGCCGCGTCGCCGAGCAGGGTCGCATTGGCGATAGACCATCTTTCCATCGGCTCGCGGATATGCAGCGCCGATTTGGTCACCTCCGTGCAGGCGTTCAGCAGCGCCATCGCTTCCGGGTGGAAGCCTTCATAGGCGCGGCGCAGTTCATCTACGTCGCCGGGCAGGGTCCAGCCTTCCTCGGTCCAGCCTTCCTGCGGCGTGGTGGCGAAGACGAATATCTCTTTCCCCAGGGTCAGCGGGAAGGTGACGATCTGGACCTCCGGCGTCGGTCCCCACCACTTGGTGAATGCATCCAGGTTGGCGATATCGCCTGCCTTTTCGCGCGGGATGACGGACCTGTAGGAGACAATGCCCGAGAATTTCGGGTCATCCTTGCCGAACATGGCGTTGCGTACGGCCGAATGAATACCGTCGGCGCCGATGATCACATCGACGTCTTCGGACGATCTGTCGGCGAACAGGATGGCGGTCCGTGTATCGTCGTTGACGATCCCGGAGACGGATTTCCCGAGATGCAGCCGGTCGGCCGGTATTTCCGCTTCCATCGCTTTCAGCAGATCGGCGCGGTGGATCGTCAGCTGCGGCGCGCCGTAGGTTTTCTCCGCCGCGTCGCTCATCGGCAGGCGGGAAGTTTCCTCGCCGGTATCCCACGTCCGGCTGATCCGGAATGTCGGCCGGGCAGCCGTCCGGCGCAGGACTTCGCCGACGCCCAGACGGTCGATCGCGTGGACGGCATTGGGGGTCAGGTTGACGTCCGCCCCGATGCGCAGAAACTGCGATGCTTTCTCGAACACAATGGCCTCGTGGCCCATTTTCCGCAGGCCGATTGCAGCGGCGAGCCCGCCGACCCCGCCGCCGCAGATCCCGATACGCAATGCCGTCATGTCGATGTTCTTTCCCTGTTGCCAGCCGGCAGAATACCGTTGGTGCCGGGTCCGTTCCAGTGCGGTGCGGCAGTGTCGTCACGTCGCCCGTGACCCGGCGCAGGCGAACCGGGTTTTTCAGAGTCGGGAGTAACCGGAACCTACATCTGGCGGACGTCGATTTTCTTTTCCCGTTTCTTCTTCTCGGGACCCTGCTTCGGCACATTCAGGGTCAGGATGCCGTCCTTGAAGTCGGCCGATATCGAATCTTCGCTGACATCGGGCGGCAACCGGAACGACCGCTGGAATGCGCCGTAACGGCGTTCCGAGAAGAAATAGGATTTGCCTTTTTCTTCGTGTTCGGACGATTTTTCTCCCTTCACGGTGAGCACATGATCCTGAACGGATACATGGACATCATCCGCCGAAACGCCCGGCAGCTCGACATTGATGACATAGGCGTCCTTTGTCGCTGCGGCATCGGCATCGGGGGCGAAGAAATCGGCAATCTTGCGCCCCATATTGCGTACGGGTTCGTACATGCTGGGCCACCAGCCGATATCGTTGCCCGCGGCAGTGTGAGATTTTTCGACCATTCCGTGCTCCTTTCCGTTTGATCGGCGCGCCACGCCAAGGTTGGAAAAGGAGTTTAGGGGCGGGGCCGTTGTACGGCCTTGATACAGATTAAACGGCCGCGGCTCAGAACGTCTCCGCGAAAAAATCGCGCATCATCCGGTAGGACTGGCGGCACAGCCTGTCGTCATAGCGCTGGTGAGCGCTGTTGGCACCCAGTACGCAGAAGGAATGCACCGCATGGCCGAAATTGACGAGCTGCCAGTCGACACCGTTTGCCGCGAATTCGGCTTCGAGCGCATCCATCTGCGGCTTTGGCGTTACCGGATCGTGGGAGCCGTGAATGGCCAGAACGCGTCCCTTGAAATCGGGCTTTGTGTCGGGATCGACCGGGTTGGGCAGGGTCACGTGAAAGACAACCGTACCCTTGAAATCCGCGCCGGCGCGGGCCTGTTCGAGAACGAACCCGCCGCCCATGCAGTAGCCGATTGCGCCGATCCGCTTGGTATCGATCAGTCCGTGCTCGTCGGCGGCCGCCGTCAATGCCGCAAAGGCCGCCGCGCCGCAACCCTTGACGAAGGGCAGGTTGTTGCGGGTTGCCCGAGCGACGGTACCGAGTTCTTCCTGGGTGCGCTGAACCTCGCCATACCCCTTGCCGAACATGTCGGCGACCATCATGACAAAGTCCGAACCGCCCGCCTGCGCGGCCATATCGGCTGAATGATCGCAGACCCCGAGCCAGTCCGGCTGCATGAACAGCGCAGGACGCTTTTCGGTGACCGCCTCATCATAGACCAGCATGCCTTCGAATTCGCGACCGTCATATTCATAAGGTACTCTGATCCGCGCCATTTAGTCTTTCTCCTGCGTATTGGTCTGCGCGGGAAAAAGCGCAGCCTGGTGGGGTGATTTTCCAAATCCTAACGGGATCACCGCGGCTGTCAAAGCATCACGAACGGCTTGTCCGGTGCGGGGACAGCAAACAGGGTATGCACGATACGCGTCATCCGAAGGGCCAGTTGTCCCGAACGCCGATGTGTGATGAAAACCAGCGACGTAGAGTGAAAAAAGGTTAATAACCAATTGCTTAACCCAAAGGTGAAACAAAAAAACATATAAAATTTGCGATAAATAGTTGTCAGAGCGCTGCCGAGCAAGCAGCCTGACCGGAGGATGCTGCGGCGCAATAAACGCGACGCGTGCAAACCAGATATCGGACAGACGACAGGATCGGGACTATGGCGGATTCAGATATGCAGTATCGCGACGGCGAGACCGTCCTTATCGATATCGACCGGCGCATCGGGGCGACCCAGCACGCCCCGGGGGACGGCGTGCCGGATGCGCCATTGCCGATGGGCAGCGCCTGGCGCGCATCCGACCTTACCGAGGCCGACTGGAAAATCCGGATCCCCGACGCCGCGCTGCAGGAGTTCGAGATCATCGCAGGCGCGCTCGAAGAATACGACGAGCCGCTCGATACGCTTTCGCCAGACAGTTTCGACTGGCCGGCGACGACGGATTTGATGGCTGACGTGCGCGCCCGGCTGAGCAGCGGCCTCGGCTTTGTCATGCTGGATCGGATGCCGGTGGAGACCTGGACCGATCCTGCAAACCGCGCGCTGACCTGGCTGCTCAACGAGATTATCGCGCCGCCGATCATGCAGAAGTGGCAGGGGCATCGGGTGTACGACGTGCGCGATACCGGCGCGAAGCTCGAATACGGCGTGCGCCGCTAGGTCACGAATCTCAGCCAGGAATTTCATACCGACGGATCGTTTCTGGCGATGACGCCTGATTTCTTTTCATTGACCTGTATCCGCCAGGCGGAGGCGGGCGGTGAAAGCCTGATCGCCAGCCTTGTATCGGCCCATAACGACCTGCTGGAAAATCACCCGGAACACCTGAAGCGCCTGTACGAGCCGTTCTGGTGGGACCGCCAGGCCGAGCACGATCCGGACGAGACACCGGCCAACTGGCTGCCGGTTTTTACACGCCACGGGGATACCCTGTCGGTGCGCTATTACGATGACTATATCCGTAACGGCTACCGGTTGATGAAAGAAGATATGGATCCCGCCGGATTGGCGGCGCTGGCGGCGATGCAGCGGGCAGTCGAAGCCCCGGAAAACCGTATCGCCTTTCGGCTGAGGCCGGGGCAGGTCGTCTGCGCCCAGAACATGCAGATCGCCCATGGCCGGACAGGCTTCAGCGACCCGTCGGTGCAGTCCGAAGGCGGGCGGCTGTTGCTGCGCTACTGGCTCCGGACCGAAGGCGGTATAGAGCTCGACGGTGTGCCGCCGGCGGCCGTCGACGCGGTTCCCGCCGCCTGACGGGGCAGGGAGCCGAGGGGCGGCGACGGGCATCGTTAACCGGCATTCGATTCGCACTGCCCGAGGATAACGGGGCAGATGATGCGCGGACCTTTCGCGCCATCGTGAAGACCTGATAGTGTTCGCGGGTTCACCTACTCAATACATAATAACGAGAACCGGCACGTGGCTGATTGCGAGCAGACTTGGAAATAGATACTGGCGTCGCTGCTTTTTCGGCCACTGTACTCTTTATCGCCTATATCGTCCGCGGCATAGCCGGGTTCGGGTCGGGGCTGATTTCGGTACCGCTGCTGGTCCTGTTTTTTCCGCTGCAGCTCGTCGTCCCGATCATCGTGCTGCTCGACTATGTCGGTTCCGCCAGCCAGGGACTTCGCAACCGGAAACTGATCGCATGGCGCGAACAATTGCCCCTGATTCCGTTCACGCTGATCGGCGTGGCGATTGGTCTGTCGCTCCTGGAAAAGCTGAATTCCGCGACGCTGGCCCAGGCGCTCGGCGTATTCATCATGGTGTATGCGGTCTATCAGTTGTTGCCGCTGCCGGTACTCCGCGGATCCCGGCTGTTCGCCGTCCCGGGCGGCGCGCTGGGCGGGCTGATCGGCACCGTGTTCGGCGCGGGCGGTCCGTTCTATATCATCTATCTTGGCCTGCGCGGGCTGGACAAGAGCGCATTACGGGCAACTTTCGCCGCGAATTTTCTCATAGATGGCGGAATCAGGCTCGGTGGCTACACAATATTTGGTTTCTTCGATCGCACTGCGCTGCTGTACATCGCGGCGGCATTGCCGATCGTCGCCATTGCCCTCTTTATCGGCGGGCGGGTGCATTCGAACCTGTCGCCGGCCTTGTTTACGCGCATGATAAGCGTGTTGCTGCTGGTCAGCGGCGTGGCGTTGTTGTTGAAGTATTAGCTGGGCGGTAGCCCGCCTGCGACGACATCCGGGAAAACGGAAAACCTATCCGATCATCCGTTTGTCCGCGATCGTCTGGTCGGTACTCAATCCGGAATCCAGGTTGGCGTTGTCGTCGGTAACGATGTCGGTGGCGAGTATTTTGCCCAGGGGATCCGCTTCTTTCCGGACGATCCGCGATTCGGGCAGGCGGATGGTGACGGCAGTCCCATGACCCAGCTTGCTCTCGATTCCGATTGTGCCGCCGTGGAGTTCGACAAGGCCGCGGGCGAGCGGAAGGCCCAGTCCCGTGCCATCGAACTCGCGGTTGAGCGCACTGTCGATCTGGCGGAACTTGGCGAACGCGGCCGGAATATCGTCTTCCGACATGCCGATCCCCGTATCGCGCACCTGGAAAACGAAATACCCGTCCGGGGAGACGGATGCCTCTAGGGTCACCTTGCCGCCCGGCCGGGTGAACTTGATGGCATTGCCCATAATGTTCATCAGAACCTGTTTGATTTTGCGTTCGTCCCCCTTGATCGACGGGAGCTCAGGCGGAAGCAAAAGCTGACAATCAATAGCGTGCTCTGCGATCTGGTGCTGCAGAATGACTTCTATCCCCTTCGCCAGTTTGGCGAAATCGATCTCTTCTTCTTACAGATCGGCATTGCCCGATTCTACTTTGGCGAGGTCGAGAATGTCGTTGATGAGGGACAGAAGATGCTCGCCGGATTCATATATGTCCTTCGAATATTCGCGGTACTTCCCGTGGCCCAGGTCGCCGAAAGGTTCCTGCTGAAGCAGGCCTGAAAATCCGATAATCGCATTGAGGGGCGTGCGGAGTTCGTGGCTCATATTGGCGATGAATTCGGATTTGGCGCGGTTTGCCAGTTCGGCCTCTTCCTTTGAGATCAACAGCGCTTCGCGTGCCTGCACCCCTTCGGTGATATTGCTGCCGGTGCCGCGATATCCCTTGAAGTCGCCAGACGGATCGAAGACGGGTTTACCGCTGATGGACCACCATTGCTCGGTCCCGTCCTTTGCGACATAGCGCCGGATAAAATTCTTGAACGGGCGCGCATTGGCGAGGTCGTCGAGGTGCTCCTGTAACTCCAACACTTCAGACGGATTGCCGGCGAACTTGTCGCGGACGGTTGCCTGGTCCCGGCCAATCATGGATTCCGGGCGCAGGCCGGTTGCCTCGGTAATCTGGGCGGAAACGTAGTTGAATTTCAGGTTCTCGTCGGTCGACCAGTACCAGTCCGATGCGACCTCGGCATAGTCCCGGAACTGTTCCCGGCTATCGCGGAGAACGGCCTCGGCGTCTTTCTGCTGGCGAAGGCCTATACGATGTTTGCGCAGAACCAGGAACGCCAGCCCGCAGGCGGCGGCGGCCATCAGCACCAGCATAATAATCGGGGCTATTTTGATCGTGCCGAGCTTCGGATAATACGAGACCTCAAGCGTGAACAGTCGGCCCTGGTGGTAGATTGGCGACCTGGCGATAAAGGGCTTGAGGGCGCCGGCAATGCCGCCCGGGCGGACTGGCGGATATTCCACCAGCGTCCTATTGGGCGTGCCGAGACCGGCGTCCGGCTCGCCTGTCACATCGGCAGGACTTAACAAACGCATACCGTAATCCCGGTCCGGCAATGAGACACCTTCCAGAAGCTGATCGGGTCGGAGATAAACCGCCGCGAGTCCGCTTATCTGCGCGACCCGTTCTTCGGCAGTGGTCGGAGCGACATGACCGAGATAATAGGCCTTGAATGCAAAGAAACCGGTGGGATTGCCTGGAATGGAAACGACATCCGACGCGATGACCTTCCCGCTGCTAATCGCGCGTCGCACGGCGCTGGACAGCGAGGGGTCGGATTCGACATCGAAGCCGATCAATCCCGCGAATTCAGGATCGAAAGGTTCGAAAAGGCGTATGGGCTTGGTGACGGCGCGGTCCGAAGCGGGTGATTGCGATCCGCTGATTGAGCCTTCTTTTACCGTGAAGTTCAGAAACCCGTCATCCTCCATCGCGCTTTCGAACGCGGCGCGCTGATCCCGGGGAATTACCCCGATCTCTGCGATGGCCCGAATGAAGGGATAGGCATTCAGGAGCTCCCGGGACAATGCCCCGAACTGATGCTTGTTGAAGACGTCACTGGCCTGCTGAAGGCCGACCAGTGATGTCAGGACGGCCTCGGTGCTGCTGAATCGTCGGGTAATGTCGTTCCGAAGTGTATCGACCTCGCGGCTGAATTCCAGCTTTGCGGCATCGATATCCAGCCATACCGCGGTCGCGCCTATAGTGCCGCAGATAGCGAAACTTGAAAGCGCAAAGGCCAGCAGCTCAAAAGGTTTGAACAGTTTGCCGACGATTGGATTGGTGCGTCTACCGAGCGAGTCCGGCAATTTTCTTTCCTTTGCGCAGAACACCCTGCGGCAGTGTTATACCTGACACTGAAAGAATCTTGCTGTTAATCCATATATCGCGTTGCCGGTTCGGTACGACGGGGATCG
>Ga0181558_10006203_pt1 | contig 10441 bp, 4 predicted proteins | sample 011ome_22_FD_133754 | JGI IMG/M metagenome (GOLD analysis project Ga0181558, IMG submission 133754) | Coastal salt marsh microbial communities from the Groves Creek Marsh, Skidaway Island, Georgia - 011507BT metaG (megahit assembly) | ecosystem: Environmental > Aquatic > Marine > Intertidal zone... | reverse complement strand
TGGCTGCTGATCTTAATGAAAGCGATCCTGCTCAAGTGCGAAAAGCGTACCAAGCGCAAATTGAAGTTAAAGATGCAGAAATATCACATCTTAAGCAACAAGTTAAACAAGTTCAAACCAGCTCAGTTGAGGAAAAAAATAGGCTAGAAGCAAGTGTTGCAAAAGCTGAACAAAAAGTTCAAGAACAGGAACAAGAGCACGATAAGCAGCATCGACTTTTGATTGCACAACAGCAAAAAGCCGAGCAACTTGAACAAGATCTCGAGAAATGCGAAGAAGAACGTGCACAAGGACACCATGGTTTATTTGATGACTCTTATGCATCAGGTTCGGGAGGGGGTGCATGGTCGAGAGGAAGAGGAAGGGGGAGAAGATCAGCGAGGGGAGATTCTGATGATGAGGACCTCGCACGTTTACTCCAAGTTCAAGCGCACGTCGACAGGTATTTGCGCGCAATCGAAAGCAATGGGTTAAGTGACAGCGCGATAAAACATTGTCGCGACACCTTTCTCAGAGGAATCGGCGTCAAACAACAAGAATCAGAGGTCGCTGCATCTGAAGACGATGATGATGAGGATGAAAATAAGTCAAGAGGAGCCGATGCTGTACCTTGTTACGATTTCCAAGCACGTGTTATGCGTAATTCAGGAAGTGGTCGGTTTGGGACATATCAACGTCTGCATGATATGCTGTTTGGTTCAAGCAAAAAATACCAAACAACAGGAACTTTGGAAAAGGCAGCGTTTGAACAACTCGAGGAGGACCTCACGTTCATTTACCAAGAAGACCCGTGTGAGTTTATGGGTATGTTCCCGATCTTGTACGAAATGCGCAAAACGTTTTATCACGACCCGCAGTACGACAATGACCAACAAGCTGGTGGTGATGATGAAGATCCGGATGAATTGTAGACTTTGGAAGAAACCCGCGCGCATGTATAAAGCAACAAAAATTCACTTTTTTATTGATTTGTTGGTTCGTCAGTTGGTTGCGTGGTTTACAACCATTCGTGCGTGCACTACTTTTTTGTGAGGGGAGTGGTGGGGGCATGTTTTGAATTTTATCCATTATTTTTGGGGAAGCACAAAAAAACTCAACACAAATTTGTTGCTCTGTTTGTTACGGCCACCAACTTTTTTCTAAAGGTACACACGGTAATACACACACACACTTGACCAAAAACTTTTAACAACACATGCAACACACACACACATCCATGCACATGTCAGACAAAAAATGCCAAGGAATGTGTGTGTGTTGTATAAATACTTGCAACCAAAACATTTTTTTTATACACACCACCCTCCTTTGGCCACTCGTGCCAGCATACTTGTTTTCTTTTTGTTAAACACACAAAGTCACACACACGCACACACGCACAAGGACGCAAACAAAAATGTCGGTTTATCACCTTGTAGTTTTTGTGGTTGCGATACATGCTGGTAGCGCGCATCTAGATCATTTAACGTTGCAGCACCATCTCGAAAAGGACTTGGACAACACCACGATCAAATCCACCGATTTGCCTCACGCGATGCACGCAACGGGAAACTACACAACGAAAAACAGAAAACACGCAACAACAACAGCAACCACAACAAGCAACGTAACAACAGGCCAATGGACAGTTGGAATCTGGCCACCGAGTTTCATCACGCCTTTTTTGCATGCAAACGTCGCCGCACAACCAACCACGGTGCACGACGGCCCTCGGCTGCAAACGCAATGCTCCGCGCAACAACGAAAACACACACTGCTGCTGAGACCGCTGCATCGCATTGAAACAAGCGGACCAGTTGCGACAGCACTCCAGTCCGTGTTTGCAAGCATGCACCAATGCACGGTGCTCAACAACGCCAAAGACAAAACGCTGATGACAGCAAATGCGCAGCAACTTTTTCATGACCTGAGTGCTTCCACGCACACAGAGTTTGGAAACGTGTCGTTCCAAACGGCAATCATGTCGAGCAAGAGGTGGTTCGCGGGCGTATTTGACCGAGAAGACGATGCGACGTACTGTTATCTGCTTCTGCAAACTACCCTGCGACAAGTATGCACGGTGGTTAAACGGCATCTGAACGCTTCCATCACGTCGCTCGCGATTACACCCAATCCACTGTTGGACACACAGATATTCCACAAATTACCAGACGACAACAACAACAACAACAAATGCAGCACAAACTGTATGCAAGTGAACACCGAATTCTCACGCAGTGTGCACGAAGCGTGGCAGTCGCCCGAGTGCGGTGTTGGTTTCCTGGTGCACAAGCTGAAAGTAGACCGCGACGATCCTTTTGCACCAACCAACTCACTCGCATCATTTGATGCGCTCGTTGACCTCAACTCGGTGCGTAATTCAACAAACGTCGTACCCGGCTCTCGTTTGAGTGATGAATGGAAAGAGTGCGATGAACGGTGTGCAACATGCTACGAAAGCGGCACAAGATATTCCAACGCTACACGAGTAAACGCCACGGTGGCGCGCTCGTGGGTCGCTGTTTACGTCTTGTGCGACGAGTTGACAAAAGGTGGTGTGTGCACGCTTTGCCGCAGACCCCAGAAGTGGCGTACAAACGCGTGCGCAGCAAGCGCGCTGCGGAAACAAGAATGCGGTGACAACATCGCCAACGTGACCAAAGGCACCGCTGCCGCCACCAACACAACCACTTTGTTGACCATCAACACCACGACCGTGCTGCAAGATCTGGTTTCCGCGTTTAAAGAGTGGACGGTCCAGCAAGTATTGTTTGTGCCATTGGCTGACCAATTGTCTGGTGACAGCACCGCTTTTGGTAGCACAGCACAAAGCACAAAGGTTCTTCAAACTCTGATCAACATGCACCGCGAGGGGCGGGGCACAAAGCAGTCTGGGAACCAAAGCCAGGGATTCGCGTGGCCACTTGCGCTTGTGTCTGGCATCGATCGCACAAAACACATTTTGGACCACTTGACACGGCAATTGGGCATTCCATGTGCACTAATTGAGGTAAAAGTTCTCAATACGCGTTCGCGCGCTGCGACCACCTCCACCACCACTCCCGCCACAAGGCCAAATCAACCCGAGTACACCACTGCAGCAATGTACTGGCGATGTTGGCACATCGATTTCGATGCCACTGATTCAAAGCAACTGTCGCAAATGTCCCCGCGCCTGCAGCAAGTGCGTGTGCTCGCCGAGCACATGTGCGCTGGATCCACCAACTGCGTGGCGCGAGTTCTCGGAAGCTCCTGGTCAAGTGCCTCGAAACCTTGCGTTGGTGAACACCGCGTGGTCGGTTCGCCTTTTCCACGCAGGGTAGTGCGCGGGTCTGTGGATTCTGCAAGATGGAATCTCACGCTGCAAAGCCTGCGGCGGTGCGCAAGACGACTTTCGTCCATCCCAGGCCCCCAAGATCGTTCCATTACACCGTGGTTCGAGCCACCTGCGGTTGCCAAGACGCAGTTTGCAAACCACGAGTGTGAGCATGTGAGGATTGCGGAACGCGTGCCGTTTGCGCAAGCATTCGCGTGTGCGCTTGATCTCGAAACTAGTGCAGGAGCTCTCGTGTCGGTTGTCCCTGTCCCGAACGCACCTGCATTTTTGGCACCGCAACTCGTGCCATCGAACCCTGCCGATTCTTATTCGTCAGTGTTGGTGTCGTCCTCCTCTTCTCCTTCTCGCAACGATTTACAGACTGTCGAATACAATGTCGAGTTGAAGCTCGAATCCACGGACGCAGCAGCTGCGGGGCAAGTGGGTTCACTTGGGTCGGCTGGTTTGGTAGGCGCTGCGTCTGTTCAAGCTCGCTTCAACGAAAGTGCGGTTTTTGTGCGGTTAGCCAAAGCCATCAAAGAATACTGCGTGCAGGCGGACTTTGATGCTGCCTTTGTGTTTCGACGCAACGATAATAATGCAACGCGGTTTCCCACCAAATTGCCAAGAAGCACGCCAAGCGCGAGCTGCATGTTTCACGATTCTCGGTACTCAAACACGCATTCAAACTGCAGCACCAACCCACGTTCCATGGACAATAGGACCTTTTGTGGTCACCATCGATCCTTTTTTTGCGGGACAGGCGTTGATCGCTTTCGCACAAACTCGACCAAATTACCACAAGTGGTGCGATGCGGTAACTGCGAGTCTCTCCGTATCATTGAACAGCGTGGTTTACTGTCGCAACCAAACCAACAGCAGCAGCCACAACAACACTTTGCCAACGAGTTGACGGAGCGCTGGATGAGTCAAAGAGCTGCTGTGCTCCTTGCAAACGCACTGTACGCACCCGTCAAGCTGCTGGTGCAGCCGAACGCGCCGTTCGAGGTCGCAGAAAGCTGCTTTACCAACATGTTCCAAACATTGCACACACATGTGTCGGAACTGGAAAGTCTGGGTCTCCGTGCGCGTGCCGAGTTGGTGGCAACGACAGTGACCGACCCTCCTGTGGCTGAAGTGCACGACTCTTCTTCTCAACAACTGACTCCCAGCCTCACAGTTGCGTTGATTAACCCTTGTTTTACCACGGCGTGTGCCAACCGCTCTCTTGTTTCGACACATTTCCGTGCGCTCGCCAACTTGCTTGGATCGTGTTTGGCCGAAATGGGGCTAGATGGGTTTGACCAATCTTCGCAGCCTGATTTCAGCGCACCGGTGCTCGTTGTCGCAGAAACCACTTTGAAAAGGATGCAGTCGTGGAGCGCCCAGGCCGAGCTCGATTCTTGTTTAGACTTGGCAAGGCAAGCCGTCGCGACCACTGATGTTCAGGTGCCTATTGTGGTGTCTCCGTGCCTCGCTCATTTGGGAAAACTGCATCCAATCTGGGGCCAAAAACACAAATGCGGCCAAACGTTGGTTGCAGACGAGTCACTGCAAAATATTGTGCGGCTCCGCTTTTCGCAAGCCATTGTCGCATTTGCATCGACCATGGCCAACCAATCGGTTCCAGACGCGTTTGTGTTTAGTCTGGAGAGCACGGGCAAGTCCGCGCGCGCGAGCGTCGACGCACGGAGTCTGTGGGCGCAAGCTGTCAATCCTTTGGTGCACCGTCTGTTGCACAGCTGTGGCCACTGTTTCGAGGATGGGTGGGGTCGCACGCGTAGTTTGGTCGTTGGCAAAACCATGCTTTCAGGAGCGTTTGCAGGCATCGATGCGCGCTGTACTCCCCATTCTGTGTTCTCGGTCGAATTGAAGGAGGAGCACGTGCACCACGTGGTCCGTGACCAGATACTCACTGCAAGTCACAAGGCGCGCATTGTGCACGCACTGCTGGCAGAAGCTTTTTACGGGCCGGCCAGCACCGAGCAATCCCTCCAGGTGCTTGCGCTCAATGCGCGGCGCATCGTTGGTCGATTGCCTGACCTTCCGATGCGTCATGTGCCACCGGAACATCCTACGGATAACCGAGTTCCAGCACACAGAGTCCAAACCACACTCAAACGACGTGCCACCAGCGTGCTCGAAAAGAGTCTCGAGCATCGCGGAGCCATGGAACTCGTTGCTCAACAATGCGCTCGGCTAACGTTCGGTGGCGTCGCCAACAAACAACAAAGCAATGCAGCCGTAGCGGCCTTCCTTGCTCAGTTTGTTGCAGAGCAAAATCTCGCACTGACCGCGTCTGGTCACTCGATCGTGTTTGCACCGGCGAAACGCTCTGACGTCGCTCTGTTTAGCACAGCGGTTGCCGAATCTGCAGATTCGCTGGGTCAACGGTGGGACAAAAACACGCTGTTTGAAAAAGCTCAAGCGGTGGTAGTCGCGCGCGCGAACGAAAGCGTGCACAACACCACGTGCCTTCACATCTTGCAGAAGCTACACGCGTGCTCACAAAAATGGAACTCGGTCGGTCACGATTTCGAGTTTGCTGTCACGTGCAACGTTTCTAGGTCTACCCAGCACCCGTTTACGTACACGAGTGGCAACGAGCCAAAAGAAATGCAAAGTATGGATCCGACCGAAACGATGCTGTGGCATCGATCGTTACGCACGAGCTCTTGGATCGTGCTTGCCCGCGCGCACCCAGGTGGCGATTTTGTGGCCAATGAGACTGCCCAGGCCAATGCAACTTTGTATTCTCCCAAGTGCAGTGAAGCGGTCACGTTGTTTGGAAGACAAGTCGCACTTGTGTCTGGGGCGTGGACGCACGTGTCTGGGACGTATGCAGTGCCGACAAAATTTCGGGATAGGCGCTGTGCCCACGAGGCTTTGTCCCGACACGCTGTTCCTGGCGGGGTTGTCATGCGCGTAGAACATGACTTGGACGAGCACTTTTCGTTTCCTGCAATGTCTGCTGACCGTTGGACGCACGTGTACCCAGTTCTCGAAGCGACTGCTGGAATTTTGGAACTGGGGAGACGCAGCCGACCTCACATGGACCCAAACCGATCCATTGTTGCACTGCTGCACTTGGCGCGTTGGAACGCGACTGACGTGCACAACGCGGTGGCTGGTGTCACTGCGCTATTGCAAAGTAAGCAAGGACACGCGTCGCGCGACCGGTGGTTGGGTCAAAACGGCGACGACGCCCGCGTGTACATGGAAGAAGCACTTGCGTATTTTGCTGCAACCACCAAACCAGCAGACGACATTTCCCAGACGTCAGGTCCGTTGGGCTCGAGCAATTCGTTTTCCATGCAACAGCGCCTGTTGCTTGCCTCGGCCGCGGTCATGTGTTTACTGGTCACGGCAATCATTGCCGTGTGTTTGCACAAGTGTTGTTTGGCGGTGAAAAGATTCCTGCAAAGCAGCGCAACAACCAACTCCACCAACAAAGATGTAGTGCACGCATGGGAACTGGCTGGAATCGAGCAGCTGAAACAGCTCAATACCAGAACTCGGGATTCCTTCCCTGCTTCTGCTCACGCTGCTCATGAAGACAATGTGTATGGCATGAGGCCGATTTCTATCAGCTCTAGCGAGGACCTGGAGACCGGCTGCAACACCCCCACGTCGTCTTTGTGGCGTGGCACTGACTCGGAACATGCTGAAACACCACAACTCGAAGCTAGGAATTCCACTTCCTCTGTGTCAGGAGCGTTGTGGGTGTCCTTGGCAGAGGTTGAAGCGGGAGAAGAGGTTGAAGTGAAAGAAGAGAAAGGTGGGAACGAAGTTTGTGCAACATATGATGCCAATGCCACCGTTGACCCTGACAGCACCAGCTGGGACGACAGCGACCAAGCAGCCACTCGCTTGATTAATTCTTTGGAAATCGAGAGTTCTGAGTACCCTTCTGTTCCAAACAGTTTTACACAAGACAACAACAAGTCTTCTGCGTTGTCAGCCTCCACCAAATCCGCTGCAGCGGTGTCCTCGGTCGAACGCAGGTGGCAGAGGTTAAAACGCAGAGGTAAAAGGGCATTCAGGAGGTCCAAAAGTTTCAGTAAAGTCGCTAGATCAATCCCGCTCCAACCTGCTGTTTATGAACAAACAAAAACTTCCGAAATCGCAAAAGTGGTGACGGCACCTTGGCGAGGACGGGCAAGTTTGTGGCGCGACGGGAATCTTGATGATATTGATGAGCGGTATACAACATTCGCGCAACGGAGTGCTTCGTGTAAATTCGACAACAACACACGGCCCTTGATAAACTTTGGAATGGTTGGTGACGAAAGCGAGATCGAAGCCACGGTACGGTCCCGTATCCATTCCTCCAAGAGCCATTTAGCCGACGACACGGAATAAAAAAAAACCTCATCAAACAAAAACTCACAAAAAAAATAAGTACAAAAACGGAAACCCCACGGGCCTTTTTTTGTGAATGAGAGAGAGAGCGCGAAAGAGAAATGTGGTGTTTCAGAATATGCTATTTTTAAACTACTTGTGCTTTTATTGTGTTGCTTGTACGTTTTGATGAAATCGAAAATTTGCAAACCACAAGCTCTGGTTGCAATAAAAATTCCGCATTGTGAGAAAATTTGCACATTTTTTGCGTGTTCCTGTATCTACGTTTTTTTGAAAGTGGGAGAGGGGGATATCGCGTTTTCGTTGACTCTACGCCAAGCAAAAACAAACAAACAAAACCAAAAATTAGCAAACTGCCTGTAAAACACAGCCACCCAAAAAAAAACACAAAAATGCAGGTCGCACCGTGTGTTTCCAAACTGGAAGACCCCGAGAGCGGTTTTCGGCGTGTGAAGACGCAAAGTTTCTTGAAAAAAACAACAAAACACGCCGATGAAGCAGACGCGCCAAAGTACAAAAAGCGGAATTTCAAACGAGCACTTCGGAATTCAAGTCGTGCAAACGCTTCCAAACGAGTCAAGAGCGAATTACCAGGATCGCTGGTGTTCAGAGCCGTGGACGTCAATGCTGATCAAAGTAGGTTTTGCAAGCAGGTGATTCAAACGCATTGCTTGTATGCTCTGCGTGCGCTCGATACCAACAAAGTTAAAGAGATTCTCTTGCGCATCCCGATAATTTCTTTTCATGCGGCAACGAGCATGCGCAACGACCGTGATATTCACGTCGCAATCGTTGTTGGGACTCTGCGCATCTCTCCGGCTTTGATATGGAAACATCTCCGAATTCACGCTGTGGCTGATGCACGCGTGTGCAGAGTCACCGGGTTAGACGCCGCACTTGGGTGGTCAGCAAACTTGCGGAACGCCAAACACCAAACTTCTACACTCATGTCGAAACTCGAGTATTTTTTAGCTCACAAGCTGTCCTTGTTGGTCCTGCGTTTCTTATCAGCGAGGTGTTTGGCACCGAAGAAAACGTGTGCAATTGACATTGCGTATGACTATTTGGGAGATCCGGTGCAGACTTGTCTTGAGGCGATTTGCTCTTCCAAGTTATCGGTGCTTGATTTCTTGCCTGGTGCGGAGAAACGGGAAACACTGAAGAGGGCCCAGGGCGATTTCAATGCCATCGAGTCTGAAAGGTTGCTTCAAATCCGCAAAATATACCGACTCCAGGCTCACAGCTTTGCACTGTGGAGAAACACGAAGGGGTGGGACCAGTTCGATCCGACGCACGAAAAGGAGGAAGACCCATCCAAACGAGACGTTGAAGGAAAGCAAGAAAGTGGTCGAAAAGGCGAATTCAAATGGGCAGTTGACAAGCGCGCGAGGAACATGAGGTACGTGCACCGCGCTTGTGATCTCGGGTTTTGGTTTGCGGACCTTGGGTCGCAACGCAGGACCTTGGATATATTTGTGGTGACAAGGACACAGGCTGAACCAGTTCGTTCTAAAATCAGGTTTTCGATGCAGTCGAGACGCTGGATATGTTCGCAGTTTGGTATTTCGGTTGATCTGCGCAAAGATGTACCAGAATACAAACCTTGATTTTTTTTATACAAGGCATTTTCATGTGCGCGTGTGTCTGGTCACCGCGTGTTGTGTGCACATAGTCAGTTATTTCGTTATCTGTGTTTTTGTTTTTGTTGTTTTTGTTGTTTTTGTTGTTGTTTTTGATAAGGGAAGGGGCATGGAGGTTCTTTGTGGCATGATTGCTTGATATTTGCACAAAGTACACGACTACAAGAAGAATGGTAAACAACATTTTTTGTATAAGATACCATAGGTTTGCTGTGAAAGCGGATGGTGCTCGTGTTACTTTTTGGGCATCGTGTTTCGAGTAAACTGCTTGCGTTGCACGAAACGCCTTGAAAATTCGACTCATGTGTGTCCAATTTCATTTGTGAATTGGGGCTACAGGAGCCCGTGTTTTTTTTGGGCATCGTGTTTCGAGTAAACTGCTTGCGTTGCACGAAACGCCTTGAAAATTCGACTCATGTGGGTCCAATTTCATTTGTGAATTGGGGCTACAGGAGCCCGTTTTTTTTGGGCATCGTTTTTCGAGTAAACTGCTTACGTTGCACGAAGCGCCTTGAAAAATTCGACTCATGTGGGTCCAATTTCATTTGTGAATTGGGGCTACAGGAGCCCGTGTTTTTTTTGGGCGTGTTTGGAGCAATTATGCTATAAAAAGAACGTCGTGTGTGTCATTCGACACTTTCAAACTTTACAGGTGAGCTCGTGTTTTGAAAAATAGCCTTATTTTGGCATTTGCTCGTCAAAAATAAAACTAAGTCATTTTCACCCCAGTTAGAGTTTTGGGTTTGCCACTTTTTTTGTGCACCGCCCCCTTGCTATGTGCACATTTCCGTGTTCCCATACATTGTATGCGTGTAGTAGGAGTGACCTTCCAATACTCAAAAAAGAAGACCGCGTTGCAAGAATCCAAAGTTTTTACGGCAAAAAAGGAAAGACCCGAGTAATATCCAACATTATTTTACAATGTGACAAACAATGTATGCAAAAAGAAGACCCGGGGTCTATCAATGATAACTTGCACTCATTGCAAGAAGACCCGGAAGTGCTGATTTTTCTCAAAGTCGAATTGCAACAATTCGACACCAAACCACTGATAAAAGTTAGAGTTTGCAAAATGCACTGCATTTCTTGATTGGGTGTGGGGTCAGAGTGTTCCACAACGTCCAACCATTCACATACATACATA
>Ga0181558_10006201_pt1 | contig 10443 bp, 9 predicted proteins | sample 011ome_22_FD_133754 | JGI IMG/M metagenome (GOLD analysis project Ga0181558, IMG submission 133754) | Coastal salt marsh microbial communities from the Groves Creek Marsh, Skidaway Island, Georgia - 011507BT metaG (megahit assembly) | ecosystem: Environmental > Aquatic > Marine > Intertidal zone... | reverse complement strand
TTCTGCATAACGAGAAATGTATCACTACAAATGCGGTTGAACAGTATGGTTTGCGGGAAAGAAAAAATCCGAAGAATCGAAGAAATATGACTGGCAGACATCAGACATGCGAATCACCAGAAGAACGTAGTTTTTGGGCTGCGCGCAGCATGAGTCTGATCGACCGACTCAATTTCGCCCCCCGATCACCACGTTTCCACTTTTTATCACAAGGCAACCGCAACAGCCTCAACAACATCAAAGACCGGACGGGAAACAGTCCGTTTTTTATTTTTCGTGACAAAAGTCTCATCTCCGGTCGCGCTACGCTCGTCACTTGCCAATTGCTGAGAAAACAGCGACACTTAAGCGATGAAACTTGCGACGACTCTACTGCTGGCTCTCCTTTTTATGACATCCACTCTTTCTGCCCGGACCTGGACCCAGGCTGCAACCGGAAAGAAAATTGAGGCGGAAATGATCAAAGTCGAGGGTGATACTGTTCACCTTCGTCTTGCTAACGGTGCGATTGGTAAGGTGACGGTGTCAGCTTTGAGCCAGGCCGATCAGGATTTTATAACCCAGCAAAGTGCGGGAAGTGCCAGCAGCACCAGCAGTGCTGGCGGAGCGGACTGGCCTCAATTCCGGGGGCCAAACCTGAATGGCATTTCTCCCGATGAGGATCTTCTCGACGAGTGGCCCGACGGCGGCCCCGAGAAGCTCTGGGTTTACGAGGGAGCTGGCCTCGGATACTCGGGTATGGCCATTGTTGGTGGCATGCTCTACACTCAGGGTACGCAGGGTGACGAAGTGACGGTCGTTTGTGTTGATATTGCCTCCGGCAAAGAAGTCTGGAAAATAGGTTACGCAACAGATGACCAGAGCGGTTACAGTGCGGGCTGGGGACACGGTCCACGAAGCACACCCACGGTTTCAGGTGGAAAAGTTTATGCCCTCGGACCAAAGGGAACGCTGGTTTGCCTGAATGCCGAAGACGGCAAGAAGGAGTGGAGCAAAAACTACGTCGATGATTTCGGTGGCAAATGGGGTGGCTGGGGATACTCCGCTTCGCCCTTCGTCGATGGGGATCTCCTCATCATTTCACCTGGTGGAAGCGATGCTGGGATTGTGGCTCTCAAGAAAGATTCTGGTACTGTCGCGTGGAAAGCTGATGATGTGCAGCCCGGAAAAGCTGAGTATGCATCGATCGTCCCGGCGGAAATCAACGGAGTGAAGCAGTATGTTCGCCTTTTTGAAAAAGAGCTCGTCGGAGTTGCGGCCGAAGATGGTAAGAAGCTCTGGAGTTCTCCTTGGGATGGGAAAACTGCCGTGATTCCAACTCCGATTGTTGACGGAAATGAAATTTACATCACCTCTGGCTATGGCGTGGGCTGCAAGCTTGTGCGGGTGAAAGAAGACTTTTCGACCGAAGACGTCTGGGTGAATAAGACGATGAAGAACCACCACGGTGGCGTTGTGAAAGTCGGCGAAAAACTCTACGGCTTTTCCGATGGTGGTGGACTGATCTGTCAGGATTGGGATTCGGGCGAAATGACCTGGAATGAAAAGGGGCAATACACTTCGAAAGGTGCCGTTCACGTAGCTGACGGTAAGCTTTACGCGCTGAACGAGGGCGACGGAGTAATCACACTTGCCGAGGCGAGCCCGGACGGTTTTGAGCAGCTCGGTCAGATGACTCTGGAGCCGCAAAGCGAAAATCGAAATCCGAAAGGCAAGATCTGGACTCATCCCGTTGTCGTCGGAGGGAGGCTCTATCTCCGCGATCAGGAAATCGTGATCAGCTACGACGTCAGCGCAAAATAGCCAGTTTTTCCCGCTGAGGTAACCCTGTTTAGTCTAGCACCAAACAGGGGCAGTTCCAGCACCCAACAGGGTTCAGTCACTGACTCAACCCCGTCTGGTTCGGCATCTTGGGCCTTTTTCTTACATGATTGATTCCATTCCCCCGAGCGAGGCAGCGCCTCCTCCTTTGCCCAAAGAGAATGCGGGTTGGTGGGCATGGCCTGTTGTCATTTTATCGGTGTTTTTTATCGGTTGGTCAGTGAATTTGTTTTCTCCGAAATTTCCTGAAAGCGAGGAGGAGAAAAAGCCACGCGAAGTCAGTCCGACGGATCTCGCGATGCTGAAAATCCAGAGTCAGGTCGTCATTGCCGCTGCCACGGTGAGCCCGGCAGAGGCTGGTGAGACGATTTCGCAGCTTCGCGAAATGGGCGGTGGTGATCGAGGGCTTGCATCGATCGCCTTGCTGGAGAGTTTTACCAAGGTTCCTGATGTCGACTCGGTCAAAACGGCGGAAGACATTTCAGACGAAGCTTCGCAGGAGATGCGGCAGCTGGTAAAAAAAGCCGTAAATGAGGGAATCGATGAGTCTGAGCGGGAAACACTGAAAGAACACTTGGGATGGTTCGCCGAGTTGGCTCGAGCGCCGGGATTGGAGCCGCCGCCGAATTCCACGGAGATCAAAACGCGGGCGATGGTTTTCTTCGTGATTGTTTTCTTCGTTTTTCTTGCTGCAGTGGTTGCGATTCTGTTTGGTGCAGGAGCCATCTTCGTGATGCATCGGCGGAACCGTGAACAGGGGGGCATTTGCCGGTTTCGGCCCGGAGCAAGCCCTCGAGGAGTGATGCTGGAGTGTTTTGCCATCTACCTCGGCGTGATGGCTTTCGGCGAAGTTGCTGGGGTCGCAGCGCTGCGATTCGGAGGGGTCTGGCAAAAACTGGCGGAGATTCCGTTTTTCCCAGTGATGATTTTCGTGGCTTCGGTGGTTGTTCCGTTTCTCTGGCCGATGTTTCGAGGAATCCGCTTTTGTGATTTCCTGCGATGTCTCGGGATGCATCGAGGCAAAGGCATTTTCAAGGAAGTCGGGGCAGGGATGATCGGTTATGCGGGAGTGGCGGCCTTTGCCTTTGTCGGGATCATCATTACGCTTGGCCTTACCTTCGTGGTCGGCTGGGTTGATACGGCTTTTCTTTCTCCGGAAACGATTCCTGGCGGGGAGAGTGCGGTAGGGGCGAAGGAGCCACCTTCCGGGCCGATGACGCATCCAATCGTGGGATGGATCTACGAAGGCGGAATGGTCGAGCGATTGTTATGCTTACTGCTAGCGTCTGGTTTCGCTCCGCTCTTTGAAGAGCTTTTCTTTCGTGGTGCATTGCATCGATACTTGCGTGGAAAACACCGGTTTCTTTTCTCTGCTATTTTAACAGGTGTGATTTTTGCGTCGCTGCATCCACAGGGCTGGATGGCGATTCCGGCACTGACGGCGATTGGTGTCGGATTTTCGATGCTGCGGGAGTGGAGAGATTCGCTGATCGCGCCCATGGTCGCACACGCGATTAACAACGGCGTTCTCGTTGGGATGTTGTGCCTCGCGCTCTAATTTCTGAGGCGAGCGAATTCCTTTGCCGATCCAGGGCACTTGGCCCAGAGCGATGGATATTGCTTTGGCTGCAATTTTATTTAATATATATTAACAGTAAAAACTTCTTGATAAATCAATATAATCACTCTAATCTGGATTTGCTAAAATTCTCATAAGCCTAGGCCTTTTCTAGGAAAGTCTTGTTCCGAGAGATTCATGGGGTATTCTGCAACCACTCACCACTGACTCCCATGTCATTTACATTCCGAAATCTTTTCTCCGAAGAGGATGGAGTTCCCGGGGCCGCCGCTCCCGGAGCGGACCCTTCTGGCGTGGGAGCTCAAGGCGGAGATCCCGGCGCAGCTGGAGCTAGAAATGCTCCCGACGGTCAATCCGCCAGGATGGGAGAGGGAGGCGCGACCGAACCAGCGAATGCAGGCGCGCAGGAAAGTTTTCGTACTTATCAGGTGAGCGAGCTACTTCCTTTCATTCCACCAGCGATATCAGCGGAAAGTGGAATCCCAATGGAAAAGCTGGTCGCAATCCCTGTGCCGCCGAACGGTAGCAGTGATGTTTCGCTCTCTACCATCTACCGCGTGGTTCCTGAACTTTTCGCTGCAGAGATAACTCCACTGAATGATTCCAACGTTTCCCTACCGGTGAAGCTAGAGGAGCTGCAGCCAACTCAACCAAGTGGTGGCGGAATTCTTGGAGGGGCTGTGGGATCCTTTTCTGCGCCCGCCTGTCCTCCGATAGATGCAACTCCTGCATGCGCTGATGCGGACAATCCATTCTGGTCCCCTGACTCTGATTCCTCTGTCGCGAATGAGAATTTCCCGGTACAATTTTCGGCTCCAGCCGCAGCCGCGCAAGACACACCGACACAGGAGCCGTCCCAGACTGCTTTTGGTGCGCCGGAACAGGGCGAATCCAATCCATTCGTAGAATTTGAAAACATTATGCCTAGTGGGCAGGCCGTAGAAGTAGCCTTGCCAGAGGGCTATGATGAGTCCGCAGCAAAAGATCAGGATAAAGGTCCCGGCGATCCGGTCGGGCTTTGTGTGTTCGAAGGGGGCAGTGGAGGCGATGCGGGTTCCGGAGCCGATAATTTCGGAGCGGGAAACAACCCGTTTGCCGATTTTAATGCGCCTGCAGACATGCCCGACCCACAGCCGGCAACAAACGCGGAATCACCTGTGGATTTGACCCCCTTTGACAGTGACGCAGGGTTCTCGACTCTTTTTTCAAAACAGGCGGAAGAAGACAGTGATATTCCTTTTCCCGATCCAGATGGAGAGAATGGCAACGCTGGCGAGGAAGGCGTTTCATGGGGAGCGATGTTTGATTCCGATCTCGCGCCAGAAGTATCGGAAGCCACCGAAGAACCTGCTTCCACTGAAGCCGCACCCGCCCCATTTCCGGAACCACAGCCCCAACCAGAGCCGACTCTGAATGATAATGCCATACCCGGACCAATCACCTCACCGCCCGAGCCTACTCCCGAGGCGGAGCCTGTCGTCACGGGATTCTCGACATTTCCTGATTTTGCCCCCGCTGATGAAAAGGCAACGAGTGAGGCTCCCCAAGACGTCTGGAGCGATGACGATGCTAGTGCACCTAAGCCAAACTTTCAGGTTGATGAACTGGGTATTTCTGTCTGCGAAGAAAAAGTATCGGATACAACCCCGGAGCCACTCACTGATCCCGCTCCCGAAGCTGGCGACTCACAAAAAGAAGCTGATTTTCAAGTCGAGACGGTAAGACCTGTGAACAATGAAATGCTGGAAATGGGAGCAATGCAGGAAGATTCCGATGTCAGCCTCCGTGATTTGGAGCTGCGTGCCATTTTCTCGACCGATGAAAACTTCACACTCTCAGCCGTCGCCCAAAAAGTAGTTGGCCTCGAAGGGGTTGAGGGATGTGCTCTCGCGACCAAGACGAAACTGGTGCAGGCGTCAAAAACGGAACAAAGCCGACTCGGTAGCGAGGCCCGTGAGATGATTGGAACGATCCGAAATCTCGCGAAACTTACGGGATTACCGGAGGCTCGATCGTTCACACTTCATACAGATCGTGGGACTGTGAGTATCTTCCTGGAGGGGGACTGTTGCGTCACGGTAAATCATTCATCGAGCGAATTTCGTCCTGGGGTAAAAGAAAAGCTGATATTGATCGCGCGTAGCATCCACAAACTGGAAGACTAGAGGAGCGGCCTATGGCTTTGATAAATCACGATAGATGCGAGATTCAATTCAAGGTTGTCTACTGTGGGCCGCCTCTCGGAGGGAAAACGACGAGTCTCTACTACATTCATCGCCGTCTCGATCCTCGGTGGCGTGGTGATCTCGTCTCGATTGCAACGGAACAGAATCGGACAATTTCTTTTGATTACCTTCCCATCGAAGCTGCTGAGGTTAACGGCTACAATGTCCGTTTTCAGCTCTATACAGTGCCGGGACAGAAAGTAATGAGAGAGACTCGCAAGGCTGTCCTAGCTGGTGCCGACGCCGTGGTTTTTGTCGCCGATTCGGATCCAAACCGACTCGAATCGAACCGAACATCACTCGACGATACTTTCGGCTGCCTTCATGAAAATCGAATCGACCGAGCTGCGATTCCTTTTGTCTTTCAATTTAATAAACGAGATTTGTCGGGAGCGACTCCCCCTCCTATACTCGATGAACTGCTCAAAGTGGAGACGCCCAGTTTCCTGGCCTGCGCGATGACAGGATACCAGATTTTTGCTACCCTTGATTGGACAACTCAAAAAGTCCTCCAAGGATTTTATCGATCTATCGTTACAAAAAACAGCAATCGACTACCGGCTCTTGAGCCGGTAGTGTGATATCAATTTAAAATCGCTAGGAATTTCTACATGGAAGAAGAACAGAATGACTCGGATCATTCTCCAGCGGTCCCGTTGGAGATAACAGCCGAAAGGGCTTCGCAGGTCGACGACCAGCTGCGGGATTTCGCGGAAGATGCCGAGCTGGAAACTGCGCTCGTAGTCGATCAGAGTGGAGCGTTAGTGTCTGGTATTTCTTCTGAAGAGGAAGTTACGATCGAGGTGATTTCTGCTCTCGTCGCCGGAGCTTGCGGAGCCATGCGAGCGTTGGTCTCGGAGTTGGGTGAAACGGGCGATATCGAAAGTTTTCATCAGGGAGAAAATCGTGTCGTTTACTTGAGTGAGATTATTCACCGCTTTGTTCTTGTGGGGGTGTGTTGTGCGGGGACACCAGTGGGAGTGATTCGGGAAACAGCGAGACAGGTTCGTCCCGCGTTGGTTGAATTGCTTGTCGATCTCGAAGTTCCGGAGCCTCTTCCCGAGCCGAAACCGGAAAAATGTTCTTTTCGACAAATTGCGGTGAGTGCTTCTTCGGTAGCTGCAATGGAGCAGTCACCGTTTTCTACCGACGACGAAGACGATGCGGAAGAAGAGTTTGCTGTAGAAGGTGTCTCTGCTGACGAGTTGGGTGAAGAGCCTGAAGTTGAGGGCAAAGAGCAGATTGCAGAAGCGGAAGGCGAGGACGAGGAGCAAGTATCAGAAGCAGAAGCAGAAGCAGAAGCAGAAGCAGAAGCAGGGGAGGTGGAGTTCGAAGAAGCCTCTGATGAATCCGAGATGACGGAAGACACAGAGGAAGAAGAGCCGGCTGTTGACTCCGAGGAGACCTTGGAAGAAGAACTTGAAGCGGAACTAGAGGCCGAAGTAGAGCTAATCCCCGAACCGGAACCGGTGATCGAATTACTCGATCTGGGGGATCCGGAGATCGTAATTGAAGAGTCGGGTTCCTTCGGAAAAGCGGAGGAAGAAGAATCCATTTTCGAGTTAGAAGAAGAGGCTGAGGCCGCGGAAGCCGCTTCCGCCCCTTTGGAGCCGGTTGAGTCCATTTTTGAATTGGAAGACGAGCCGAAGGAAGATGTTGAATCCGCTACGCCAGCCCCGGATGCCGGTGTTTTTGAACTCGATGAAGAAGTCGAGTTCGAAGCCGCAGAGGAGCAGGATATAGAGCAGTCAGAAACGCCGCAAATTCCGGGTCCAATCGAAACAGTTTCAGAGAATGTTTTCGAGCTGGAAGAGGACGGGGAAGACGAGAAGGAAGATATTTACCAGCCTCTGCCAGAAGGGGATGGGATACAAGAACCGGCTTCCGAGACAGAAGAAGAGGAAGCAGCGCTCGACATCTTTGAGATCGACGAAGATGAAGGTGATCAGGAGAAATCGGCCGAAGCCAATGCCGATGCCGATCCGGATGAAGAGGAAGAAGAGGCCAACATGTCAGGGCCTCAATACTTTTGAAAAATGGTCTTCCCGCAGGCCAAATTCGCACTTTTACGGAATAGCGGGATATGATATAAGTTCTCTCCTGCTCGGTAAAAAAAGCAGGACTCTCTCGATTCGAAACACGATTCACAAGCAATGGATTTAATCACCAAGGGTGGGCCGCTGATGTGGCTTTTGTTCGGTTGCTCGATCATTGCGATCGCGATTTTTCTGGAGCGACTCTTTTACTTTCACCGCGCGAGGATTGACGTTGGCGATTTGATGTTCGGTCTCCGAAACCTCATCAAAAATAAAGCTTACACAGAAGCACTCTCCGAATGCGCGGCTACTCCGGGCCCAGTTGCCAGGGTGATTCACTCTGCGATCCGTCGTTATTCTTCTCCGCGCAGCGAGCTGCGGGAAATTGTTCAGGAAAGTGGTCAACTCGAAGTTCCCAAGTTGGAAAAGCATCTTTCTGTTCTCCTCACGGTCGCCTATATTGCGCCGCTCATTGGGTTGCTGGGCTCGGTCCTTGGGCTTGTCGACACATTCGTTCAGATCAATGCTGTGGGAGGTTTTGCGACGGTTTCCGAGATTTCACAAGGCGTCTATGAGGCGCTGATTACCTCTGCAGCAGGGCTCATGGTCGCGATTCCGGCTTTCGTGTTTTACTCCCACTTGCGTGCTTCCGCGAAGAGCATCATGCACGACATGGAAAGTGCCGGGATTGAAATCGTGAATGCGATTTTCGATTTTCGGAATGCTCCCACTGACATCATCTCGATCCGCCCCGATCAGGACGAAGGCAGCGAGGAAAAGGGAGGGTGATAGCTGCCTTCTCAAATGGGCATAACTCAAACGTAATTCATCCACGTGAAACTGGAAACGACACTGAATGACCGCGCTGGTATGCTCTACACAGGGCCGCTCATGGATGTGATCCTGTTGCTTCTCATATTCTTTCTCTTCGGATCAAATTTCGTTCTCAAATCAGGTGTGGAAGTTGACCTTCCGCTTTCCAATTCTGTGCTGCCTTCTGCGGAGGACGCGCACATCATCACCTTGATCTCGGATGATTCCTCCGAGTTCTATTTCAATGATGAGCGGGTCGACCTAGAGGGCCTTGAATCACAACTCGACCAGGCAATTTTGCGATCAAAGCAGGTGATTCTGCTAGGCGACAAGACGATCAATTACGGAACGGTAATGGAAATTTCGCAGGCAGTTCTCCGGAAAGGCTTCGAGGTATCTTTTGCGACGCAACAGGAGGGCTCGTGATATGAGAAATCCGTTTTCGATGAAGCGAGCTCCGGCAGATGGGCAATCAGAGGATTTGGAGTTGTTGTCTGTCTTCAACTGGACAAAGAATCAAAAGACGTGGCAATACCTCATCGGTTTTCTCTTTTTCTCCCTGATCATTCATGTGGCCGGATTTTACCTCTTCAAAGTTGTATACCCTCCGCCGGTTCGAATGGGCGCAAAAGGAGAGTCCGTTACCCTGATGGACGCGGGAGACCCTGGTGTCAGTGCCCTTATGCAGCGAATCGAAGACCGTACGGTTTTTCTTTTCCCTCCATCCCGTCGTGCGGGAGTTCGGCTGGAAGCCGAAGACGCCGATGTTCGCTTTAGCCCTTCATACCAGGATTCTGATCTCCAGTTGAAACCACCAACCTATCCGTGGAATTTGCCTCCTCCAATTGAATCCGGGATTGATTCAAATCGTTTGGAAGCACCTGCGCCTCGCTTTTCAATTTCCCAAAACGGAGCAATTTCTGGTCGTGAAGTCGCACCTTGGTCGATCTTGCAGAACTACATTGAGCAGGCGGAATCGTTGCCAGAAATTTCGGTAAATTTGACTGTCGCGCCCGATGGGAGTGTCGAAGTGATCGGGATTGAGGGTGCACTGGAAAAAGCTGATCGTGAACAATTTGCCGCTGTGGTGGAATCGACCTTGCGATTTCTGCCATCGGAGGCGGAAGCAGAGGGCAGGATCACAATACGCAGCACAGGAATCGGAAACGAATTCGAAAAACCGGGAACCCCCGAACAATTGTAGGAATCATGTTTCGTGTAACTCTGGATGGAATGATTGCGGTGTTTCTCGCCATCATTCTCTGTTCGTTTTTTTTTGCATGGGTTGCTGCCGAGATCTTTCAAAAAGGCCGGGAAAACAGGCGGAAAAAGTTTTTCGTAATCTGCGGAATCTGCGATCACGTATTCGAAGACTCATCCAAGCTCGACCTCGCGGAATGCCCGCGATGCGGGGCGATGAATGAGCGGGAGAAAATTATTGAGATTTAGTGGGCAAAAACGCGATTTCCTCCCGAGAAATCGTCTTGCAATGGCATACAAGCGCGATGAGTTTGCGGGCTAGTTGCCTACGAAATATGGAACGAAGAGTCGTCATTACAGGTATGGGAGTCGTGTCGCCGGTCGGAAGCGATCTCAACACGTTCTGGTCGAATTTGGTCGCTGGAAAAAGCGGTGTATCCAATATCGAGGATCCCGCGCTGAAGGGTTATGACTGCAAGATCGCCGGAACGGTGAAGGACTTTGATCCTGCCCCGTTTTTCTCAAATCCTAAAGACGCTCGTCGCAGTGACCGCTTTGCCCAAATGGGAATGGCGGCTTCCGTGATAGCGATGAAGGATTCTGGAGTCGATCTTGATCAGACAGATCGTGATCGATTTGGCTGCATGGTAGGAAGCGGAATTGGTGGGCTCACAACCCTGGAGACACAGCACAGAAATTTGCTGAATAAGTCTCCGAGCCGCGTCTCACCGTTTACGATTCCCATGATGATCGCAAACATTTCCAGCGG
>Ga0181558_10006197_pt1 | contig 10448 bp, 8 predicted proteins | sample 011ome_22_FD_133754 | JGI IMG/M metagenome (GOLD analysis project Ga0181558, IMG submission 133754) | Coastal salt marsh microbial communities from the Groves Creek Marsh, Skidaway Island, Georgia - 011507BT metaG (megahit assembly) | ecosystem: Environmental > Aquatic > Marine > Intertidal zone... | reverse complement strand
TCAACAGTTTTATTGACGATGGTGCTCGAGGCTTGATCCAGACACATGACCATGAGATCCGCAATGTTTACATGAGGCGGTCGGCTGAGTACAAAGACGATGATTTCTGCGATGTCTTCAGGCTGAAGCGGGTTGTACCCCTTATACACTTGCTGGGCACGGGCCTTATCCCCTTTAAATCGGACCTCGCTGAACTCGGTTTCTACTAAACCTGGATGGATTGCGCTGACCTTAATGCCCTTGCCGTTGAGGTCGATCCGCATGGCGTGGTTCAGCGCATCGACCGCGTGTTTGCTCGCACAGTAAACATTGCCTTTTGGGTAAACCTCTTTTCCTGCAGTTGATCCTAGGTGTATGACGTGCCCTGTTTTCCGTTTGATCATTTGAGGAATCACTGCTTTTGAGACGTACAACAAACCTTTAACATTGATGTCGATCATGGCGTCCCAATCATCCAAATTGGCATCTTCAAACGAGTCCAAGCCGTGAGCGTTGCCAGCATTATTGATCAAAATATCGATTTGGGAAAACTCCTCTGGCAGTTGGGAAATCATCTGGGTGGTGGCTTCTCGATCCCGAACATCAAAACAAAGAGAATGCACTGCTGTTAACTCAGAGAATTCCTTCGCCAAGGCCTTTAGGCGTTGCGCTCTTCGGCCGGTCAGGACTAACCGACAGCCCGCTTGAGCCAGTGCTCGCGCCGTGGCCAAACCGATGCCTGATGTGGCTCCGGTGATTAAGGCGGTTTTTTGGGAAAGTAAGGTCATGGTCTAGCGATTAGGGTTAAGGCACTTTATGGCCCTGGCTTGCCACGAGCAGCTCGAACCAGTGCACTTCAGATAATTTAATCGTCGATGCTTTTGCCGCCAAGGCCAATCGCTCTTTTTGAGTGGTGCCGATTAACGGAACAATGCCAGCTGGGTGGGCCATGAGCCAGGCCAAAACAAGTTGATCTTTGGTCGCTCCATAAACCTCGCACAATGAGCTGAGTACGGTATGAATCCTATGGGCTGCCTCTCCCTTGTCCTTGAACACATCGCCTACAGGGCTCCAGGCCATGGGTAAAATACCATGGGTCATCATATGGTCAAGACTGCCGTCAAAAAAAGGGCTGAGGTGGGTCATGGAGCACTGAATTTGATTGGCGACAACCTCAGTTTTTGTTTGGATAAGTGCCGTCTGGCTAGGGGTGAAATTGGATACGCCAAAAGATCTAATGACCCCTTTTTCTTTCAAAACAGTAATCGCTTCGGCGATGGCCTCCGGCCTCATCAGTGGGCTGGGGCGGTGTAATAGGAAGAGATCTAAATAGTCACACTGAAGAAGCTCAACCGAACGTTCAGCACTCTCTATAATGTATGCTGCGTCATACTGATAGTGCTTTACGCTATGGGGACGCGCTTCACAGGCATACTGTATACCGCATTTACTGATGATCTGAAGTTCAGAGCGATCTACCTTTGATCGAGAGAGGGCCTTGCCAAATTGCCCCTCTACGGTGTAATCTCCATAGATGTCGGCATGATCAAAACTGCTCAATCCGTGGTCGACACAAAATTCAATGAGCTCAGTCATTTGGCCAGTGTCGAAATTTCGTCGCCAGCTGCCCCAATCCATACAGCCGACAATGACAGAAGAAAATGAATTCATCATGGCAAATATTTTGTTTTAAAATTAGGCATTTTATCGAGGATAAACAGCTGTAAACCCCCTATATTATTGTATTTTTTAACCAATTATTAACAGCGGAATCGATGAATTATCGTCAATTTGCGACTGGATTTTAAAGATCAATACCTTGTATTCGGTCTTTTTTAATGGAAGTATGATGTTATGGAACCAAACCAAACCCAACAAGATTTAGGTGCGCTCAACGAATTGATCGAGCGCGAAAGCGCTATTGTCAGTTTGCTCGCTCAGGAAATGAATAAGGTCATCGTGGGCCAAAAGCACATGATTGAGCGATTGATGATCGGATTATTGTCTCAAGGACACATTTTATTAGAAGGGGTGCCAGGATTAGCCAAAACATTGGCCATTAACACCTTATCCAAAGCAGTAAAAGGCAGTTTTAGCCGAATTCAGTTTACGCCGGACCTCCTGCCTGCTGATGTTATCGGGACCATGATCTACAACATCAAGACCAATGATTTCAGCATTAAAAAGGGACCTATTTTTGCCAATTTTGTTTTAGCAGATGAAATAAATAGAGCTCCGGCGAAAGTACAATCAGCTTTGCTGGAGGCCATGCAAGAGCGTCAAGTCACCATTGGTGATGAAACCTTTGGTCTAGATCAGCCTTTTTTGGTCATGGCCACCCAAAACCCAATTGAACAAGAGGGAACTTATCCCTTGCCAGAAGCCCAAGTCGACCGATTTATGCTTAAAACGGTTATCGATTATCCGGCCATAGATGAGGAGCAAATGATCATTCGACAAAATTTAAATGGTGGGCTGGCCGCGGTTAAACCTGTAGCGACCTTGAATCAGATCAAAAAAGCTCAGGCAGCCGTGCGTCAAGTCTACATGGATGAGAAAATCGAGCGCTACATTTTGGACATCATTTTTGCTACACGACATCCTGAAAAATATAAGCTCGACGATTTACCTCCGTTGATCAGTTACGGCGCTTCTCCTCGTGGGAGCATCAACTTGGCATTGGCGGCCAAGAGTTTCGCCTTCATTAAAGGTCGTGGTTATGTCATTCCAGAGGATGTGCGTGCCGTAGTCGATGATGTGTTGCGTCATCGCGTGGGCATTACTTACGAAGCAGAGGCTGAGGAGGTGACGTCCCAAGCGTTGATCCATCGAATCGTTGATGTGATTGAAGTTCCCTAGAACATTCCAAGCGCTCAAACCTCTGTATTGTGGATACCAAGACGCTCTTAAAAAAAGTACGTGCCATCGAAATCAAAACACGCCGTTTGAGTGACCACGTGTTTGGTGGAGAATACCATTCCACATTTAAGGGAAGGGGTATGACTTTTAGCGAGGTGCGTCAGTATCAATATGGCGACGACATCAGGGCCATTGATTGGAACGTTACAGCGCGTTACAACGAGCCCTATGTCAAAGTATTTGAGGAGGAACGAGAACTCACCTTGATGCTTGTGGTCGATGTGAGTCAATCCGAAATCTATGGGTCTCAAGACCAGTTCAAGGGGGAAGTTCTAACGGAAATTGCAGCGACTCTGGCTTTTTCAGCCTTGCAAAACAATGACAAAATCGGACTTATTTTGTTCACGGATCAAATCGAACTTTTCATCCCACCAAAAAAGGGGAAATCTCACGTTCTACGGGTCATTAGAGAGCTCTTGGAGTTCAAACCAAAAGGGCGAAAAACCGATGTAGCTGCGGCCTTGAAATACCTAACTTCGGTCATGAAGAAAAAGGTCATAGTCTTTGTATTGTCTGACTTCATTACGGGCCCTTTTTTATCTCCCTTGCGCATTGCCGCCCGAAAACATGATGTCACAGGGATTCGGGTTTACGACCAGAGCGAAGCGGCGTTACCCCCTATGGGAATGGTTGAAATGTTAGACCCAGAAACGGATCAAAGAATTTTAGTCAACACCTCCAGCAAATCGGTTCGAAGAAATCATTTATTGCATTATCAAAAACGGGTCAATGATTTTCAGGAGTCTTTTTTAAAATGTGGCGCAGGCACCATTGACTGCAGTTTGCAAGAGAGTTATGTGAAAAAACTGTTGGGTTACTTTAAAAATAGAGGGTGATCGCATGAGGGGCCTAATCAAACATATAGCATCGTGTTCATCCATCGGCTTAGTGACCGCGCTTTTGGCGGTCAGTTCTTTGACGGCCCAAATCAACGCCAAAGTAGATACAACACAGATGCGCATTGGGGAGGAGTTGCAGCTGCTTATAGAGGTGAAGGCTGACAGCACCGATTTTGTCATGTTTCCCGAGGGCAAAAATTTTGGGGATTTTGAGGTCATACGGAGTTATCCCGTAGATACTTTGAGCGATAAAAGTCAAAGACATCTGTGGGAACTGCGCAAAAAATATGGGCTAACCCAATTTGACTCTGGCGTCTATCGTTTGACAAAACAGCGTGTCATGATCAATGATAGTGCCTTTGACACTCCAGAATTCAACGTGGCGGTTTTGACCATACCCGTAGACACCACACAACAACAAATTTTCGCCATCAAACCATCGGCACAAGTGCCTTTGAAAAACGGATATTTTGGGTTTTTGGCCTTACTGATTGCCATAATCGCTGCAGGGATTTTAGGGTATTATTTTTGGAATAGACACAAGTCTCAAAGAGGAGAAAAAAAGCCACCACCACTTCCGCCCTACGAAGAGGCGATGCAGCGGTGGAAAATTTTGAATCAGAAGCGTGCCGCAGAGGGATTTGATGCTAAACCGGCTTACAGCGAGCTTACGGACATCATCAAGACTTACATTGACCGTGAGATTGACCACCGCGCTTTGGAAAGTACCACCGATGAACTCATCGACCGCTTAGTACTTCACAAGATGGGAGATCATTTCGATCTCAAGCAAGAGACCATAAACGGTATATCCGAGTTATTACACCGAGCCGATTTGATCAAGTTTGCCAAGAGTCAAGTCACCGGGCAGCAGTGGGATTTAGATCAGAATCATGGCTTGACCCTAATCCAAGAACTCAAATCCAGCATTCCATTGCCTGAGGCAATAGACCCACAGTTGGCATTGGACGCTGAGGCATTGGCCAAAAGAAAACAAAAAGCCAAGCGTGTTGGTCAAGCCTTAACTGCTTTAGCGGTTCTTTTGGTTGTTATGAGCGCTTACGTGGCCTATGTCGGCCCACTTGAGGCAAAGGATCAAATTTTTGGAAATGCCATGCGTGACCTTAAAGAAGGGCCATGGTACACCAGTGAATACGGCGTGCCCACAGTCATACTAGAAACCCCGGAAATTTTAATGCGCAAGACCTTTACGCATCCGGATCAAGACAGTTTATCGGCCAAGTCAACAGCCATTTTTGAGGCTTTTGCCCTTGAGGATGATTTTTATATCGCGGTGACCAGTACGGAAGCCCAGCCAGGGCAGAAATGGAATGCTTCATTGGCCCTTAATCGATCACTTGTTTTGCTCGAGGAGCAGGGGGCGCGAACTTTAATCGTTAAAGATGAGGCGTTTGAGACCCCTGAGGGCATAAAGGGGATCAGAGCCTATGGCAGCTTTTATGTGGCCAATGCCTATGGTAAAACAGGAACAGAGCCGCATCAGTACGAGCTCTTAGTTTTTGACCAAATGGGCGGGATACAGACGGTTATGGTGGCTTATGTGGATGACAAGCGCTTTGCTCAAGAACTCAAGGACCGCATCATCAATTCTGTTTCCCTTGAGATTCCTGAGTCTAATCAAAATCCTAAACAGCCATGACAAGAACCTTTGAATTTGTTTCGCCCGAATGGTTTTGGCTACTGGCATTATTGCCTTTAGTCGTGGCTTGGTATTGGCGAAAAAACAGACAATTGAACGCCGAATGGCAGATGTCGTCACTGGGCCCCTCAAGTGCCCAAAGTAGATTCTGGGCCATGGTCAAGACCTTACTTTGGGTCATGCGCATTATAGCGATGATTTTGATTATTGTCGCTTTAGCCAGGCCTCGACATGTCGATCAGAGTACACGCATCAAAACCTCACGAGGAATAGATATCGTGATGGCGATTGACGTCTCGGCCAGCATGTTGGCAAGAGATTTGACGCCGAATCGATTAGAGGCCCTAAAAGCGGTCGCTGCTCGATTCATTGATAATCGACCAAATGATCGATTGGGATTGGTCGAATACGCTGGAGAGAGTTATACCAAAACCCCATTGACCAGTGATAAAACCATTGTGCTTTCTGCGCTAAAATCCATTGAGTACAACACCATCATTGAGGGAGGCACGGCCATAGGCATGGGTTTAGCAACGGCGGTGAATCGCCTGAAGGAAAGTCGAGCAAAGAGTAAAGTCATCATTCTTTTGACCGATGGTGTGAACAACTCTGGCTTCATTGATCCGCGAACGGCCAGTGAGTTGGCTGTGGAATTTGGGATCAAGGTGTACACCATAGGGTTGGGATCAAACGGATTGGCACTGTCTCCAGTAGGCATGCGTCCAAACGGTCAGTTTCAATATGGAAAAGTGCCTGTAGAAATTGATGAGGCCCTGCTTCAAGAAATTGCCCAAACTACAGGGGGCTTGTATTTCCGCGCCACAGATAATTCGAAGTTAGGGGAGATCTATCAGGAGATCAATAAATTGGAAAAAACCGAGATAGAGGAATTTAAGTATCAACAATACGATGAAGGCTTTAGGCCGCTGATTTTGGCAGCCTTGGGCTTATTGCTCTTTGAGTTCATAATGAGACAAACCGCATTTAAAAGTTTTATTTGATGTATCAGCTCGAAGAACCCAAATATTTTTATGCCTTGGCGCTGCTTTTCGTGGCGCTGGTCTTATTCCTTTGGCGTATTTGGTGGCAAAAAAGGGTGCGTCAAAAGTTCTTTTCCAAAAGAGCGCTTGATCGATTGGGCCCCAATCATTCGGGCATAAAAAGCTGGATTAAATTCAGCCTTTGGAGTTTGACTGTGACGGCCTTGATTTTGGCGTTAATCAATCCCAAGCTCGGAACCAAAATTGAAACCGTAACCCGACAAGGGGTGGACGTTGTTTTTGCCGTTGATGTTTCTAAGAGCATGCTGGCAGAGGATGTGGCGCCGAATCGTTTAGAAAAATCAAAGCAATTGGTGACGCAAATCATCAATAATCTCGTGGGGGATCGGGTCGGGGTGATCGGTTATGCGGGCAGTGCTTTTCCTCAAGTGCCCATCACCACAGACTTTTCTTCGGCCAAATTATTTTTGAGTCAAATGAATACCGATATGGTTTCTTCTCAGGGAACCGCCATTAATGAGGCCATTAATTTGTCCAAAACGTACTTTAACGATCAAGAACAAACCAATCGCGTATTGTTTATTGTAAGCGACGGTGAAGACCATCAAGGCAATGACCAAGAGATGGTTCGTGAGGCGGTTATGGCTGGGATTCAGGTGTATACCATTGGCGTTGGCACACCCAAAGGGGCTCCGATTCCAATTAAGCGTAATGGCGTCCTTCAGTATTACAAACGCGATCAAGAAAACAATCAGGTAATCACCAAGCTCAACAGTGAGAATTTGGGGGACATTGCTCGTTGGGGAGAAGGCCGCTATATCGACGGGACTCAGACTAAGGAGGTCGTCACCGAGGTACAAGGCATTTTAAATGCAATGGACAAGACAGAGTTTGAATCCAAACAATTCACTGATTTTAAAGACCAATTTCAGTGGTTTTTGGCTTTGGCGCTGATCTTGTTATTGATCGAAAGCTTTATGTTAGAGAGAAAAACCAGTTGGTTAAAAAAATTAAATTTGTTCAATGAACGATCAGAAGAGGCATAAGGGGATGATTTCACGATGGATGCCGCTGCTGCTGTGCCTTTTATTCATGGCTCAGTGGGAGATGGCATTTGGTCAGGAACAAACTCCATCAGCGGGGCCTGCGTCGACGGAGGCTTTGGAGGCGTTGTCTGAGGGAGCTACGGATTTGGCTGGAGGGTCTTTTGCCGAGGCAGAGGTGAATTACCGCAAAGCCTTGGCCTTGGGAGAACGCGATAACGGGGCCTTTAATTTGGGCAATGAATACCATTTACGGGGCCAAAACAAAGAGGCCTTATTTCGATTCAAACAAGCCGCTCGCGACGCCACCACTTATGAACAAAAACATCGTGCGTTTCACAATTTGGGTAATGCCTTCATGAAAGAGAAGAAGTATCAGGAGGCCGTTGCTGCCTACAAAGATGCCCTAAGAAATAGTCCTAAGGATGATGAGAGTCGCTACAATTTGGCGGTGGCTCAGGATTTATTGGACAAAAACCCTCCTCCTCCAGACGAGAATAAAGACGACAAAAAGGATCAGCAGGACAAGCAGGATCAAGACCAACAGCAAGATCAAGAAAAAGACGGTCAGAATCAGGACGATCCTAGCGAAAATGATCAGGATCAGGACAAAAATGACCAGGGGGAAAATCAAAATGAAAATGAGGGAGACGACCAGAAGGACTCCAATAAAGATCAAGGCGAACAGAAAAACAAAAACCAAAAACCGGAGGATCAGGATAAAAATAAAAATCCCAATCAAGGCCAACCGGGTAAGTTGTCTCCACAGCAAATTAAGAACTTACTAGAGGCCATGAATAACGAGGAGCAAAAGGTTCAAGACAAAATGAATTTGCAGAAGGTCAAAGGGGCTAAAGTAAAACGATCAAAGGATTGGTAGGGTGAGAAGCGTGAAGAGATATTTATTGTTGATTTTGCTGGTCTCAATCCCTGTAGGGCTGATGGCCCAGGTGCAGTTTGAAGCCAAAGTCAGCAAGAGAAAACTCGGACTGAACGAACGATTGAGAGTTGATTTTGAAATGAATCAGGATGGCGACAATTTTGAGCCGCCCAGCTTTGACGGATTTCGGGTTCTTGGGGGGCCAAATCAGTCCATCAGTAATTCATGGATCAATGGGAAAAGGACCTATTCCAAAACCTATAGCTTTTTCTTAGCTCCGCTGAAAAAGGGACCCATTACCATCGGACAAGCCGTCATTGAAATTGATGATGAACGATATAAATCACCGCCGGTAGAAGTGATCATTACCGAAGCGGTAGAAATCCCAAAAGATGGCAATAATGCGGATTATTTGGCCAGTGAAAACGTTCATTTGGTCGCAGAGGTCTCCAATACCAACCCCTATTTGAACCAAGCCATCACGGTTGTTTATAAATTATACGTTTCCAATCAGGTCAGCATTACCAGCAATTGGCGTGAAATTGATTCACCCAAATACGCCGATTTTTGGAGTCAGACACTGGATCAAAAGGGTCAGTTAAAAATTTACGAGGGTCAATATCGAGGGGAAGATTATCGATATGTGATTTTGAGAACGACGGTCCTCTATCCTCAGAAAACAGGTGATTTGAGTATCGAGCCATTGACCTTGGATGTGCCTATTGACGTGCGTTCTAATCGTCGTGATTTCTTTGGCCGATTCCTCACCACAAGAGTCAACAAAACCATTTCCGCAGGAAGGCGAACCATTAAGGTGAAACCTTTACCCCAAGAAAATCGACCAAGTGATTTTACCGGAGCAGTGGGGTCATTTGATTTTGACGCCGAAGTTTCTCGAACGGAGTTGGACGCACAGGAATCTTTGGAATATTCATTGACCGTGCGCGGAGAAGGTAATTTAAAGTTATTTGAATTGCCCAAACCTCAATTGCCCAATGCCTTTGAAGTTTATGAGCCCTCACGAAGTGATAAAGTGACAACCAGGACCTCAGGCATGAGGGGATCGGTGTCTGAAACCTATACTTTGGTGCCCCAAAATCAAGGGACATTTCCTTTGGCACCCTTAAGTTTCTCCTACTTCGATCCTGATGCGGAGCGATACGTTACAAAAAAGGGCGGCGAGCTTCTGGTCTCGGTGATTAATGGTCCAGTGGCCGAGAGTAGACCCAAGGCTGAGGTCAATGACCTCGATAAGCCAAACACTTCTTTAAGGGCCTCGGAGCGCTTTGAGTACATCAAACTCAAAACAGATTGGGAATCGATTCAGCCAAAACCATGGTTTGGGACGTGGGCCTATTGGCAGTGGATTATTGCCTTGTTGGCTCTGTTGCCTTTTTGGTTCTTTGTTCACTGGCTTAGGGCCAAGATTCAAGGAGACGATCAAACCCGACGCGACAGAAACCGAAAGCGTCTTATCGCTAAATATTTAAAACAAGCCAAGGACAAACAACAGGACCCAGGGGCTTTTTATGCTGCCTTAGAACGCTCATTACATCTGTTTTTAAAATCTCGATTGAGCTTGGAAACCTCTGACTTGTCCAAAGACAACATCAGAACACTGCTACAAAACAAAGCGGTCGAAACGACCGCTATCGATCAGCTTATTGAGCTTCTAGAGCGATGTGAGCAGGCGAGATATGCACCTTCTACGGCGGTCGATGTACAAAATGATTTTAATCGGGCGCAGGAAGTGATTTCAAAAATAAACCCAAAAAAGCAATGAAAAGAGGCCTACTGAATGCATTGATTTTACTCACTTTTTCTGGCACGAGTCTCTTGGGTCAAGGGCAGGCTGACAATTGGTTTGACCAAGGCAATCAACTTTATAAAAACGAGCAGTATCAAGCGGCCATTATGAGATGGGAGGCGGTTTTAGAATCTGGGGTGCACAGTGCGGCGATCTATTACAATATGGCCAATGCGTATTATCATCTCAGTGATTTGGCCTCGAGCATTTATTATTACGAAAAGGCTTTGATGTTGAATCCAGAGGACACCGATGTTTTAAACAATAGGGCCTATGTGCAAAACGCCTTGATTGATGTGATTCAGCCCCAGCCTAAAACG
>Ga0181558_10006187_pt1 | contig 10456 bp, 6 predicted proteins | sample 011ome_22_FD_133754 | JGI IMG/M metagenome (GOLD analysis project Ga0181558, IMG submission 133754) | Coastal salt marsh microbial communities from the Groves Creek Marsh, Skidaway Island, Georgia - 011507BT metaG (megahit assembly) | ecosystem: Environmental > Aquatic > Marine > Intertidal zone... | reverse complement strand
TTGCCGAACGCGTCCGAGGAGATGGACTTGGCGCCCGCAAATCGCTCGGTGGCGTTGTAATAGTGATCGTTCGCCGCACCTGCCGCAGCTGGGTTCGTGCTCGTGGACGCAGACGACGACGTGTTTCGTCCAAAACCACCACCACTCCCGCTATTCCCATACTTTGGACTGGCGCCAAACGCAGATCTGCTACTCGCGCTCGTACTCGCGTTGCTACCAAAGTTTCTCGTGTCGATGTTTGTTTTCTTCCCGGCGTTTCTATCCAAGGTCACGTGACCACTCGCACCTCTGCGAGAGTTCATGGGAACGCTCTCTAAGCCACCCATGGTGTATCTCGGTCCGTCCTCGTTTTTATTACTCGTCGTCTCGCTGTTTTTCTTCGAAGAAGTTTCGCCAAACCCGTCTTCCGAATAGGCAAACCTGTTCGATTTCGGCGGCAACGCCACGTGTCCGCTCGAGTCTCTCGGGCTCACCCCGCCTGATCTCGGCGACGCCGGGTTGCTGCTACTGGTTTTGATCGCTGGAGCGTCTTCGCTCGGCGCTTGATCGAACAATCGATCGTCGACTTTCGCCGTCAGCTTCTTCGCGCCCAATCCGCCGCCCATTTTCTTCGCGCCCAACCCGACTTTCTTCGTCGTCGACGATACCATAACCTTCGGCTTCGACGTTTGCACCGGTGCGATTTTCTTATACACCGGCTGCGTCGCCGCCAAAGGTTTCGCTTTCGTCGCTTCTTTCTTCTCGTCGGCGGTATCCTTCTTCTTCGGCGACACCGGGAAATAATTTTCCATCGTCTTCACGTTCTTCGTGTCCTCCGCTCTCGGCGACACCAACGGATCGCCAAAGAAATCCGTCTTCGGTCCTTGCTCCGTCGGACTTTGCAGCGGCGAAATCCCACCACCTTTGCGTCGCATGTTCTCGCACTCTTTTCGTAAGCGCTCCTTGTACAAATTCGCCGCGCGGGACGTATACTTTTGCGCGATGCGTCCTGTTTTCCAAAAATCGAACAACCGATAGAGAGAGAAGAAAATTGTCAGTCGAATTCAAAGTGCAATCGTTTACGGAGATGAATAAAATACAGATATATACGTGTACACATAAAGAGCACTACACACGTGTAAGCGCGCGCCAACGAGAGAGAAGAACAAAAGAGAGCATTTAAAATAAAAAAGTTGTCCGTCGTCGTCGCCCGCGCGCGACGCTTTCGCTTTCGCGTGTGATTTGAATCTTATCTCTTCTTACCTCGTTCGTTTGAATTCCATCCGTGCTGCGAAAAAAACGCCCTCGCCGCATCGTTCCCACCGCTCGCTTTAAACAAATCCAGCTCGTCCGCGGTCCATCGATCCATGTTCGCGCTTTTCACCGCCGTGATGTGCACGCCTAACGATCGATGGATCCCCGAGCAATCGAGGCATATGAACACGCAGAAATTTTTCGACGTCCACTTTGGGTTCGCCGTGTTGCAATCGAAGCACAATCGGTTGCCCTTTTTGCGGTACAACGCGTTGAACAGTTCGTCGCGATCGCGTTGCGTCGCCATTTCTTCTTCTTCCGTTTCTCTTTTCTCTCTCTCTCTTTACGTAAAAAAGAAAGGGGGGCGGTAGTAAAACGTTCTCTGTCTCTCTCTCTTCCCGCGCTCTTCTTCTTCTTCTTCTTCTTCTTCTTTTGAAGCTTTTCACATCGTCGTTTTTCGTTTTTTGTTTGTTTAGGGTTTAGGGTTCAGCAATTTTTTTTTTCCCGCGCGTTTTTCAAAAAAAAGAAAAGCTCGAAGAGAGCGGTCGCACACATTCCTCATTCTCAGAGTTTTCATTCAAAACGCGCGAAGAAGGTGAAAAAGAAGAAGAAGAAGAAGAAGAAGAAGAAGATCTCTCTCTCTCTCTCTGTGTTTCTTCTTCTTCCTCTTCTAGAGTTTGTGTTTTTAAAGAGGCACCAAAAAACGACGCACCAGAAGCGCTTTCTAGAAAAATTGTGTTCTCCGAGAGAGAGAAATTTGAATTTGAATTCGAAAAACTACTCGCTCTCGTTCTCGTCTCTTTTTACGCGCGGCGCGCATACATACGTAATAAAAGATACGTAAACGCAACAACAACATGTCTGACGCGAAAGAAGCGTCCGAGGCGGAACACTTGGGGAACAAGTTGCTCCAGCTGTGCCGGAAGAAAGCTCCGGAGAAAGATCTGTTGCAAGTTTTAGAGGTTGGACCTTTTCAAATTTTTTCAAACGTGCGCGCGCGATCTCATCGCAAACGCCAGCGCGCGCGCGTTTCTCTCTCTCTCTCTCTCTCTTTTGGGAACGACTGTACTCTTCGGCCGCCGCGATTCGTTTTCTGTTTCTCCGCGTCGTCTTTCGCTGACCCTTAGTCTCTCTCTCTTTTCTCTCAAACAACAAAAACAGCCCTTGACGCTTAAACTGCGAGAAATCAACCAGTCGGAAGATGGAGGCCAAATGCCGAAGCTCGCGTCCGCGCTGACGCACGCGCACGTGTTGAAGCACCAATCGAAGGCGATAATCGCGCACGTCTCGTCGTCGACGTCGGAAGTGTTTCGGATTTTCGCACCGGAACAACCGTACGAGAAAGAGGAGACTTTGCAGACGGTGTACGAGAATTTTAATCAGACTTTGGGGTGGTTGAAGTACGCCGCGTTGGCGAGAGGGAGAGGCGGCGAAGAGGAGGAAGACGAGGACGAGGACGAGGACGAGGAGGATGAAAAAGAAGACGGAAAGAAGAGCAAGAAAAAGAACAACAACAACAACAACAACAAGAATAAGAAGGGTAAGTTGAGCAAAAACGCGGCGTCAACGAGCGCGACGAATGCTTCCTCAAACGTAGAAAAGAAACGCGTCTTGTTCGCGCAATCCGAGCGGTTGTTGCGAAACATCGCGCAGTACGGCTTGTGCGTGCCAATACTCGATTTGGAGGATAAAGCGACGTCGGTGGATTTGTCCAGAAGCTTGTTTGAAACGTTATTCGACGCGACGACGGCGAAAACGGAGCCGATAATCGGAGAAAACGTCGCGAGAGTTCTGAACACGATGATTGAAGAGGCGGCGGAGGATACGACGGTGTCGGATGGAAACAATAACGCGAATTACAGGAGTTTGTTCCACGACGAAGTTTTGGAGCACTCGCCGTTACCTCCGGAGATTTTAGAGTCGACGCTTTCGAGGTTGGTAGAACCGAAAAAGTCGCAAAATCCGTCCGCGCACGCGCTGAGCTCGGCGTTGGTCGTTTCTTGCTCCACCTCGTTACACGTCCCGACGCAGAAGTTTCTCGTCAAATCGATCAGAAGTTTAGTACCGAAAAATCACGCGTTGTTTAACCTGTCGAAGAAACACGCGGCTATTTTAGAAGCGCTAGCGTCGGTCGACGCGGCGGTCTTGAGCACCTTGTGGCCGGAATTGCACGAAGAAGCCCGATCGGAAGAAGTCGAGCAAAGATTGAAGGCGTGCGCGTTGCTCGGCAGAGTCTTGCGCGCGAGGAGCAGCACGATACGCATTGCCAACAACGGTAATTCGTTCGGATGCATTGCGGACGAATACCCGCACGTGTTAAAGATGTTCTGCGAGCGGTTTTCGGACAAGGAAAGAGCCGTGCGCGTGTTCTGTTGCGACTGGGCGTTGAACTTTTTGAACAACGGCAGCGCCAGAGAAGACGCCACCACTACGGCTGCCAACGTTCCATCGTCGTCGCAATCAACTTCTTCCGACGGGGCGGCGGCGACGAAAAAGACTTTCGATAGCAGCAACACAATTTCGCGCTTGGCACCCAAACCATCCGGTGAAACCAACGCCGCTGCGGTTCAAGTCTTTGAGCACGTGCGCCAACGCTGTAAAGATCCGGACGAACACGTGCGATTGAAAGCGACGGAGGTCTTGTTTGAAATTTATTCGCGCGAAACCGATCGAAAAGCGGTTCAATTGAAAGCCGTGAAAGAGAGTGGCGAGCGCGCTTTACGAGATAGAAGACCGACCGTACGCAAAGCCGTGGTTGACGGTATGGTCAAGTGTTACAGGAACTACGCATTGCGATGCACGAAGAACCCGGAGACTTTGCGAACCGGAGGCGAGGAAGATAGCGAACGTTTCGATTGGATTCCAGCGACGATTTTGAAAGGTATCGTCGTTCCAGACATTGCCATGGATGTCGTCGAACCGGCTCTGGCGAACTTATTCCCGGCGAGCTTCCCAGCCGACGCTCGAACGACGTTCTGGTTGCGAGCGTTGATGACGAGCGGCAGCGCTTTAACTAAAAGCGCCGACGGAGAAGTAGTCGACGGCGAAGATAGCAAAGAAACGACCGCTACTACAATCAATTACGTTGAACCGCGCGTCAGAGATTGTTTGAATCTGTTCTTATACCGTCGGGAGATCGCGAGGAAAGACTTTAAGGAATACATGGACGCTCGCGAAGTCGCCAACAGAAATGTTCCTCCTCAAAAGACGAATCGCTCGCAGATGCAGTTAGCGGAAGCGCGCCTCTTCTTCTCTAAAAATTTCCGAAACGAAGAGAAAGTCCTCAAACAGTTGGAAACCGGCATCGAACAAGTCAAGGACCAAAAGTTCTTCAAGTCTCTGACCACGCTCGCGAATTTGAACACCTCGCAAAAGGATGCTCGACTCGCGGCGGAGGACGCCAAGAAACGTCTGGGCGAGAAGCACGGCGCGTTTCAATTGTTAGAAGCTATGATTGCAAAAATTGATCCGAGTCCGTTTGATCGCGATCACGCCAGATGTACCTTGAAAATGGCGCTGAAGAACGGGAAGAAGCCCACAAAAAAGAACGAAAACGATGAGAACAACAGGCGAGTGGCGTTGTTCGCGATGGACCACGCGATGATGCTCGCAAAGGCGAATCCGTCCATCTTTAGCGCGTGCGGTGATTTGTTCTTGAAAGCGTTATCTGAAACCGCAGAAGTCGTGCCTTTGGTCGACGATGTCGTGACTGAGTTCACGCGTTTGTTTTCTGTGTGCGGTGGCCAAAGTTTAGCGTCGGTCAAAGAGACTTCACATTTGAGAGATTTGCTGGTGAATACTGTGGAGCAAGGGGCGAGCGGATGGACGCGATCGAAGTTAGCCGCGAGATCACTCGTTCAGTTAGCATCGTGCTCGGGACAAAATAAAGCTAAGGATGCGAACCTGGATGCGCTAGAATCGACATTCTCCAATTTACTCGACGCCTTGGCGGACGGTCGAGACGCCGAGATGCCGAACTTGCTCGCCGCGGCGTCTGCGATGCCGCCGGCGTTGGTATTCAAAAACCTCGACGCGGTTGAGACCGCGTTGTTTTCTTTGATCGAAAACGAATCGAACGACGATTTCTGTCGCATCAAGGCGATCAAGTGTTTGCGAAACTACGCCACGTTCGAGATGATGAAATCTGCCTCTTCTTCGAAAGCGTCTTCCACGAATGGCGCCGCTCTTCTCGCCGCAAAGGTGAAAAAGTTCAAGAAACGCGCCGTAGACGCGTTTGTCAAAATTCTTGAATCTTCGGACAACGACGGAGTTTTACACGCTGCCGCTTTAGCCATTCCGAAAATTGCCTCGGGAGGATCTGCGAGCGAAAAAGCGATCGATCAGACCGCCTTTTACGCCGTCGCCAAATTTCTCTGTGACAACGACGACGACGACGAAACGAAACTGGCGTTTGTGAGCAAAATTTCAAAATACTCCAAGCGAAAGATGTCATCTTTAGGCGTTCGTTGGCACGCCATCGTCGCGTGCTTGAACGGTAACGGGTATTCGCGATCCGTGAGAGACGCCGCTTCGACCGCTTGGGAGTTGTTCGCCACGAAAACGCAAAGAAACAAATTTGAAGTGTTCAACAGAGAAGCGGTGGAGTCCTCGAAAGATCCAGAAACGACCAAATCGAAAAAGTCGTTCGCTTTTACCCGATCGCCGGAATACACTTTGGTGTATTTAATTCATTTGCTCTCTCGCGTGCAATTCGGCGTCACGAGCGCGAAAGACGAAGACGGAGAATTCGACGCTTTGACCGCGAAAGACCTTCGCTTTTCCGAAGGCGTTTTCGAGCACGCCGTCCACGCGTTGTGGCCGGCGGTTGATCGTAGTCAAAGCAACAACGTCGTTCGAGCCGAGAAGATGGACGCGTTGAACTCGTTAGTCGCGTCGACGTTGAAACTCATCCGTGGTGTCAAAACGTGCGAAGATGCCGTAGATGCCGACGGGAAGACGGACGCGTTGTACCTCCTCACAGACCTCTGTTTGCTCGCGTGCAAGAGCGTATGCGCGAAGAGGGGTTTCGACTGGATGGACGATCGATCGAGCGAAAGTGCACTTTTGCAAATTACCGCGGTATATCCATCTACGTTATACACGGTGGTTGGCAGACGCGCGAGCGGCAAACCGTTAGAGGTTGGTGGGCCGCCGAGAATCGGCGATTGCTCGCACTTGCCCAGAGCGTATTTGAAAGCGCAAGCGAACGGCGGTAAATCGTCAAAATCCGAGTATCATCACGAGCGATCGAATAAACGTCCCGCGGTTGCGACGACAACGACGACGACGGTGAAGACTACCTCAAACGCGAAGGTCACGGATGCCTTTGGAGATGGCGCTTTGAAGAAGAAGCAAAAAACGATGAAACAAACGACGTTGAAAATGGAAAATCCGTCAAGAGCGATGCCGAAGAGGAAAGCGACTGGCCCGGCGATTATCGTCGACGAACTGTACGATTCGGATGAATTCGAACCCGAGTCTGCGGTGAAGAAACAGAAAAATCTGGCGTTGCCGGCGCCCGAGTCCCAAAGATTCGTCGTACCACCGTCGCCGGCGTTGGTTGGATTGAAATCGAGAAGTACAAACACCACCGGCACGACCACTACGACGACGTCTTCGAAGAGCAACAGTCTGAAGCAGAAGAACGTGACGTCCTTCTTCGGCGTCGCGAGAGAAGATTCAGACGTCGAAAACTTACCGGCGGCGAGAGGCGGTGTTCGCGAGACCGCCTCTTTAGCGCTCGTCGATCCGATCAAAAGAGGAAGACGACGACGTTAGACGATATCATAACATAAAGCGTAGTACGATAGAAGAGAGAGAGAGAAAGAGAGAGAGGAATTTTGTAAGAATAGAAAATAAGCGGGAGAGAACGCGTTTCGTCGCGAGAAGAGGAAGAAGAAGGGGAAGAAGACGCGCGTTTTAATTTAAAAAACGATAAAATATACGCAGAAGAAGTACACACGAACACGCTCACATACGGTACGTACACACTCGATAATACAAAAGATCTCTAAATTGATGAGATTTCCTCTCCTCTCTTCTCTTTTTTTATGTTCTCTCCGCGGCGTCGCCGTCTCTCAAAGCCTCTTCTCCGGCAATTTCGGTTCGCGAAACGCCACCCCTAACACCCCTAAAGCGACACTCGAGACCAACAAAAGAAACCCAACGACGATGTTATACAAAGCAAACGCGTGATTTTTACCTCCCAACCACGTCGTCGTGCTCAAATACACGCTCTTCTCGCCTCCAAACGCGTACGAGTTGTACAAATTCGTCACGTCCACGGTAATCTCCTGCCCTCTCTCGATGTCCGTCTCGATGACGCCCCACAATTTTCGAAACGACTTTGTCGACGCCGTTCGCATCCAGACGATGAAGTGCTCGTCCTCTTGCACGGTGCCTTCAATCTGTTTCCCACCTCTCGTCGCGGGATTGTCGTTTACGTGCGTCGGCACGTAATTCGCAAACTTAAACTCCCGATCGCCTTTCCAACTGATATCTTTATCCGAAACCGCTCTCGGTAGACCGTCCACATTCACCGTAAACGTATCGTTAAACGTCGACCACGCGGCTAATCCGCACGGATTGATCTTCTCCCCATTCACCATATTCTTCGGATCGCACGTGACTCCTCCACTTTCCGTCTGACCCATCAACTGCTCGTTCGATCGCGATCGCACGAACCTCCGATGATTTTGGTACATCGACGATATTCCGTAATACACGTATATCGGCGCTTTCATATCTTCCGAAGCGGCGCCTAAAGACACCCGACACGTCGTCCCGCTCCCAGTCGAGCGCAACAAATCTTCCTCCGACGTCGGTTCGCTCGCTCCAAAAAACCCTTCCCGGCATCGATCGTCGTACCGCGCTTCCAACTCTGCGATTTCCTTCGACTTCTCGTGCGCGATGAAGCCAAACGAGATGCAAAAAAGCGATGCGAGCAAAAGTAAAAGCGACGAATACGTCGGCGTCAGCGTCGGACGCATCGCGCGCATCTCTTGCTGCGAACATTTCGTATCTGTTGTTTTTGTTGTCGTTATCGTTACGCACACACAGAGAGAGAGAGAGAGAGAAAAGAAGAGCAGAGGTCAACATCACATCAAAAGCGCGCAGAGTTTGGACCAATTTTTCCCGAGAGAGAGAGAGAAAACCGACGACCGAGCGCGCGAAATAAAAAAAGAACCCATCTATCTCGCGCATAGAGACAAAGAGTTGCTCTGTTCTCGAGCGCACTACTCACACTTCGGTTTGTTCGATTTCTTCGCCGCGCCGGCCGCGTCGATCGATGATTTGCCCATTTCCTCTTTTAAAAATGCGTTCAAAAAGTAAAGCAAATTCCCCACACGAAAGCACGCGTTAATAGGTATCAAAGAAGAGACGACGACGCGCATTATTTGAACAACGATATGTCCGAGTACCGAAAGCTCGCGCGTCTCGCGGCTCGCGCTTTGTACAAGCACACGTACGCGTTGGAGCGTAAATCCGCGTTAGCTCGCGACAATAACGCCAATCATCATCAAAATCACAATTTCGGCCGCAGAGTGATGGAGTTCCCCGGACTCGTCGAGATCGTCGTCGACGCGTTAACCAGGCGGCAGTGGATCCGCGAGGACGATCTCGCGCACGCGCTGAAGCTAAATCCAAAGCAACTGAGGAGAGTTTTGCGGCATTTGGAAAGTTTGCGGGTTTTGACGCGGTCGCACGTGAAGGAGCGACAGGCGCTGAAAGAGCAGCGTTTGGTGGAGAGAGGTGAGAAGAGAGTTTCTGCGCGTTTCGTTATTCGTATATTCGCATTATTCGGCGAGAAGAGTGCATTTTCAGAGACGACGCGATCGTAGTAACGCGTGGTGTTCTTTCGATGTCTTTCTTTCGCGTTCGTGTTTTGTTGTTGCAAGTTTTACTGACCTTTTTTTCCGTTCTCTATTCTTCGATGCGCGCGCGTTCGTCCGTCCGTCAAATCGATCGAACTACTATTAATAATATTAATAATAATAACAACAACAACAACAATTCAGGCGTGACGGAGGAAGAAGCCGCGCAAGCGGTGGAGAAAAAGACGGCGTCGTGGTGTTGCCTCGATTACGCGCGACTCGTGGACACGTTGCGGTTTGCATTGAGAGGGGTCAAGGTAGAGTTGGAGCGGTTGATCGACGGCGGGACGTTTGAAGAGTCGTACGTGTGTAAGAACAGAGAGGAGTGCGCGAAACGGTTTAGCGCTTTAGATACCGCGCGGTTGTTCGACGCGAAACGAGGCGGGTTCGTGTGCGATACGTGTGGGACAGACGTCGTGAGAGCTGGGGAGGAGAACGACGGCGAGGATGGGAACAACGGCGGGGGAGACCCGAACGCGACCGACGGAGTCATCGCGAAAGAATCGAAGCAAGCTTTAAAATTGAAAATGAAGAGATTTTCCGATCAAATCGCCGGCATCGAACGCCAAATCGCCAAGTGTCTGCGGTATCCAGCGCCGTCGTATGGGACGTTGCAAGAATACGTTGTCGCGAAAAAACGCACGAAAGAAGCGAAAGAAGCTGCCGCGATGGGTCAATCCGGCGGTCAAGGGTACTGGGGTTCCATCGGCGTCGCTCGAGGGACGCAAGCGTTTGAGCAGAGATTAGAAGAGACGACGTTTGAGATTCAAATCGGCGACGAGAACGGCGAGAACGGCGATGAAATGAATAAAGGAGGCGCGGGTGACGGTCAAGAGAAGAAAGAGATGCCAGAATGGATCACGAGAGAATTACAGGTGGACGAGGAAGGTAAGCAAACGAAGAAAAGGAAGGTTGAAGGCGCCGACGACGCCGAAAAGGCGAAAGAGACGACCGACGCGGACGCGGTGCAAGAGCAGTACGCAAAAGCGTTACTCGCGGCGTTGCAAGCGCAGCAAAGAGACACGACGGAACACGCGGAAGCGAAAGCAGAAGACGCGCGCGAGAAAGAAGAAGGAGGAGCAGACGTGGAGATGAAAGCGGCCGAAGAAGCCGGGGGAGGTGACGAGGAGGAAGAAGAGGAATGGGAGGAAGCGTAGCGTGTCAACTAATAATACATATAAAATTTATTTACGGTTGCTTTTCCTCAATATGAGCGTACGGATCATCGTGTACACCGCGACGCCTACGCTCTGCGCGAATACTGAAATCCCGCCGTATAGACCTAACAGAACAGTAACAAACATACCAATACTCGGGGTTTGGTCCTCACTGTATGTACAATCTAAGAC
>Ga0181558_10006186_pt1 | contig 10456 bp, 5 predicted proteins | sample 011ome_22_FD_133754 | JGI IMG/M metagenome (GOLD analysis project Ga0181558, IMG submission 133754) | Coastal salt marsh microbial communities from the Groves Creek Marsh, Skidaway Island, Georgia - 011507BT metaG (megahit assembly) | ecosystem: Environmental > Aquatic > Marine > Intertidal zone... | reverse complement strand
TAAACTTAACGGCACCACAGTAATAGACTCAAGCCGTAATCTGACCAACATCGGCACCATCTCTAGTGGGAATATTTATGCTCCCATTTTTTACGACACCCCTAACACTGCTTACTATGTAGACCCTGCTGGTGGCAGTAATCTTAATGGCACGCTTGTAAATAACGGCGGCACAGCCATGTCCGGAGGGTGGAACAGAAACCTACTGTTGAGTTCAACATTTCCTGTCATAGTGTTTAACTCAAACTCTGCGAAGTATTCTGGTATTGGCGTTGATTACAGTGTCAGCGATGGCGGCATGAAATTCTGGGTGGGAGGAAATTCATCTGATGTTACAAATGGTTCTGCTTCCCTCGTGCTTAAACTTGATACAGGAAACTTTGTAACGGCGACTGGCTCAGTGCGCGCCCCTATCGTCTACGACTCCGATGACACTGCTTATTACTCAGATAATGCTAATACATCAAAATTCAATGCCGTTAATGTAGCGGGTGAAATTATAGCTTCAAATGGGAATGGTCGCATTCTTTTATACGGTCATTTACATATAGACTCATTTAACGCGCACGACATATATCTAAACTATTATAGTGGCAGAGCTGTAAGAGCATTCAAGGCTTCTAATGTCGAATCTTTCCGAGTTGATACGGACGGTATTACGTATGCTTTTGACCAGTTTAGAACACCCATAGTTTACGACTCCAATGACACTGGCTACTATGTAGACCCTGCCAGTCTTTCCCGTATATCTACACTCTCAGTATCCGATGGTACTAGAGGCAGAGTCGCTATAGGTACTACAACTTGGACTGATACTTATGACGCAAACAGACCAACACTTCTTTTGGCTGGTGGGCAATACCCACACCTAACTTTAGACGCTCGTTACGGAGCCACTAATTCTGACCACGGTAGCGTATTAAGTTTTGTTGGCGCTATAACTGGTGGGGGTTTCAGACGTTGGGGGATAGGCACATCAAATTTAGACCCCAATATATTAACGATAGGGGCTTATGACAACCAAAGTAATCCGCATTGGAGTACTGGCGCAAGCTCATTGGGCGTAACTACTTGGGGTGGTAAATTTTGGTTTGATACGTCCGCTAATTTTCAAGCAGGAGCTAGCGTCCGCGCTCCAATCGTCTACGACTCCGATGACACTGGTTACTATCTTGACGCTGGTTGCGGCAGTGCTGCGCTTGTAACGTTAGGTGACTGGCGGCAGTCCACCTCTAATTGGACTGGTGAAGTGCCGGGCAAGATGCAATACCATGGAAATAGGTGGTATCTGCAATACTACACTGAATTTATTACAAGAAACTCGGTCGGCGTGAATACACTATCGGTAGATTCCACTGGAAACGTAACTGCTGTAACCTCTATGCGCGCCCCGGTCTTCTACGACTCCAACAACACTGCTTACTATGTCGACCCAAGTGCCAATTCATACCTATATGGAAGTACGTATGGTGGTCTATCTATTGGAGAACCTCCGACAAACCATGGCGGCTGGGATAGACAGCTAACCCTAAACGGTAGTGGTAATTCACGAATTACCGCAAAAACCGCAGATAAGTTCATGGGTATATATGCCCATGACACTTGGCTTAACGGAGGGGGTGGTTATGTAGGAACTTATAGTAACCACAACGTGACGTTTATCCAAAATGCTGCTTCAGCGGGTTACATCGACACCAGCAAAAATCTGATTTGGCAAGGCAGCTCAATTCGCGCCCCTCTCTTATACGACTCCGATGACACTAGCTTCTATGCGAACCCTGCCTCTAAGTCGTCGTTTAGTGCCCTGCAAATCAATGGTAGTTGGGGGCAGTACACCCTACCAGAGCAGCTTGGTATTCGTGGAAGTTATCCATCCATAGCATTTAGATCGTCAATCAGTAGTTCCGTATGGCTAAGACACATGGACAGCGCTGGCGATATTCAGCATTACTACGCTGCTGACGGTCTTGACTCTGTAAATTGGACGGTCAAACATTCGATGGATAGTAGCGGCAATTTTACTTCTAATGGTTCTCTACGCGCCCCAATATTCTACGACTCCAACAACACTGGTTACTATGTAGACCCTAATGGCTTAACTAACTTATATAATCTAAATCTTACTGGGGCAAAACATACTTATTTATACATCAATCCCGGCGTCGGTCACGAAGCCATGGTTAGGTATAATGGCGGCACTGGTTCAGGGTGGTATGCTGGAAAAAGAACTGGTAATGACCTAGTTGGATCTGATAGCTTTCACACGTATTCAGAGTTGGCGGGTAGGACTGTATTTGGGGTAGACCCGGCAGGCGTATCTATCTCATATGCCTCATCTCGCGCTCCGCTATTCTACGACTCCAACAACACTGGTTACTATGTAGATCCTGCAAGCACCTCTCGCTTAGGTTATGTTCGTCCAAACAGTATATCGGTCGTGGGTATCGCTGACCTTGGTACACCTCGTTGGGACTTTAAAGCTTACGTCGTAGAGTCTCAGCACCACTACGGGCATAACGCAACTCAAACGATGTATATTGGGGAGTCTAACGCCGTGATGATTCCGGGGGATTGCCGTAGCCCAATCTTCTACGACTACAATAATACTGGTTACTATGTAGACCCTGATGGTACGAGCAATTTAAACACCGTTAACGTGAATACAGCTACTATTAGCGGAGGCGGAACTTATTTTGGCGCTAATTATTTTAACTCTAACTTTGGCGGGTACTCTGGTGTTCTCTCAGGTCCAGCATTGCAGGTGTATTCCTCTAGTGGTAATTCGGCGTTTATGTCGTTCCACAGAGGTGGTTATTACGCTCTAAACATGGGGCTTGATGCCGATAACAGCTTTCGTATAGGCGGCTGGTCAGCAGCAGCAAATCTCTTCCAAATGGATATGTCTGGCAATCTAACAATGGCAGGCAACGTCACCGCTTATTCTGATATACGCCTGAAGGAAAACATTGAAGTTATACCTAACGCTCTTGCCAAGGTGCATAAGCTTCGAGGCGTTACGTTTACCCGAAATGATTTGGAGGATTTAGAAAAGCGTCATACTGGTGTTATAGCCCAAGAAGTTGAAGCAGTACTTCCAGAGGCTGTATCAGAAGACAATGATGGAATAAAGAACGTAGCCTACGGAAACATGGTAGGTCTCTTGATAGAAGCAATCAAAGAACTGACCGCTAAGGTCGAAACCCTAGAAACTAAACTAGCTCAGAAGGAGCAATAAAATGGCAATAACTTACACTTGGGAAATCACTTCCTTAAAAACTAAAAATGAAACTCTGGGCGATGGCGTTGTATTACCCAATGCAGTGTGCCAATCGTACTGGAAGAAGATCGGCACTGACGCGGACGGCAACGAGGGAACATTCTCTGGCGCTACTCCCTTCTCTGCCGCTAACTTGACCGAAGAAAACTTCAAGCAGTTTGATACGCTGACCGAAGAAATCGTACTCGGCTGGATTCAGGCAATCGTTGTTGATGGATACGAAGAGCATGTGAATGGTCAAATCCAAAAGCAGATTGATGAGAAGGTAACTCCGATTGTTGACTCGGCTATGCCTTGGGCACCAGTGGTCGAAGCTACGCCTGCCGAGGAAGCCGCTCCATAATGGCACTCCAAGGCTCAGGAGCCATAAGCCTTGCCCAAGTCCAGGCTGAGTTTACCGGCGCGAACCCGATAAGTATGTCGGAGTACTACAAAAATGGTCCCTATGTGCCCAGCGCTATCGGGAGCGCGGCGGGGGCTTGGTCGGCTTATACGTCTCACGCTCAGTGGTTTTTCTCGACAAGCAATTTTGGCTATTCTCAAGTGGTCTGGGCAGGCGTTTTAATCGGGCAGCCCTCTGGTGCTCCAACCACCTACACAAGCGGCGGTTACGACTACGAACGGGGCACTCAGTTTAATACTTCAGGAGGCACAAAAAACGACCCTGAGTATTTTGTGTATTACAGCATTCGTAGAAGAACCTCGGTCACTTACGTCGCTGTAAATGCGTCGATTCCCGTTAGCCCCGGCGCGATAAGCATGAGCCAGTTTTACGGAGGTCGTAAAACATGAGTTATACAATAGCGGAAGCGCTAACCATAGACGCAGATGCATTTGAGACATTGTTCAACGCCTCTTACGAAAAAATGGAACAGGGAACAATGCCTTGGGGAATTCTTGGCAACCTTACTACTTTAGAAGAAAAGAAAGAGGCGCTTCTGGCTGTGTTTAGTAGGTCATGCGGATGGGCAAACTCAAAGGTTATTGTTTGGCACAAGGATGGCGTGCCGATCCACATGGCGGCGGGTTCTATACCTTTGAAGGACTCATCGTACATCGAGTGGACCTACGCAGTTTATGGACCAGATGCAGACAACTCAAAAAGCTGGCTTTATGACGCGGGCTATATCGCGCAAACAAAAGAGTTTCTCAAAGAAGAGCTGGGCGTCATCGGTTATAAGATCGCCTGCGTTAAAGACAGCACCCTGTATAACTACCATGTGAATAAGCCGAGTTCATCGACCTATTATGATATTTCAGAGGAGGCATCAGAAAATAATTCGATAGCTGTTATTAAATTCACATACGCGGAGGTTGAGGCGTAGTTGTGCAAATAGGAAATATACTACACCAGTACTAGCATATTGCGTTCCACGTTGGGTGGACCCTCTAAAGGAGCCTGTACACAACTAGCCGGAGATCATCATGTGGCAGACATTGTTAGGACCAGTAACCAACTTAATCGGCGGTTTTTTAAAAAATAAGGCGGAAGAAAAGCAGGCAACACACGAAGCAAGAATGAGCGTCATCCAGAGTGACTCCAACTGGGAATCTAAGATGGCGGATGCTTCATCATCTAGCTGGAAAGATGAGTTTTTTTCTATCGTCCTGTCAGCGCCTATCTTCCTTATCGGTTACTCAATTGCTGTAGATGATCCAGAGATTATAGCTAGGGTCGGCGAAGGGATGCAGGCGCTAAACAATCTGCCTGAATGGTATCAGTACCTGTTGTTCATTGCTGTTAGCGCAAGCTTTGGCATTAAGGGTGCCGACAAGATAATGCAACTGAGGGGCAAGTAATGGCTGGATTTAGCCTTGTAACGTTTGGCGGAAAAGCCCCAAAGACCTTTGCTCGCTTGCTGCCAGAGACAATGGCGCAGGTTGCAACTAACTGTCGACTGGACAGTGGGCGGCTTGAACCTTGGAAAAGCAATCTCCCAGTGTCTCTTGCTGGAGCGCTGAGTGGGTCAATAAGCTCGGCAACGCGAACGCTTTATAAGTACAGCCCGTCACTATGGATAGCCAGCAGTGAAGATGTTGATATCGTTCGCTCGCCAATAGCTGAAGACCCATGGGAGCGCATATACCTGTCTGGGATTGGTGGAGCCACAGGCTACCCTAGAATGACAACGGCAGCCTTGGCGGGCAATCAAACATACTACAGGCTAGGTCTTCCAGAACCAGCGAGCATAGTGTCAGTCACCTTATCTACCACAGAGGTTGAAGAGGCGGAAGTCCCTCAAACACGATCCTACATCTTCACTTACGTTAGCGCGTATGGAGAAGAGGGGGTCTCTAATGTCCCTCTCGTATCGAATATCGTTGAGGTATACACGGATCAAGTGGCGACGATTACATTCCCTTCAGCACCGGCAGGCGCGTACAACATCACAAAGCGTCGTCTGTATCGGACAGACTCTTCTGGCGTTTACCGTCAGGTTGCTGATATTGGAATTGCCTCTGCAACGCATGACGATTCTCTTAGTGAAAACCTGCTGGGGGAAGAAATACCAACCTCCGCCCTTGCAGCTCCGCCAGACGAGGTAACCGCAGACCACATAGACGGTCCTCTAAAAGGTCTCATTAGCGTAAGCAACGGGATACTTGCAGGCTTCACGGGTCAAACTGTCTGCTTCTCAGAAGCCTTCCTCCCGCACGGGTTCCCCGAGGAATACAGGCTAACAACCAAGTATGACATTGTAGCGATTGCGCCCTTAACATCAGGAATACTAATCCTGACGAAAGGAAAGCCCGCGATGATACAGGGCTTTGATCCAGCGTCCATGTCTATCACAGAGATAGACTCAACACTGTCATGCTCCTCAAAGAGAAGCGTCGTAGACATGGGCGAGTATGTTGTTTACTCAAGCCCAGATGGATTGGTGATGGCGAGCGAGAGCGGTCTCACCTTGATGACTCAAGATCTAATCAACCGCGACCAATGGCAAGCTCTTAACCCGTCATCAATATTAGGCTTTCATTATGAAGGGCATTACGTTGGATTCTACGACACAGGAAGCGAGACGGGCGGGTTTATCATTGACCCTCGCGGTGGTACGAACTCATTTGTCAGCCTGAACTTTCACGCCACGGCTGGGCACAGTGATCTTGAAAGCGACAAGCTGTTCCTAGTGGTCGGGGGAAGTTTGGTAGAGTTCGCTACCGGCTCATCGTCGAGCCTGACATGGCGGACCAAGAAGTTTTATGTGCAAAGACCAATCAACGTTGGCGTTGCAAAGCTTGAGTGTGAGTCATACTCGCCAGCCCCCACGTTTAAACTCTACGCTGATGGCGTGCTTAAGCATACCCAAACAGTAACCAGCGCAAACGCTTTTAGGCTGCCCGCTGGATATAAAGCCAACGAATTTGAGATAGAACTGTCATCTTCCGTTGCGGTAAATAACGTATGCGTTTACGAGTCTAGCGAGGAAATAAATGGCTAATAAGTGGAACGGGACAACCATCCCACTCGGCTGGAAGGGTCCAGACAGAAGATTTGCTGAGACGGTAAAAGAAAACGTCGATGTTCTGACCGGTCAACGGGGAGACCCTTTGGACAGGGCGATCACCGCGAGGGATTTGCTTGAGTCTGGAATTGCCTCACTACCGTCCGGCTCGACCGTATTTGGTGGGTCGTCAAGAGAGCTGTTGCCTACGGTAACGTTTGCCAATTTAGACACGCCTCCAGCTCCGGTAATTATCTTTGCTGAAGGCGCGTTTCAAAACATACTCCTGAAATACAGCGTGCAGAAATATTACGGGCATTCGGGCGTAGAGGTCCATAGACATACGTCAGACGATATTGCCAACGCCACCCTGATTGGAAGGACTGGCGGGTATACTGCATTTTATTCTGACGCTGTCGGCGGGGGTCAGACATATTATTACTGGGTTCGTGCGGTAAATGATAACGGCGTTACAGGTCCGTTTAATTCATCTCAGGGCACTCTGGGTCAAACTGCGCCAGACATTGGTTTTCTTCTGGAAGTTTTGACAGAGCAAATCACAAGCTCACAACTTGCGATAGCGCTAAGTACCCCGATTGCAACTATCCCTACCCTGACTGGAGTGGTGGATAGTGTTCGGGAGTTTACTGGATATACTGCTGAATACGAGGGCAGTAATATTCTTAGCCGCTTGGGCGTTACTGAGGGTATTGCCAGCGCCGGTGCGACCTCTATTGGTGCGATCAACACGTCTCTGGCGGCTGTCAATACAACTATTGGCAATATCCAAGAATCGGTTGCTGACCTAACATCAGGGGTTTCCGCTGTATATGTTCAGGATGAGGAGCCGACAGGAACAATCGCTACCTATTCTCGGTGGTACGACTCTGACGACAATATGGCTCCGTATTTTTACGACGGGACTGACTGGATAAGTATTGCTGACCCGCGCATTGTTTCAAACCAAAGCAGTATTGAGTCGCTTAACACTGAAATATTTAATCTTGACGGGACGGTAAAGCTCGCAACATCTACCGCTTTGGGCGTACTTGACTCAACCGTTATTGCTCTTGATGGGACGGTAGTCTCTTTAGGACTCGCGGTCACAAGCTTAAATGGAGAAGTCTTTAATCAAGACGGGACAGGGAAGCTGGCTACAGGGGCTTCGGTTACGACGTTAACAAACAGCGTTACCGCAATCTATGACGGAGAGGAGCCTAGCCTTATCAAGTCAGTTCAGACTGACGTTACCGCCCTCGAAGGCGAGGTATTTAAAGCAGACGGAACCGCTCGGTTGGCTACGGGCGCGGCTGTTACGACATTAACAAACAGCGTTACCGCAATCTATAACGGAGAAGAGCCTAGCGTTATCAAGTCGGTTCAGGCTGACGTTACCGCCCTCGAAGGCGAGGTGTTTAATGCTGACGGGACGGCAAAACTTGCAACAGGAACGGCGCTTTCTGCATTAACAAATACAGTAACAGCAATCTATGACGGAGAAGAGCCTAGCGTTATCAAGTCAGTTCAGGCTGACATTACTGACCTCGAAGGTGAGGTGTTCAATGCAGACGGCACGGTAAAACTGGCAACAGGAACAGCGCTTTCTGCATTAACAAATGCAGTAACAGCAATCTACGACGGAGAAGAGCCTAGCCTTGTAAGTAGCGTCCAGCAAGATGTTAGCGCTCTTAGTGCCGAGGTGTTTAATGCTGACGGTACTGTAAAGCTGGCAACGGGTTCCGCCCTTAATTCCTTGCGCACTGACCTTGAGGCGGTATACAACGGCGCTAACCCGAGCATTATAACGTCGGCGCAGTCAGATATTGCCAGCCTTGAAGGCGCAGTCTTTGACGAGAGCGGAGTAAAGCTTGCTACAAACACAGCGTTAGCTGGTCTCACTCAAAGTGTTGTGGCGATATACGACGGTGTAAACCCAAGTCTCGTTAAAACAGCGCAATCTGACATTGCGGCTTTAAACAGTGCCGTTTTCAATGCAGCCGGAGTGAAGCTTGCTACCGTGGATGCCCTTAGCCAACTGACGCAAGATGTCGAGGTTATATACGACGGCGTCAACCCAAGCTTAATAAAGACAGAGCAAGCGAGGATAGACGTCTTAACGGCTGATGTGTTCAATGCAGACGGCACGTCTCGCCTTGTAACAGGTGATGCGTTCAGCGGACTAACTAATAATGTCTTGGCTATCTATGATCCCTCTGGTGAGCCGAGCCTGCTAAAGACAGTACAAGGCTCGATCAATGCTCTTAATGGAGCTATGTTTGACGAGACAGGAACTGTCAAGGTTGCCGAAGCAGTAGCGGTAAGCCAACTGCAAACCGAAGTGTGGGGGGATGGGGTCACCCCAACTGGCGCGACCAGCTCTAGAATCGACACCCTTGGTGCCTCCCTTAATCACCCCACGTCAGGGCTTAGTGCTACGGCTAACGCCGTATCGCTGATTACCACAGAAGTCTGGGGGGATGGTGTAACGCCATCAGCGGGCACGTCTAAAGTTGACACTATAACCTCTGCGATTTTTGCCGAAGATGGCACGCTCAAACTTGCAGATGCACAAGCGTTTAGCATACTCAATACGGAAGTTTTCGGGTCTGGAGGTGCGTCAACGTCGAGGATTGACGGTCTTTTTGCTGAAGTGTTTTCTGCTGACGGAACGTCACGACTAGGAACAGCGTCAGCACTGGACACGCTAAGTGCTCAGATCAATGACGAAGGTGGTCTAGCGTCCAGAGTTACATCACTTGGCGCCGAAATGTTTTCAAATGGGTCTGACGGCGCTTTAAAGCTAGCAACTGCTTCTGACCTAAATACCGTTAGGACTGAGGTGTTTCCTAATGGAACCGCCAATGCGTCTAGGCTGTCTCAGCTTTCGTCGGCGGTATGGTCTGGCGGCAATCCTGCCAGCGGGGTTCTTTTAGCTTCGGCAGACTTTGTGTCCAATATCAATACTGCCGTCTTCGGGAGTGCGACTGGACAACAAGCATCAGCAAACAAGATTGATACGCTTCAGGTTGTAGTGACAGGCGCAGATGGAGTTAGCGGATTAAAAGGCAGCATTCAGACAACTCAAGATATCGTGTCTGGAGCAAACGGGCTTACAAGCCAGTATACAGTAAAGATCGACTCAGGAACTGGAGCTGTCAGCGGATTCGGTCTATCTTCAACCCCAAATGGCAGTGGAAATACCACGTCAGCCTTTATAGTGGAAGCCGATAGGTTTGCAATTATAAATCCAAACGCATCGCCAATATCCAATTCTAACAGCCCGCCGTCCTCATTGGTGCCGTTCCAATATACGGCGTATCAAGCACCATCGGCAGCTAATGGGTTTAATGCGATTCCAGAGGGGGTATACATTGACGCGGCGTTTATTAAAAACGCCTCTATAACCACAGCGCAAATAGCAAAAGCAACAGTCGACTTTCTTAACGTTACTGGAACGCTCAGTGCGAACAAAATAGAAGGCGGTTCGATTGACACAAGCCTACTAAATATTGACGGTGTTTCGCTGACGTCGGAAAATGGTGCTTTGAGGGTTCGTAATATCGACGCGGGGCTAATTAACGCGGGCACACTTAACTGTGACTTGATTGACGTTGAGGAGTTGCGAGTCAATAAGATCACAGGTCCAATCACCACAATGATTCCGTTTAAAATGGCGGCACCATTACTGATCACAATTCCCGCTTATGGGACTCAATTGCTCTGGGCTGGGGTT
>Ga0181558_10006176_pt1 | contig 10466 bp, 6 predicted proteins | sample 011ome_22_FD_133754 | JGI IMG/M metagenome (GOLD analysis project Ga0181558, IMG submission 133754) | Coastal salt marsh microbial communities from the Groves Creek Marsh, Skidaway Island, Georgia - 011507BT metaG (megahit assembly) | ecosystem: Environmental > Aquatic > Marine > Intertidal zone... | reverse complement strand
GGTATCTTGAAGCTGGCGCGTGAGCTTACCCGTGAGCTTGCCGTGAATGAAAGACTCTTCAGGGAGCGCTACGTTGCGAGCATCCGTCAAAGGTCCACTGCGATCCAAGAGTAACACGCGAGGCGCCGAGATGCTCAATTCGTGTAAAACTGTCAATAATGCGAGTAAATTGTTGAATTGAGTCGACGTATCTTCGTTAGACACTGCATTCTTCACCTTGTCTTTGAGCGCTGGGATGAAAGACATCAACGTAGATCGAACCTCGCTGTTACCGAGTTCAGCAATCGATTCAGCAATTTCAGATGCGTCCGCACTGGAATCTTCGATAATACCACCAAGCTTCAAAGGCGCTGGGACGACATCTGTTGGTTTCGCGGCGCGATAGGTCAACGTATTCACATTTTCCCAGTTTGACTGCGTCAAGGTTGTCTTATCCACACTCGCTGACATGGCAATAGCTTGGAGGATGGACGTTGAAGAATGTAATTCAACACCGTTTGCCGCGAAAACGAGACGATTGGACATATTGGCTGCGGCCGCGGCCTGGGCAAACGAACCAGCTGGCGCCGGAGGAGGTGGTGCCGCCACCGCCGCCGCCGCGACGTCGTTTCCTTCATTTCCATTCGTCAAGTCCAAGTCCCGGGCTTCCATAGGCTCATCTGCTTCATCGCCTAAAACAGGTTCATCTTCATCGTATTCATCACTCATGTACTCATCACCATCCTCATCACTAGCAGTTCCATCTCTACTGTCGCTCTCGCCGTCGCTTTCGCCATCATCCTCGGGAGGTGGAGTTTGAAGTCTAGAAGATCGGCGCGGCGTGCTATCCGCAGCACCTCTCGACCTTCGTTTCTGCACTCTAGGATATAAAAAGTCCTCAATCGCGCTGAGTGTGGCGAAAGGTTCAACGAGAACGACGTTGGATGAATAATCAGATAGATCATTCGCGTCGCTGCAGAGCTTGAAACGAATCTTGAATGGTCGCACCAAACCGGCGAGACTAGAATCTTCACCAGCTCCAGATGATCCGCGGCCACCTCTTCGAGACATGGATGAAATCGAAGTGATCGCTATCGACAAATCTTCACACGAGGACAATGCGTCTGATAATCGCTTGACCAAAGTGTTGAAGGCGTCAGATTCCTTGGTTTGACCGGCAGCCTTGATAAACGCGGCGTAGTTATGCACCAGCTTTTGCGTATCATTCCAGTCTTTCGGGATTAAGAAGTCTTTCAAAGCACCAACGGCATCGCACTCTAGTAACTCGAAGGTGCTTGCACCAGTGACTGCTTCTAAGAATGCAACAATCGCTTCGGTGTCGCTTGACGCACGAAGCGTTGCGCTCGCGTCGCGCAAACGCTCGACACTCAAATCATCCGCCTTGCCACCTCGCTGGATAAAAAGCTTAGTATACAAAGTATGCGCACGAGCGACTGCATTGTGATACTCGGGGCTTTCCGTAGACGCCGCCGCACGAAGGGCTTGACCTCGCAAACCACCTCCGAGTGCTGGCACGAGTCGATCGCTCGGCGTTTTTGTAGAGTCACGTGCAGACGCGGCTGGAGCCACACTGACATCCATGGCACTCGACGTCCGCTGCTGCTCTTCCGATAATCGTTGCAACGCGTGCACAGCACCTTCTTTGCGGAGTACTTTCGCGAACGCCTCACTCGACTTTTCCATACCCAACTCAATCAAATCCAAGCTTCCTTGCATGCGTTGAGGGTCTTTGCTCGTAAGCTGACTCGCACAAAACGCCGCTAATGGAGAGGTCTCGAGAACATCTTTAAACGACTCTTGTGACGCGAAGTGAGTCCACTTCGTGAGCGCAGAAAGGCACTTTACCTTGACGCCTTGCGGTACGCTAGAATCAACCGCTTGCATCAAGACATTGGTCAAGTTTTTCGCAAACTTGACCAACAAATCTGGCTCTTCCTTGGTGAGAATAGGAATATTCACCGCACACGTAGCCGGTTCACTCTTGTCTTTGTTGGTTTTCGGCGAGCGAGCTGACGTACGCGTCTTGGGAGATACCGCCGGCAACAAGGCATCTGTGAGCGTCGCGACTTCAAGCAAGTGTTCTGATGTCACAATCGGCGACGCCGCGGCGCCGCCGCTCGCGGGAGACGCAGACATCGGACCGCTATTAACCGTCGTCAGCACCTTGCATCCCGACAAAGCAATGTTCAATGTTTCTGGTAAATCTCTACGTAAAAGCTCGATGGCGACGTCTGGGTTGTTACGCGCGCAAACATTCAACAGCTTGATCAACGAATGATGCGTCGATGGACTCACCGTTCGCGACGTATTCGGTGAAATAAGCTGCATCACGTTTGCCACCAAATTTCCGCTGCAAAACGCCGCCAACTTTGAAGGATCTTTGGACATTTTTGCGGCGAGACTCGTCAAGCATACGCACGCGCAATCCACGAGACGAGGATCGTCGTGAAGCAAAATGTTTGTCAAGATTGGGATTGCGTCCGCGGTGCCATCCGTCAACGCCGAACTAGGAAACTGTCTACAAATATTGGCAGCCGTTTGCAAGCCAACGCGCTGCATGCCAATCGAAAAGAAATCTAAATACGACAAGCACGCGATGAGTGCGCCTTGACGCGCGCATTCTGCGCCGTAATCTTGACTCAACTTTTCTAAAGCTTGCAACGATTGTTCGGCGAGATCAATGTACTCAATCGTCAACAACCGCGAACAGAACTGCGCCACGGCGCCGTGATGCACAATCACCCCTCGAGAAGGCGGCATGACATCCGCCATCGTCGTTAACGCGCGCGCGGCTAATAGCATAATATCTGGCATGTACTCCAACTGCATCAACTCCACCAACGCCTGCACAAACGACGCGAGCGGCATGGACATCATCACCTCCTCTCCGGAAATAACTAACATCTCATTCAACTCACTCAATGCCGCCATCTGCGCCGATGGATCATCCATGGCTTGTAATCCACGCAACAGCTCCTGCGATCGAGACGAATGGCCTTGACGAAACATTCCACCACCGCCCGCAGCCGCGGAACCCAAACGCCGCAACAACGCCCGCAGCCCAGCCTCGGGATCACCGCTATCCATGGCATCATCGAACGCTTCACCCATGCGTCGTCGATGGCGCCGGCTATGATGATGATGATCATCGTCATCGTCATCATCGTCGTCCTCGTCATCGCTGTCGTCGTCGTCATCCATGGCGTCCTCATCCGTGTCATCCTCGTCATCCATGTCCCCGTCGTCGTCTTCGTCCTCCCCATCGTCGTCGCTCTCCATGTCATCATCGCGATCGTCACCACCACCATCCTCCTCATCATAACATTCCTCCCAATCGTCATCATCGCCTCCATCACCCTCACCCGCGCCTGCATTCGCAGAGCTCCGTCGACCGCCCGCGCCCGCCCAGCCGCCCGCGCGCCCACCCGCTCTGGCTCCCTCCTTCTTGCGCCCAGCTCCTTTCCCACCCGCGTTCGCGTTCGCGCCACCACCCGCGCTGGCATTCGCACCGCCCCCACTTGCGGTCATCGCCCCGATCAACGGCGTGTGCGTCGCTTTCGAAGGCGTCGACGCCCGCGCTCCGCTCGCGTCTCGTCTCGAGATCTTTGTCGCCTCTTTCGCCGCGTTTTCGCGCTCTCGCTTAGGCTTGGTCGCGCTTGCGCGCTTGCGCTTGCTCGGCACTGATGCCATGGCGTTCGCGGCGTTCGCCGGCGGCGGCATAGCGGCGTCGAGCGCGGCGTCGACGGCGAGCGTGGCGCGAGAAGGCTTGGCGCGAGAGGTTTCGCGCGATGGCGTCTGCGTCTTTTTCTTCTTCTTTGGCGTCGTCGTCGCGTCTTTGGCGTGCACGGCGCCACGCAGGGTGGGCGTGGCGGTCGTGCGCGACGGCATGTGCGCGTGCGCGGCGGTGGCGATCTGATGCGATGCGCGCGCGTGCGTGTGAGGTCATGGGTTGGGTCAACGCGCGCGACGGCTGGGCGTCGAGTATGAATAATAATAATCGTATGTACGACTCTTCTATACAATGCCTGTGCTATAATTCTGTCGCGGTCGTGGTGTTAGTCGCGGTGTTCTCGCGGTGGTTATAATTCGCCCGACGCCGTGACTTTGACTTCCTTGATTGGCTTGTCGCCGCGCGCCGTCGGGTTGGCTTCGATCGCGCGGACGACATCCAAGCCTTCGACGACGTTCCCAAACACCACGTGACGACCATTCAACCAAGGCGTTGGGGCGACGGTGATGAAAAATTGCGAACCATTCGTGTTCGGGCCGGCGTTGGCCATCGATAACACCCCTGGGCCGACGTGCGGAATGGCAAACGTTTCGTCTTCAAACTTGTTGCCGTAAATCGACCGACCACCGGTGCCGTTGAAATTTGTAAAATCTCCACCCTGTAACATGAAGCCAGGAATGACGCGATGGAAAATTGAGTTGGCGTATCCGTAACCCTTCTCACCAGTGGCTAACGCGCGGAAATTCTCCACTGTTTTCGGGGCGTCTTTGCCGAACAAACCAATCACGATGCGACCGGCGGGTTCGCCGCCGATGCTGACATCAAAGTACACTTTATTCGTGACTTCAAGGACACACAGGAGCGGTGCGGTGTCCTTGGTGGCGCATGTCGACGCCGGAGCATCGCCAGCTTCCTCGGCGTTCGTTTGCCGCGCCGTGGCGAGCGCTAGCGCGGCGGCGCCGGCGCTGAGCACACCGCGACGCTGGTGCGTCGAATGTGTCTTATCTCCATCAGCTTCCGCCGTGGATGCGCGCGCGCAGACGCGGTGCGCGCGCGCACGGCGCGCGCTGTGCGTCGAGCGCGGTTGGACGGGTTGGACGCCGATCGTGGCGCGTGCGGCGAGCATGGCGTCGTGCAATGAAGGCGCGTAGCTGCGGCGGTGTGGGTCAACGTGTGACGTCATTTGCACGCGCCATGCCTCGAGGTTTACTCATACGTCCGTGCGCCTCGGGCGAGCTCAAGCGCAACCCACCGACGCGAAAGGGTCCGAAGCGTAAGATCGTACCCTTGAATGGCCCCGCGGGCGATGGGTCGGAAATGCAGATGAAGAAGAGTGGTGCCGACGATGACGATGAGCCTCTGGAGTACGCGCGAGAATACGCGGAAACGTCGTCGACGAATGGATCTAACTCGACGTCGCGCGTGAAAGTGTCTGCGACGCAACGCGCGAAGGATGACGCGACGCATATCGCGTTCGTGGCGCCGAGAATCGCCATAGGGGCGGTGAATGATTTCGTCGAGCGCGCGTCGCGAGGCGCTGGCGGTTTCGCGGATGTTTTTGACTTTGTGCAGACGCTCGGGTCGAGTGATGATGTATTGCGCGACGTTGTAGAGCGCACGGAACGCGAAATCGATCGGTTAGAGTCTATTGGCGTGCGAACGTCGACGCCGGTGCGGAGTGTGATTAAGGATATGATTCCGAGCGAGGTGTACGATAAGTATTTGACGCCGGCGGTGGAGTACGCGGAGAGTACGGATGATGAACACAGTACCGGTGCCAGCTCGAGTGCGTCGGGTGTAGTCATGGATGACGCCGTTGCGTTTGATGAGGCTGCGGTGAATGCGGCGGCAGATGCGGTGGCGGCGGCAATGCGCGGCGTGGATTTGGATGCCGGCGCGGAGACGGCGTCTTCGGCTGCGGAAACCAAGAGCGTCACGTCGATGCCAAGAAAGCCTCGTGCGCCTGATAACGCGGAAGATAATTTTGAGAACATGACGGCGGAGGCGATCATGTCGTCCAGCGCGATGGTGGCATCGTATTCGGCGCCGGCGGAAGATCCATACGCCGCGACGCCGCCCGCGGTGGCGACGCCATCGGCCAAGGCACCCGTCGACAAAAAGGATGCGCCCGTCGTGGAAGCAACCACTCCATCGACGCCGGCGGCGGTTTCAGTGCCTACGCCATCACCTTTTGACTCCACCGTCGGTTACTGGCGCAAGATTGCCGCCAAATGCCCCAACGAAGACGACCTCATGGACCTGATGGATATGAACATCGTCTTCCGTCAAGCCGCGGGACTACTTAATTACTTAACCATCGACCGCCCGTCGCCAGAATCCTGGCGCGTGGCTACGAATGCAGGCATCATTCAAATCAGCGAAATTTACCCGATCGATGGCTCTCGCACGAGCACCCCTCGCCGAGACCTCCGCATGGGTGAACAAACCGGCGCCGTCGTCGTCGACGCCTCCGCCTCCGCCGTCGCCCTCTCCATCTCCTGGTCCGCCCCTCTCGCGGGCACTCAGAATGAAACTTTCCGATTGAACACTGAAGATGACACCCTCGTGCGCACGGTGCACATCACGCTCGATGACGGATCGACCTGGCGAGGCGTCTATGAATACGCCCGTGCGTAACACTAGCTCTGCGGAAAAAAATAGACACATTACACGCTTTTAACATCAAAACAATCCATTTACGAAACCACGAAATTCACCTCAAAATATAAACCCTAAGACGAGGGTTTAAGGGTTAGAGGGACCCTCGAGGTGTCGACGTCGCACGCGACACACCGCGACGGCGCCCACGAGCGCGACGATGACTCTCGCGCGCGTCATGACGACGCACACGACCCACACCGACGTCGTCCGCGCGCCCGTGCGCGGAAATAGTCGCGCATCGAGGCGCGGCGCGCGCGCATCCGTGCGCTCCATCGCCCAGCCGCCGCCGAACAGCCGCGACGCGAACGCGGCGGATGCGCCGCCGCAAGCGCGTAAAAAGGTATCGATGGTGTCTCTCGGGTGCCCGAAGAACACTGTGGATGGTGAAGTCATGCTTGGGGATTTGTACGCTAATGGATTTGACGTGACGGAGGAGCACGAGGATGCGGATGCGATCATTGTGAACTCGTGCGGCTTCGTGGAGGATGCAAAGAATGAGTCGGTGGAGGCTATTCTGGAAGCGAGTAAGTTGAGCGGAGGCACGAAAAAGATAATCGTGACTGGGTGCTTGGCGCAGAGGTATGCGAATGATTTGGCGAATGAGTTACCGGAAGCGGATGTGATTGTTGGGTTTGAGAATTACGCGAATTTGCCGAAAACAGTGGGCGGGTTGCTCGGCGTCGAGACGTCGCCGGGTTTATTGTTACCGCAGCAAGCGCGCGTGCAAGTTGGTGGGGCGTCACCTCCATTTCGTGAGGAGGTGCAGCGATTGCGAATCACGCCTCGGCATTATGCGTACTTGCGCGTGGCTGAGGGGTGCGACCACAAGTGCACTTTTTGCGCCATTCCCGGGTTTCGCGGACGGTTTCGCTCGAAAAAGTGGGATTCTATCATCGAGGAAGCCAAAGCGTTGGCTGATTCTGGCGTGAAAGAATTGAATTTAATTGCTGAGGATACCAATCAGTGGGGGATGGATTTGCGCGCAAGCGATGGTCGCGGGTTGGCTGAGCTTTTAGAGGCGCTCGCAGAAGTCGACGGCATCGAGTGGATTCGTATATTGTACGCGTATCCATCGTATTTCTCTGATGAGCTCATTAAGGCGATCGCAGATATTCCGCAAGTAGCAAAATATATAGACATTCCGCTGCAGCACATCACGAACCTGTCTTTGCTGCGCATGAATCGGCCGCCGAGACAGCACACCGAGGATTTATTGTACAAGTTGCGCGACAACATTCCAGGTTTGGCGCTCCGCACGACGTTCATCAGTGGTTTCCCAGGTGAAACCGAAGAAGAGCACGAGGAACTCATGCAATTTTGCCGTGACTTCAAGTTCCAGCGTCTCGGTGCGTTCGCATACAGCGAAGAAGATGGCACGCCCGCGGCGGAATATCCCGATCAAGTCCCTGAAGACATTCGAGCGATTCGTCGGGACCAGCTCGTGTCGCAGCAGCAGGAGATTAGCGAAGACTTTGCAATGTCTCGCGTCGGGCAAGAGTTAGATGTATTAATAGACGGTTGGGATGAAGACATGCAGTCGTATGTCGGCCGTACAACGCTCGAAGCGCCTGATATTGACCCGATCGTCTTCATCACCGAAGACAAGAGCAAGGGCTTGCCGCCGTTGGAGGCTGGGCAAATGCGCAAGTGCTCCATCGTTGGCTCGAGCTTATTTGATCTCGAAGCTGTTCCTCTCTTGTAAAACATCAGCTGAACAAACGCGCGACTACTTGTCGATATCATTATTATACTTTTAATTAAACACACATGAATTCTATCATCTATTTTGTCTACTATTTTGTACTGTACTATTTGAAATTGAACAAGCCAAAGTTTTTCGCTCGGCGACGTCTGTCTCGATCGTCGTACTCGTCGTACTCGTCAGCCTTATCGAGTTCATCGGCGTATAGATCGTCATATTCATCGTCGTCATCGTCGTCGTCATCGATGGATAAGAACACTTCCCCGCTCGTGGGCATGCGCAGCGAACGAGGCGCGGGTAACGTCGCCTTGGCGAGCTTCCCAACCTCGCCGCGAATGTTTGGCGTCTCGGCGATGAGCTTATTGCGCAACTTGACGTACTCTTGGAATGACTCAATCAACCATGGAATGCGCGTGGCTTGAACATCCTTAAACGTCGGTCGACGTCCTTGTCTCTGCGCGAACCCATCAGACCAGCTCGCCAAGTCGTTACGCAACTTTGTGTATCGGCTCAACTCGCTCGAAAAATGATTCACCTTGACGCTCGACGACGCAAGCTTCTCCGCGCGAGACGTCGACTTCTTCATGGCGATAAGTTTCGTCATGCGCTCATTACGCTCGCTATTAGGCGGCTTCCCACGCTTCTGTTTCGCGCTCGCTGCCGCCGCTGCCGTCTGCTCGAGCTCAATCAACCTCGACGGCGCCGCCGCTTCATCCGCCTTGGCGCGCGCCTCGCGCCAACGTTCCCGCTGCTTCTCCGCAATCTTCTTCCTCGACTCAAGCGTTCGCTGCGTGCCCACGCGCGATGCCGCAGATTTCAACTTACTCTCCATCGTCAACTCGCGTTTTATCGTCGTCGTCCTCGTCGTCGCCGCCGCCCCTTGCGTCTCGTCCTCGTCCTCCGTCTCGTCCTCGTGCTCGCGCTCCGTCTCCTCCTCGTCGCGCTTGACCACTCTCGGCACCGACGCCTCGCCTCCACCCGCACACACATCTGGAAACCTCACCTGCACGCCCGCCAACAACCTTCTCACGCCCTCGGCATCGCCTCGACTCACCTCCTTCCTCGGCCGACCGCGACGCTCGACGCTCGACGACGCCGCGCCACGTACGCCATCGTCCCATTCGCCATCGTCCCCCCACGCGCGCGCCACCACCGCGCCGACGACGCGCCGCCGCCGACGACGACCGAGCACCCGTCCCACGACCTCCGCATTCGCGCCTATCACCCGCGCGTGCGACGTCATCCGCCGCGCGCCGAGATGTGATTTTGATTGTGATGCGATGTGATGCGACGCATCGAATCGTCCTCAAATAAACCCTAAACCCTAAACCCCGTTTGTCCATCCACCAATCACGACCACATCACGACCCCACACAGAGACAATCTCTGATTTCCACACACCACGACATGGGCCAATCTCTCTATACAGTACGCATAAAGCCGCGCCAAACACCTCGCGAGTGCCTCATCCCCGCGGTCATCGACCGTTTATACCCATCTTCCGCGGTCGCCCCTCGTCCTGTCGCGCGCGTCGCGGATAGACCCGCGGGCGTCACTTTCCAGTACGACCGACACCGCCATGTCCGCGATCTTCACCACGTCCATGTCCGCCAAGGCGACCGCCAAGGTGCGCATTCGATCGAGCGTGTTTTGATTGCTTCGTGTACGCGCGCGCGCGTCGGAGTCGGCGGTCGCGCACAGCGGTGGGAGGCGCGGAATCGAATCGCGCGCGTGCGTGGTGGTCGCGGTCGCGGGGCTCGATCGCGGGGATCGATCGCGGGGATCGATCGCGGGCGTCGGCGTCGTCGTCGTCGCGGCGGCCTCGCGCGCGGGTCGCGTGCGTCGAGTTTTATGTTCTTCGCCGTCATATTCATGCGCGCGCGTGTGATGTCGCGCGACGACGACGACGACGGCGCGCGTCCCATCGTCGTCCGTTGCGAAAACCTCTCTCGCGAATGCGTGCGTGCGTGCGTGCGTGCGTGCGTGGACTGACCGTATGCGACGTGTGTTTCGCGACTCTAGGTGCAATTCCGCGCTCGCGCGTCGAAGAGCTTCCAAGCTCGCGCGCCGGTGTGCTCCGCCGTGCGATTCTCCGTCAACGCCGCCGCGGTACGTACGACGCTCGCGCGCTCGCGCGCGCGCGCATCCTCGTCACGCCCCGGGGGCGTCGTCGTCGCGTCGATCGCGTCTCGATCGCATCGCATCGATCGATGCGATCGATCGATCAGATGATCGACCGATGCGATCGATCGATCGATCGATCGAAACGTCAAAAGATGGTCTCCTCCTCGGGATGTGGCGCTGGGGTTTGCGTGCCTATGATCGGACATGTGGCGTGTGTCCGACCGACCGATTTTTTGTGCCTGCCTGATC
>Ga0181558_10006171_pt1 | contig 10473 bp, 6 predicted proteins | sample 011ome_22_FD_133754 | JGI IMG/M metagenome (GOLD analysis project Ga0181558, IMG submission 133754) | Coastal salt marsh microbial communities from the Groves Creek Marsh, Skidaway Island, Georgia - 011507BT metaG (megahit assembly) | ecosystem: Environmental > Aquatic > Marine > Intertidal zone... | reverse complement strand
GCGCAGATGTCGGGACGAAACGTGTCGGGACGAAACGGACAAAGGTTTCCACGTGCTACGCGTTCCCGGGACTTTCAGGACGGACTTCCCCGGAAGCCTCCATGATCGCCCTCACCGCTTCCTCGAGCTCGAACACGTGCGGGTCGTCCACCTCTATGCTCCGCATCGCGTCGCACAGGTTGAACAGGTACTCGGCGTTCGGGCCGCTCGGACCGACGGCGGCGGCGATCTGCGCCGCGCTCTCGGCGACGCCGCCGGCGGGCGCCCCCAGCCAATTCAAGTTTGCCTCGTCGGGCGTCGCGATGTACGTCAGCGCGCCCTTCACGAGCAGTCGGCCGTGTCGTGACACGCTGCCGTGTCGTGAGTCGTCAAGCGCGTCCACCACGCCGTCGAAGAGGTCGATCTGGATCCGCGCGTCGTACTGCTTCTCGCGCGTCTCGAGGAGTTCCAGCACGCGCGTCGCGTGTTTCGCCGACACCTTGTACGCCGCGCCCCAGCACGGGGGCTCCGAGTTCGGGTCGCACCGCTCGAGCGTGACCGTGCGTCCGGGGCGCTCGACCGTGCCTCTGTGGTCGGTCGACCCCTGGTAGAACCTGCGCCGGAACCCCGGCGCGCAGCAAATCACGCGCTCCTCGTACTCGAAGCCCACCTTCCATACGATGGACCCGTAGCCGAAGACCCAGAACGAATCCACCGCGGGGTCGAAACTCAGGGGGCCCCGAGGCATCACGCCCACCGGGTGGTCCATCGGGGCGCGTTCCGAAGCGTTCGAACGCGTGTCTCGAGCGAGACGCGCGGCGACACCGCGCGTCCTTCCGCTGGCAGACACCGACGCGGAGGACACCGCTCGGGACGCCGCGAACATCACCGTGGGCGCGCGCGGCGCGAAGTGCGGTCGGCGAGCGAAGGGCACGCGCGGGTGCTCGTGTTCTCGAGGACTCGAGCATTCGACCAGATCCTCGTCCTGATTTTCGAGCGCAACGCGCCCGAAAAAAAACTTTCGCCCACACGATCGCGCGCGGGTGGCCCCCGGCCGCCATGAGCGCCACCGCGACGCGGGCGGGAAAATCGCTCGTTCGGGTCACGCAGTACAACCTGCTCGCGCAGTGCTACGTGCGCAGCGCCATCTTCACGCACAGTCCCGGACCCGCGCTGAAGTACGTCGTTCAGAGACGCGTGTTCCCGATGGCGGGTGCCGACCCTCTCGCGCCTCCTGACCCCGCGACGTACCTCCTCGACCATCGTCTCCGGATCCACTGACACACCTTCCCGCGCGTCTCCCCGCGCCTCTGTCCCGAACCGCGTCGCTCATCAGGTGGAAGAATCGCAGCAAGGCGTTGCTGGCCGAGCTCGAGCGCCTGGACGCGGACGTCCTCGCGGTGCAGGAGATGGACCAGTTCGAGGAGTTCTGGAAGCCGTGGCTCGAGCGGCGCGGGTACGGGGGCGTGTACAAACGGCGAACGCAGGCCACGGCGGCGAAAAAGGACGGGTGCGGCCTGTTCTTCAAGACCGGCAAGCTGGAGCTCCTGGCCCGGCGGGGCCTGGAGTACAACGACGAGGCGTTCGCGGGCGAGCCGAGTGCGGAAACGACGTCGTCGAGCGAAGAAGACGACGAGAAGAGAGCGGAAGACGCGCCGGGCGACGCGAAAAGCCCGCTCGAGTCTTTGCGCACGTTCCGCGCGCGAAACGACGACTCGGAGACGGTCTCGAAGCTGCCCGAAACGCGCAAGACGCACGTGCGGGACGGCGTGGGTATCCTGGCCATGCTCCGGGAGAAACGCGCGGAGAGGACCGCGGCGGAGAGCGACGAAGACGACGCCGAAGACGACGAGAAACGAAAACCGTTCCTGGTGGCGTCGACGCACCTATTCTGGGACCCCGACTTCCCCGACGTGAAGCTGCGGCAGACCGAGCGCCTGCTCGCGGAGACTCGGGGGTTCGTTCGCGCGTTTCTCGCTTCCAACGCCGGGAAGCGTTCCGCCGGAAACGCCGGGGACGCCGGAAACGCCGTCCCCGGCGGCGCGAAAACGAGCGTCCCCGTGATCGTCGCCGGGGATTTCAACAGCGTCCCGGGGAGCGACGTGCACGCCGCGGCGCTGCGCGGCGTCCCCGGGCCGTCCCCGGGGACGCCGGGGACGCCTTTGAAGAGCGCGTACGCGGAGGCGCTGAAGCACGCCGATGTGCGCATCGCGAAGCCGGCCGACGGCAGGGACTGCGTCGCCGCGGACCCGACCACCGGCGAGCCCCGACACACCAACGTCACGCCCGGGTTCACCGAGTGCATCGACTACGTCTTCGTCAGCGACGACGTCGCCGTCGTCGCGGCGGAACCCATCAGCGGCCCCGCCGCGACGTTCGCGGGCCTGCCCGACCTCGCGCACCCGAGCGACCACTTGCCCATCACGGTCACGCTGGAGTACTGATGTTTCATCGCTCGTCTACGGAGGAAGATGGGGTAGGTGTCACTAGACTACGTACACAGTCGTAGGTAGACCACCTTCGGCGTTTGACTAGTTTTACTCATGTTCTCGACTCACTCTTCCAGCCCGGCGACGTTGAGCTTCCTGGCTTCCCTCCTGAGCATCGCCATCTCCCGCGCTCCCAGCGCGACTCCGTCCGCCTCCGCGGCGCGCTGCGCCTCCTCGCGCTGCCTCCTGATGATCTCTTTGACCTCCGCGCTCTGGCCCTCGTCGGTGAGGAAGCCGTTGAACGCGGCGTTCGACAAGACGACGTGCGCGCGAATGGGCGCCGTCGCCTGCGCCTCGTACTGAGCCGCGTGGGCCTTCGTGCGCGGGTTTCGGGAGGATGGCGGTTTGAACGTGTCGCCGGTGAAGCCCCCGTAGCTCGTCGAGCTCGTGGCCCAAAGGCCGCTCACCACGTCCGCGCCGCCGGGGCTCTGCCGCCGGCGGCTCGGATGCACGCCGCGCGTCTCCCACGGCTTCGGCGCGCCGCTCGAAGATCCTTTCCCGCTCCACGCGTCCCTCGCCACCGTCGCCAGCATGTCCTCCACGGCGCCGCCGTCGCGGTGCGCGACCGGCGCGGTCGTCGCGGCCGGGTCCACCACCAGAGACTCGCCCAGCGTCCGCTCGAAGTGCGCGGTGCCCCACTCCACGCCGGCGCGGCCCCGATCCGGCCCGCCGAGGGGATCGGACCCCCCGAGGCGCATCCGGGGAACGCCAGCCCACCCGCCGACGGCGAACTCGCCAGTCCCCGCGGGCTCCGCTATCTGCGATCTGCGTCTCGCGCGCTCGGCGATGGGGTCGTCCAGGTGGTCGGGGCGCCAGCTCGGGTCGGAGTGCTCCGCGGGGTTGAACTGCATGTCGCTGTTGGTCGTGGTCCACCGCGTGAGGCTCGAGAAATCTTCGGGCGCATCGGAAGCGTCGAAGTGCCTCGAAGGGGGGCGGGGAGGACGAGACGCGGCGCTCATGTTTCCTCTCCGCGTGGGTGTCCCTGCGCACGCAATCGGCGAAACACCCCACGGACGGGTCGCCTCGGCGCGCGCGGCTGTGCGGGAGGGGAACGCCGAGACCGAATCGCGAAATCCAAATCGGGCGTCTTGGTCGCGTCGAAGCGAACGAGTTTGGTTTGGTGGAAGAAGAATTCACTGAAAAAAAAAGCGCGCGGCCGGCGGCGTCGCGTCGTCTGACGCCTCCGCCGCTCACACGTCCGCCGACGTCGCGAGCCTGATGATCCGATCGCGCACCGCGCTCTCCGCGGTCTTCGCGCGCGCCGCGCGCCCCCAAGCGCCCGCGTCCAGCGCCAGCGCTGCGGTCGCCGCCGCCGCCGCCGCCGCCGCCGCGAACTCCGCGGCGGGCGCCGCCGCCGCCGCCGCCGCCGCCAACTCCGCCGGCGCGCCGGCTCGCGCTTTCGCCGCCGCCGCCGCGATGAGCGCGGAGCCCACCTCTTTGATTGTCTTCGCGCCTCGCGGCGCGGTGAGCAGGAACGCGGCCAGGTGAGGCGTGACCCTTCCGATTATAAAGCAGACCTCGCTCGCGGTGTCGGTGAGCCGCCGAAGGTTTAAGGAGGGGTCTCGGCTCGGGTACCCCGACGCCGCGCGCGCCGCCGCGGCGAGCGACGCCGTCGCCTCCGCGACGTGCGCGACGGCGAAAAAAGCCGTCGCGTTCAGAAACGACTCGTGTTTCAGCGCCGAGACGCAGATCAGCAACACGAACGCGTCGACGACTCGACTCCTAATCTGCGTTTCGGCGTCGCGAGCGCTTCGCGTCACGCCCGGCGTGACGCGCAAGCACGCGGAGACGCTCGACGTGTTGAAAAAAGCCGCTTCGACCAGACTCGCCAACGCCGCCGACGCCGCGCCGATCGTCGCCAAGGTGGCCGCCAGGTGCCCTTGCACCGGCGTGCTCGTCGCGAGGAACGCATCGGTCAGACCAGAGACGGTGATCGGATTCGGATTCGATTCGATCGAGACGCCGATCGTCTCGATCGCCGACCACGTCGCGGCGACCGCCACCGCGAAGCGCACCAGCGCCGCCGCGGCGGGCGACGCGACGCGGCGCGCGTCGCGAAGCGCGTTGGTTTTTTTCAAAACTGAATCTTTTTCAGTTTTGGGCAGCGACGAAACGGCCATCGCCCCCGCGGCCGCCACGGTGACGCACGCGTGCGTCGCCGCGATCCACAGCACGCAGAACGCCACCCCGAAGATGTGCGTCGCGTCCGCGAGCGTCTCTATGAAGCCCTTCGCTGCGAAATCGCGCGCCGCCGAAGCGGCGTACAGGCAAACGGCGAGCGCGGAGACCCGACGTCCCGACGAACCGATTTCGCCGGCGATTTCCGAGCGGGTGGCGGATTTCGCCGGCGATTTCGCGCCCGGAGCGTCCGACACGGCGTCGCCTGTCTTGACCCAGGTCATCTGCAGGTCGTTGATCAGACCGTGCGCGAAACCCGCCTCGCAGTACGCGAAGTAGAACTCGAACATGCGCAGGAACTTCTCCGAGTACCCGAGCTCGCCGGTGACGGTCGCGCGGCGCGCCATCATGCGCTCGCGCCACAGCCGAAGCGTCACCGCGTAGTGCTCGCCGATGTCGTCGAAGGATTGCAACGCGAGCCCGCTGGGCTCGGCGGCGCCCTTCATCGCGCCCACCGAAGGCAGGTGCCCGCCCGGGAAGATGTACGCGCGGATGAAATCGCTCTCGCTCGCGCAGTACGACGCGTACCGCGCGTCAGGCATCGTGATCACCTGGATGCTCGCCACGCCGCCGGGCGTAAGCGCCTCGGAGACGGCGCGGAAGTACGTCGGCAGATGCTCGTGCCCGACGGCTTCGAGCATCTCGATCGAGATCACCGCGTCGTACACGTCGGTGACGTCGCGGTAGTCGCGGATCACGATCTCGATCTTGTCGGCGAGCCCCGCATCCGCCACGCGCTTCGAAGCCTCGGCGTGCTGCTCGTTGGACAGGGTCAAGCCCGTCACCGAGCACTCGGGGAACCGGGTGCACAGCCGGATGGCCAGCGCGCCCCAGCCGCACCCGATCTCGAGCACGCGCTTTTTGTCCCCCGGCTTCAGCCCGAGCCGGTCGATCATCGCGTCGATCTTGGCGTACTGCGCGGCTTCCAGGTGCGCCTCGCGCGCTTCGAAGTCGTCCTCGGCGATCGAGCCGAGCGCCTTCCCCACGTCCATCGGCTCGCCGATCGCGCCGTGGATCCCCGACGAGTACAGCATCGTCGAATCCAGAAACAGCGAGTAAAACGCGTTCCCGGCGTCGTAGTGGTACTCGATGTTGCGCTTCGAGCCTTCCTTGGTGTTGCTCAGCGCGGCGTGCGCGGCGAACTCCATCGCGCCGCCCACCTTGCGCAGCGCCTCCGACACAAAACCCACGATGTCCTTGCCCAGGCTCGGGACGCCGCTCTCGGCGCCGCGCGCCGCGCCGACGTTGGCGGGGTGGCCGGCGCAAAACAAGTCAAGCAAGTCGTACAAGTCGCCGCTTTCGAAATCGAAGTCGCCGTTCATGTAGCTCTCGCCCAAACCGATATCCGCGCGGGTCACGGCGTTTTTAAACAAACGCTGCTCGTACACGCGCACGGTGATCGTCTCGGGAACAGGTTTGCCGTCCTTACCGAGCGGGAGGGCGCCGCGAATCTCGCCGCCCAGCTGGGCGGCGAGGTTCGAGTCCGAGGCGGACGGGCCGCGCATCACCAGCTCGTCCCCGTTGGGCAGGAGCATCTTGAAGACACGCCCGGGGGGGACCCACGCGTTCGCGACGCGCGCGAAGAGGGGGACGCACACGCGCGAGGTGAGCGTGAGGTGAGGGTCGCACGCGCGCGGGACCCAGGGCGTGGCGCGTTGAAAGGCGTTGAAAGGCGCCGCCGGGAGATTCCCGCCTTTGAACTTCGCGAGCATGCCCTCGGCGACGTCCACCGCGGACTTGATGCCGTCCTCGTGGAACCCGTACCCGCACCACGCGCCTGCGAACCACACGTTCGCGTCGCCCTGCATTGATTTGATCGCCGCCTGCGCCTCGATGGCGCCGGCGTCGAACAACGGGTGCGCCAGCGTGACTTTGTGCTCCACCGTGCCCTCCCGCGGCGGGCGCGGCGGGTTGAGGGTCACGAACACGTCCGGCGCGTCTCGCGGGAGGTTCTGGAGCAGGTTCACCCAGTACGTGACGCAGACGCTCTGGTCTTCAGACGCGGTGCCCTTTCCTGAAAGGCCTTTCAGACAGTTCCAGCTCGCCCACGCCTCGCGGTTGCGCGGCATCAGCGATGCGTCCGTGTGCAGGTACACGTCGTTCGACTGGTACCGCACGGCGGCCAACGCGGCGCGCTCGGCGGCGGTGGCGGCGTCGCCCAGGACGCGCAAGGTCTGGTCGCTGTGGGCGGCCATGACGACTTCGTCGAAATACCCGGTGCTCTCTTTCGCTTCTTTCGCTTTCGCTTTCGTTTTCGCGGTGGGTGTCTTGGAGTCGCCTCCGTCTTGGACTCGTCTCCGTCTTGGACTCGTCTCCGTCCAGGTCACGGAGACGGCGCCCGAGGAGACGCCCGCCGCGTGTCGGCGCACCGAAGTCACGTCGGCGTTCAGACGAACCGCCCCCGCCGGCAGCGCGCCGACGACGGCGTCGACGTACGCCTTGCTTCTGCCCTTCACGACGCGCCACAAAGGCCGCTCGACGATGTTCAGCAGGTGGTGGTTCACCCAGAACCGAATGAGCGTGACGATGGGGAACGCCGCGGTGTCCTTATCCGAGCAACTCCAGATCGCCGCGCACATCGGCGTGACGTAGTTCTCCACGAAAAATCGCGAGTACCCGTTCGCGTCGAGGTACTCGCCGAGGGTCGTCTTCGCGTACTTCTCGGCGTTCTCGGGGTCCAACACCTTGGGCGCTTCCTTGCCGAACCGCAAAATCTCCCGGATCATGTTCAGAAACGCGGGGCGCACCAGGTTCCGTCGCTGCGCGAACACCGCGCGAAGGCCGAGCGAGCCCCACTCGACCTGGTCGGTGGAGAGCGCGAACGACATGTCCGACTTCTCGCTGAGAACGCCGAGCTCGGAAAACAAACCCACCAGGTGCGGGTACGTGGTCAAGTTAAACACCTGTTTCGTGTCACGCGTGGAGGAGAAGGTGCGGCACGGGTCAGAGCGAAGGCGCGTGGCGCGTGGAAGGTTTCGATCGACGGCGCGAGACGGCGATGGTTTTTTTCAGCCGCGTCCAAGTCGACGAAAAAGAACAAACAAAGCGCGCGCACCTGGAACCCGAGGTCCACGGGCCCGACCGAGGAGTCCACGGTGAGGGCGTGGCCGCCGCAGACGTCGCCCCGCTCGAACAGCGTCACGTCGTGCCCGTTCCTGTGCGCGAGGTACGCCGCGGAGAGGCCGGCGATGCCCGAGCCAACCACGGCGACGCGCTTGCGGCCATCGCCGGGAGCCGCGCGCGCGCCGGGGGACTTGCCGGGGCTCGGGGACGCCGCGCCGGCGGTTGGTGCCTTTTTGCCCTCCTTCTTCGGGCTGGAGAACATTCCCATTGGAAATGATTATCCGCGGGACGCGGCACGGGGCGGTCGCGCGGGGAGGGACGCCTCGGGGCGTGCGTCGGCGCGCGCGAATCGGCTCGTGCGCGTGGATGAGGGCGGACCGGGCGCGGCGAGGCCGAGGCGAGGCGCGCGTGAGGTCGGACGGCTCGCGCGTGCGTGCGCGAACGGGTCTGGCAGAAAGCGCGCCGGCGAACGCTTTATTGGGTTTTGCGATCGTGAGAAAGCGGTGCGGGACGCGCGCGCGACCCGCGAGTCCACGTGGCTGATTCGACTCGCGGTCTCTCGCGGCGCGCTTTCCAGACGATTCGTCTCCTACGAGAAAAACACGATGAGTCGCTCGGATGCCGCGAACGGCATCAGTCGCGCGCGCGCGACTCAAAGCACATGCCCCGCGAGGGACGCGACGTCCATGTCGGGTCCGAGCTCGAGGCGTCGCGCCTCGACGCCCCGGGTCGCTCCGACCCTCCCGCTCTGGACCGCTCGCCTCGACCCGGGGAAGCGGAAGACCCCGACGCCCTTCATCGCGCGTTCGGGGACATCGGAGAACGAACCGGCGCGTCCGGTTCGCGCTCCGACGCGGGTTCCCTCTCCTCGGCGTCCTCCTCGGGGTCCCCTACCGCCTCCGCGGCGATCGTCGAGCTCGAGGGGCTGGTCGATCGCACCGCGGAGGCGCGAGCGAAACACCCGGCGGGGGAAGGGAACCCTCCCGACCCCGAAACTCTGACCGACCGCCCCGACGACGAACACCCGCGGTTCGGGACTCACGGTTCGCCGCGTGAGTCGTTCCGACAGCCGCGCGTGTCCCGCCAGAAATCCTGGGGCTCGGCGAAGATCGCGCGACTGGATGAAGAGGCGCGAGCGGACTCTCTGCGCGAAACCAAGCGAAGAGCCGCGCAGCGCTCGCTGCCGCTCTTCTCAAAGCTCAGGTACGTCCTGCTGTGCGGCGAGCCGCTCGCGGCGGAGCGCATGCTCAGCGCGAGGCTGCGCCGGATGTCCGCCGCCGCGCCGCGCCGCGCGCGACGCGACGGGGGAAGAACTTTTTCCTTCTTTTCGCGTCGTTCGCCGATGCTCCGACGCTCCGTCGACGCGGTCACCTCGGCGCGTCGGACACACGATGAACGTACGATGACGTACGATGATGTTCTGTTCGAGACGAACGACGACGACGAAACCTTCGAGACGCACTGGTGGATGATCCACCCGTTTTCGCGTTTCCGCCGACGGTGGGACGTCGCGGTGGTGGTGGCAACCGCGTACGTCGCGATGCTGGCGCCGTTCGTCATCGGCTTCGACGTGGACGTGGAACCGGGCTCGTCCTTGTACGCGTTCGACCGGTGCGCGGACGCCGCGTTCATTCTCGACGTTTTCCTCAACTATCTCACCGGGTACGTCGAGAGCAACCGCGGGCGCGTCGTGCTCGAGCCCCGCGCCGTGGCGTGGACGTACACGAAAACCTGGGCGCCGCTCGACGTCTTGGCCTCCGTGCCGTTCGACCTCGTCTTCCCCGACGAACGCAGAGTCGCGTTCGAGACGGACGCCTCGTACGACGCCTCGTACGACGCCTCGTACGACGCCACCACCGCCGCCTTGGCGCCGCCGCCGCCGGGCGCGTCTCTCGCCGGCACGTCTTCCAGCGCGGACGCGGCGTACCGGGGCGCGAAGGTTGTGCGCGTCATCAAGCTCATCCGGCTGTTGAAGCTGTTCCGCGTGCTGCGCGTCACGCGCGCGCTGGCCCGCCTCGAGCGCGGGCTGAGTGTCCGGTACGGCGCGTGGCAGATCGTCAAGTTCATATGTGTGGTCCTGACGCTCGCGCACTGGCAAGCCTGCGCGTGGTTCCTGACGCACGCCGTGCAGAAGAGCGCGTTCGTCGAAGGGCGCGGCGGCAATCACGCCGCGTCTGGCGACGCCGCGGACGACGTCGCGACGTGGGTGGACGTGCTCGCGGAGACCCAGGGCACGGCGCCTGAGACCCTGGACGACCAGTCGCGTTTCGCGAAGTACGCGGCGTGCGTGTACTGGGCCACCCCCACCATGACCACCATCGGGTACGGCGATATCGTACCGGTGACCTCCGTCGAGCGCGTGGTTGTGATTTTCGCGCAGCTCATCGGGTCCTGCGTTTTTCTGTACGGCCTGACCCAGGTCACCGCGCTGGTCGCGGACAACGCCTCGGGCGACGTCGAGTTCCAGCGCGTGCTGGACGACGCCAACGCGTACTTCGAGAAGCGCGCTGTCCCGACGAGCCTGCGTGTGAAAGTGCGCGAGCACCTGCGTCACCGCCGGTTCTTCTTCGCGTCCGCGTCCGTGGGGGGGGGCGGGGGGTTCGAAGAACAGAGCGGGTTCGACGACGGACAGGGCTCGGCGGCTTCACGCGCGTCGAGCGGGTCGAGCGGGCCGTACGGGTCGTACGCGGAGGACGCCGGCGAGCGTCGCGTTTTGTCCAAGCTCTCCCTGGATGTGCGGCGCGAGGTGCGGCTGTGGAGCATG
>Ga0181558_10006170_pt1 | contig 10473 bp, 9 predicted proteins | sample 011ome_22_FD_133754 | JGI IMG/M metagenome (GOLD analysis project Ga0181558, IMG submission 133754) | Coastal salt marsh microbial communities from the Groves Creek Marsh, Skidaway Island, Georgia - 011507BT metaG (megahit assembly) | ecosystem: Environmental > Aquatic > Marine > Intertidal zone... | reverse complement strand
TCCGTAAACCACACATCCTTTGCCGCTACGATGATGCGGGGATCACGCTTGAACTGTCGGTTGCCGGTATAAGGCATCCAATAGGCGTCGAGGGGGAGATGCTGTGACATGGGTTCTCCTTTGATTGGAAGCAGTGTAAACCCGACGGACATAAGGCACACTCCCCAAATCGGGTAGGCAATTCGTCACGACAACGCACTGCGAATTCGCACGTGATTCAAAGACAAGGAGTAGCTAAATGAAAAAAATGACTCTCGCGGGCGCCCTGACGGGCCTGATCTGGCTATCAGCGCCTTCCATGGCCCATATCGAACAGACCGAGCCCTTCCAGTCGCTGAGGCAGTCTTACTTCGCACTGCTGGGCATGACGTTTGCACCGATGGGCGACATGGTCAAAGGTAAGATCGAATGGGACGACGCGCTCTTTGAGACTTGGGCAAAGGATCTGCATCACGTTTCACAATTTGGCGTCGAGCGCGGCTTCGCACCGGGTAGCCAGGAGGGAACCACGCGAGCAAAGCCCGAGATTTGGTCCAATATGACTGACTTCAAGAGCAAGTTGGATGACTTCCGAGCGGCGGCAGCAAAACTGGCCGAAGTTGCCGCCGAGGGTGACGCCGGAGCCAGCCGGGAGCAGTTTGTCGCCACTGGCGGCACCTGCAAGGCCTGTCACGACGAGTACAAGGCCAAGGACTACTTGTACTGAACCTATCCCCTGGGAATCAAACCAATCAGTAGTAACTGGGGGCCTGAGGCGCTATTGCGATCAGCCCCCAGAGACCGACTGCCACAATCGTCATGATAAGCACCGCGACCCAGCTTGGTTGGGGGGCGGTCAACGCCACCTTGTACCCTGCCTTACCCCGCCACATCGCCTGAATCAACGGCTGCCCTTTACGCCACTGATACCAAGCAACCGCCAGCAGGTGAGTCGCTATCAGCACCTGTAATAGCTGCCAGTTCAGCAGATGCCATTCTGTCAACGTTCCAGAAATTTCACCCGCCCAGTAGGAAAAAGGACCCTCAAAAAGTAAATCGTCTCTGCTAAACAACCCGGAAACGCTTTGCCCGGTCAGCAGCAGCAGCATGGCAAGTACCGACCAGCCGCCCAGCGGATTATGGCCGGCGTGCTGACCTCCGCGCCGCAGGTAGCGCCAAACTGCAGATGGTGGCGCGAGAAAAGCTGAAAAGCGCGCGGGCTGACTGCCAATGAATCCCCAGGCCACGCGCACTGCCACCACACAAAGAATGCTCAAGCCCACCCACTGATGGATTTCCATCCTCCCTTGCTCACCACTCCACCACATGACAGAGACAGCCACCAGCAGATACCAGTGCACTCCGCGCACCACACGGTCCCACACCGGGTACTCGGATGCTGGCGCAGACGCCGGGAACTCACTCACCGCGCAAGTAAATCAAGCAAGGCGGTGACGGATGCCTCCACGCCCAAGGATACGGATTGATCAGGTTCGATCTTGAATAAGGGGGAATGATGCGAAGGCACTGGCTCACCCCCCGCCCGCTCGCGCAGGAAATCCTCGGGAGGAGTTCCACCAACAGCGAAGTACAGACTCGGGATATAGGGGTTTACTGTGAAGACGGGGAAATCCTCGGCACCCATGCCGAGCCTCTCACCCGAGAAAAATACGCCATCGCCAAAGTGTTTTCCCCATACCTCCATGATGCGCTCGGTTAACGCTCGATCATTCAGCGTTGGCGGAACGCTCTCTTCCGATACCACGACTTTCGGCAACTGGTCCTCAGGTAATCCGGCTACCCGGCCCATGTTTTCTGCAACCCGACGAATGCCATCGAGAAGTAGCTCGCGATCTTCCTCGGACTCACTGCGAACCGTTAACTGTAAATGAGCAGCGTCCGAAATAATGTTGTGCTTTGTGCCGCTATGAAACGCACCAACAGTGATCACCCCTGGCCGTCGCGGCGGAAGCGTCCTACTCACAATAGTTTGAAGCCCGAGGACAATTTGCGATCCGAGCACAATGGGGTCGATGCCCCGATGAGGTGATGCACCGTGGGCACCCACGCCAGTAATGTAAATATCAACCGTATCAGCGCCCGAGTAGGGTGACTCTGTAGAAGCGCCTAGCACACCGGTCGGCAGCGTCGACGTGACGTGAAACGCCATTGCAAAATCGGGTTGGCCAAAGCGATCCCAGAGATTATCGGCCCGCATGGCCGCAGCTCCCAAAACCCGCTCTTCAGCCGGCTGCCCGATCAGCATCAAAGTGCCCTGCCATTGATCTCGCCGCTCAACCATCATCTGAGCGGTACCCACCAGGCTGGTAATGTGCACATCGTGACCACAGGCGTGCATCACAAAAACTTCATTGCCATTGGGGTCGACCTGGCGAGCCCGAGAAGCGTAGGCTAGCCCTGACTTCTCTTCAACGGGGAGGCCATCCATATCCGCGCGAAACATAACAAGTGGACCCTCGCCATTTTCCAACAACGCCACGATGCCCGTACCACCGACGTTCCTTGTCACGCTGTACCCAAGCTGCTCGAGTTCATCGGCCAGCCGCGCCGCGGTTTTCTGCTCCATCGTGGACAGCTCTGGGTTCTGATGAAAATACAGAAACAGATCCTTGAGCTTTGCTTGATACAGTGCATCAACGTCTTCGCTAAGTGGCCCGGCCAATGAACTGTTGGCCAACATCATGGGTACAACCAGCAGCCAAACCATTAAAATACGGGTAAACATTTTCATTATTCTCTCCTGCATTGGCATGTCACGGATCATAACTCAGAACCAGCACCCGAGAGCGGGCACACATTGCAGATTCAGGGCGATCGGGTTAGTGTCCCGCGCCCGAGGGCGGGACGCAGTCGCTCGACTCGAGCAGCGCTTAACGCAGACTATCGATACGGAAAAGCATTGAGTGAACAGTGAAGAGATCAAAAACCGGTTCGGCAGTTATCAGGTCAAAGTGCTGCAACAGGATCAAGTGCACCGTGTGGCCAGTCTTTACAGTGAACACAATGAGAAAGCGGTGTGCCGCACTCTAGCCGTCACCTATTTTTGGCAACCGACACCGAAAGTGGTCTTACCCGCGGATACGCGCATCCGCCAGGGTCATAGCATTGGCAGCACGCTGTCGGACGCCGGGCTAGTCCTTCACCGGCAACAATTACTTGAAACAACAGCCACCAGTGGTTTGGGTTTCGAGGCGCTGAGTGCTGGCACCGTCAGCCCGGGCACGCCCGTATTGCTTCGTCTGTATCGACTCGATGTGGGGGTAGAAGATAGCGCCCTGCATGCCTATGCCACGATCGCCGAAGCACACCACCCCGAACACAACCCGTCCCATGCCTCGCTGCCCGACATTGCGTTGAAGCACGACCAGAAGTGGGATGACTTGGCCGCCGCGGCTTTATCAACCCTGCTGACCAACCTCCAGTGAGGTGTTCCATCGCGCTTCGAGATATCAGTCGATCAAAGACAAAGGCGTGACTTTTTAAACCAATGCAAAGCCTGCCGTCCGAGGCACACGCTTTACTCACAGTAGCTCCGAAGCGGGTCACCGCAGCGCCATACTCAGGTCAAAGCCAATTTCCCTCGCAACATTGACGGCTTGGGCCACCGCATCGCGCTGGCGCGAGGCGATCCACAAATTCGCGCACCGCGTTCCCGTGCGGCAATAGGCCAACACACGATGCCCGGGGTCGTCAAACAAAGCCCCTAGTCCGGCTAGATCCGGACCAGGAAAGTCCATAGCGGTCACCGGGTAACGAATAAAAAGCACCCCCGCCGCTACGCAGGCTGCCTCCACTGCTTCCATTGTCGGTTGGTCGGGCACCTCACCATCCGGACGATTGCACACGATGACGGTAAACCCCTGCGCTCGGAGATTTGAGACATCCTCTACGGTTATTTGAGCCGAGACAGATAACGTGTCACTCAAGGCAAACAGAGACATGCAGCACTCCTTCATCCAATTTTTTGACTTGATTACCGGGTCTCATATTGCCCTGATTAACCCGAACTCCTCGTCGAGCACCCGAATCATACTCTCCATGGGCCGCTCAGGGGCATTCAGCGTATGGCCAGTAATTCTCTCTGCGAGGGAGAGATAGGTAACTGATAGCGAGTGCAAAAACTCGGTCGGCAGAGCGTGCTCCTGAGCAAATTGTTTGCGCGCATCGAATCTCCGATGATCGAGTAACAAATCGCGATCTTCGACGTGAGTCAGCAATAACTGTCGGAAAGCTTCTTTGCTGTGCTCTATCACCTCTCCTTTACTGTAGGCCACCGCATCCCAGATTCGAGACGAATCCGGTGTACCCACCTCATCCATGTAGATCAGCGACTCGTTGCCCGACGCATCCCGGGCGTAACCAAATTCAAATTTGGTGTCCACCAACACAAGGTCGAGAGGCGCCAGATGGCGAGCGATCAGCTCCACACCCTCCTTCAACAGTGATTCGTAATGATCGATATCGCGCCGCGCGCGGAACCCAAACGCCTGCCAGTGCTGCTGCAACTGCGCTCGCGAGACATTGGTGTCGTCAGTTTCAGGAATACCTTCCAAGCCCTTCAACACGCCTTTGGTTGAAGGCGTCACCAGCGTTTCTTCCAACCGCTGATCACGTTTTAACTGATCTGGCAGTTCAATACCGCAGAATACCCGTTCGCCTCGCTCATAAGCGCGCCACATCGATCCGGTGATGTAGCGCCGCGCTATCGCCTCTATTTTGATCGGTGCGGCGCGTTGAACAACCCACACCAGCGGGTGGGGCACCTCTAGAATGTGGCTGCGGGCCAGTCCGTGGCGCTGGAATTGGTCAAACCAGAATTTCGAGATCGCGTTTAAGGCCGCGCCCTTCCCGGGCACACCAGCGAGCCCTTCCTCCCCATGCCAGATGCAGTCGAACGCAGAAATACGATCACTGATGACCATCACCGCCAACTGTGAGTCGGGTGCGATTGCGTAGCCCCGCTCCGAGATCAAGCGAGCACTGTCGCACTCTGTCAACCAGTAAACGGAACGCACTTTGCCCGAGTGAACCGGATCACTGGTCCGAATGGGCAACGTATCGTTAACAGCGAGCACCTCTGAACTCACAGCAATCTTCCCTGCAAACTTGGCATGGGAGGCAGTTTTGCTCAAAATGTCGGCGCTTGTCACTGCCTGTCTCATCCATCTTGCAAGGAACCCATGCATGAGTGCTCACCTCGAGGGCTGCACGCCCCCTTCTCTGGGACTGATTCTGGGACTGGGCATGCTGCTAAGTGCGACTGCCACTGCGGCAGTGCCAACCCAGGAACCAGATAACGCGGGCGCACTGGAGACGGTCATCGTCACCGCCTCCCGGACAAACCAAGACGGTGACACGCTGCCGAGCGCGTGGGTTGCCCTCAATGAGGACACCATCACCCGGGTGGCAGCACAGCACAGCAATCAGCTATTCAATCGTGTTTCGGGCGCTTGGGTCAGCCGCGGTAATGGCCAGGAATCGCTTATATCACTGCGGTCTCCGGTGCTGACAGGCGCTGGGAGCTGCGGTGCGTTCATGACTGCGCAGGATGGCATTAGTTTGCGCGCCCCGGGGTTTTGCAACGTCAATCAGTTGTTCGATGCCAATCTGCTGCAAGCCGGCGCCGTCGAGATATTGAAAGGACCCGCTGCCGTCGTGTTCGGTTCTAATGCGCTGCACGGCATCATCAATGTCATCACACGTCCTGTCGCGTCCACGCCCCGTCAGTTAAGTATTGAGGCGGGGTCGCGGGACTACTATCGACTCACTGCCAGCGGTGGAACGCAAAGTGTCGCTGTCTCCGCTCAAAGTAGCCGCTACGGCGGTTATCAAGCAGACTCTGGCTACAAGCAACACAAAGCCACCCTCAGATTCGACCACGGCTTTAGCAAATGGATCATCGATGGCGCTTTGGAAGGCAGCAAGCTGGACCAGGAAACCGCTGGCTACATTCAGGGTTATGAGGCGTATAAAGACGAGGAAGCCAGTAAGGAGAATCCGAACCCAGAAGCCTATCGAGATGCCTGGTCAGCACGCGGGCACCTGGGTTTTCGGCGGCGCATCAATGAGGCAAGTGAGCTCACCATCCGGCCCTATTGGCGCAATAACAGTATGACGTTTTTGCAGCACTATCTGCCGTGGAAAGCGACTGAAGAAAATCGTCACCACAGTGTGGGGATTCAGACGACTGCCACACTGTCCCAAGATAACTTCCGTTGGCTTGTTGGTGTGGATCTCGATCAGACAACCGGGAAGTTAGTTGAGACCCAGGCAACATTCTTCAGCCCTAACCAACCGGACGGCACTCACTACGATTACGAAGTGGACGCCCTCACCGCGGCCGCGTTTGGGCACCTGAGCTGGACACTCAGTCCCGTTTGGAGCTGGGATGCCGGACTACGTTTTGAGGAGACACACTACGATTACAACAACCGGGCGGGCGATGGGTCTGCCTGCGCGCCAACGGCGTCAGCCTGTCGTTTTTATCGACCGGCGAGTCGCAAGGACAACTTTGCAGATTGGACCGGCAATTTTGCTATCAGCCACCACACCGACACCACAACGACCTACGGGAGAGTCGCTCGGGGTTTCCGGGTGCCCCAAGCCACAGAGCTCTACCGTCTTCAATCCGGGCAAACAGTCGCAGAAATTGACGCTGAAACAGGCGACAGCCTTGAGCTGGGCGTTCGCTCCCAATTTGACCGTTTCCAGTATGACTTGTCGGCCTACTTGATGAGCAAGCGCGATGTTATTTTTCAGGATCGCGACCGGTATAACGTATCGGGTGCTAAAACGACCCATCGCGGCATTGAGGGTAGCGTGCGTTGGCAGCTGTCCGATACTTGGTCTATATCCGGTAATGCCAGCTATGCGAGACATCGCTACGACAGTGACATTCAGCTACTCGGAACCCGCGGCAGCATTGAAGGTAATGACATTGACACCGCGCCACGGCATTTCGGGTCCATTCAGGTAGTGGCAGACTTTTCCTCCCTCGGCATTCCCGTCGGTGCCGAAGCCGAGTGGTTATGGGTCGCGAAATACTGGGTGGACCCCAACAACGCCAATGAATATAAAGGACATGAGTTACTCAACCTCAGAGCCCGCTGGACGCTGTCGCCCAGGGCCACGCTGACGCTGGTCGCAACCAATGTGCTGGACGAGGGCTATGCGGAGAGAGCGGATTACGGATTCGGGAACTACCGTTACTTTGTGGGAGAGCCGAGAAGCGCTGTTTTGGGGTTGACCTTCGCGCTTTGACGGGCGAAACACACTCGAGGTTCGCGCTCACTCCCCCGATCTGGCGTCACTTCCCCGCTATTGGTAGGCCCTGAGACCCACCGCTTCCCTGACCTGCTCAATCAACGCCTGACTTTTGGGTCTCAACCGCTCGGCCCCCTGCTGCAAAACCGCCTCCAGGTCTGAGGGTGCCGCCATCAGACGCTCATAGGATGCTCTCGCCGGCGCCAGCTCGTCATTCACTCGCTCAAATAATTGTTTTTTGGCCTCGCCCCAAGCAATGCCGTCAGCGAAAGCGGCGCGCATTCGCTCTCGCTCAGCTTCATCCGCAAAAGCACACCATATTTGAAAGACTGTCGAATCGTCGGTCTCTTTAGGATCGCCGGGTTCGAGTAAATTGGTCTTGATTTTGTTAATAGACTTTTGCAGCTGCTTGGGCGTGCCGAACAACGCTATGGTGTTTCCATAGCTCTTGCTCATCTTACGACCATCCAGACCCTGCAACACGGCCACATTCTCGTCGGTAACGGCTTCTGGGAGCGTGAAGATTTCGCCATAGTGATGATTAAATCGCTGCGCAATATCACGCGCCATTTCGACGTGCTGGATTTGGTCGCGACCGACAGGGACTTTGTGCGCGTTGAATATCAGAATGTCCGCTGCCATCAGTATCGGATAGGAAAATAAACCCATGGTGACGCCAAAATCCGGGTCCTCTCCAGCCGCCTCGTTAGCCTGTAATGCCGCTTTGTAGGCATGTGCTCGGTTCATCAAGCCCTTGGCAGCAGAACAACTCAATATCCAACTGAGCTCGGCAATCTCGGGGATATCTGATTGTCGATAGAAAAACGTCTGTAGGGGATCCAGTCCAAGAGCCAGCCACGTGGCGGCGATCTCGCGGCTGGACTGCGCCACCTGATCTGGGTCTTGATTCTTAATCAGCGCATGAAAATCCGCCAAAAAAAGATAAGCCTCGGTACCCGCATCTCGCGAGGCTTCGATGGCGGGACGAATCGCTCCCACGTAGTTACCGAGATGCGGCGTTCCTGTTGTGGTGATACCGGTCAATACCCGGACACTGCTCATAAAACTTACCTCTATCCTTACGCCAAACGACGATAGAACGCCTCAATCAGGGCGATAATTTGTGGAACATCCTGAGCGCATGCAAGTTCTCGTACCGAATGCATGCCCAGGGTAGGCACGCCAATATCCGTGGTCGCGATCCCCGTCTCGGTGGCGGTAATCGGGCCAATTGTGCTACCACAGGCCAAATCAGAACGCATCACAAAGGACTGAACATTCACTTCAGCGCGCTCTGCGACCAAACGAATACGCGCAGCGCCCTCGCTGTTCGTGGCATAGCGCTGGTTGCGATTAATTGTGATGACCGGGCCCGCACCCAACTTTGGATTATGCTGGTCGTCGTGACGGTCAGCATAGTTAGGATGCACCGCGTGGGCGTTATCTACTGATAACAACCAAGAACGCGCCCGTAACTGTTGGTTGATTGCTGTATCGGGTGCAATACCCGTCAGAGCATCCATCAGCAAGGGGCCTTGGGCCCCCACAGTAGAGGCACTGCCGACCTCCTCGTGGTCCGTCGCGACCAGCACAGACCACTCGCTGTCCTCCGCGCTGATCAACGCCGTCACGCCGGCGTAGCAACTCAGCAGATTGTCGAGCCGCGCCGACGCAATAAAGCCTTTGTCGATCCCGACCAACGCGGGTCGTTGAGTGTCGTACAGAGATAACTCGTAGTCCAAGACCCGGGCGCCTTCCCACTGAGAATTGCCCTCGATCAGGGAGTCCGCCAGCCATTGTCGAAAATCAAATTGCTCTGGGTCTCCCAGCATCACCACCGGCACCATGTCCTTTTGCGCATTCACACTGCGCTTGGTGTTGGCCTCTCTGTCTAGGTGAATGGCAAGACTCGGTACAACCGCCACTGGTCCGCGAGTATCGAACAGAACCGATTCAAGTTCGTCATTCGGTGCCAGCAACGTCAGTCGCCCCGCTATCCCCAGATCACGGTCGAACCAGGGATTCAGCAGTGCACCGCCATACACATCTACGCCCAACTGCACGCAGCCATCGCGGCCTTTTACCGGGTTGGGTTTGATCGACAAATTGGGGCTGTCGGTATGTGTTCCCACCAGGCGTAAGCCCGCGCTCGCAGGGTTTTTGCCCGCGCGAGCGGCGATCAGAGAACTGCCCTGGCGAGTGATGAAATAGCCCTGCCCGGGCACCATGTTGGCGCCGTCAAACTGCTCGATCTCGACAAATCCGGCTGCCGTCAGGCGCTGGGCCATCGCCGCAACCGCATGAAACGGCGTCACCGCTTCGCCAAGAAATCTGAGTAGATCCGATGTTTCCGCCATTTGCGGGATCCTCTTTTGTTGAGACTACTGAAGTGCCCATGCCAGTAATAACACACCCAAGATCAGGCGGTAGATCACGAAAGGCATCAAGCCAACTTTCGCAACCCACTCCATGAACAGCGAGATAGTGGCATAGGCGAACAGTGCGGAAGCGAGTAGCGCCGGCAATACGACACCGCCCGTTGATGGCGCATTGACCTCGGGGCCCGATGCCAGCATGACGATCGAAGCACCCAAAATCACCGGGATACTCAAAAGAAAAGAGAAGCGCGTGGCAACCGGCGCCGAGTAACCCAGAAAAAGAGCGGCGGTAATCGTCACCCCCGAGCGGGAGGTCCCCGGAATTAACGCCAACATTTGTGCCAGTCCGATTAACAGAGCATCACGGAAAGAAACGGCCAGCCGCTGATTGTGGCGTCGCGTCGCGAGCCGGTCCGCCAACCCCAGGAGCAGGCCGAAAAATAAGGTCGTGGTGGCGATCACCAGTACCCCGCGGGCATCGGAAGCTATGATTTCTTTTAGAACAACCCCCGCAATCACCACAGGCAACGTCCCGATGCAGAGCGCCCAGAATTCAGATCGGTCACGCCCCTTCCCGGGGATCAAGCCGAGCAAAAATTGCGTCAGTGTGGCGCGAAAATAGTAGGCCACAGCGAGTAAAGTGCCGGCGTGGACGCTGACATCAAAGAGGAGTGCCTGATCCGGCCATCCCAGGATTTGCGAGGGCAAAATCAGATGTGCAGAGGAGGAGACCGGCAAAAACTCGGTCACGCCCTGCAGAACGGCCAATAGGATTGCCTGCCACCACTCAGTCACGACGGCCCTGCTCCGACAATTTTTTCCAGCCGATATC
>Ga0181558_10006163_pt1 | contig 10478 bp, 7 predicted proteins | sample 011ome_22_FD_133754 | JGI IMG/M metagenome (GOLD analysis project Ga0181558, IMG submission 133754) | Coastal salt marsh microbial communities from the Groves Creek Marsh, Skidaway Island, Georgia - 011507BT metaG (megahit assembly) | ecosystem: Environmental > Aquatic > Marine > Intertidal zone... | reverse complement strand
TCAAGTATATATTGGCAAGGAACTCAATCAGGAACAATTTCTAATGATAATGGTGAGTTTGAAATTCAAAAAATTGAATCAACTAATAATTTAGTTATAAGCTATATAGGCTTTAAAACCCAAATTATTCTAATTGAAAATGATCAATTTTATAATGTTGTATTGGTTTATGGTAATGAGAATGAATTGGATGATGTTACAGTAACTAAACGAAGAAACGCTGTTCAAAGATCTTATATTTTACCACAAAATGTAGTCAGAATTTCAGAACAGGAATTATTAAATGCTGCATGTTGTAATCTATCGGAGAGTTTTGAAACAAACCCTGCGATTGATGTAAATCATTCGGATGCAATCACTGGAACAAAGCAAATTAATATGCTTGGACTAAAAAGTCCTTATATCTTAATTACTGAGGAGAATGTGCCTATGGTTAGAGGAGCATCTCAAACATATGGGCTAGGATTTACACCGGGTCCGTGGATTGAAAGTATTCAGGTAACAAAAGGAATGGGAAGTGTAGTTAATGGATTTGAGAGTATTGTTGGACAAATTAATACGGAACTAAAAAAGCCATTAACTGACATACCTTTGCTTTTAAATTTATTTAATAGTAATAACGGTAGAGTTGAATTAAATACTCAGGTAAAATCTTCAGTCAGTGAAAAAATAAGCACTTCTTTTTTCGCTCACTACAATAAAAGAGACCAATCAAATGATAAAAATAGTGATGGTTTCTTAGACAAACCTCTTCAGAGTCAAATCAATTTGATTAACAGATGGCAATACACCAATGCTGCTAAAGGCCTTGTAAGCTTTTTTACTATTAGAGTTTTAGATGATCTAAAAAAAATTGGTCAAATTGGATCTCAAGATGATACATCTAAATGGGGTGGTAGAATAAAGACAAATAGATTTGATACTTCATTCAAATTAGGCTATGTTAACCCAAACATCCCATATCAAACAATAGGATTTCAATTATCATATAATATCCATGATCAAGATTCGTACTATGGTAAAAATATCTATGATATAAATCAAAAAAGTTTATTCTCAAATTTTCTTTATAACTCTATTATCACCAATACAAAAAACAAAATTAAAGTTGGAATAAATTATTCTTATGATGCTTATGATGAATTTGTTTATGGAAGCGATATTAGTAGGACCGACAAATCATTTGCTTCATTTATTGAATACAGCTATGATAATATGAATAATTTAAATCTTGTTTTAGGATTAAGATATAATACACATAATAACATGGGTTCTTTCTTTACTCCTAGACTTCATTTGAGATATATGCTCAATGATAATCTCTCTATTAAAGGGTCCTATGGAAAAGGAAGAAAAATAGCAAATGTATTTGCAGAGAATCAACAAGTGTTTTTTACTAATAGAGTTATTCAGAACAAATCTTTTTCAAATTATTTATATGGTGTAAATCCTGAACTAGCTACAAATTATGGTTTTAGTATTGATCAAAAAATATCTTTTCTTGGAGGTCAAGGAAACTTAATTTTTGACTACTATTCAACTAGATTTGATAATAAAGTTATTATTGATTTTGAGAGATATGGAGAGTTTAATTTTTATAATTCAATTTTTGGAGAGTCTGTTTCAAACAGCTCACAACTTGAATTTATGTTTTCAAAAAACAATTGGAATCTTACTGCTGCATACAAAATGTATGATGTAAAAAACTTTTACAAAGGCGGTTTAAAAGAAAAACCACTTCAGCCAAAAAATATCATATTCTTTAACTATGGTATTGAATCGAATAGAACTGGAGAAAAATTTTGGAAATTTAATTTTACATATAACAGGCTTGGTAAACAAAGACTAATGCAGAACATAAGAGATAGAGAAATATATGCTGAACCCCATTATTCAATTAATTCTCAAATAACTAGAGTATTTAGTGATAAGTTCGAAGTTTATCTTGGAGGTGAAAATATTAATAATTTCAAACAGGATAATCCAATCATAATGGCATCAAATCCTTACAGCAAAGACTTTGATGCATCAATTATTCATGGCCCAATTTTTGGTTCAACATATTATATGGGTTTAAGATTTAAAATATTAAATTAAAGCAATGAAAAAAATATTATTCCTTTTACTACTTGTGCCATTTTTTAGTTTAGGCCAATCTAAAGGCAAGACTGTAAAGCAAGACTTTTTAGTCAGTGGAAATTGTATAATGTGTAAGAATAGAATAGAAACTGCAACATTGAAATTGAATGGTGTCAAATATGTTAATTGGAATCCAAAAACTGATAACTTTTCAATTATTTTCAACTCTAAAAAAGTTTCTATTGATGAAATAAGAAGTAAAATTGCAGAGATTGGACATGACAATGGGGAATATATTTCAACTATAGAAACTTATGATGGATTGCCAGATTGTTGCAGGTATCGACATACTGGTAAACACGAATAAAAACCAACCAAAACAATAAATCAATTCCTTTATCCATAAACCTTTTATTTCTTTATACTCTTATGTTACTTTAATAGGTTACATTTGCCGCAAATGAATGACTTTTCATCGATGGGATTAAATGAGCCTATCGTTTCCGCAATTAAAAAATTAGGTTTTAAAAAGCCTACAGAGGTTCAACAAAAATCAATTCCATTATTAATTGAAAAACCAAAAGATATTGTATCATTAGCTCAGACAGGTACTGGAAAAACTGCAGCATTTGGTTTGCCAATTCTACACCATTTAAATATTAATTCTAAAACCACACAAGCATTAATAATTGCTCCTACAAGAGAGCTATGTTTGCAGATAACTTCAGAATTAAAGAAATACTCAGTTAATTTAAAATTAAATATAGTTCCAGTTTATGGTGGAAGTAGTATTCAAGAACAGTCTAAATCAATAAGGCGAGGGGCAGAGATAATAGTTGCAACACCGGGTAGAATTCTTGATATGCTAAAAAGAAAGTACGTAAATATTTCAAAGATTAAATTTTGTGTTTTAGATGAGGCTGATGAAATGCTTAATATGGGCTTTTATAAAGACATTAAGCAAATTTTAAGTAACACACCAGATTCAAAAAAAACTTGGCTTTTCTCTGCAACAATGCCAAATGAAGTTTCGAAAATAGCTGAAAAATTCATGAAAAAGCCATACAGAATAACTGTTGGTGAGAAAAATTCAACGTCCACAAATGTAAAGCATAAAAGCTTTTTTGTTAACAGCAGGAACAGGTATAATGTATTGAAATTATTAATTGATTCCTCTCCCGAAATATATGCTATTATCTTTTGTAGAACTCGAAGGGAAACTCAAAAAATATGTGAAAATTTAGTTGAGGATGGCTACAACTCCGGAGCATTACATGGCGATTTAAGTCAAAACCAGAGAGATTTAGTTATGAAATCTTTTCGAACTAAACAGATTAAGATTTTAGTTGCGACTGATGTAGCATCAAGAGGAATTGATGTTGAAAATATTACTCACATCATTCACTATAAAATTCCAGATGAGGTTGAAATCTATAATCACAGAAGTGGAAGAACTGGTAGAGCATCAAATACTGGATTATCAATAGCATTTATCTCTAGTTCTGATAAACAAAAAATAAAAAGAATAGAAAATAGACTTAAAATCAAAATTGAAAACAGCCAACTTCCAGATTCGAAAACAATAATTAATAGTCAAATAAATAATTACTTGAAAAAAATAAAAGATGCTAAAATCAATTCTGAATTAGAAACATATTTTTCTTCTTCAGAAAACATGTTAGATGAATTCTCTAAAAGTGAATTATTACTAAAAATCCTATCTCTTAAGTTTGATAAGAAAATTGTATCACCTGAGCTAAATATTGAAAAGAATTTCAAAAAAAATAATGAAAAAGATGTTCGATATAAAATTAATTTAGGTATTAAGGATTATTATAATTGGCAAAATTTAAAAGATTTTTTAACTGAAATTTATTCGCTTCATCCGGGAGATATTTATAATGTTGATGTACAGCAATCAAAATCCTTTTTTAACTCAAAACCTGTTCATAAAAAATTAATTATTGAAGGAATTAAAAATCTTGATTTTAATGGCAGAAAAATTAGTGTAACTGTTACAGATAAAAGAGGCCAAAAAGATGAATCATCCTTTTCTCATAGAGATCAAAAAAAGAAAAGAAAATCTAAAAAAAAATACTACTAGTCTAAACTAAAATTTTCTGGCGGATTTAGATCTAGTAAGTGTTTTACAAAGTAATCCCATTTTCTTCTAGTGAAATAATTGTTTTGATCACCAAATCCATGCCTTTTATTTGGAAATATAATTAGATCAAAATCTTTATTGGCTTTTATTAATTCATCAACCACCAACAGTGTATTATAAGGAGGAACATTATTATCCATATTACCATGAGCTAATAGTAGTTTTCCTTTTAAATTACCAGCCAATAATTGATTAGCTTGATTATCATAATTGGTTTTATTAAAGTTAAAATCATTCGATCTCTCATCATCTTCAACTGTAACATTTTCTAATAACCCTTGCCACTTTTCACCCCAGTCAGCTTCATAATTTCTGTTGTCATGATTACCAGCACTTGAAACTGCAACATCGTAAAAATCTGGATACTCCAAAATAGCTCTTGTAGAAGCGAAACCACCACCAGAATGGCCCCAAATTCCAACCTTCTCAATGTTCATTCCTGTATATTGTTTAGCTAGATCTTGAATCGCCTTAATATTATCTGGAATACCATTATCACCCATATTTCCGTAGTATGCATCATGAAACGACTTAGATCTTCCAGGTGTTCCCATTGCATCAACAGCTACAACAACAAAACCTAATTCAGCCATAGCCTGAAAATCTCTTCTAGCAACTGAAAAACCATAATTTCTAACGCTTCCAGCTTGCGGGCCAGGATATATATAATTCAAAACTGGATATTTGCTGTTGTCAGAATAAAAACTAGGCAAATACATTAATCCATAGATATCAGTTTCTCCATCTCTTGCTTTTACATTGAATTCAACTGGTTCTTGCCAATTATTTTCTTTAAGCTCAGCTATATCACTTTCAGCAAGAGTTTTTAATGTATTTCCTTCACTATCTTTTAGTAAAGTAATTGGAGAATTAGTTGTAGTTGAATAAGTAGTTGTAAAGAAATCCCAATTTGGTGATGGGTTTATTGAATGAGTTCCTTTTTCAGGTGTTAGAAGTTTTAGATCAGATCCATCAAAATTCACTTTGTAGAGATAAACGTGATATGGATTTCCATCCTCTCTACCTCCTCCAGTAAAATAAATTTCCCTTTTGCTTTCATCAATATGTAAAACATCTCTAACTAACCACTGACCACTTGTAATCTGATTAATTAGTTTTCCTGTTCTCAAATCATGAAGATATAAATGTCCCCAGTCATCTTTTTCAGAATACCATAGAAATTCATTCGTATCAAAAAACACTCTCCAATTCTCTCCGCTTACACCAGATTCATAATATGTCTGTGTAACTTCCTTATATATTGGTGTAACTCTTCCAGTTCTTACATCAGCAACATGAAGATGAGCTTCTTTATGGTCTCTCGTTGAAGAAATAAATGCCAGTTTTCTTCCATTTTCTGAAAAATTAGCATCTAGTAATGTTCCATCCCAATCAGCAATATGATCTGTCGTTGTAGATCTTTGAAAATCTCTTTTAAAATTAAGTGGAGTTATTTTTTTAGTTTTTATGTCAATAAAAATTCTTTCAATTTCAAAAATTTTATCATCACCCGGTAGGGTATACTTCCACTTCTCAAGAGTTGGATGTCCAACGTTAGTTGTAGCCAAATACATTTCACCCAACCCACGTGCATCTTGTCTAAAAGTTGCTATCGTTCTAGAGTCTGGGGACCATTTCAGAACTGGTCTATCATTTTTTATCCACCCAGCGTTATTTGTAGCATAACCATAATCTTCAAAACCATCATATGTTAACTGAATTCTATCACCAGTTTTAGTATTTCTAATCCATAAATTATGATTATTTATATAAGCTCCATAATTTCCATCAGGGGACAAGTATTCATTCCAATTTCCTCTATTTCTTCTACTTTGATTTTCATCAGTTTCATTCACTTCAAGTGTTTCAAGATCAATTTTATATGTTTTAAAAATAGTATCATTTTTAATTCTATATGTCAAGGAGTTATTCTCCCATAACTGAGAAGAAATGGTATTTTTTAAATATTTATTCAAATTTTGAGATAAATGTTTTTTTGCATTTTCATAAACCTCTTTATCCATGTCAACATTATTATCACAAGAAAATAGTATCAATGCAATAGAAATCTGTAATAGGAATTTTTTCATTTTATCAATTTAAGAACTTTTTTTATGATAGGGGCATTCATTCCTCCCCTCCAGCCTTTGCTGTAGTTAGCACTTATACTTAAATTATGCTTTGGACTGTAAACAACTTGAGTCCCCCAAAAACCACTGTGTGTATAAAGTTTGATGCCATCAATATTGATTTCCCAGATTCCCAATGAGTAGTCCATTTGAGATGGAGTGGAGTATGAATATTTTATTAGCATTTCATTAAGTGTTTTAGGCGATTTAAACACTTTATTATTAAATAATAGATAGAAAAATTTAGAAATATCACTGGCAGTAGAAATCAGTCCACCTCCTCCAAAATAATCCATAGACTTATCAAAATTATAAGCATCAGTTCCGTTCCTAAAATATTGATGGATTCTTTTATCATTTCTATCATCCTCAAACCATGTATCAGTTATATTTAATTCATTAAAGTTTAATAATTCACTTATAGATTTGTCAAGATTTTTTCCGTGTAATTTCTCTATTATACCTCCTAATATGACATATCCTGTATCAGAATATTTCATTTGTTGACCTGGCAAACCAACAGGCTTGCCCCAATCGACACATGCTTTAATTTGAGCTTCTCTTGTCCACTTGTATGAAGGATTTTCAAATAACTTTTTAAAAAAATTAGGATGTGTTGTGTGATCAAATAAACCAGCCGAATGATTTAATAAGTTTCTAACTGTAATAATTTCAGGGTTGTAGCCCCCATCAATAAGATAATCGTAAATATTTCTTTCAATATAGTAAGAGATTGGATCGTCAAGTTCTAATTTCTTTTCTTCCCACAACCTTAAAATAGTTGCTGCAACAAAAGTTTTAGTGACACTTGCTATTCTGAACTGTGAATCATTTTCAAGAAAGTTATCTTGAGCTAAATCATTTATTCCATAGGCATAAGAAAAATTTAGATTATTTTTTTCTGAGAATAAGTTTAAAATTAATCCTGGCTCACTACCATTAATTTCACTTTCAACTGAATCTTTAATTAAATATTTATCAATTTCTTGAGTAAAAGAAATTTGAATAAAAAATAAAAAAATCAGTTTTCTGAAAATCATAATCTAGTGTTGATTATGCTATTATAGATTGATCCAAAAGTATAACTTAACCCTATTGAAAAACTTTTTTCATAATCTGATGCAATTCGTCTTTGCTGGAGAAGCAAATCTTCAACAGATGTATTACCAGCAGCTAGACTGTACTGTTCTCTAATTAGATTGACATTTCCTGAAAGTCTTACCGCTAATCCCTCAAATACCCTAATATCTAAATCACTACGTAAGGAAAATCTTTTTTTTGTTCCGTCGTTAAAAAATTGAGTACCATTAAGGTAGGAACTTATATTACCCCACTTTTGTCTAAATCTAACATTTAGACTTAGGGTTTGAGATGTAAGGGATTGCTTTTCGTACCCATAAATTGTTTTTTCAATGTAATTTCTTTTACCAGTACCAATTCTGTAAGCAAGAGTAATTTCTTTACTTAAAACATCTTCATATGGATAAAAACTATACTCAATGGCTGGGAAAATATATCTCTCAAAATCAATATTTTCAAAAGTATTTTGATATGCTCCAAAAAAAGCACCAGCTGAAAAATGTTGAGAAATGCTTCTTACGACCCTTCCTCTTAAGCTCGTAGTTTTTCTGTTACTTAAGTATACATTGTCATCACTGTAGAATTCTCTATTCGTTTCGTTTCTTTCAAGATCAATTCCAATTCTCCAGTCTTCGGTAACTTTATCAATTTCAAATTGAATTTCATATCTATTGGATTTTCTACTTTCTTCTTTATCTGAATTATAAGAACCAGATAATTCAAAGACCCAATAATTCCATTTGTCATCAATAGCCTCTAAATCATCAAAGTTTGTGTCAATTTTTACATTTAAATCATAATCAGCTTTATCTAAAAATGGCACTAGAGCTAATTTTAATTTATTAACCATCTTATCTCTTAAAGAACTTGAAGTATCTGACGAAAATCCATTTACTTTTGTAGTTGAATATATATCTGTAAATTCATTATTACCATCAATTTCTATCTCGTAAGACCTTCCTCCACTAGGATTCCAAATATCTCTTATAAAAATTACAACATCAGCTAAATCTTGATCTCTTACGTAATCTAGAAAGGAAGTTTCTTGCTTAATGAAATTCTCGTCACACCTACTGCAGTCTAAGTAAGCTTTGACTTTGTCTTCTTGAGCAAAATTAACTGATGTGATAGTTAATAATATTAATGTATATATATATTTCATGTTATTTACTTGGCAATTTTTAGACCAAAAAAAGATTAAAAAGATTAATGAATTATTCTTTTATTGCAACAGCGTCAATTATTTTATATACACCACTCATGATGTCATCATAATTTAATTGAAAAATTCCTGTAACTGTTACTAACTCGTCCATTAGGAATTCATCATGTCCAGGTTTTAAAACTAATTCAATTGCTGTTTCAGGACCACCATAACCACAGAAGAAGCAATCTGCGTAAGGATTTTGTGATAACACATATACACCAGCGTCAGGGGCAAGGGTAAGCATGTACCCGGTAATTTTTACTTCTTTGTTTGCAAGTTCTTCAATCTTTTTTCCAAAAAAAGGTACCTGAAAATAACTATCATATTCTTCATTATACTCAGATTTGTAATGAACATCTCTAAGTTCTAGCCAGTTAGTTTCGATCTGTCCAAAAGTTGATAAACTAAAAAAGAAAATAAATACTGTAATTAATTTATTCATTTGAAAGTGTTTTTGATATATCCATTTTATAAACTTGAATGCTAGGAATCAAACAAGCTATGAGTCCAATAAAAATTGAGATAGCTAAAAGCCAGAATTCGTCATTTAATATTCCGTACGAATTTAATGAATAATTAAAACTAGACTCCATTAAACTAGATATAAATACTAATCCCAATCTACTCAAAATAATTCCAAGTATAAAACCAGAAATTGTTAATACTATAGATTCATAAACTAACATTGAAGACAATTGCAATCTGGAGCCTCCCAATGTTCTTATCAATGCCATATCATATTTTCTTTCTTTCATTGAATTAAAAAGTGTAATAAAAATACTAATACCAGAAACTACAATTATTAGGTAAGCTAGTAGATTAATTGTTTCAATTCCAAATCCAAATAATTTAAATAATCTAGAAATTTCATAGGAGGGAACTGCTGATTGTAAGTTCGTGTTTTCGTTAATGTATCTGGGGAATTGAATTACATTCATTGGGCTATTAAACTTGATAAGCATAGCAGTGATTTCCTTGTCATCATCGTGGTCATGCTCTTCATCGTGGTCATGCTCTTCATCATCGTGAGTGTGATCGCCATGTACACCCCATACACTTTCAGCGGAAGTTAATATTAGTTGGTCAGCTACTGAGTTAGAAAAATTAGTAATTCCAACAACAGTAAATGGAGTATCAGCATGTGATTCACCTGTTTGTCTTAGTCCATGAGATGTTACAAATTTATCTCCGACTTTAAGATTTAATTTTGTTGCAATTTTTTTACCAACTACAACTTCAAACTCATCATCCCAAAAGGAACCGTTTTCTATGGATAAATTATATAGTTCTAAAAACTTTTCATTAGTTCCAACTATCCTAAAACCTTCAAAATTATCTCCATATAGTAATGGGACACTATTACCAACCATAGGATTTTTTTCTATACTTCTAGCCTCTTTTAGTGAAATATTTCCGGTGGGTGAATCAACATGATAGACACTTGACAGAATAAGTTGTAAAGGGCTTCCTTTTGCACCAACAACCATATCAATACCTTTTAAGTTATTGTTCATCTGATCTTGAACAACTGAATTGATTAATACTAGCAAAGAAATCATACTTACTCCAAGGGCAAGTAGTAACAAACTCAAAAGAGAACTAAGAGGTCTGTAAAATAAATTCTTAATACTTAACTTAAATATATTCATAGGTTAAGATTGTTTTTGAAATGCTTTTTTAATCTAGCATCATGAGTAATTACAATTAATTGTGCCTTATGATCTTTTGCCTGTTTTTTTAAAAGTTTAATTACATTATCACAATTAAAATCATCTAAGCTAGACGTAGGTTCGTCAGCTAATATTAAATTAGGGGAGTT
>Ga0181558_10006138_pt1 | contig 10500 bp, 3 predicted proteins | sample 011ome_22_FD_133754 | JGI IMG/M metagenome (GOLD analysis project Ga0181558, IMG submission 133754) | Coastal salt marsh microbial communities from the Groves Creek Marsh, Skidaway Island, Georgia - 011507BT metaG (megahit assembly) | ecosystem: Environmental > Aquatic > Marine > Intertidal zone... | reverse complement strand
GGGAAGGCCATCAGGATGAAAAGAAGCCTGGGTGGAATCGGTACGCTGACCGAGAGAAGCCATGTAGCGGATCGCCGAGACCGGTCGGATATAGTCGTACCGTCCCTTGTGCGACCAAGCGCCTATGGCGGCATCATGCATCGCACCGCCCAACGTCAAATAGGCGCGAAGTGTATATCTCAGTGGATCGAGTTCTTCCCCTTCACCCATCCATTGGGTGTTGAAATCTGGGTGGTCCATGGCACCATTAAGCAGCACAAACCAGTGTCCTGGCGGCGTCTCACTTTCCGGACCATCCGCCCAGAACTCGGCCAAAACACGGCAATAGTCACCCCTCGGGACCACATTGGATGCATAGGGGGCACCTGTGGCAGGATTGACATCATATCCTGTTCCGCCATCTCCACCTTCCAGCCAATCGTAGAAAGTATCCATGGTGGAAAAACCACTGGGTCCTGTGGATTGAAGATTGCCACTGGCCGCGGGACTGATGTCCCACATTACGCCATCCGAAGGGTGCAAATGGGCGCTCCACAAAGCAACGAGCGTAAAACCCCACGCATAGGGGTCGGCGATGCCGCCGATGTCCTCTCCTTCTCCAAAATAAGGAGGCGCTCCGCAATCCATGTAAAGGGAGAAATCCACACCGTCCCTGGGGACAATCGTTCTCACAGAGTCCTCCAGGGAGAAGGGCAACACGTTGCCCCATTCGGCCCCTTGGAAATCGGGCGTTTCACTCAAGACATTCCCTGACTGGTCCACAAACAGCGGAATCGAAAGGGGCTGCCATGCATTGGGATCCACGAGATTTGGATTGCCTGGTTCCGCCAATTCCAAATCAGGGTTGATCGGCGTATAGTTGACATTGGCGTAATCCAGGTGCTCATTCGCTCCATCCTGTAGCCCAAATTGAATCATGTGCGCCGCAATCAAATTGCCCACAGCTGCTGGACCATCGGTAATATCCTCCGAGAGGAAGTCAGGGTCGTATCCCAAGAGTGTCATCTCGGCATCGAAAGCGGGCAATGATGTTGCAGCCCCTGGGCTATCGGAAAACCGATGGGTCAATAACCTGTAGGCCGCATAACTCATGGCCATGTCCACCGCAGCGGCACGCTCAGCAGAATCTGCCGGAATGACCAAAAGTGAAGTGTCCAGAGGACAGGAATACCCTTGCCACTCTTGCCCCGCAAAGACTGGATTGTCCATGTCGTCGTACAACGCAAACGCATCATACATGACTACGCTGGTGTGAAACAGGTTCCGCGCGTGTACAGTAGGTCGGGCAAAGTCTCCGCGGATGGCTTCCAACAGCAGCTCATTCCATTGTCTGGCGACCGTAGATTCCACCGCAGCTGAACGCGCTGACAGGGAAGGTCCGTAGACGGTCGGAGAAACCAGTGCCTGTGACCAGACTGATAAAGTCAAGAAACAGCACAAGAAGCATGCTACAACGGTCCTGATCATGGTTATTCTAATATAACAACCATGTAACCGGTCATGGGTTTTCAGGCCCCATTTTGAGGGGTGCAGATTTGTATTCGAACGGTATCGGAGACTCAATGACCTTCACCAAGTTCGTCAAGGACCTTCTGGACCTCTCCTTCGGCCTTCCTCAGTCGGTCGCCACAGAATGTGATCAGTTCCGCTGCACGCTTCACCTTTTCCGCCAACGCATCCACACCGATTTCATCTTGTTGCAAAGCTTCCAGAATTCCTTTCAGCTCTTCAAATGCGCGGTCATATCCTTCGGGCTGATTCATTTCACTCATTTCCATCTTGTTTCAGGTCGGTGCGTTGCACCGTCGATATCACACTTCCTTTTGCGAGTTGGGTAACGATTTGGTCCCCGGGCACCAATTCATCCGAGCTGCGCACGGCAGTTCCATTGCGCCGCGTGATCGAAAACCCACGCTTTAATGTCGTCTCCGGTCCCAAAAGGGACAATGTGCTCTTGACACCTCCCACCCTTTCTTCATGAAGGCGCAGTTGCCGCTGGACCTCCCGGCGCAATTGATTCGACACGTCACCCAACATCTTCTTGTTCCCTTCGGGAATGACCTGGGCCACGGCTGAAAGTGAGGTGCGCGCATGCCCCATGGCAGCCAATTGTTCGGCAAGAAGGGTTCTGGTTCTTCGCACAACTGCATTCGCGTTCGTGTGGAGGCTGCCTCGTTCTCCCCGCACCAAGGACAAGGGCCGTTCCGTCAAGAGCGTAGAGAATTGCCTTAAAAACGAGACATGGTCAGACAATCGGGCCCTTGACTCTGATGCAATCGCTCTGGCTTCCCGTTCCACCCCCCCTTCGAATGCCGCCATCCTATCCACAATAAACGCAGCCGCAGCTGTCGGGGTCTTGCAGGCAGTATGGGCCACAAACTCACAAAGGGTCTGATCGGTTTCATGCCCTACCCCCACAATAACGGGCAACGCCATGCTGGCAATGGTTCGGCACAGGGTGAGGTCATTGAATATATCCAAGTCCAACTTGGCACCGCCCCCGCGAAGAAGAACAACGGCATCAACCTCCATCCTCAGGGCCACCCTACCAGCGAGGTGAAGCGCCTGCACCAAACTTTCCACCGCCTTCGCCCCTTGAACGGTAGCGTCACATGTTCCAATGTCAAAAGCGTAACCGAAATCGTTACCGCCGAGGTGTGCCATGAAATCCGTGAATCCCGCTGTACCCGCCGAACCAATCAAGATCAAACGTTGGGGCACTGGAGCCATCGGAACCCCCCTATTTCTCCCAATCGCGCCCTCCTTTTTCAGTGCAGCCAACGTCTCCTTCCGCCGACGTTCCATCTCACCCAGCAAGACATCGAGGTCGATCTCCTGGATGTTCAAAGAGAATCCGAACACAGCATGGAACGACATGTAAGCACTAAAAACGATTTCTCGACCTGGTTTCAGTACCTCCTCGAATTCTGCCCCCAGTGCTTTTCTAATGGACTCCAAACGACTGCTCCAAATGGTTCCTTTGAGCTGAGCCATCCTCTGCCCATTTCGCTCCTCCACGAGATCCAGGTATGCGTGCTTCCCTTTGATACCGAATTGGCTAATCTCGGCTCGCACCCAAAGTTGCTTCCCACCGACGCGCTCATCCAACATCTTCGACACAGCCTCTGTCACCTTGCTCAATGGATGCACCTTACGTGCACTGGGATCCGGCGGACCCGTTTTGGATGCGTCACTGGGGAGCGTCATGAGAAACGGAAACTTACCGTAAAAAATGGGGAGGTGAACGCCGTTGCGAACACCTCCCGCTGGAAGAAACCAAAACCATGCTTGCTGATGTTTCGGGGCTGTCTTGGGAAGCGGTTCGCTTCGTTTGCCCCTTTCAGACATGACGAATATGTGGAGCCCATCCCGCTGTGCTCATGCCTGCCATCAGCATGGAGGATGACATGCATCATCCTGCGCAGAATGGACCGCCTGTAAAAAAGAAGAAGGCCGCCCTTTGCAGGACGGCCTTCCGTTCAGTTTCTATGTTCTGAAGATCACTCGCTGACGAGGAGCTTCTTCACGAGCACGTAGTCGTTGCTCGACATGCGGATCTGGTACATGCCGCTGGCGAGCGAGCTGGCATCGATGTCGAGGACGTACTGGACGTCTTCGGTCGCATTGCCATCGAACAACTCGGCCACGTAGCCACCGCCCATCGTGTAGAGGTCGATGCGCAGGCGCATGTTGTTGCTCACCACGAATCCAAGCGTAGAGATGTCGCTGGTCGGGTTCGGCTGCAAGCCCGTGATGCGGATCGGATCCTTCAGGCTGCTCGTTCCGGCCGTGATGTCCACAGGCGTGTGGCCACCGCTGACCGTGCTGTTGCCGCTGTTTCCGAACGTTCCCGTTCCGAGATCGGTGTAGCTGAAGCCCGTGTTGTTTCCGCAATCGTCAACCGCATTGTAGCTGTAGTCGATCTGCCATCCGAGGCAGCAGTCGAGATCCATGAAGATGTCACCACTGGAGGCCATGCTGCCCTGGCTTGCACCATCGAGCACGTACTCACCCGTCCAGAAGAACCAAGCGCTGGCACCGTAGTTCTCGTTCTTGTTGTTGGCACCCTCACCGACCTGCAAGCCGTAGTAGGCATTCAGAGGCTGGTGTGACAGTGCGAACTCAGAACCGGCGTAACGACCCGTACCGCTCATGGTACCGTTGTCCATGATGTAGTACAACCACTCCGTCCAGATTTCGATGCCGGGGAAGATCTCGGCACAGTCCTTCTTGTAGTTGTGCAATCCGGGCAGTCCGAGCCACTCGTTCCAATCGTATGCTCCGTCGTACATGGCGTCGAAGATGAATCCGGCGTCGCCAGCTTCGTTCTCAACCTCCATCACGATGTGCATGGAGCTGTCCTGCATGATCTCGATGATGCTGCTTCCACCATCCACGAGGGTGAAGGACTCACCACCGGAGAAGTTGAAGAGACGGATGGCCTCAGGCGCACGATCGTCACAGGTCTCACCGTTGGCGAGGGCCTCAACGTCGCTCGGCATGCAGAAGTTAGCGATGTCGCCGGTGGGCACGTAACCCATTGTGTCGGCCGTCATCGTCAGCGCTACTTCGCTGTCGCAGTTCTCCACGTAGGAAGGAGCGCAAGCTGCTGGGGTCTCCATAAAGTCGAGCACATCGTTGACACCGTTTCCGTTGTCATCACCGCAGGTGTACTCCACCGTTTCACCGTTCTCGATGTCACAGGTATTCGTGAACTGCGGAGCAATGGTGTCGAGTACCACGATGTACTGGTAGGTGTACGTCGTATCTGCGTTGCCACAGTCGTCCGTCACAATGGACTGCCAGGTACGGGGCACCACATAGCTGCCCTCGATGGTGGCGTCGTCTCCCTCACAGCCGTCGCCGATGGTTACGGTGCGCAGCTGCTGCTGGCTTCCGTCTCCTTGCGGGAAGAACTGGACGAAGAGTTGTCCGTTGATGATGCCGTCGGTCGTCAGCTGGGCCACGAGGACCTTGCCATCTGCACCGGCATATCCGTTGGAGCTTCCGTTCAGTGTGTAGAAGGCTCCACCGAAGGTGCTTCCAATCACGATGTCCTCGCCGTTCTCGAAGTCGGTGAACCAAGGCGCATCGGGAGTCTGGACAGCGTCGATGTCTCCTTCACCTGCAGCAAGATCCGGCATCTGGTCGAGACCAATGGTCACGTAGCTGTCATGCTCAAGCTCAGGGAATGAACCGTACAGGATTGGGTTCAAGCTGTTCGGCGTGTGGCTTCCCAGCGGGTGCTGGTAGAAGCTCGTCGTCGTGCGCAGCTGCGTGCTGAACTGACCCTCTCCGCTGATGGAGCTGAGGAAGTCACCCTCCTCAGGCAGTACCACGTAGATGCGGTAAGTCGTCATACCGGCGAGATCACCGCTGGTGTGCTCTGCATGGGCCTCCACGGACACACCCACCGTTCCGAACAGCTGCTCGAAGTTGGAGGCGTAGTCCTCATATGAGATGGCCACGTTGACATCGCTGTCGCAGTTGTCCGTAGCCTCCACACCGGGCTCAGCCGTCGGAGTAAGGTCAGCATCGCAATCGAGGTCGAGGTAGAGCGTATCCGTTGGCAGGGCCGTCATGACCTGGGTCGGAGCGAGCTCGTCGTTGACCGTGATGTTCTGGTCGCAGGTCACACTGTGGCTGTTGCCGCAGTCGTCCGTAGCCGTAGCCGTGAACGTCCGCACGAAGGTGTAGGAACCGTCGAGCTGGTCATCATCACCCGCGCAGGTGTAGGTCGGAGCACCGTCCGTGTAGGTCACGTCGATGGTCACGTTCAAGTCACAGTTGTCCGTACCGGAACCCGTGGCAATGCCCAGGGCATCCGTGCTCAGATCAGCCTCGCAGTTCTCATCGGAAGTCACCGTCTGGTCGGCCGGGCAGGTAATGCTGGCCACCGGAGCGATGTTGTCCTCCACGATGATGAGCTGGTCACAAGACTCACTGGATGTGTTACCGCAATCGTCCTTGGCAGTAGCCGTCCAAGTACGAACGACTTCGTAGCCACTCGTGCCGCAGGTGTAGTTCGGTGCGCTGTCGCTGTAGCTGTAGGTGATGGTCACATCGGTGTCACAATCGTCCACCGCAATGGCGAAGGCATCTCCGGTGTTGTCCGGATCGAGATCTGCATTGCAGTCAGCATCCAACTCAACCGTAGCCGTATCCGGGCAGGTCAGGTTGATGGTCGGCGCCGTGAGGTCGAAGGTGTTGATGACCTGAGTGCACACTTCCGTCGTGCTGTTGCCGTTGCAGTCAGTTGCTGTAACCGTGAACGTCCGCACGAAGTTGTAGCTGCCCTCCGGGTCAGCGTCCACACCGACCATGCTGCAGTCGAAGGACACCTCATCGCTGTAGGTGTAGCTCACATCGAGGCCAGCATCACAGTTGTCAGACACCATCCACTCAACCGCACCGAGAGCAGCGATACTCGTATCCACATCCGCGAAGCAGACGTTGATGAGGTTCGCACCGTTCGGGCAATCAAGCGTCAGCTCTGGAGCACTGTTGTCAATCACCGTGATCACCTGATCACCGGAGGCAGAGCTGGTATTTCCGCACTGGTCGGTCACCGTAGCGGTCCAGGTCCGGGTGAAGGTGTAAGTACCGGTAGGCTCGCCACAAGCGTAGCTCGGAGGACCGTCCACGTAAGACAAGTCCGTTTCGGGATCGGGATCACAATCATCGGAATACTCCAACGTTCCGTATCCAATCGCCTCTGGGCTCAAATCTGCATAGCAGTTCTCGTCGAGGTAAACCGTCGTGGTCGTCGGACCACCGCCGCTTCCTTCGACCGTGAACTCCAAGGACACCATGTTGCCGTCGGTGAAGTCAAGTGATCCCGTAGCACCACCAGAGATGACCACAGCATCCAAACCAGTGGCTGGATCCCATGCCCATCCGTCACCCCAACCGTCAAGCAGGGTAATGGTGTACACACCTGGATCGAGGGTCAAGGTCTCAACAACCACATCGTTGTCGGGGAAGTAACCCAAATCATAGGTAGCGATTTCATTGCCATCACTGTCGGTGATGCTGGCACCGGCCTCGGAGTTTCCGTAGTTATCCAAGGTGTAAGTGAAGATGACGTCTTGCACTGTAGGCGGGGCCTCGACGGTGAATTCCAAGGACACCATGTTGCCGTCGGTGAAGTCGAGCGAACCCTCGGCACCACCGGAGATGACCACAGCATCCAATCCAGTGGCTGGATCCCAGGCCCATCCGTCGCCCCAACCGTCAAGCAGGGTGATGGTATACACACCCGGGTCGAGGGTCAAAGTCTCTGTCACTACATCGTTGTCAGGGAAGTACCCCAATTCGTAGGTAGCTACTGCATTTCCGTCACTGTCAGTGATGCTGGCACCAGCCTCGCTGTTTCCATAGTTGTCCAAGGTGAAAGTGAAGGTGACTTCGGCAGGACCACCACCGGTGGAGATGCCCGGAGCAGCAATGCTCACCTCAGGAGCCACGATGTCGTACGTCGGGATGTACTGGATGGCTGCTTCCGGGGATACGTTGCCGGAAGCATCATAGGCCACCCAATGGCGGACCCAGGTACCGGGGCAAGAACCTGAAGTCAGGTAGGCATCCACAACCTCAAATGTCATATCGCTTTCGCAACCATCAGTTGCGCTCACCGGCATGAAGGTCACGTCGAACGGATCTCCCATGTCGGCACAAGCGATGGAAGCAGGATACAACTCAGCCGGATCACTGGACATGAGCGGACCATCGAGGTCAGTGAAGCTGATGATTTGATCACACTCCTGCGTGGTAACGTTACCACAGTTGTCCGTGGCAGTCACTGTAAACGTCCGCGTGATGATGAAGTCACCCCCATCTTCGACGATGACATCGCTGTAAGCGTAGCTCACCTCCACGTCTGCATCACAATTGTCGCTCACCGTCCAGGTGGGCTCACCATTGACACCCGTAGACACTTGAATGCTGGCAGCCGTCATTTCATCCGCCACAACATCAAACGTCATGTAGTATTCGGCACCGTCGGTCCAAGCGAACACTCCGTCCGCACCGCCACCAGTAATGGTGAGCGCATCCGTTCCGTCCACACCACCGAACACAGGGCCGTCGCCGAAGCCGTCACCAGCGTAAATCTCGTAGGTGCCCGGAGCCAACTCGAGGTCGAACTCGTAGCCATAACCATACTCGTAGACATCACTTCCATCCGCGGCGCCCGTTCCGGGACCTCCTGGACCCCAGAAGGTGAAGTCAAACGGCACAGAGGGAGAAAGGCTCCAGAACACCGTATTTCCAGCAGGATCAAGGATGTAGAAAGCCGTCTCCGACGTAGCGTACTGGTCCAGGTGCAACAGCATGTTGACAATGGCAGACTCTCCACCGAGGAAGCACTCGTTCGGGTGAGGGAATTCAGCGGGACAAGCGATGCTCAAGTCAGGAGCCTGCGTGTCGAGCACCGTGATGGTCTGGGTCTGCGTGTGGCTGTTGCCAGCGCAGTCGACCGTAGTCCAGGTGCGCTCCAGCATGTAGCTGTCTGCACAATCACCGTCGGTGCGAACCTCACCATCAAAAGTGGTGCTGGGTGTTCCATCACAATTGTCACTGGTACCCAAACTGGCGATTGTGGCAATGGCGGGAACTGCATCACACTCCACGTCCACCAAGTCAGCAGGGAAGTTCGTGAACTCGGGAGCCATCGAATCATCGATGGTGATTTCCTGAATGTGCTGTGCCAGGTTCTCGTCACAGTCGTATACGCTGTAGGTACGACGGATGGTGTACTCCTGAGCACAGGAAGTCGTGAGGATCACATCCTCATAGGTCACCGTAATCTCAGCGTCACAGTTGTCAATGGCCTCAGCGTGGAGTCCATCGCCCGGAGTGTAGACCGGAACGGCGTAGCCGTCCACGTCACCCGTCAAGGAAGCATCACTGCACTCCAAGGTCAAGTCAGCCGGAGCCAAGATGAACTCAGGAGCCGTGCGGTCAGCCGTCACGAGAATCTGCTGGACCGACGTGCTGTTGCCGCACATATCGTAGGCCGTGTAGTCAATGATGTAATCATCGGTACAAGCGCTTGAGAGCGGGGTGCACTCCACATCCACATGGCTCAACTCACAGTTGTCGGTAGCCGTAGCCAATCCGATGCTGTTCAAGTAGCTGTAGTCACAAGCACCTGGCATCCAGAGGTCACACTCGATGGTGTCCACCTGGTTGTAGGCGAAGCTCGGAGCAATCTGGTCCTGAATGTCGATGCGCTGGTTGTCGCTCACCGCCGTGGCGTTGCCGCAGCTGTCCGTTGCCATCGCAGTCCACACACGAATGATGCTGTAGCATCCCGTGCTCACACTGTCCACAATGTTATCAGCGTAGCTCAGGCCCGTAGAGGCAAGGTCACAATTGTCGGTGTAAGTCGTTGCTGCCGTGCCCGTAGCGCCGCTCGGGTCGAGATCGACGAAGCAAAGACCGTTTACGTTGAGCGTAATGTCAGCAGGTGCTGTCACTGTCACCTCGGGCTGGGTGTTGTCCTCAATGGTGATGGTCTGCACATGATAGGCTTGGTTGCCGAAGCAATCCGTAGCCACCCACGTGCGGCTCAACACGCGGCAGCTGCTCGCCGTGTATGATTCCGTGTTCTCACCTACCAACTCCACACAGACGAAGACATTGTCGCCGTCAGCAAATCCAGAAGTGTTGGGGTCGAATCCAGCTGCACAACCGTACTCACTGTCATCGCAGTTGTCCGTGAAGAGCACCACCTCGTCAGCAGCGAGGTTGTCGAGCAACCATTGGTCGCTCACAGCACAATCCAAGGTGATGTCCTCAGCACCGGACAGGTAAGTCGGAGCCGTCTCATCGTTGCGATCCACGGTCTGGATGTTGAGCTGGGCAATGTTGCAGAGCTCATCGAAAGCGACGTAGTGGAATTCAGCAAACTCACCGTCTTGGCAGTCCGTAGCGTAGTCCACTGTGGGCTCAAGGGTAGAGATGATGTCACCCGCCTGACCGTATGCAGGCTCACCGGTGATGGCACCACTCCAGCTGAACCAACCGGAGAATCCGTTGTCGTCACAGTTGTGGTTGTTGGCTCCGTCACCGAGCTGGTAACCGAAGTACTGGCTGGAAGGCTGGTGGTTGAAGCGCAACAGCGTTCCGAACTGCCAGTCGCCACGTCCCGTAGCGTAGCTCATGTCGTCATTGAGGACGTACATGGTCCAGAGGTCCGTATTGACGGCGCAGCCGTAATCATTCTTGAAACCGCCGTTCCAAGCCGTTCCGGCCGTGCGGTTCTCGAAGTAGAAGTGCAGATCAAGACCGCGGTTGGGGTCGTTCATGTCGACCACAGCACCCTCGAGGAGAGCCGTACCGTTCTCGTACTGGGTCATGGTCACACCACCCGCGGAGAGGTCCTCCACGAAGTAAGCAGCCTGACCCATGTCTCCGTCGATGTCGTAGAACTGGAGCAACGCGTCAATACCGTTGTTGAAGTCGGGGTCATCGCCTGCGGAAATCACATTCCAGGTT
>Ga0181558_10006135_pt1 | contig 10505 bp, 5 predicted proteins | sample 011ome_22_FD_133754 | JGI IMG/M metagenome (GOLD analysis project Ga0181558, IMG submission 133754) | Coastal salt marsh microbial communities from the Groves Creek Marsh, Skidaway Island, Georgia - 011507BT metaG (megahit assembly) | ecosystem: Environmental > Aquatic > Marine > Intertidal zone... | reverse complement strand
TTGTGTTTGAAAATGAAAAGGCACCTCTCGATTCCTCACTTTCAACAACAGCAACGCGCGTAAAACGTCGACGTTGCTGTTGTTGAGTCAAAAAGTCACTCACTCTTCTCCTCAAATCTCATCGAGAGTCGATCGATCGAGCGCGGAATTTAGTCGTTCGTGTAAAGCGAGAGCGAGAATGGCAAACGTCGCTTCGCATCCGACCGCCGGGGTTCCTCTGGCGTTGACGTCAGGGGATCGATCTTCCTCCGCGTTTTTGCGAGAGAGGAAGAAGGAAATGCAAACCGCCGCGAAATTGCTCCTCGGAAAAGACGCGATGAAGTTATCCAGCGACTGGGGACCGGCGAATTTGAACTTGAGTTTAGATGTCGTGGATATTTTCGCGAATAACTATAACATTTTCGAGCCGGAAGTGAGAAGAGGGTTCTTTTACGCGCTGTTTTTCACCCGAGGGCTGAATTCCACCGCCGTCCAAGGGAAATCGTCCTCGAAAACGTCGACGACGAATTCAAACGTTTTTGACGCGGTAATTGAATTGGGCGCGAAAGATCAAGATCAGTGGGTGCAAGCGATTTCAAAAGCGATCAAGAGTAGAAAAGAGAAAGAAAATGAAGAGAGCGTGTCGGTTGTGGACGTGAGTGCGTTTGTAGAAAGCGTGCCCGTTGTCTCGGACGCGCTGAAGAGCATTCGAGAGAAGTTGAAGAGTCTCATCGATCGCGAGGAGACGAAGAAGATGACTGGCGGCGATGAAGAGAAAGAAAAAGACGCGTTATTTTCGACGTTCAACAACGTCTACGCGCCGTTAGAGAGCTCGTATTTGAACAGCAGTAGAACTACCACTCGTGGTAGTAACTCCGATCAAACGACCTCGACGAGTAATAAACACTTCACGCTGAAAAAGTTGGAGAAACCGAGAAGAAAGTCGTACCTCGAAGTGAGCGCGAAACGCGTCAATCGGTTCGGGGACGTCATTTCGAACGTCGATTCGTCGACGACGGGTGCAACCACCACCGGTTCAACTGCCATCGTTTCTAAATCTCTCGAGAGCTCGTTTCAGCAGCAACAGCAACAAATGAAACCAAAGTCGTCCTTCTTACTCGACACCAAGAAGCGCACAATTTCCTCGCACGGCTACCAAGTTTCGGGAACGAAACGTACGTTCGAAAACCGCGATGGGTCTGCGAAAGACATGGAAAAAGAGAAAGAAATTAGACTGCAACGACTGAAGCTCATAAAAGAAAAGGAAGCCGAGAGGAAACGGGTGGCGGAAGAGGAGATGAAGAAGAGGCGCGAAAATTACAAAGCTTCCGTCGAGGCGAAGAAACGCGCCTTGGACATTCAAGAAAAGTCAAAAACGACCATCATCTCCACGCCAAGTCCGTCCGATCGAACTTAATAATCTCTCATCATCATTTCGTGATGATGTAAAGGGGAGAGAAACACAAACAACAAACAATTATTATATTATACAAACGAATCAGAAAACAAAACGAAAAGAAAAGAAACAAACAAAACGAGAAAAAGAAAAAGAAGAAAGAAAAAAAACGGATCCGTGTACAAAACAACAAGTCAAGAATACATATATTATTAAACATTTTAGAAACCAATAGCCACAATTAGCAACAGAAAGAGAGTTCGTGAGAGAGTAGTATGATCAAATCACAAACAAAAGGGCGATAATAAGGAAGAGTGTAAACCTTTGAGAGAAGAAAGAGTTTTTTAATGCAAACAAAAAGGATAAAAAAACTCACCACACAACAACAACACATCATATCATCGACACGCGCGGAAGAACTCTCACATATCATCATCACAATGCGTTCCCTTCGACGACTGACCAATCTCTCGGCCTCCTCGTCGCTCACTACTCCTACCAGTTTTTATAAAAGTTGTTCTTGGAACAATACGAATGCCGGGGGGGTGACTCTTCTGTCCTCGTCTCGGTTGATGACGACGACGTCTTCACCTCCTCCTTCCCCGAAAGGTTTTTACGAACTCCGTCGGTATAAAATCCCACCGGCTAAACGGGCGGAATACATCAAACTCTGCGAAGAGTCCAGCCAATTGAGGAAGAAACTGACGCAAAACGGGTTTTGCGGTTTCTACGTTCCCGAAGTCGGCTCGGAGTTAAACACTGTCACGCACGTTTACCACTACGAGGACTACGACCACCGAGACAAAGTTCGTTCAGATATGCGCAAAAACGAGGAGTGGCAAAATTTTTTACGCAAGAGTTTAGGGATGGTGGAAGAGCAAACGAGCGAGGTGTACATCGAAGCAGCGGTGGCGACGAAGAGCGCCGGCTTACACGTGAATAGTTTTAAAGAGAAAGCTTCGAAAGATGAGGATTCCAACGCTTCTTCTTCAATCTTTGAGATCCGAACGTACACGTTACAGTTAGGCTACAATCCGATACCGAAGATGCAAAACTTATACGCCGAAGGTTTACCGTCTAAAATTGCCTCAGATACGGAAAAATTAAGCGAACTCGTTTGGATTGGATACGCAGACGTTGGAGACTTAAATAAATTCGTGGAAATTTGGAAGTATCCGAGCTACCAATCGCACATCAAAGTCAGAGAAGCGGCGAGGACGGCGGACGCTTGGCGAGAAACCATCGGGAAAATAGCGCCAATGGTGACGCATTTTAACACGACGTTGTGCAGTGCTGCGCCGTTTTCACCGGTAAAATAGATTATGATGATATATGCTTGTTGTTTGTAAATATACAAAGTGCTTTCTTCCTCGCGACTCTTCTCTTCTCGTTGCAACAATACTTGAGCAGATTCATGTTCAGCACTTTTCCTCCTCTTTTCGCTTCTCGCACACTTCCTCCACTTTATCCGACACAGAAAAGTTTTTATTCGATATCGATTGATGACGATGACGATGACGATGATGACTCTGAATTCTTCGAAGAACAATTTCAGTAGTAGTTTTACTCGCTCTTTGTCTTCTTTAAAGTCTTCTTCTTCTTCTTCGAAAAAACTACAACAACGAGAACGGGGACGATTGCGGATTGTTGTAAACAGCGGCGACTTTAACGAGGAAAAAGTCGGCATCGTTCTCGTCGACCACGGGAGTCGCGCCAAGTCGAGCAACGAACAGTTGGAACGATTCGCGGAGATGTTTGAGATGATGTACGGGAGTACCATAGGTGGTGATTATAATAGCGATGATAATAATAGTTATAGTAAAGAAAGAAAATACGAAGTTGCACCGGCGCACATGGAGCTCGCGTCGCCGTCCATCGCGGACGCTTTTCGCGAGTTGATCGAGACGAAAAATTGTAGAAAAATAGTCGTCGCGCCATTTTTTCTGAGCCCGGGAAGGCACGTGAAAGAGGATATTCCGCGGTTAGTGGAAGAAGCCGCGGAAGAATACAGAGGGAAATACGAATTAGAGTACATGGTAGCGGCTCCGATCGCTTTACATCCGTTGATGACGACGATCATTCACGAACGCGTGGAAAAATGTTTAGAAGTGAACGAGAAAGGCGCCGGAGAGTGCGACGTTTGCGGAAGAAAAGATGCCGGGATCTCGTGCAAGATGAAGAGAGTATAGATGAGGAAATGATAGCAATGTAATAAGTAGTAATGCAGCCTTTATTATAAAAAATTAGTATTTATCGCGCGATGATGACTTCGTTCGTCGTCATCTTTGTCAGTCATCGTATTTTGATTTTTGTTCTGTACACTAGTATAGTTTTCTCCTCACTCTTTCTCTCTCTCTCTTTCTCTTTCTCTTTCTCTTTCGTTAAATAATTAATGGTTTCTTCTTTTTACTGTATGCCTTTAGGCTTTCCTAGCGGCGTGGAAGAGTTCTATGTATTCAATCGCAGGTCTGTTCCACGACCAATCTTGGCTCATGCAATTCGCTTGCAACTTTCTGAACACATCGATGTCGTTGTAGAACATGTCGATACCTCTATCTAACGCGTAATCGATCGATCCTTCGTCGGTACCATCGAACGAGAATCCGTTCGGGGTCATGCCTTCCCAGGCAGCCTTAGCATGATCGTGCTCGACGTCAAAAACGGTATCGGCTAATCCACCGGTGCGTCTGACCACTGGAACGGTGCCGTAACGCATGGCAATGAGCTGCGACAAACCACACGGCTCAAACATGGACGGGACCAAAATCATATCCGCTCCGGAGTAGATGAAGTGTGACATGGTTTCGTCGTAGAACAGGTGCAACGCAGCCGTGTTGTAATGCTCTTGCTTTAATTGATGCGCCATCTCTTCAAATTCTTTTTGGACTTTCTCGTCTGGTGCAGAGCCTAACAAGCACACTTGACACCCTCTCTCCAAAGCGCGATAGATTGCTCGTTTAATCAAATGGATACCTTTTTGATGCGTCAAACGCGTGACGACACCTATCATCGGAACTTCTGGATTATTGTATAAGTTTGATCTCGAACACAACGCTTGTCGTGCAGCAGCTTTGCCCGGAATGACTTCGTCTTCGCCAAAGAATTGCGGTAAGAACTTGTCGTTTCTCGGATCCCAGATGTCCGGGTCTATGCCATTTACGACGCCGTGCAATTTGTGCAAGTTTGGATTGACACAACCTTCGTGGGCGATCTCCTTGGCGTACGTTCTCGATACCGTGGTGGCAATCGCGCAATTATTCATGGCGTCCGCAATCAACGCTTGACCGTAGTGCAAATTGTGGATGGTGAAAATCACTTTTGGGTTATCCAAACCATACGGCGCGTAATCTTCGGCTAAAAACTTTGCCACCGGTGCCGTTTGCCAATCGTGGATGTGAATGATATCCGGATTCCTGCCAGATTGTAACATCCACTCGAGCGCGGCTTTTGAGAAGAATCCGAAACGTTCTTGATCAGTCATGGGAATCGAGAGGTAGTCCGTACCGTAGACCATGCCTACTTTAAACATTCCATTATCTGGGTCGATAAAGAACGTTTTGACGCCTTCGACGGTGCCAGAATATACGTGATTGTACGTTCCACCCCACTCAAAACCTTTCTCTTCTTTCAAGTCATCGATTAAATCATATTTCATGCAATCATATTTCGGCAAGACAACTTCGACTCTGTGTCCTTCGGCTTCAACCGCGAGCGATAACGATGTGACGACGTCGCCTAAACCACCGACTTTAGCAATCGGCGCCATCTCAACGGCAACTGACATGACGTGCATTGGCTTTTCGGCAGCCTTCGATCCATCCGAATTGATGCCTCCGGCGATAGGCAAGTGATAGTCCAAACGATTACGGTTATCGTAATTGTTACCGTCCTGATCGCAAAAGACGAAATCAAACATGAACGCGTCTTTCGGCGACGTCAATTCGACGGAGAAATAATCTTGCGAATCCGCCTTGCAGCTTGGATCTGGGGACAATTTCGTGATCGGTAACGCCTGTTCGTGGTTCCATCGGTTCCACCCGCCGACGACGGAAACGCCCGTCGCATCTTTCAAAGTAGTATTCTTTGGATTATAGCATAATTTGAAGGGTTCGCCGGCTTTTGGAAACTCTGGAATGGTGAACAAAACGTGCGCTCTTTGTTTCGCCGTGAGTTCTGCAGCTTTCACTTTCGCGATTTTCTTTAACTTCGTTCGTTCCGCTTGTCTCAACTCTTCCAACCGATCTTCTTCTTCTCGCTCTAATCGAAGTTTCGCGTAGATTTTGATGCACGACTCGATGCGAGATCTCTCCAGCATTTCGTTTGCTCCCGCAACTGGAACGTGGAAATCACCTCTATTGTTGTTATCGTATGCGCCGTTACCGTCGGAGAAGACAAAGTCTAAAATGACTGCTTTGCTCGGCACGGAAACATCCAAGTCGAACCAGACGGTAGAGTCATCGGCAACGGCCGACGTTCTTGCCTTCATTTCAAACTGCTCGGCACCATTCGACCATTGGTTAGTACCAAAATGAGCAAAAACTTTCGGTCTACCGTTCAAAACGGTGTTTTGGTTGCAGTACGAAACGGTGACGGATTGACCGGGCACCGGAGTCGCCGGAGACACCGTCCAGAGCGCATCGTTCTTCGGCGATTGACCATGCGAGTGCTGTTCCATGCATCTGACCTTATCACCAGCGATTTTCAACGCTTCTGCCCAGTCTCTTTTCGCACCTGGAGATGCTTCGGATTCTCTCGCCAATTCTTCGTATTTTGCTCTCAAGTGTTCGATATTGTCGTCGTTCAAAATCTCCGTCTTTTCTTGCAATTTCTTTGCTTGTTGCTCTGCTTTTGCGTACTCAGCATCGGCTTTTGCTTTCGCGGCGTCCGCTTTGGCTTGTTCCTCTCTCGCGAGCTCTTCGATTCGGAGCTGTTTTTCAATCGCTTTCCTTTCCGCTTCCGCTTGAGCTTGTGCCTCAGCCTCGGCGATGGCCCGCGCTTCAGCTTCTCCTCTCGCCGTCGCTTCTGCCTGGGCCGCTTCTCTCGCTTCCATTTCTATTCTCTCATTTTCCGCTTGCGCAGTCAAAGCTTCTTCTTCCGCTTGTGCTTTCGCCAAGGCTTGTTCGCGTAACTTTTTCGCCTCTGCAGCTGCTTTCAACTCCTCCGCTTCTTGCCTTAAACGCATCAACGTTTCTTTCGCTTTCTTCGCCTCTTCCATCTTTTTCAACTCCGCCACGCGTTTAGCTTCCTCTTCCTCTTCCGCTTTTCTCTTCAATTCGGCTTCGGCTTCGGCGACTTTCTTGGCTGCCAACTCTTCCGCTTCTTTCGCTTCGCGGATAGCTTTGTTCTTCTTTGCCGCCTCTGCAACTTCGCGCTTGGCGAGTTCGTCTTCGACCATACCCAACTCACGGACTTTAGCCGCTTCAGCTTGCTTTTGCTCGAGAAGATCTCGAATAGCTTGCGAACCTGGAGACTCGATCGTCGTCGTCGATGCTTCTGGGGCAACAGCTTCTTGTTTCTTCTTCTCTTCGGCGAGTCTCTGCAACCTCTTCGTTTCGGCTTCCATGGCTTTCAATTCAGCTTGCGCGGCGGCAATCTTTTCAGCGTTTGCGCGCGCTTCTTTTTGTTGCTTTTCCACGATTAGACGCGCTTCTTCTTCTTCCGCTTTTTGCTTCGCTTCCGCAAGCTGTCTCGCCGCTTCGGCCTCGTCTTTCGCTCGTCTCGCCTCTTCGGCTTCTTTCTTTTGTGACTCCAGTTGGTCTTCGATGTCCTCAATCGCGCGAAGATCTGATTGCATTTCCAAGTTTTCCAAAAGCTCCGACTCTAACTTTTCCACTATGAAAGCTCTGTCCAAGAACGGATCGTTAATACCCGAGCGAATCCCAGAATTCGTGTTCATGAAATCACCCGACTCTTCCAGATACGCCGCGTACTTTGCCTCCTCAGCCTCTGCCATCAATCTCGACGCTTCCAATTCTTCCGCTTCTTTTCTCGCCTGCTCTTCTTTCGCCAACAGAGCTTTCATCTCGTCGTCCATGACAACCGTGCCAATATTAACAGCCTCTTTATGCTTCTCCGCTTCCATGTGCGCGACTCTCGCTTTGCGTTCGTCCGCCGGTTTCGGTTTCTGCGTCGTCGTCGTCGTCACCGGGTTATCGTGCTCTGGTTCTACGTTATTCGCAGCACTCGTAGCAATACCTTTGTCGCTGTTCTTTTTCTTCAATCGTTCGTTTTCTTCCACTTGCGCTCTCATTTTCAAAAGTTTCTCGCGTTCTTCTCTCAAACGTTCCAGCTCTTTCCGAGCGATTTCTTTCGCGTCCGGCGCTCTCGTCTTCGTTTGCGATTGAATGATATTCGCGCCGTTCCCGTTCGCAACTTCTCTTTTCAACGCGTTGATTCTCGATCGCATCGCTCTCACGTCCGCCGCTCTCGGTTTCGAATCTGAATCTGGATCCAACATGTCTCTAAACTCTTGTTCCAAGTTCGCGAGCTCTTGAGATATCGTGCACGAGGAGGACGAGGAAGTGTCTGCCGCAGATGTCATCCGCGCGACGACACCAACTCCCCGTCGTTTTGTTTGTCCTCCTCTTAAACCGAGAACATCGTGATCGTTCGAGGACGAGGACGACACCACCACCACCCTCGTAAAAGGGCGACTGAGAACATTTTTCCTCCTCGTTAATTTTGTTCTTCCCCGATGAAGATTATCCGCTTTCGCGGTCCCGGCGTTGTTGGTAATCTTCTGAATCTGGTTTCGAGACGACGACGTATTCGCACCTCCCGTGGTAAACTGCGTCGTCGTCGTCTGAATCGTCGTCGCGCGCATTATTATGTATTGTTATTCTTCTTCTTATTCTTCTAAAAATGATAAACCTTCTTGCGGCGGAAAGCGCTTTTCCTCCTCCCCTATAGAGTTTTATATGAAGAACTGAAGAGACGCTTTATTATTTCTGTGGTCGCAGAAAGGCCTCGACTCCACAAAAACAGAATGGCTTTATCCACGAACAGAAAGACGAAAGGGAGAAACGAGAGGTAAAAAGAGAGGTGTCGAAGAGGATTCAAGATTCGAGAGAAAGGGGCGACCCCCTGTCAGAAAAAAGAAAAAATTTTTTATAAAAACGTCTTTCGTGATGAAATCTGTTCAACTAGTAGCAGTTGTAATAAGAGTAAGAGTATTACTATTAAATGTACTCGGGTAACTCGTCCAAAACTTGGTCAAATTCGACTCGAAATTCCTCCTTGCCACGGTTACTCGTTCCACTGACGTATAAGACTTTATTCCCGTCGTTCTTTTGGACTCCCCAAACTTGAGAGTGACTCAGTAAGGAGAGGAAGGAGGTGACGAGTAATCCGGCGAAACCGGCGTAGACGAAAGGGACGCCCGGGTCGGTTTTCAATTCTAAGCCAGTCGCGCCGGATATTTCTTCGACGACTAAGGAGATGTTGTCCACATCGATTGGTTTTTTGGAGGTTGGTCGTCGAACGCCGACGAAGGCGCCTTTGGAGTCGTAAATGGCGACGGATTGGAAGTCTCGCGCGACGAGGGAGATGCCTTTTTTGTTTTCGCTCGCGTCGGCGTCGTCGCCGATAGGGAGGAAAGTACCCCAGATTTTCCCTTTGAAATTGCCTTTGTTTTCCAAATTAGCCATCGGTAACACGAGCTCTTCTCGTTTACCAATACTACTACTACTACTACTACTACTACTACTTCTGCTTTTACTGCTACTGCTGCTCTCGCTATTAGTATCACTATTCGTCGCGTCCACCTCGAGTTTTGGTATAACCGTGACTCTCATTGAACTCATAGACCAATCCGTTTGGTACATAGTCACGCCTCCGTAACGTAAAGGCACGTTCACTGATATCACTTTGTTATCCACCTCGTTGCCTTTCTCGTCAATGACGGATAAGTTGGAATAAAATTGACTGACTTGACCGCTCGGTAAATAATCGATGGTGAAATCCTTCACGAAAACTTGATTCGTTTTCGCGAATTTCGGGACTTTCGATAACGGTGATCCTCTGGTTAACCCGTCCGCAATGGTAAAACTGGTATCTTCCGGTGCCATGATAGATCCACCGAGGCCGCCTAATGCGCTATACGCGCACCCGCCTAACGTTAACAGAAGCGCGAAGTGAACACCAATCGGCGCCAATCGCCCAATCAAACCTTTAAACGCGTATAAATATTGCTCTTTATCTTCCTCTCTCAAGAAAACTTGGTACCCTCGTTCGGCTAAGCTGTTCGCTAAATCTATCACGCTCGCATCTTTCACGCTCTCTCGTTCGTCCATGGTTTTCGAGTTGACTAAAAATTTCGGTTTCTTGATAAACTTCCACTTTGCGGCGACTCGCCACACCGGTAACTGTTTTGTCGCCGTACACGCCGTCAACGAAACCGCCAACAACGATAGTAGCGATAAGAAATACCACGTCGTATACACGTGGTCTAACCCGCTATTCAAAATGAATGTAAAATCCAACATACCGAAAAGCGGCGCGTCCTCGCCGACTGGATAATTTTCCACGTACCACGCGTAACTTTTATTCTGTTCGATGACGGTCCCTAAAGCCGAGAACCCCGCGATGGCGCCAAACTGCGAAATTGCTAACGGTAGCGAAGACACTCGCTTCAACGCCTTCTTAAACGTCTTTTTTATATCGCCCATTAGGAACTCGTTAAACGCTCGGTCTTCTTCTTCTTTCGTTCGCGTCGTATTCGTCCCGCGAATCGTCGGTTCGGGCGCTTTATTCTTCTCGTTGTCACCACCGTTCGCGGCGACAACAACGCGTCCTCCTCGCAACTTCTTCTTTCTTATGGTCGTAGTTTTATTCGTCATCATCATCTTTATCGTCGTCGTCGTCGCATCCCTGCTGAAGCGTATTATTTTGTGTTCTTCTTCTCCACCACTCGAAGAAAGAAGACAACAATATCGCACACTCCTCCTTCTTCTCATCGTCGTCGTCGTAAAAGTCCTTCGACTCGTTTTCGACGACGATGAGAAACGCGACGACGAGTTTTGACGAAAACTTTGAGGACGAGGAGAATACGTACTACTCCTCATCATCTCACTCTCTCTCCGTCGGTTTTTGGTGGAAATGAAATCTCTTTGAAAGACTGAAAGACGTCGAC
>Ga0181558_10006128_pt1 | contig 10513 bp, 10 predicted proteins | sample 011ome_22_FD_133754 | JGI IMG/M metagenome (GOLD analysis project Ga0181558, IMG submission 133754) | Coastal salt marsh microbial communities from the Groves Creek Marsh, Skidaway Island, Georgia - 011507BT metaG (megahit assembly) | ecosystem: Environmental > Aquatic > Marine > Intertidal... | reverse complement strand
TATTCCTGTTAGGCTGGGCTCTAGTAGGTTGCCGGCTAAAATATTAAGCACTATCGGAACCACTAGCCCTCTGAAATTTTTGATAGATAGATTGACACTTATAGAGGGCATTGCAGATAAAAAACAAATTGTAATATGTACAACGTTGAAAGATGAAGAAGGGCCCCTGTTAAACGAGTGCGAAAAATTAGGGGTATCTCATTTTAGGGGCTCGGAGACCGACCTTATCGATAGGTTTTATTCAGCCAATAAGAAATTTAATTTTGATTGTATATTACAGGTTGATGGAGACGATCCATTAGTGCCACCTGAATACGGAAAATACTTATTAAATGAGACATGTACAAATAAATTTGATGTTACAACCACAATTGATTTGCCTTTCGGTTTGAATTATAAATCGTTTTCCAAAGAAGCTTTGAATAAAATATATAAAAGCTATCTTACAAAAGATAATGACACAGGATTTGGCCTCCTTTTTACAAAAAACACGGATCTGAAACTGAAAGAAATACCCCCAGTTTGCGCATCTCATATCAATAACTCAATCAGGTTAACTCTTGATTATCCAGAGGATCTAGCTCTGATATCCTTAGTTTTAAGGGAAATAGGATTTGATGCTTCAATAGATTTATCAAGGTTGCTGGAAAGCATAAATTTAAATCCCAACTGGACGAAGATTAATTCTTTTAGACAGCGTGAAAATATATCTAGAACAAAAGATATCTTAAATATCGCCTATACTAACAATTTGGGTAAGAAAATAGAAATTAAATACTAGGATTTTATAGATGGCCCATTGTAAGACAATAATTTGATGTTTATTGCGTAGGATAGTGTTGTCTAAACGATGCTGACGGAAGGGCTGTTGCAATTTTCCAGTTCACGATAGGAATTAACACTGAAAACCGACGTACTTTCAAGAAACCCTCGATTTTAACTCAGCAAGAATAACAATTCTGCAATTGAGTACATCAAATTTGCTGGCCCAATACATTGTCTGATCAAGTTGGATAAGGATTAAAAAATGGAATTTTTTTTTGATGGTTTGCTCGACAATAAGCCACTTTATTTTATTGCTGAAATAGGCTCAAACTTTGATGGTGATCTTTCAAGAGCCAAAGATTTAATTTGGCTTGCTGCTGAGGCTGGCGCAAACGCGGCTAAATTTCAGCACTATACGGCAGGATCGTTGGTCAGCGACCGTGGATTTCGGAATTTATCTAATTCTTCACATCAAAATGATTGGCAGCATTCCGTTTTCGAAACCTATGATAAAGCATCATTGAATTATGATTGGACAAACACCCTTAAATTGGAATGCGATAAGGCTAACATTGACTTTATGACCAGCCCATATTCGTTCGAACTGGTCGATTATGTGGCGGATTATGTCAAGGCTTTCAAGATTGGTTCTGGTGATATTGATTGGGTAGAAATCATAGAGCATATTGCAGCTAAAAATAAACCGGTATTGCTTGCGACAGGTGCATCTAATCAGGAAGAGGTGGATAATGCTTATAACGCTGTTGTAAAGCATAATGGAAAAGTAGTCATAATGCAGTGTAATACAAATTATACAAACTCAATGGAAGTGTTTAATCATCTTAATTTGAATGTATTAAAGACCTATTCAAAAAGATATCCGGGTGCAGTTTTAGGTTTGAGCGACCATTCACCAGGCTTCACGTCCGTTATTGTATCAATTGCATTGGGCGCTCGTGTAATTGAAAAACACTTCACTGACGATACCAACAGAATTGGACCTGATCATGGCTTCGCTATCACGCCAAAAATTTGGAGAGATATGGTTGAACAATCCACCTGTGCCCTAGCGTCCTTGGGGAGTGGAAATAAAAAAGTAGAGGAAAACGAGTATGATACCCGCATTGTACAGCGAAGATGTATTAGGGCTAAAACAAACTTAACAAAAAACTCAATATTAAGCAGAAGCGACTGTGATATTCTAAGGCCTTGTCCTAGTGACGGTCTTTCTCCTTCAAAGTTAAATGACGTAATTGGAAAGAAGCTTACTAAAGATATTGTTAGGGGCGATGTTGTGACGTTAAAAGACATTGATGGGCTGGTATGAAGAGAATTTTAATTACGGGAGCTGCCGGTTCTGTGGGTTCGGCGTTAACCTCTAAATTATTGGGGGCCGATGATAATATAGTTTGTGCTTACGATAATTCAGAAGATGGATTGTTTAATCTCTATAATAATAATGAAAAAAATAGTCGGTTAAGAATTTTCTTCGGAGATGTCCGAGATTATAGTCGATTGGTTGATGCCTTTAAAAACGTTGATATTGTCTATCACTGTGCGGCGATGAAACATGTCAGTATTTCAGAATTAAATCCGTTTGACGCAATTCAGACAAACGTGATTGGTGTAAAAAATGTAATTTCATCTGCGCTATTTAATAATGTATCTAAGGTTTTGTTTACCAGTAGTGATAAGGCGGTGAACCCAACAAGCACAATGGGAACGACCAAATTATTAGGTGAAAAAGTTTGTATAGATGCAAACAGAATATCTGGTCATAATTCTACGATATTTTCGTGCGTGAGATTTGGCAACATACTTGAATCTAAGGGTTCATTTCTACATATATTTAAAAGTCAATATGAACGAAAACTCAAACCCACACTCACTTCTTCTGATATGAGTCGTTTCTTTTTGACATTGAACGATGCAGTTGATTTATGTGTTGTGGCCGCAGATCACATGGTAGGTTCCGAATTATTCATATTGTCAATGCATAGCGCATATGTAACCGATGTCGCAAAATATTATTTGAATGATTTGGAACTGGAATTTGATATTATTGGGTGCAAGCCAGGTGAGAAGTTGTACGAAGAACTCTTGACAGAGCAAGAAGCGACTAGGGCCTGCAGATATAACGGCATGGTTACTATCTTGCCGGAGGACCGTAATTCTTTACCGTTAAAGATTCGTTCAAAACTAGATAAATATGACTTATGCGAGAAAGCAGATCAAAAATTGAGATCAGATCAGAACATGCTAGGTCTTGATCAGCTGCATTCATTATTCAATAACTCTGGCGAATGAAGTCATTAAAATAATATATTTATTTATTTATCGCTGATCGGTACGAGAAATATTTTTTTGACTCATTTCAGACTCAAAACAATAATTCCAGTTCAAAAAATGTGCTTTTTGACATACCCTATTCCAGCATGCCTCCTTACGGATTGAAAGCGATTTTCTCACTCAAACATTTGTCCAAGGAAAATAATATAAGTGTCTGGTATCCATCATTTTTACTAACGAATATTCGGCAACTTCCGAATTTGGGCGTCTCTTTGATGTTGTGCCAGAATGTCGGATCACACGCTGGGAATAACCGTTTCGATTGCGGCTGTGGCGCAGGACAGTTGTCTGTTTGAAAAATATTTCACGCTCAACCGCGGAGACAAGGGGTTGGATAGCGAATTTTCGATTGAGCTGTATAAGCTCCAACAACTTTGCCAAAACTCACATGATGCGTGGCAAGCGTTGGGACACGTCGTTTATGACTGTCATCCTGCAGAGGCGCAAAGCAAGGTATTTCGCCAATTTTTTAATTTCGTGCATAGAAGAGTTGTTGGGAAAGAGGTTGAGGATTACTGCGCATGGAGGAACACGAACATGTTGGGATTTGTTTAATGAAAAAACGATTCTTGCCACAACTAAGCATGCAGATGATAAAACGCTTGGTTCCGGTGGAATAATTGAGCGGCAGTGTGGGACTTGGTGGTGGTTGATGCATCCGAGAGGTTTTCAGTTGGTGAGGGTGCTAGAGTGATCCTTCAAAAGGAGGCTCAAATATGGGTTTAAGTTCTGAACAGTTTGCAGATTTGATTAGCGGCATGCGCAGCGCTTACGCACGAGGCGAAAATGCTATGACTTACGCTAGAGACATGCTTGAAATACAAGGTGTTGGAGGCCGCAATGAACAGATTGCAACACTAATTGCTTACGACTTGCAGGCAGGCACTTATGTTGAAGAGGTGCGTGCAAATCCCGAGGAAAATCAGCGTTGGTGTCGGCAGCTTGCGGATTTAATTGGGCCTGTGTTGCCTCAAGGTGGGAGTTTGCTTGAAGTGGGTGTAGGAGAAGCTACTACTCTAGCTGGTGTGTTAGCGGAACTCAGTGGGACTGGGAGAGCCTTTGGCTTCGATATCAGTTGGTCCCGTATCAAGGTGGCAAATGATTGGTTGCGTGATCGATCTCAGGCGGCTGAATTATTTGTTGGTGACTTGTTCAATATCCCATTTGCAGATAACACTATTGATGTTGTCTATAGCTCGCATTCTTTGGAACCAAATGGTGGGCGGGAAACGGAGGCTATAACCGAGTGCCTGCGTGTTGCGCGACGAGCTGTAATACTCATTGAGCCAATATACGAACTGGCGTCCAGTAAAGCCCAGAGACGGATGAAACATCATGGATATGTCCGCGGATTACGTGAAACGGCTGAGCGACTAGGTGCTGAAGTGATTGGCTATCAACTCTTAGAACATGTTGTGAATCCATTAAACCCGAGCGGTGTACTTGCTTTTTGTAAAGTACCATCGGCCTTTGTTGAATCGCTATCACCTTTAGCCGACCAAATTTGGCAATGCCCGTTGTCTGGTGTGAAGCTGGAGAAAACACCCAATGGCTTCTTTGCACCAGATGTTGGCATTGCCTATCCGATACTGACAGATGTGCCGCTGTTGCGTGAGGAGCACGCGGTAGTTGCATCCAAGCTGATAGGGTAATCAAAACAATTTGATCTAAGGGGCTAAATATGGGAACACAAATCGTTTTAATTCATGTCGATGCCATGAGGCGTGAATATGTAGGTGCTTGGATCCTTTCTGAGTTATTAAAAAAAAATGGTTATAGGGTCATCCTGACCGCAAGACATTCTACTCGAAGATTAATTAAAAAATTTAACGTCTCTCATTATATCTCTACCCACGTTTATCAGCACTCACCAGAAGATTGGCTTGTTTTTAAAAAAAGGGGAATAAAATTATATGTCGCTGAAGTAGAGGGGATAGATTTTGAGGATGGCTGGACTGATACCTACCCAACCCATGTAGGTGCTAGCAAAATTGATTATTCATTATTTGATGGGTTTTTCGTTTGGTCCAGTGCAAGCAAAAAATGGCTCGCCAAAACGCATGGGATATCACAGACCCAGATTTTTATTACTGGCTCAATTAGACAGAGCAAATATATTCGACAGCAAAAAGAAATTACAAATAAGGTTATTGGATTTATCTCTCGGTTCGAGGTTATAAACACCTTTGATTCGAGACATGTGTTTGAGAACTTAATGAAGTTAGACCCAGAAAGCCCCCAGGATTATTGGTACTTTGACAGATGTTTTATTGACGCTGAAGTTTTCGCTTTATACGTAAAAATAATTAAACGGCTAGTAAAATTAGGTTATGTGGTGTCTATTCGTCCTCATCCAAACGAAAGCACCAACGCTTATGATTTGGTGAAGAAAATGTTTGGCGATAAAGTGCAAATTGATGACTCTTACGGAATTACAGAATGGCTTGCGAAAGTATCGACTGTTATCTCGACCTCATCGACAGCATTCACTGATGCTTACTTGTTAAAAAAACGTATTGTATCTCTTACAAAAATACAAAAACATCATTTTCGAGACCCGTCCCAAAAGGACTTATATTCTAGATTCGATCGCCTAGCATATGTGCCCAGTACAATTGATGATCTTGTGAACTTTATTAGTTGTAGTGACGATAACTATTTGGATAACCCCCTGGGTGAAGAGCATTTGAAATCATACTATTCGATTGACCCTGATACTGATCCAGCCGACAGTATGTTGAAAATCATCTCATCAGTTAATGGGATGTCCATATCGAATTCAACTTATTATTCTATTTTCTTGTGGGTCTTTTTCATAGATATCCTCGCACTGTTGAAAATGTCACTTTCCATTAGACCGGTTCTTAAAACAAAGAATTTCATAAACTACAATTATAATCGCCTATTACATCGCCCCACTAATTTTATGCTCTCGTTAAAAAAATCCTTAGACGGGAATGCGCGAGGGGTTGATTAAAATATGGAGTGTTATATCTGTAACTCCTCTAGTTTTAAGCGCAGAAACGGATCTGTGCGTGATGATGCAAAGCTCATTATTTTAGAGTGTAATAACTGTGGTTTAGTAAGCCTCGACTCAGTTGCTCATATTCATTCTAATTTTTATCAAGACTCAGGAATGCATGGCGAACAACTGAAGCCAATTGAGGATTGGCTGCGAGAGACTCGTTGGGATGATGAGCGACGTTTTGAGCAATTGAAGCCTTTTTTGGTAAACAAGCGCATCCTGGATTTTGGTTGTGGTGCGGGTGGATTTTTATCGAATGCGAAGAGCCTTGCAGCGGATGCGGTTGGCGTCGAATTGGAGTTGCGTGTTCAAAACTTTTATCAGAATTCAGATATCACAATTCTTTCCTCGATGGAGGATGCTGCAAGCTCTTCCAGTGGGAAGGAGTTTGATGCCATCACAGCATTTCATGTTGTTGAACACTTACCTGATCCTCGTGAAGTATTGAAAAAACTTGGCACGATGCTGAAGTCTGACGGCCGAATGGTTATCGAAGTACCAAGCGCCGATGACGTCTTATTGACGCTCTACGATTGCGATGTATTCCAGCGCTTTACATATTGGAGTCAGCATTTATATCTATTTACTGCATCAACACTGGCCACTCTTATAAAACAAGCTGGACTCAAAGTTGTTTCGATCCAGCATTACCAAAGATACCCGCTCTCAAACCATCTACACTGGCTCTGTAAGTCAAAGCCTGGAGGGCATCAGAACTGGTCATTTCTGGACAATCCTGCTCTTACGCATGCTTATGCAGAAGTATTAGCAAGTATTGGAAAAACAGATACGTTGATTGCTCATGTTGAAAAAAGATAGAGATTCTGCTTGATGAATTCTTTAGAAAACATAGCTTCTCATTTCAAACAGCGCCGAATTTGTGCCCAGAACAAATCCAAATTGCCGGCATGCAAATTTCCGGATCGCTAACAAAGGGTGGCACATTAGTCTGGTGTGGGAATGGTGGTAGCGCTGCAGACATTCAGTACTTGGTCGCGGAGTTGGTTAGTCGATTTAAGAGAGGTTTGAAGGCGCTTCGATCAATCGCTCTCACAACGGACACGTGGATTCTGACTTGTGTTGGAAATGACTACAGTCATGAAGATATATTTCCGCGACAGCTCGAGGCGTTGGCGAAAGAAGGCGGTGTTCTTGTGGCCATCTCAATTTCTGGTAGCAGTGAAAATGTGATGCTTGCCCTGAGGGCTGCAAAAGAGCTGGGAGTTAATACAATTGCACTTTTAGAGAGAGATGGCGGTCAGGCAAAAGCACTTGCTGACTTTGCGGTTTTAGTTCCGAGTGACTCTACGGCGCGGATTCAAGAGGCCCATATCTTCAGTGGTAACCTGCTCTGTGATTTGATTGAGAAGGAGCTTGGGCTTGCCTGATAAGAAGCTTCCGGATTGGAGAGATCTCCACACTATTGTGTTTGATTTCGATGGTGTCTTCACCGATAACAAGGTTTGGGTCGATGAGAATGGTGTCGAGTCGGTGCGCTGCGATCGTGGTGATGGCCTTGGATTTGATCTGTTGCGCGCTTTCATAAAGGCAAATAATTGGTCTTTGAACTATTTCATTTTATCAAAAGAAAAAAACCCGGTTGTCTCGGTTCGGGCAGAAAAGCTTCAGATTGTTTCTGTTCAGTCGATGTCTAACAAGCAAGATTATTTAGCGAATTACCTCAAGGAAAGTAATCTGAGCCCTGAAGGGTTGACCTACCTGGGAAATGATCTTAATGATCTTGCTGCGATGCGAATGGCTGGATTCTCCGTCGCACCCATTGATGCACATGCAGTAATTCTAGATCAAGCGGATCTTGTTTTACCAAATAAAGGTGGTGATGGATTTGTTCGGGCCTTTATCGAGGTATTGGTTGGGCTTGAAAAGATGTCTGCTGGCGAAGTCGCAGAACTGTTCTCATTTCAGAGAAAGGAACTAGATTAATGGGTATTTTTTTTGTTGCCGAAGTCGGCATCAATCACAATGGCGATATGGACATTTGTAAAGAGCTCATTGATGTCGCTGCGGATACTGGCTGCGATGCTGTCAAGTTCCAAAAGCGCGACATCGATCAGGTTTACACGCAGGATTTTTTGGACAGTCCTCGAGAAAGCCCATGGGGCAAAACGCAACGCGCTCAAAAAGAGGGGCTGGAGTTTAGTAGGCAACAATATGAGGAGATTGCTAGCCACTGTGCCAGGAAAGGCATTGAGTGGTACGCGTCCGCTTGGGATACAAACAGCCAGAGCTTCTTGCGTCTATTTGACTGCAAGTTCAACAAAATCGCGTCTGCTATGATTGTGCACCATGATTTGTTACGAATGGTTGCTGAAGAAGGAAAACACACATTCATATCAACAGGCATGAGTACCTATAACGATATCCAAAAAGCAGTTGATATTTTCCGCGATGCAGGTTGCTCCTTCGAACTGATGCACACAATTTCAACTTATCCGATGCTCGATGAAGATGCGAATTTGCGTCTCATTAACACCCTTCGTGACCGGTATCAATGTGATGTTGGTTACAGTGGGCATGAAGTTGGTTTGGCGATTTCTTATGCTGCCGCAGCGATGGGCATCACCTCACTTGAACGCCACATCACACTTGACCGTGCAATGTATGGGTCCGACCAGTCGGCATCGATTGAGCCAGCAGGACTTCGCCAGCTGGTTGGGGCGGTGCGCAAGATCGAAAAAGCTATGGGGGACGGTGAAAAACGAATTATTGATGCTGAAGTCTCAATTGCTCAGAAGTTGCGTGAGCATCTTGATTTAGAGTCGAATCACTAAACCTGCTTAATGCCAAATACGGTTCTAATTATTCAAGCAAGAATGGGCTCATCACGACTGCCTGGCAAATCAATGATGAACCTCGCGGGTGCACCTTTGGTGGGGCGCGTTTTGGAGAGGGTGGGGCGCTGCAGACGCGTGGATCAAATCGTTTTGGCAATTCCCGACACGCCAGAGGATGCGATACTGAAAGAGTTGGGTCACAGATATGGCGTCAACGTATTTGCAGGTTCTGAACATGATTTGATCGAGCGATACTTTCAAGCAGCAATTGAGTCAAAAGCAGATTATGTTGTTCGTCTTCCAGCGGACAACCCAACACCTGAGCCTGAGGAAATTGATCGAATTATAAACCATCATCTTTCGCTACCTCGCCGAGGTTTCTCCTCCAACCTATCAGTCATCGATGATAATGAATATCCTGATGGTATCGGCGCTGAGATTTTTGATTTTTGCCTGTTGGAGGAGGCCAGAGCGAAAAAACCAGATCAAAGAATGCGAGAACATGTCCATCTAAATTTCTATGACTATTCTACGGGAAACCCGGTTGATTCGACTTGGTGTCCAATTAGTACAATTAAGTGTCCCGAGAATTTTCGACGTCCTGATTTGATTCTTGATGTGAATACGAAAGAGCAATATGACTTCATGCGAGCTCTTTATGATTATCTATATCCGCGCAACCCCAATTTTCACATCACAGATACGATTTATTGGTATGACAACATTTATTGCGGACCAATCTAAGTCAAAGAATGAAAACTGGTTTGTTCCTTTCAAAACATTGAGGTTTGATGAGTATGAATAATAGAGTTGTTTATTTTAATGGTCAGCTTGTGCCCGAAACTGAGGCAAAGATTTCTGTTTATGACTCGGCATTGATGTTTGGGGACATGGTTTTTGAAATGACTCGTTCATTCAATGGAAAACAATTCAAGCTTCGCGAGCACATTGATCGCCTCTATGCGGGTGTGAAGATTCTCCGGATTCCGCTTCAGATGACACCCAACGAAATGGAGCAGGCCTGCTATGAAACGATTGAGGCAAACGATTATCTATTCCAGGGTGATGATGAGCATCGCCTGATGATCGATGTTTCCAGAGGGCTTTTAGGAATTTATGAAGGAATCAAGGGCCTTCATAAAGGTCCTAATGTTATCATCGCAGACTTCCCGCTGCGTTGGACAGTTGCGTCGATGGCTCCTTTATTTGAGACGGGCATTAATGCCGTTATCACATCCCAGCGTGCGATACCTGGACATTTGTTAGATCCAAAGATTAAAAATCGGAGTCGAATTCATTACTTGATGGCAAATATTGAGGCTGGTCAGGTTGAGGGTGACAATAATTGGGGTCTGATGCTTGATACTGACGGTTTTGTTGCCGAAGGCACTGGAGATAATTTCTTTATTATTAAAGATGGCGTGGTAATTACTCCAGAAGGGCGCAACATTCTGCGCGGGATCTCGCGCGAGTATGTGATGAGAGAACTGTGTCCACAGCTGGGCATGCCAGTCCTTGAAAAAAATATCGAAGCATATGATGTTTATACGGCTGATGAAGCCTTTATGACGGGAACGCC
>Ga0181558_10006124_pt1 | contig 10517 bp, 10 predicted proteins | sample 011ome_22_FD_133754 | JGI IMG/M metagenome (GOLD analysis project Ga0181558, IMG submission 133754) | Coastal salt marsh microbial communities from the Groves Creek Marsh, Skidaway Island, Georgia - 011507BT metaG (megahit assembly) | ecosystem: Environmental > Aquatic > Marine > Intertidal... | reverse complement strand
GCGCCCATCTGAGCTATGCACATACCCGATATCGCTGGGGGAAATTGATTGATTGTGAGCCTTCAAGATTTATTGATGAGATTGACGATCAATTCCTAGATATTCAAGTACCGGACTTCTCCCCTACTTCCTTCTCTTCTCCAGCTTTGGACAATGCTTTCGGTGGCGGTTTTGGTGATCGAGGTAGCGCTAAAGGTCAAACCGTATACAAGGGAAGAGATAAAAATTGGGGCAATAAAGGCGCACAGTCTAGTAAAAAGGTGAAGAACACCGGGCCTGGGGCGGAACCTGCACGAAAGAAACCTACCTTGCGCGGTAAGGAATTGACCCCTGTAAACAGAGCCGGTGCGAGTTTCGAAGCAAGTGGAGATAACCTCACACCGGATCAAATGTCAGAAGGCATGCGCGTTGTGCATGGAAGATTTGGTCTAGGAACCATCAAGACGCTCGAAGGTGAAGGTGCCGACGCCAAAGCCATTATCACATTCGATAATGCGGGCGAAAAGCGATTGTTGCTAAAATTTGCAAAAGTGCGCGCGGTCTAATCAAAGAATTTAGTTTATTGAACTCATGGAATACAATACGGAGCGTTCATTGCTCAAAATACCCGAATACGGCAGAAACGTGCAACGAATGGTGGATTATTGCCTTACCATCGAAGACCGTGAACACCGTAGCAAGGTCGCTCAAAGCATCATAGATGTCATTGGGAATTTGAACCCTGCTATACGAGATGCGCCGGATTATGCACACAAACTTTGGGACCATTTGTTCATCATGTCCGATTTCAAATTGGATGTAGATTGTCCTTATCCGATTCCAACGGAAGAGAGCTTCGATGGTTTACCAGATGAAGTTCCTTATCCGAAAAAGAGTCGCAAATTCCGTCACTATGGGTCTATTGTGAAAACCATGATTGCCCGCGCGAGGAGCATGGAAAATGGCGAGGAAAAAGACGCTTTGATCTACGGCATTGCTTATGCCATGAAAAGAAACTACCTCAAATACAACAAGGACACAGTAAGCGACGAAACGATTAAAACGGATTTGAGCGAAATGAGCGAGGGAGAATTGGCCTTGACCGAATTTGAATTGCCGCACACAAAGGCATTCAACATCACCCCTGCAGAACGCAATTCCGGATTGAAGAAGAAGTCGCAAAACAATAACCACAAGAAAAAGAAAAGGAGATATTAATTCATGGGGACCTTTAAAATTACCGGAGGAAAGAAATTAGGTGGAACGATCACACCGCAAGGAGCTAAGAATGAAACTTTGCAAATTCTTTGTGCTGTGCTACTCACTCCAGAGGAAGTTCGAATTACGAACATTCCTGATATTGTGGATGTAAACAAACTCATTGACCTTCTCGGTGATTTAGGGGTTTATGTTAAGAAAAATGGGCACGGAGATTACACCTTCAAAGCTGAAAACGTCAACCTAGACTATTTAACTAGTGAAACGTTCAAACAGAAAGGAGCGAGTCTTCGTGGTTCAATCATGATTGTGGGGCCATTATTGGCAAGATTTGGAAAGGCTTACATTCCTAAGCCAGGTGGCGATAAGATTGGACGTCGTCGTTTGGACACACACTTCTTAGGCTTCCAAAAACTGGGGGCAAAATTTAACTACGATTCTAAAGATACCTTCTACAGTGTAGATGCCTCCGAACTCAAGGGCACCTACATGCTTCTTGACGAGGCCTCTGTTACGGGTACTGCTAATGTGGTGATGGCGGCTGTTATGGCTAAAGGCAAAACCACCATCTATAATGCCGCATGTGAGCCTTATTTGCAACAGCTTTGTAAAATGCTTGTTCGAATGGGCGCGAAAATCGACGGAATAGGATCCAACATGCTTCATATTGAAGGCGTAGGTGAATTGGGCGGAACGACTCATCGCATACTTCCTGATATGATCGAGATTGGATCTTGGATTGGACTTGCAGCGATGACCGGATCGGATATCACAATCAAAGATGTGAGCTACCCTGATTTAGGTATTATTCCAACCGTCTTCCGTCGATTGGGAATCCACACGGAACTCAAAGGAGACGACCTTCACATTCCTGCTCACGATCACTATGAGATCGAAAGCTTTATTGACGGTTCCATCATGACCATCGCAGATGCACCATGGCCAGGGTTCACTCCGGATTTGTTGAGTATCATTCTTGTCACCGCTACCCAAGCGCGTGGATCAGTATTGATTCACCAGAAAATGTTTGAGAGCAGGTTGTTCTTCACCGATAAACTCATCGATATGGGTGCGCAAATCATCTTATGTGATCCGCACCGTGCAACCGTGATCGGACTGGACAAGCAATCGCCATTGCGCGCTACTACAATGACATCACCTGATATTCGTGCGGGGGTAAGTTTGCTCATCGCAGCATTGAGCGCAGAAGGCACCTCGACCATACACAATATCAATCAGATTGACCGCGGTTACGAAAATATCGACGGTCGTCTAAAAGCTATTGGCGCAGAAATTGTTAGATTGTAACCATTAGTCGTGTCCCCCACGACAATCATTAACTAAAAATACCCTTAAGAAAGATGAAAACAGTAAAACGCATCTTCGCTATTGCGGCTGTAGTGGCCATAGGTTTTGGAACAACATCTTCTCAGTCCACCTATTCTACGGCTCGTCCTGATCTTAATGAAGTATCGCAATTAGCATCACTGACCATTGGAGATAAAGCGCCTGAAATTGCAATGCGCGATCCACAAGGCAATATTCGCAAACTATCAGATTTAAAAGGAAAGGTAGTACTCATCGATTTTTGGGCTTCTTGGTGTCGTCCGTGTCGCATGGAAAACCCGAATGTGGTCCGTACTTACAAACAGTACAAAGACGCCGCTTTTAGAAACGGAGACGGATTCGAAGTTTTTTCTGTCAGTTTGGATCAAGCCAAAGGTGCTTGGGAGAAAGGTATCGCTCAGGATGGATTGATTTGGGAGAACCATGTGAGTGATCTTCAGTACTGGAGAAATGCCGCAGCTCAAACCTACGGAGTCAACAGTATTCCTGCCACATTCTTAATAGACGGAGAAGGAATTATTATCAAAAAGAACCTTCGCGGAAAAGCGTTGGAAAACACCTTAGCCTCATTGAAAAGGTAATTCGGTTCGAACATCTTTTAAAAAAGGGTGATAGCTATGCTGTCGCCCTTTTTTATGGTCTTATTTTTGCCAATCGCTGACAAGGTGTCAGAAAAGCTTGTCTTGGCGAGCATTTTGCAAAAGAGGTAGTGTAATAAGGATAAAAGAGCATCCATCATGTCAGAAGAAAAGGTGAACACCAACGAGGAAACAGAACAAAACACAATGGATACCACTCCAGAAGAGAGTAATGAAAACAACTCTGAAGTCAATAATAACGAGACTTCTGAGATGGATCCTATAGAGAAACTTGAAGCCGAGGTAAAGGATTTGAAGGATCAAAATCTTCGCCTTTACGCTGAATTCGAAAATTTCAGACGTAGGACTGCTAAAGAACGTCTTGAACTTATGGAAAGTGCCAATAAAGACACTTTAGCAGCTTTGCTTCCAGTAATGGACGATTTTGACAGGGCCCTGAAAAACACAGAAGAAACAGAAGAGAATGCTTCCGTACTTGAGGGACTTCGATTGATTCAGCACAAAATGACCGAAACTCTAAAAGGAAAAGGTCTTTCGGCTATGGAAAGCAGTATCGGTAAAGCTTTTGATGTAGAACAGATGGAAGCTATTACCCAGATTCCTGCCCCTACCCCAGATCTCGCCGGGAAGGTGATCGACGAGGTAGAAAAAGGATATATGATTGGAAATAAAGTAATTCGCTACGCAAAAGTTGTAGTGGGTAAAGAAGCATAAGATGGCAAAACGCGACTATTATGATGTGCTTGGCGTAAGTAAAAGCTCCAGCCAAGATGAAATCAAAAAGGCGTACCGCAAAGTCGCTTTGAAGTTTCACCCGGATCGCAATCCAGACGATAAGGATGCGGAAGAAAAATTCAAAGAAGCTGCAGAAGCTTATGACGTCCTAGGTAATGAGGAGAAACGTCGTAAATACGACCAGTTCGGTCATCAAGCATTCGGCGCAGGTGCGGGAGGCGGAGGTGGCTTCCACGGCAACATGAACGATATTTTTGACATGTTCGGCGATATCTTCGGAGGCCAAGGCGGCGGTGGCGGCTTTGGTGGTTTCGGTGGTTTCGGTGGTGGTGGCGGCGGACGTCGCCAAGTCAAAGGAAGCAACCTACGAATCAAAGTGAAACTCACTTTGGAAGAAATCGCTGAAGGCGTTGAAAAGAAAATCAAGATTCGCAGAGCGAAAGTTGCAGATGGCGTCACTTTTAAAACCTGTTCGACTTGTAATGGAGCTGGACAAGTACAACAAGTCACCAATACCATTCTTGGGCAGATGCGCACAGCAGCTACTTGTTCAACTTGTAATGGTGCAGGAAAGATCGTAGACAAGAAACCTTCTGGTGTTGGAAGCGATGGTTTAGAGCGCAAAGAAGAGGTAGTAAGCGTAAAGATTCCTGCAGGTGTACAAGATGGTATGCAGCTTCGCGTAGGCGGTAAAGGAAACGATGCATTAGGTGGTGTTCCCGGAGATTTGATAGTGTTGATTGAAGAAATTGAACACGAGCACCTCACAAGAGATGGCGAGAATCTCCACTACGAACTCAACCTTAGCTTCCCCGATGCAGCACTCGGAACTGCCGTGGAAATTCCAACAGTAAGCGGCATGGTAAAAGTGACTATCGACGGAGGTACACAGCCAGGTAAAATTCTTAGACTTAAAAACAAAGGTCTTCCAAGCGTTCAGGGATACGGAAGAGGAGATCAACTCATTCACGTAAATGTTTGGGTTCCGAAAAACTTAAGTTCTGAAGAAAAGAAAGCAATTGAATTATTAAAGAAGAGCTCCAATTTCACTCCGAACCCCGGAAAATCAGATAAAGGGTTCTTTGATCGAGTAAAAGAAATGTTCTCTTAACCTACAATTTTATATCTTCAAACTCCCGTGTTAAAAGCGGGAGTTTTTTTTGCCTTAAAGAGCACGGGCAAATGAAATGATTTAAACCCCAACTATGATCACAGCTAAAAAGGTAAGCAAGCATTACAATAAGAAAGTAGCGCTTGACCAAGTAGACCTTAGTATTCCCAAAGGCAGCATTTACGGTCTGCTCGGACCCAATGGCGCAGGAAAAACTTCGTTTATCCGCATCATGAACCAAATCACCGCACCAGATTCAGGTGAAGTATACTTCGGGGATGAATTGTTACAGCCTAGCGATATCGCTCGTATAGGTTATCTTCCTGAGGAACGCGGACTTTACAAAAAGATGAAAGTAGGCGAACAGGTGTTGTATCTCGCTAAACTCAAAGGGTTGACATCTGCTCAAGCAAAGCAACGTGCGCGGAGCTGGTTTGAACGATTAGATATGGTGTCGTTCTGGGATAAGAAAGTCGAGGACCTCAGCAAAGGGATGGCTCAAAAGGTTCAGTTCGTGACTACGGTGTTGCATGAACCCGAATTATTGATTTTCGACGAACCCTTCACGGGATTCGACCCCATCAATACCAACCTTATTAAGAAAGAAATCAAGCGTTTAAATAGCGAAGGAGCTACCGTCATATTTTCTACACACCGTATGGAAAGTGTCGAAGAGATCTGTGACCATATTGGTTTAATCAACAATGGTCAGGTGATGGTTGAAGGCCCACTTTTAGACATTCGTAAAAAGTATAAGAACGGGACGTATTCCGTGGTAACCAAAGAACCTGTAGAATTTAATAATGAGGCGCTCGTTAGTAGCGAGGTATTGCACACTGGATATTCATCCATACTCAAGTTTGATGAGTATCCGTCAGAGGTCATCATTGATCTCGCTAGGAGAGGAATCTTAGTAGGATTTGAAGAAGTCTTACCCAGTGTAGGTGATATCTTCATTGACATAGTTGAAAACGGACCTAAAGCTTAAGCCATGAATAGCCCTATACTATTGATTATACAGCGTGAGTTTCTCACGAGAGTTCGCAAGAAGACCTTTTTACTCGTCACCCTCATTGCTCCAGTGCTTTTTGCAGCGCTGATGATCGTCCCTGGCTTGCTAGCCAGTATGCCCGAAGAGAATAAGCAAATCGTGGTTTTAGATGAGCCGTCGCTATTATTACCCGAAGTAGGTACGGAACAATACGCCTTGGATTATTTGAATCCGACGGAGTTTGATTTGGAATTGGCCAAAGAATTCCTGCGCAACTCTGAAAAAGACGCATTGCTCTACATCCCTTCCGGGGAAGGTTGGGATCCGGATTTCATACGAAAAAACATGTTGCTCTTCGGCAAAGAAGACATTAGTATCGACTTGCAAAGGTTCATTGAGAACCTACTTGAAGAGCGAATCAATAAACAAAAACTGCTTCGTCAGGGTGTTGATCCGGATGTAGTTGCTCAGGCAAAAACGTCTGTATCCATTCGAAGCTTTACCCTCGGAGAGGAAGAAGGTAGCGAAGAGACCAGTGCTACACCTCTTAAAATGGGCTTAGGTTATATCGCGGGTATGCTCATCTATTTCTTCATATTCTTCTACTCGGTTCAAGTGATGCGCGGAGTAATAGAAGAAAAAACTAGCAGAATCGTCGAAGTCATCATATCAAGTGTTCGTCCCTATCAGCTCATGCTTGGTAAAATATTAGGGATCGGTTTAGTGGGTGTCGTCCAATTTTTGATTTGGATTATTCTATGCACGACTATTTACGGCGTGGTAAGCACCTTTGTTTTCCCGGACCTACTTGCTCAAAGTGCGGGTGCTGGTGCCCCTGGAATGGCAGCGCCTGATGTTAGCAATATCGAAGGGCTTCAAATTTTTGACATGATAAGAAGCATCAACTTCCCACTTGTATTGGGTGGTTTTGCATTCTACTTCTTTGGAGGATACTTCTTGTACAGTGCGTTGTTTGCAGCGCTTGGATCAGCAATCGACCAAGAAGCCGATAGCCAGCAATTTATGCTACCGGTAACAGCGCCCATGATTATTGCAATCGTTACGGCCATGAACATCATACAGGAACCCAATGGGACATTGGCTTTTTGGATGAGTATGTTCCCCCTCACCTCTCCCATTAGCATGATGATTCGACTTCCCTTTGGAATTCCAATTTGGCAGGTTTTCCTAAGTGGTGCTATACTCATAGGTACGTTCTTTGCAGTAGTAGGTATTGCCGGAAAAATCTATCGAGTGGGTATCTTGATGTACGGTAAAAAAGTGACTTGGAAAGAACTATATAAATGGCTGAAATACTAACAAGCATATCTGAATGGCTCAGTAATTTATTGAGCTATAAATTATGGACCAATGATTTCTTGCGCGTATCCGTGAAGGGTGTGTTGCAGGTTATTTTCCTCTTTGCCGCTGCGCGTTTTGGTTTTTGGACGTTGCGCCGTGTTTTCATGCGCAGTAAGATTGGAACCTCTTATGACGAGGGTCGCAGGTATACCATTCTCCAGATTTCTAAATACCTCATTTATACGGTGGTCATCGTCGTCGCGCTCGAAACAGTCGGGGTTAAAGTTACCGCTCTGTTAGCCGCATCGACCGCTCTGTTCGTTGGTTTGGGTTTAGGTTTACAGGATGCCTTCAAGGATTTAAGTTCAGGGGTGATCATTTTGATTGAACGCACGCTTAGTGTTGGCGATATCATACAAATGCAAGATCAGATCGGGAAAGTAGAAGCGGTTGGGCTGAGAACTACGACGGTGAGAACACGTGATGATATTTTATTGATCGTTCCCAATTCGAAATTGACCAATGAGACCGTAATCAACCTCACCCATAGTGAGGAGACTACTCGTTTTGCAGTAGGAGTTAGTGTCGCCTTTGGAAGTGATACACAGAAAGTTGCTCAGATACTCAATGATATTGCACTGAACCATCCTGAATCCGACCCGACGCATGAGCCATTAGTGGTACTGAAAGATTTCGGAGACAGTGCGCTGATTTTTGAATTGAACTTTTACACGCGAAATTTATTCTTCGTTGAGAAGATCAAGAGTGAGCTTCGTTTTGAGATTGATCGCCAATTCCGTGAAAACCACATCATCATTCCTTTCCCACAAAGAACTGTTTGGAAAGGGCCGGAACGCATTACTCAGTTTGGCGATGGAATTGTCGGTGCAGGTGAGGTTCATCCGCAAAACGATGACCGTGATAACGGCGCTGTTTAACCCTATAACAACAAAGACCCCATGAGTAGAATTCTACTTATTGAAGATGAGGACGCCATTCGTCGTGTTCTAAAAAAGATACTTCTCGAAGAAGATAAAACCCATGAAATCGTAGAAGCTGCGGATGGTAAAATCGCTGTTGAAACTTTTGGTGACGGCAATTGGGATTTGGTGTTTTGCGACATCAAAATGCCGCATACAGATGGCGTTGAAGTTCTCGAACACATGATGAGTGTGAACCCAGATGTGCCGGTCATCATGATCAGTGGTCATGGCGATATCAATACTGCCGTCGATTGTCTGAAAAAAGGCGCTTTTGACTATCTGCCGAAACCACCCGATTTGAATCGTCTACTCTCCACCGTTCGACACGCACTTGAGCGCAAGACGCTCGTGCAGGAAGTGAAGACCCTCAAAAAGAAGGTGAGTAAGAAATATACCATGGTCGGTCAAAGCAAGGGAATGGATGAGCTACGTGGGTTCATTTCTAAAGTTGCTCCATCAGAAGCACGTGTATTGATCACTGGTCCGAACGGCTCCGGTAAGGAATTAGTGGCACATCAAATTCACGAGCAAAGTGAGCGTTCGGGTTCGGCTATGGTAGAGGTGAACTGTGCCGCAATTCCAGCAGAGCTTATTGAAAGCGAACTCTTCGGTCATAAGAAGGGAGCCTTCACAGGTGCACAGAAAGACCGCAAAGGTAAATTCGAATTGGCCAATGGAGGAACGCTATTTCTAGATGAGATTGGCGATATGAGCTTGAGTGCGCAAGCGAAGGTTTTACGTGCTCTACAAGAACACAAAGTCACCCCTGTAGGAGGCGATAAAAGTATTTCTGTGAATGTTCGAGTGCTCGCAGCAACCAACAAAGATTTGCGAAAAGAAATTGCTGACGGCAAATTTCGCGAGGATCTCTACCACCGACTTAGCGTCATTGTAATCGAAGTACCTGGTCTCAACGATCGCAAGGAAGATATTCCATTGCTCGCCGAGCATTTTCTGGAAAATGTGGCGAATGAATACGGAGCCGCAAAAAAAGAATTGACCGAGGACGCTATCAGTGCATTGAAGGCTTACGACTGGACAGGGAACATAAGAGAGTTTAGGAATGTAATGGAGCGCTTACACATCTTAAGCGACAGTCCAATTACAAAAGCCTGTGTAGAGAAATTCGCAAGGAAATAAGCGTACTTTTGCGGAAACAAATCTCAGATTATGAGTTTCCCAAAATTTTTGGTTGGTGATAACACCGACTTGCCAGAAGCAGTCTTCATTGTACACACTGAATTCCCAGCATTCGTGTTGAATTTAGAAAACGACGATGTGCAGTGGCTTGATGATATTAGTGACGAAAGCGAAGGCGATTTAACCAAGACCCTAGAAGGACTAATCGCTGAAGCGGAAGCATTTTACCAGCGAGAAGTAGAGCGTTACAATATCTAACTCATGGGGTACCGATGGAGCACCTATAGCGAGCAGTACAAGATTAGTATGAATCTCGCCTACCCTGTCATGATTGGCCAATTAGGTCAAATCATGGTCAGTGTTGCCGATTCGATCATGGTTGGTAAATTCCTCGGAACCATACCACTTGCTGCGATTTCTCTTGCGGTAAGTGTTCTTATCATCCCCATGGTCTTTGCTATTGGTGTAGCCTATGGCCTTACCCCGCTGATTGCCGGGGCGGACGGTGCGCAAGACGAGAAATTGGTCACCAAATACTTCAAGAATGGCCTAGTACTCAACAGCATTCTTGGCCTATTGATCTATGGGGCCATTGCACTTTTTGCCAAAGGAGCTCATTTACTAGGACAAGACCCACGGGTGGTTGAGGCCGCCTTACCTTACATTCATATTGTTGGGTTTTCCATCATCCCAATGATGTCATTTTTTGCCTTTAAGCAATTCGCTGAAGGCCTGAGCGACACTAAAGCTGCCATGCGGGTTTCTTTAGCAGCTAATTTTTTAAATGTTCTGTTGAACTACCCGTTGATTACCGGATGGGGACCTTTTCCAGAATTAGGCCTTGCAGGTGCCGCTGTCAGTACACTTTCTACACGTTTCCTCATGCTGGCAGGAATGGCCTTTTACATTCGCAAACAGGCGAAGTTTCAACGTTATTGGAAACACTGGCGCACAGTGCGCGTAGAGTGGACTACCGTCAGAGAAATTCTCGGTATCGGTGTACCAAGCGGTTTACAATACGTGTTTGAAGCCGGCGCTTTTGCGATGAGCGGGGTTATCGTCGGTATGATCGGACCTGTTCAGCAAGCGGCGCATCAAATCGCCTTGAACAT
>Ga0181558_10006122_pt1 | contig 10519 bp, 13 predicted proteins | sample 011ome_22_FD_133754 | JGI IMG/M metagenome (GOLD analysis project Ga0181558, IMG submission 133754) | Coastal salt marsh microbial communities from the Groves Creek Marsh, Skidaway Island, Georgia - 011507BT metaG (megahit assembly) | ecosystem: Environmental > Aquatic > Marine > Intertidal... | reverse complement strand
TCTATCGAATGACAGAAATGCAAGCCGCCTTGGGTGTTAGCCAAATGCAACGATTGCATGACTTCGTTAGCAAGCGCAACGAGATAGCCAATGAGTATGATTCGCTTCTGGCGGGGCTGCCTCTTGTCGTTCCCATGCAACATATAGATTCTTATTCGGGGAGGCACCTGTATGTCATCCTGCTTAAGCTCGATGAAATTCAGTTAACACACAAAGAAGTGTTTGATGAACTGCGTGCAGCAGGTGTCGGTGTAAATTTGCATTATATACCGATTCATACTCAGCCCTATTACAGGCAGCTGGGTTTTAAACATGGCAGCTTTCCTACATCAGAAAACTACTATTCCCGTGCGATTAGTCTTCCATTGTTCCATGGGATGAGCGATGACGACCGACTAGCTGTTGTAAACACACTAAAATCGGTTCTAGCTTAAATGAATGTAGCGATAATACCGGCCAGGGGTGGGAGTAAAAGGATCCCGCGCAAGAACGTCAAAGAATTCTGTGGAAAACCAATGATCGCCTGGTCAATTGAGGCCGCACTTAAAAGCGATTGCTTCGACAAAGTTGTGGTATCGACTGATGACCCTGAAATTGCAGAGGTTGCGTTGAAGTTTGGTGCTGAAGTCCCATTTATTAGACCTAGTTCGCTATCCGATGATTTTACGAGCACCACGCCTGTCATAAAGCATGCGGTGGAAGCACTCTCAGCCGCTCTAAATGAAACATCTTTAGTATGCTGTTTGTATGCAACTGCACCGTTCGTGACCCCTGAAGATCTTAAGCGCGGTTTGGAAAAATTAGTTACAAGTGGATCAGATTTTGCTTTCTCAGTCACAAGCTATGCTTTTCCAATTCAGCGCGCGATACGAATTAACTCAGAAGATCGAATCGAAATGGTTAACCCTGAGCATTTCAATACCCGTTCCCAGGATCTAGCTGAGGCTTGGCATGATGCTGGGCAGTTCTACTGGGGTACTACAGCTGCGTGGCTAGGTGAGCGTGTTATCTTTGGGCTTGGATCGTCTCCAGTTATATTGCCACGTCACCGGGTTCAAGATATCGACACCCCGGAAGATTGGTTGAGAGGTGAGCTTCTTTTTAAAGCGCTTCAATCATGAATATTGTTTTTCGTACTGACGCCTCGATCACTATTGGCACAGGACATGTCATGCGCTGCCTGACTCTTGCTGACGCATTTAAAGATGGTGAAGCCAGATGCCATTTTATCTGTAGAGATCATCAAGGTAACTTGGCTGGGCTAATTAAAGAGAAGGGATATAGCTGTACTCTCTTGCCGCTACCAACAGGCTTTTCTAAGTCAAGGAATAGTCAAGAGTTGGCTCATGCGGAATGGCTTGGTGCTAGTCAAGAGGATGATGCGGAATCCTGTAAAAGTATCATACGAGATCTGCAACCATCGTGGGTCATAGTGGATCATTACGGTATCGATGCAACGTGGGAAGGATGTGTTGCTGGACTCGGAGCAAAGATTTTTGTTGTAGATGACTTAGCTGACCGTGATCATAACTGTGATGTCTTGCTGGATCAGACGTTCGGGCGGACCGAGAAAGACTACGAATCGCTCGTGCCACCCAGAGCAGAAGTCTTATGTGGTGCGAAATACGCGTTGTTAAGGCCGGAATTCGCGGAGTGGCGGCAGTTTAGCCTAAAGTCGCGGAAGAACGGCGAACTTAACCGCATCTTTGTGAATCTAGGTGGTGTCGACAAAGATAATTTGACAAGCAGAGTGCTGTCCGCGCTTGAGGCGACACAGTTGGCGAGTACAGTTTCAGTTATCGTAGTGCTAGGCGCGCAATGTCCTAATATTCAGTCCGTTAAAGAAACGGCGGTGAGCTCGCGATTCTCGACCGAAGTTATCGTCGCCGCCAGCAATATGGCAGAGCTCATGGCCAGTGCGGACTTAGCAGTAGGTGCCGCAGGATCTACCTCGTGGGAAAGATGTTGCCTGGGACTCCCGTCAATAATGGTGGTAATCGCTGAAAACCAATTAACATTAGCGAAAAATATCGAAAGTGCGGGCGTCACCATGGTTTTAGATATTAATTCAAAAGTAGAGCTGGCTACCGCACTGTTAGAGGCTATCAATCAACTCATAAGGAATGATTGTCCGTCTTTGATGCGACGAATGTCATACGATGCATCAAAGATAGTTGATGGGCTAGGTGTCAAAAGAGTGATAAAGAGATTTGCCACTATATGAATGCAAAAAATATAGTACGTGTAATGACAGATGCTGATTTGGCAATTGTTTTGGCATGGCGTAATCATTCGTCGGTACGACAACAAATGTTTCATTCAGCAGAAATATCTGAGGCAGAACATGAAAAGTGGTTTTCTGCATGCACTATGAATGACAAGCGACATCTACTTGTCTACGAAGAGCGTGGCAAACCTATGGGATTTGTCCAATTCACGGAGCTGAATGCTGGGAAAGTTGCAGAGTGGGGCTTTTACAAATCACCCACAGCTCCAGCAGGTGTTGGCCACCGATTAGGCAGTGCGGCACTAGATTATGCTGCAGACGCGTTAGCGCTAGTAAAGATTTGCGGCAATGTGTTTGAAAGCAACAAAGGCTCCATACGTTTTCATGAGAAATTAGGCTTTGAACTTGAAGGGACATTAAGAATGCAGCATTACGATGGCGAAAGCTATCTTGATGTTTGGTGCTTTGGTTATATTTTTAACGTGCAAGGAATAATTGGAAAATAAATGAAAAAACTGTCGCGTGAAATAAATATTAACGGCCGACTTATAGCTGAAGATTCACCGCCTTACGTTATCGCAGAGATTTCGGCCAATCATAATGGCAACTTTGAAACAGCGATAGAAATTATTAAAAGCGCGAAACGATGTGGGGCCGATGCGGTAAAAATACAGACCTATACAGCTGATACTATTACCTTGAATGCTGATTCTGAGGATTTCCAGATCAAAGGTGGTCTATGGGATGGGCGCACACTTTATGATTTGTACGATGAAGCTCATATGCCATGGGAATGGCATAAGCCTCTATTCGATTTTTCACGTAAACTGGAAATTACGATCTTTAGTTCGCCGTTTGATAATACGGCTGTCGACCTGCTCGAAGACCTCAACGCTCCTGCGTACAAAATAGCCTCATTCGAAGCCATCGACCTCGCATTGATCAAGTACGTTGCAAGTACCGGAAAGCCAATGATTATCTCAACAGGCATGGCTGATGCAGAAGAGATCAGTGAGGCCATTGAAGCAGCGAGAGAGGGCGGCTGTAAGGAACTTGCCATTCTACATTGTGTCAGTGGCTATCCGGCTTCCCCGGAGGACTACAATCTCCGGACAATCAAAGATATGAGAGAGCGTTTTGGCTTGATTACAGGGCTCTCCGATCATACGCTAGACAATACAACCGCTATAGCGAGTGTCGTGATGGGGTCATCAATCATCGAAAAACATTTCACGCTTGATCGAAATGGTGGCGGTCCTGATGACAGTTTCTCCATGGAGCCACCGGACCTGACGGCACTTTGTCGTGATGCCAAAACAGCCTGGTCTGCATTGGGTAAAGTAGATTACGGGATGAAGTCAAGCGAGCAGGCAAACATTAAGTTCAGGCGTTCACTTTATTTTGTGAAGGCGTTGAAGGCAGGAGATGTTATTACTGCCAACGCTGTGCGGAGTGTTCGGCCGGGATATGGAATTGCTCCAAAATTTGTAGAACATATAGTTGGAAAAAAAGTAGTGAGGAATATCGAGAAAAATAGCCCGGTTTGTTTTGATGACCTGGAACCGTAGCTGACTTATTGTTAGTCTGCGGATAGAGGTAACGTGGCGTTATTTCGTGTCGATTCACTATTGCTGCAGCTATGGTAATTTCACTCTTCTTAACTTGCAGCAAGTTGAGAGTGGGGGGATTACTCAGAGATCTGAACCATTTCGCGCTCAAGCATTCCTTTCGGAACTTGCCGTTGAGGCTTTCGACGAACGCGTTCAGCAATGGACCCCGGTAGTTGGACAGTAACTGGACGAATATAAGTGTTTTCCTCCATGATTAGCCTATTGCTAAGGAGAGAAAATGAGACGAAAAAGACGGACCCACAAACCAGAGTTTAAAGCGAAAGTTGCGCTGGCCGCCGTTCAAGGTGATCTGACGATGGCAGAGTTGGTGAAGAAATTCGATGTTCACGCTAATCAAGTCACCGAATGGAAAAAGCAATTGCTAAGCAGTGCTCCTGAGGTGTTTGGAAGCACGACCAATAGCAAAGAAGAATCTGAGGAAGAAGTTCAGGCGCTTCGTGCCAAAATTGGTCAATTGACGATGGAGAATGATTTTTTAGAACGCGGGCTCGAACGGATTCACGGGCCCAGAGGAAAGAAATGGTAAACAAGGATGGATCGCTCTCAGTGAGAAGGCAGTGTGCTTTGTTAGCTTTGCCGCGCTCAACGTTTTACCATTCCCCGGAACCTGTATCAGGTGATGATTTGGCGATGATGTCTTTGATTGATCGTTGTCATCTCAAGTACCCGTTTTACGGCTCGCGTCGTATTCGTGGTTGGTTGCTGGACGAAGGCCATTGTGTGAATCGTAAGCGAGTCCAACGGCTCATGCGAACTATGGGGCTAGCAGCGCTATATCTTGGGCGCAACCTGAGTAAGGCGAATCAGGCGCACAAGGTGTATCCCTATCTGCTGCGGAACTTAGTCATTGATCGGCCGAACCAGGTTTGGTCGACAGACATCACCTATATCCCAATGGCGAAAGGTTTTGTCTATCTGGTTCCTGTCCTGGACTGGTACTCCAGGCGAGTATTATCGTGGCGATTGTCGAACACGATGGACACCGTTTTTTGTATCGACGCGCTTGAAGAAGCGATTGAGCGCAATGGCGCACCGGAAATTTTCAACACAGACCAGGGGAGTCAGTTCACTAGTGAGGACTTTACGGGGGTTCTGAAATCAAACGAAATTGCCATTAGCATGGATGGAAAACGACGCTGGGTCGATAATGTATTTGTAGAGCGATTATGGCGCAGCGTGAAATACGAGGAGGTTTATCTTCATGCCTACGATGACATCAGAACCGCCAAGGCGTCACTGAATCGCTACTTTGAATTTTACAATACAGAGAGAAAGCATCAGTCATTGGGAGACCAAGTGTCTGATCAGGTGTACTATGAGGCGGTGGAACGGATGGCCGCCTAGATGAACTGGAAAGCACTTATAGCACTGTCCAAGTTTTGGGGTCCATTACTATTGCTCACTTACTTTCCACGTGATAGTTACTCAATCATTGATAAGTCACTTAGAGATTTACTGCAGGATAGTGGCTCACGGGGTGGAAAAATATGAAAGTCGGTATAATCGACATTGGTATTGGTAATCTTGCATCCGTTTCCAATGCGTTACTAAAACTGGAAATGGAGCCTATTCTATGTAGTAGCCCGGATATGCTTAAACACGTGGACTCGCTAGTGTTACCTGGCGTCGGAGCTTTTCCGGCAGCAATGATCCTGCTCACGAGCAATGGATTTGACATGGCAATTAAGGATTTTGTGACGTCAGGACGAGTGCTAGTGGGTATTTGCCTGGGGATGCAGCTGCTATTTTCGGAAAGTTTAGAAATTAGACAAACCCTGGGTTTGAATTTAATCTCAGGAACTGTCGTCCCCCTCAGGGATGTAGTAGATCTACCCGTTCCCCATATGGGCTGGAATAATGTAACGTCACTGAGTTCTCACTTTAAGAGGTTCGAGGGAGACTATTACTTTGTTCATTCATTTTATTGTAAGCCCACTTCGGATAAGTCTGTATTGCTAGAGTGCAACTATGGCAATAATTTTGCAGCTGCAGTGTCCTCTGGAAATGGGGTGTTTGGTTTGCAGTTCCATCCTGAGAAAAGCCAAAGATTGGGGCTGGAGTTGTTGCGGGAGTGCCTGGAGTCATGTTGAAGAAGCGCCTGATTCCTGTTCTATTTATTAAAAATGGTCATATTGTCCGCAGTGAATCATTCAGTCAGCATAAGATAATCGGTAATGTCGTTAACGAAGTGAGGCGTTATAACGAATGGGATATTGATGAACTAATTTATATTGATATTTCTCGAGGCGAAAGCTATGACAGCGGCCGTAATGACCATAATGTGCAGCGTGTCCAATCCATTGACGAAATCATCGCTTTGGTAGCTAAGGAGTGTTTCATGCCGCTCACATTTGGCGGTGGTATTCGTTCGCTTGAAAGGATTGAAAGTCTTCTCAAGAATGGCGCAGACAAGGTCGTAGTTAACACGATGCTATTTGAATCTCCTGCCATAGTTAAAGAAGCAGTTGATAAATTCGGAAGCCAGGCTATTGTGGCTTGCCTCGATTACAGAGTTAAAGATGGGTCAATTAGATTCTATAGCGATGGAGCAACCAAAGAGCAACCGCATGATCTGAATGGCATCGTACAATTACTTAAAACACTTGGCTGTGGAGAGTTGTTCCTGAACTCAATTGATAATGACGGTATGGCCGAAGGCTTTGATATCAAGTCGATTGAGATGATTTCAAGTCGGTTTTCAATACCGGTAATAGCCTGTGGTGGTGCGGGTAGTACGTATGATTTTGAAGAGCTTAATGCAGTAGAGTCTGTGGCTGCGATAGCCGCAGGCAACTTGTTTCATTTTACTGAAAATGCTTACCCACGAGCGAAAAAAGAGCTGAAGAAAAGAAGTTATAACTTTAGATGATTGCCAAACCTAATGTATTTTATTGCAGAAAGTGTACTTTACCATCTAGTTCGGCTGTTCAGTTGGTGTTTGATAGTGACGGGGTTTGTAGTGGTTGTGCTACAATATCTGAAGCAAATCTTGTCAACTGGGAACGTCGCGAGTCATTGTTCCTAAAAATGATAGAGGATTATAGGTCTGTCAGTGGCGGTTATGACTGCCTTATACCCGTTTCTGGTGGTAAGGACAGTTATTGGCAAGTTCATTTGGCGAAGGAGTATGGCTTAAAGCCTTTGTTGGTTACTTATAACGGCAATAATTATTCTCCGACAGGATTAAAAAACCTACAAAACATGAGAGAAGTTTTTAACGCGGACCATATATTTTTTACGCCTCAAGTTAACACCCTAAAAACACTGAATCGATTATGTCAGCGCTTGATGGGGGATATGAATTGGCATGCACATGCCGGTATATTTACCTACCCAATTCAGGTGGCGGTTGAGAAGAGAATCCCATTGATGATTTGGGGAGAGCATGGATTTATGGACTTAGGTGGTATGCATTCGTACAAGGATATGGTGGAATTCACCTATAGATACAGGCATGAACATTGCATGCGCGGGTATGAGTGGTATGACATGGTCAAGCAGGCGCCAAATTTTAGCGAGGAGTTAAGCGGGTTGGATCTGACCTGTTGGAAATATCCGTCAGATTCGGAGATCGAAGACGTAGGTGTTCGAGGGATATATATATCCAACTTTTTCAAATGGGAGGCCAATGAGCATGGGCCACTAATGGCTGAGAAGTATGGATTCTTAGAGAGCGAAGAGCCATTTGAGCGAACCTATAGAATGATGTCCAATTTAGACGATATGCACGAGAACGGCATCCATGATTACATGAAGTGGGTGAAGTTCGGCTACGGGCGCGCTACTGATCACACCTCGAAAGATATTCGAACAGGTCGCATGTCGAGGGCCGAGGGTGTTAACGAGATCATTAAAAGAGATCACATTAAGAGTAAAGACCTTAGTCGATGGCTTGAGTACGTGAGCTGGACGGAAGACGAATTTGATCGTAGTGCCGATCAATTCCGTGAACCTTCTGTTTGGTGGATAAAAAATGGGGAGTGGTGGAAGAGAGATATTGACGGTGAGTCAAGAAGTTATGGTCCAGTTACGTTGTCAGTAGCAGAACAACAATCATATTACAGGGAAGGTTAGATGTGGCGCTTGATAAAACCAATTTTCGAGTATTATCTGCGTTAGCAAATAAAAAATTTGTACTTTTTGGCTCTGGTAATATTGCTAGTAAGACTATTCGTAACCTACCTAAAGACAGTGTTGCATTTATTGCAGACAATTCGATTAGCCTTCAAGGTAAAGAGTTTCAAGGTTTGGCTATTCAGGACCCTGTTGGACTAAGCAAAGGTGGCTATACCGTTCTAATATGCTCGACCGCAGTTTCTGCCATATCATCGCAATTAGATTCGATGGGATTAGTTGAAAATCAAGATTATTACGTATCACCTATTATTAACGATCTCTTGGCGATAGAGGAACTTGAGAATATTAGAAGTGAATTCTATTTCACCAGTGGAACCGCGGTTGTGAATGATAGCCAATATGGAGGTGGCTTTTATAGGTGTACAGTCAACAGGAGCGAAGTCTCCATAGAAAAAATATACAGCGGACCCTGCTATGGTGCTTTTAAGGCGAAAGGTAAAGTATTTTTCGTGGATACAGATGAAGGTGTTTATTCATTTTCTGAAGAATCTAAGCTAACAAAATGTGGCGAGTTACCGAAGGGTGCCAGAGCCCACGGAATTTCATACAACATCGACAACGATCGTTTTTACTTGACGTGCTCTTATCTTGATAGTGTTCTTGAGTATGACAGTAGCTTCAAATTGCTCAGCAAGTTTAGGCTTTCCAATAAGATCGACACCACTGCTGAACCAATGCATCATTGTAACGACAATTTCTCTGTAGGTAATTCTCTTTACGTATCGATGTTTTCCTCCACGGGTAACTGGAAGGTTGATAAATTTGATGGTTGCATCGCAGAGTTTGATATAGCTACAGGAGAGCGATTACCAGATGTTGAAGTAGGCCTTTATATGCCTCACAACATTCAAATTATTAATGGATCTATGCATATACTAGATTCTCTTCCAGGGCATCTAAGATATGGGAATCTTCAGGTGCAATCGACATTCCCGGCGTTTTCTCGGGGCTTAGATTGCAATGGTGGTTACTATTATGTCGGGCAAAGCAAAAACAGAAACTATTCTCGAGTCATTGGGTTGTCTAACAATATTTCAATTGATTGTGGTGTAATTATCTGGGATCCAATTCTTAAGGTGTCGCGGTTTTTACAATTCCCCAATGCAATTGGTGAAATTCATTCCATTGTTGTCGCATCTTAACCTGGCAGCTAGAACAATTAGAGCAGCTCCAAAAACTCCTCAATTGAAGCGATTCTGGGTATAGACTGCATGGTAATCCCCCCTTTTTTAACTTGCTGCAAAAGTAGAGGTCAGGCCACCATGGCCAACTTCTGTTTGGGGGTGATACCGCCCAGGGCCATGTTCGGCCGTTCGTGATTGTAAGTCCAAAGCCAGGTCGTCGCAAAGTCCTGAACTTCACTGATCGATGAAAACAGGTGGTGTGCTAACCAGTCATACCTAACCGTCCGGTTATAGCGTTCCACGTAAGCATTCTGCTGTGGATTGCCAGGTTGAATAAATGCAATCTCGATACCGTGATTCCTAGCCCATTCCGCTAGTGATTCACTGATGTATTCTGGCCCGTTGTCGCAACGAATAACCCGAGGTTTACCTCTCCACTCGATAATCTGATCCAGGGCGCGTGCAACACGTGATGAAGGCAATGACAGGTCGACTTCAATACCAAGGCCTTCACGATTGTAGTCATCAATGACATTGAACAACCTGTAGCTACGGCCATCGGCCAATTGATCGTGCATAAAATCCATCGACCAGGTCTGGTTTATACCAACAGGTACAGCTAACGGCTCGGGCTTTTCCCTGACTAACTGCTTTCGTGGCTTGATGCGCATATTGAGCTCCAGTTCCCGGTATATTCGGTACACACGCTTGTGTTTCCAGCCATAGCCTTTAACGTTACGTAAGTACAGAAAGCACAAGCCAAACCCCCAGTTGCGCTGCCACTGGGTCAATCGAATCAGCCAGTCCGCTATCTTCGCATTTTCATCACTGAGCTTTGCCTGGTAGCGATAGCAGGTTTCACTGACACTGAGAATGCGGCAGGTCAGACGGATAGATAAACCACGTTCAGCCACCAGTATTTGCGCCACCTTGCGTCTGCAAGATGGCTTTACCACTTTCCCTCAATGACCTCCTTCCGGATCTCTGAGACCAGTCGCTCCTCGGCATACATCTTCTTGAGGCGGCGGTTCTCGTCCTCGAGCTCCTTCATACGCTTCATCAACGAGGCATCCATGCCGCCAAATTTGGCTCGCCACTTGTAAAACGTCGCGCTGCTCATGCCATGCTCTCGGCATAGCTCCGGGACCGGCAGGCCGCCCTCGGCTTGCTTCAGGATGGCCAGTATCTGGCTATCGGTAAATCTTGATGTCTTCATGCAGAATCTCCTGTGCAAATACTACGAGAAAATTCTACTTTTGAGCAAGATTACTTTTCGGGGGGATTACCCTGGGGCTGAGTAATCTGGCGTTAGACGCTTTTGTCGCTGGAATAGAGTGTCGACAATGGGTCGATGTGTATTTGTCAGGCTCAGCGCGACAGCCAAATATGCCTAAAAGTCG
>Ga0181558_10006115_pt1 | contig 10524 bp, 5 predicted proteins | sample 011ome_22_FD_133754 | JGI IMG/M metagenome (GOLD analysis project Ga0181558, IMG submission 133754) | Coastal salt marsh microbial communities from the Groves Creek Marsh, Skidaway Island, Georgia - 011507BT metaG (megahit assembly) | ecosystem: Environmental > Aquatic > Marine > Intertidal zone... | reverse complement strand
TGGGATATAGAGGGAGATTTTTCAGTTGCTTTGGCAGCTGAGACGGACCGGAGAGGACGACGACGACGAGGAGGAAGAGGACGACGCGCAAGAGTTTTTGGAGAGGAAGAAACATTACATGTACGATTCTCCGCGCTCCGCGGGAAAGCGGGTGGTCGAGGAGAACGAGGACGGGTATTACGGTTTGCGAACGCCGCGACAAGACCGCCGCGGCGGGCGTTCGGCGACGGTGGATCGGTTGTTGGCGACGACGACTTCTTCGGGCGGGAATGGCGGCAGTGCGAGAAGAGCGCGCAGTAAGAAACGCGAGGAGACGCTGGCGACTATGGCGCGAGCGTTGACGCCGAGGCATCAACACAAGATGATTTCGCCGTCTACCGCGGCGGCGGCCTCTCCCGTCGGCGGTCCGAGAGATGACGCTTTCAATAGATTAGCGTTGGAGCGTAGACAAAACGGTGAAGTCGCGGAATCACAGTTAGTGAGAGACTGCATTTTCGCTTGCAATGGCATCGATGGTAATTACATTAAGTTTGATCTCGTGAGCGACGCGTACGTCATTTTTCCAAAGGACGCGCCTATCGCTCCGGGAAGGAGACACGCGTGTAGGAAAATCTGCGAGCTCGGATGGTTGTATAGAAAAGTGAAAGCGACATCGGATGCGCCGACATCAGCTTTTGCAAAGGACACTGAAGGCGCGACGAGGAGCGCGTTTCGAAGCGCGCTGTCGAACGAATTATCGAAACACTACAAAATGTTAGCCGTTTTGGAGGCAAAAGTGCAGAATAATAACGACGACATCGATGAGGACGTAGAGGAGGGAAGAAGTGATCTTGAAGAAGACAACGATGAGATGAACAATCGAGCTTTGCTCAACGATCGATCGTTCGATAGTTTAGCGCCGTCGTCGCATAGAAGTGGTAGGCATACACATATTAGAAATAGAAATAGCGGCGTCATCTCTGATCGCATCGCGCCGACTGGTTCAGATGTCGTCACGCTCAGACGACTTCTCGTGTGGTTAGACGAACCGAAACGAACGATGCGCGCTTTAGCCATCGTCTGCGATGCGACGGAACATCTACGTGGTGGCGAGTTGCTCGCGGAGTTATACAAGCATTCGGATACCGGCGATGTTGTCCACGATGGTATAGTTAGACGCGTCTTGGCGAAAACTGCTAGGCCTTATTTTGAAACGATGAAAGAGTGGTGCGCTAGAGGCGACTGTAGTTTTGAATCCGAGAACGCCAACACTAAATCATCAGCAGCGATGATTGGCGAGTTTTTCGTGCAAAGGAATGACCGATATTATCGTCACAGGAATAAAAGCATCGAAAGCGGCGATGCGATGGATAAAGATGACAACGAGAACGAAGACGACGTCGAGGCAATAAACCGATGGTACCGCTTCGATTCCGACGACGAGATTATCGACGACGGTCGATTACCTTTCTCTTCGGTATCGTGGAAGAGCGGGTTCGTCGTCGACGAGAGTGCAAAACCGTTTTTCATATCCTCGAAAACTGCAAACGAAACCTTGAAATGTGGCGCGGCAATTTCGTTTTTGAAGAATGCGTGCAAAGACGAGAAGTGGGGCGACGTCTCTCGTACAATTTTGAAACAGTTTGACGAGTTCTTTGCATCTTTGTCAGCGTCGACGACAGTCGCTACCGTCGAGAATGATTTTGAAAAGCTCATCAAAGTCTTGCCTGCTATCATCTCGAGAGCCAAACGCGCGGCCGATTCAGCTGTCCGAGAATCCTTATTCGAACGTTATCGTCTCAAAGCGCATTTTGTCGCGTTGAAGCAGTACTTGTTGTTGGGTCAAGGCGATTTTATCCACGCACTCATGGAGTCTATCCACGACGAGCTCGACAAAGAAATTGACCCGATGAGCCGCGAGGGTATATCACAATATTCATTGCGAAGTAATTTAGACGCCGCCGTACGCGTTTCGAACGCCTCTTTGGCTGAACAGCACGTTCTCGATGCTTTGAGCGTGCGTTTGATGAAACCGCTGGAAGACGAGACTGGGTGGGACGTGTTCTCTCTCGAGTACAAGCTTCGCTCGCCTCTGACGACAATTTTCAGCGATCGTGAAATGGGAAGATATTCTCGAGCGTTTACATTCCTTTGGAAGTTGAAACGAGCCGAGTATACGCTGTGCGAGTTATGGAAAGCCATGAAACCGACGGTTGCGTCCAGATTCCAACGCGAAGGTTTAGGCGGTAACATCGGTAAAGCTTTGGAGGTGGAACAGGCGCGATGTCATCGCGTACGACAATCCATGCACGCGTTGATCAGTGACGTCCAGTATTACGTTATGTTTGAAGTCTTGGAGCCGTCGTGGGACGAGTTTGAACGTAAGCTTTCCGGAAACGCAGCGAATGACGATTTAGATTCCATCATCGCCAGTCATGAAAACTATTTGAGTTCAGTCATAGAAAAGGCATTGTTAGGCACGAAATCGCAAGTTTTGCAACGAAGTTTGCAGTTGATTTTTGAATCCGTGCAAAAGTTCAAATCGCACACGTTCAAATTGTACGAAGCGATAGAAGATGCCGCGCGAGTGCGAAAATCTGACCAAAGGCGCATCATCGAACGCGAGATGAACCAGCAGTGGGGTGTTGATTTCGGCGAATCCAAAGAAGGCGAGGACTATTTGAGCGAAGATTTCGTCACGGGCGCGAAGGAAAGCTTAGATGTCATCGAAATTGAATTTGAGAAGCACGTCAATGGATTCCTGAAGTTGCTTCCGTTGCAAACGCACGTGGATACTTCGTTTCTATCGTTTCGCTTAGAGGCGACGTTCCAGCGACACGCATGAGAAGAGTAAGAATGAGCATTAGTAATGTTGTAAGCTTCTTTTTAAATTCTTATTAAAAACGAGTTTAATAATCGCGAATAAGAATAAATCGCGGGTTTATACATGTCTAGTGGTTTTCCTCTCTCTCTCTTCTCTCTTCTCCTCTCTCTCTCTCTCTCTCTTTTTCTCGTCGTCGTCGTTCATCTATAGAAATTCATCGCGCCTTAGTTGATTTGCACTTCGCGATCAAAGATCCACGAGAACTTCTCCGTCATCGGCCCTTTCTTCGCCGCTTTCTTCTTACCAAACGCCGCTAATTTACGGATACGATCCGGTTGTTTCATCAAATACTCTTGCGCTTCCATGGCTTCCGCGGACAAACCAGTGATGTTGTTGATATCCCACCTCTTGATCAAATGCTCCATGATATCCGCGTAGTCCTCCGCAGTGTACACCCCCGATCGTTCCGCCACGGCTGCGAAATCGCTAAACAGATCTCTTCCCGTTCTCGCTTTGTGCTGACCATCGTCCATCAAGTGCGCCGGCATAGTAATTTGTTTCTTCATCATGTCGGCAAACGCCAACACCGCTCCGTCTGGATCTCTCTTCTTCACTTCGTCGATGATTCTTTGGTACGCAATCTCGTGTCTGCCTTCATCGGCGGCGATGATACCGCAAATCTTGGCCAACTTGTCGTCGCCAGCCTCCAACGCCATTCTCGCGGTGTTCCCGTGCGAGATCTTTGTCGCTCTCTCTTGAAATGAAGTGTACACGAAGCCCAAATACGGATTGTTGTCCGTCTTCGGGTTCATCCCGCTTCCAATCAAGTTCTGGATTGTCGTCTCGATCGGTTTCATGTTGCACTTTCCAGTCATCCACATGTACTTGTTCATCAAATCACCGTGTCTGTTCTCTTCCGCGGTCCACTTTCTCGTCCATTGCGCCCACGGCGTCCCGTCGGCGCCCGTGTTATCCTTCGTCTCTTCCAACGTGTTCAACATGTTCATGTACGTCGGTAAAGCTTCTTCCGTGATCAAATCACCGACTAAAACCACCATCAAATCGTCCGAAATCCCTTTCGATCGCTCTTGGATTTCCTTGATGTCGTCCAAGAACTGTTCCGACTCCGGGTCCGGGAGGAAATCTTGCGGTTGCCAGTTTTTGTTCGTGTCTTTCAAAAGGCCCATGAGCTGTGTGTTTTTGAAACGAGAGAAAAAGAGTCAGCGCTTGGAGAGAAACGAAGATTTTAAGAGCAGATGCGCGAACGCGCGCATTCTGCATGCACGCGCGCCTGCGCGTGTGTTCGACGCGCTTTGTCGTCGCGCGCTCGATACCAAACGCGCGCGCTTCGAAGCGCTAAGCGCGTTTCCAAAGTCAACGAGTTGGGGAAAAAATTCTTATCTCTCAAACGTCACGCAGAGCACGAAACCTCTCTCTCTCTCTCTCTCTCTCTCTCCTTTCCGCTTTCTGCCGGGTAGCGCCGCGAGAAAGAGAAGCGCACAAAGATCTACGCGCTGAGAGAGAGAGAGAGAGAGAGAGCGTTAAAAATAAAAGGACGACAAACGACGCGCGTACCTCTCCCCCGGCAAAGTCAGACATGTCTCGAATAACCTCCCGTTGGTGATCTCTCAACCGAAATTTCTTCGTCTCGGCGTCGTTTTCGACGATTATTCTCGGCGAGTCGTTCACGACCGCTTTGGTGGTCGTCGCGCGGACGACGCGCGAATTTTGTTGTCGTTTCTTGACCGCGAACGCGGGCGTCGCCGAGGTTTTGCTGGAAAGCGCCGCAAACATCGTCGTGTTTAAGCCGTGGAAAAAGTGAAGTGCTTTTTACTAGAGCGTCGTCGCGCGCTTGTTGTTTTTTGTGCTTCTGGCGTTCTCGCGCGCTTGTGGCCACACGAGAATCTCTCTCGCCAAAAATGGTCGAACGATGTGCATTTCGCGGAAGAGAGAGAAAGCGAGAGAGATGGGAACCCAATGAATAATCTCTCTCGCGCTCGAGTTCCAAAAAAATTTGACACACACTTACACACACTTTCCCGCACATGTAACGAACGCGTTTCTAAAATGTTCTACTTTCACAAAAAGCTATATTGCGTCTATCGCACTCTACTGTATTCTAATATATATATATATTTCGTTCACGCTCGTATGCGCTCGAACGATTCGTTCTTACCGGCTGGGGTGATCGTTTTGGAGACTTCTTTGACGGTTTCGCTCATCGAACGCGAGCGGGAAAGTTGCGCGTCGAGCCAAGCGGCGGTTTCCTCGTGTTTCGTTTGGTTCTTCTTTTTCTTTTTCTTCTTTCCGAGCGAAGAGCACCCAGAAAAGTACTTTTGAAAGGCGAGCAAACCTAACGCGCGAGAGATTTTCTCGGATGGCACTAAGTTTGGATCTAGTTGTTTATCCAGTAAGCGCTTTCGAGCACCAGTTCGGGCGTAGCTTATGGCGCTTTCGATGGCGCGTTTCAAAAGCGCGTGACCGCAAGGCGTCATGCCAGGAACTGCCTCCACCGCACGCACGTACGAGGTTGTTTTTGCCGCACACAAGAGTAAAGCTTGGTACATGTTTGTCGTGATAGTTTCACGACTGTTTACTCTTGGGTCGTACAAAAGCGCGCAAAGTTTGTGGTTCAAATACGACCGCGTTTTGTTCGGGAGATATTTCCAAGCTAAATGTGAACTCGGAAGATTTATTGTTTCGCGGAGCCAGACGTTCAGATACTTGGAGTAATCCGCGCGCACTTCGAGCGTCTGCGTGTCGAAAAGCAATCCGCACCATGGAATAAACTCGCGTCCGTCTTTACATTCCACGTTCTTTTCTAAATTGCGTTCCAAATGATCAAAATTAATCTTTGTCTTTGTCGGATTGATTTCCACGCCATATTCGGCAATCCCGTCGAGCAAAGAGTTCAAGAAGTGCTTCGCTCGCGAGAAATTGTCAGTGACAAAAAGTAAATCGTCCGTCCAACGCATGAAGACTCCGTCGCCGTATCCCTCGTTCACAATTTTCTTTTTTGGAGTGCCTTTGTAAATCTCCGTTTCGAATGCAGCCATCGATTGGGTTTGCTCCATGTGCGCGTAAAACAAAGCGCACAGTTTCGTGGAGAGAATAGAACCTTGCGGAATGCCTATCTTCTGACGGAATAAGGAACCGTGTGATTTAACGAGGGTGTTTCCGAGATGTTCGTGGAGCGTGTTCAGTGCCTGTTGACGATACGCTGTGCGCGTTTTGCCCAGATCGATAGACACAGACCCGGGTGGAAGCGTTTTGACAAGCGCGCGCCGACCTGCGTCGCTCTCGTTCGGCGAAAAGATCGGACCGGGAAGTTTCTTCTTCGATTTTTTCGTGCTCTCGTCCGCTGTCGCAGTGCTCGCGTCGTTTTGAGATGATGGATCTAAAGATCCCGACGAATTTTTGTGCGTAATATCAATTCCAGTATCGTGGACATCTTCTGTAGCAAACGCAACTTTTCGCGTCGCGTACCTGTTTCCGAGAACGCTTTGTGTACGGTATTTAAGCATGGCATATTCCTGTTTCTTGAACAAACTCGATATGACAGTCTCGAGCTTTTCCGTCGGAATAGAATCAAACGCAGCCTTGATATCTGCACACACGAAGTAAAGTTTTGGCAAATCTTTCTTGCCTTTTACGGTCGCTTTCGTCTTGTCAATATCTTCCGGGGAGTCCTCGGAGTCTCCGACATCGTCCCTCGAGTTCGCCTTCATGAGACCGTGCTTCGTTCTCCATCGTTCGGCAAAAGGCGCGTATATCTTCAACGTCTCGTCGTAATCACTCACAAAGTTCCCCATCAACGTCTCGTCTGCTCGAATTTCGTGGTCCAATATGTCTGAAATCGTATATAACCGATCGTTCACGGGCTCAAATTCAAATTTCATCTTTTTCCTGTGTCCGCTCGCGTCTCGCTTTTTACTTGTTAAACGCATACTCGCCGGTTGCCCGAGCATAGCAATTGGACGGACACCTGTTTTCTTTGGCTTCCAGCGAATCCGAGAAAATCCCAAGGAATGGTGCGAAAGTTTGTTTTCCGTGTCGTTTTTGGTAAGCTTTTCGTATCTTCCGCTCGTGACGAATTCTTTATTCTTTGACCGCACGATTCGCGACCAGACACCTTTGCGATAATAGTACATCTTCTGCCGCTCGTGATCAGTATCGGTAACAAAAAAGTGCGACCGGATGATAGGAAATACGATGGATTTAATAATCCAAAGAATAAGCTTCTCTACTCGCCGCTTTCGCGCTTCAAACTCGGCAATTGTCTTCTTTTTATTTTTCTTTCTCTTCTCGCGATAATCTTCATTGTCCAAGAAGGCGTAATCCGATGTTTTCACACCAATCATAGCTTCGTGTAAAGTACACTTCTCGATTCTTCTCAGAGACACAATCCTAGAGACAAACTGACGTAAGCGCCTCTTTGTGGTCGTTTTTGACCCAAGAAACTGTTTTGGAAGCACCCCTCGGAGAATAGCCCAAACAAAGCTTGAAACGTCCTTGTGAGACGAGTTCAATTTAACCAATTGATCGGTATCAGCCGATCTCCAATCGGGAAGCTTCACCGGACAATGTAGATCTAGTAACTTTGCGAAGTTACACTTCTTTGCGCGTCGTAACATGCGTCGAAGGAGAGGTAAAACGTTTTTTCGATGCGATTTAGAGATGCGTATTGTCATTCGTGGGCTTTTCTGCGAAAGCTGCGTCGGAATGATTTCTTGATGTTCAGATGACATGTAACTCGACGGTACTTGACTCATAATCATTCGCGGGTCGATATTTTGTTGTTGCTGCTGTTGTTGTTGCACCGGTGTTTTTACTTTCCGCTTCTTTGCTCCGAAAATATCTGCATAAAGTTTGCGCGAAGCGTTTATGCTCGACCCATTGCATCGAAGGATATGTTTCGCAGGAAAACCTGGTCGTTTGGAGAATGTCGAACAGTATAACGCCGGCGATCGATCTAATACTATGTTTCTCGGATGATTCGCGTCGACTGTATTTTTATCTCTCTTTTTCTTCTGCTGTTGCTGTTTGTTTCTTGCGCGCGAGGCTTTTTCTTTCAATTCCGCTTGTTGGATTTTTTCCTGTTTCTCCTTTGCTAGACGTTCATTTCTATGTTGTTCCGTTCGTTGCGCGTATTCCGCGAGCATTGCCCATTTCTCATCCTCTCCCATACTTTCTATGTCCCTAGAACTCACGACATTTGTTTTTTCTCTTTTTGCCGCATCAGCCGTTTCCTTCGCTTTCGCCTCAGCCTCGGCGCGCTCTTTCGCCAGTTTACGTCGAACCCAGCTCGGCGGACGAGACTTCCTCATTTCCCTCTCGCGCTTCTTATTTTTGACCGGCGGATCGTTAATATCAATTTCTACTGTTCCTTGAACGCCCACGTCTTCGTTATCTTCTGCACCACCGTTAGATTGCGAGGGTGTTTCTGGTATGCACCAATCTTCGTCCTCTAGCTCTTGCGTGCTCAGAATCGGTGTTTCTTCCTTAGTGGTTTGGGTATCCTCCTCCGGCGTCGCTTCAGGCACAGAATTTTCCTCGTTTCCCACGACGACAACGTTCGCATTCGTCGTCGTTTGTTTAATCGATGCGTCTTCTTTCAGCTCCGACGATGGCTCTTGTTGTTGTCTTTCTTTGTCTTCTTCTTTCACGTTGCCTTCTTTAGCCTTCTTCTTCATATCGGCGTACTCTTTGCGCCTCGCTTTCCTCCGTTTTACTTTCTTGACTTGTGTCGGAGTAAGTTTCTTCTTCTTTTTCCTCGCGCCTTGCGAAAAAATGCTGCTATTATTCGTCATTGATTCGTGGCGACTTACGCCGGAGGCGAGCGCACCGGCCGTGCTCTTCTTAAACGTACAATTCGCGCGATCCATGGATGCTTTGAAAACCACGTGCTCAGATGTGATTGGTTTGCCCAGAATTTGTACCAACCTCTCCTCTTTCTCGCTACTCAACAGCCGACCACGCGAGCGCTTTTTCCTTTTCCTCGATGCTTTTGCAATCACCGCTGGCGCACCGCTCGTCTCAAATAACTGTCTCACGCTCTTCTCCGCGTTTACCGCCGTCGTAGCCGTCGAGGTCGACGTTAAACTCGCGAACCCGCTCGCGTACAACATCAACCACTCCGCCATCTCGTCCCCTATGCGATCCCACAACGTCCCCCAATGCGTGCTCGTCGCGAACGCTTCGGCACTATTCACGCAACTCCTCTCGTCTCTTCCTTTGGCAAATCTAGTCAATCCAAAACATAACGCGTTATTCGGCTTTTGCCGAGCGCTAAAAAATTTCTTCTGCACCGTCGCCACGCGTTCCTTCGCCGTCGTTCTCCCGATTGCCGGAGGCGAACTCACCGGACGATGCGCATCTTCTGCATCCAACGGGGAACTTTTCATCGAGAGCGGCGGAAACCTTTCCGGCAGCGCGATGTACGACTCGTCCAAAACGCCTCTCGCGTACGCTCTCGCATCTCTCTCCGCGTCCTCTAGATTTTTCATCACGTATTTCGGCACTTCTCGATGGAACACCTCGCAAACTTTTCGAATCGCATCTCTCACCGTGTACACGTGACGACCGTACACCGCTCTCAAAAGAATCGGGATGCGCTTCTTTTGCGCCCCCCGACGAGGAGGAGAACGACGCGCCCGCGGAGCAGCAGACGCGCGTCGTCGTTGCTTTTCCACTCCTTCACTTCGCGTCCGTCTCTCCCTCGCATCATCATTCGATGGTGGTCTTCCCATTTTTTCACCGCATCATCGGAGTTTTCATTTTTCGTTACGAAAGAAAAATAAAAGCGCACTTCCTCCTCGCGGCGCGCGCGCGCAGTCAAAAACGAACGAACAATAAATAAAAGAGAGAGCGACAGAGAACAGCGCGTTCTTCCCTGTCTCTGCGTCTGTGCGCGTGCTCGCGTTCGCTCGTGTGTATATCTCGCGCGCGAGTTTTGAAGCTTTAAAAAGAGAAGAGAGTTCGGGAAAAAAGTCTAGATTTTTTTTTTTCCCTCAAACTCCAGACTTTTGAGCACCCTCGACGAGAACGAACGAGGTGCGTGCGTCGTGGGAAGAAAAAGAAGAAGAAGAAGAAGAAGAAGAACAAAGAGGAATGCTCCGAACGATTCTGACGACCGGTCTGGCCGCTTCGACGGCATCGTTAGGATTGGCGGTCGGGTACGGCGTCGCGTTGGGTCCACCTCCTCGGTGTTGCGGTGGGGGCTGCCTTCCCGGTGACGGTGGTGGTTTTGGTGGTGGTGGGCGCGAAGACGTCGAGAAGAAGAGGAAGAGGAACAACGCCGCTTCGACTTCTTCGGTGGAAACGTACGATAGGTTGGCGAAGACGTTCGACGAGGAGCTGAACTTTCACGAGTTTTTTACCGGCATTGATTTCTTGCGTTCGCGTTTAGTTCGGAGAATAGATGGGAGAGGAGGAGACGTGTTGGAAGTCATGTGCGGAACCGGGAGGAATTTGGACAAGTATTCTTCTTCGTCGTCGATGGAGAAGATGCGGCGGTTGGTGATGACGGACGCGTCGGAGGCTATGGTGAATGAAGCGAGGGAGAAAATTCGCGGTACGACGAGTAATGGAACTGAAATCAAAGCAGAGGTGGACGACGCGACGAAAATGAAACAGAAGTCGAACAGTTTTGATTACGTGGTGATGACGTTTGGACTTTGTTCCACGGACGAACCGGAGAAGGTTGTGAAAGAGCTCGCGCG
>Ga0181558_10006114_pt1 | contig 10525 bp, 4 predicted proteins | sample 011ome_22_FD_133754 | JGI IMG/M metagenome (GOLD analysis project Ga0181558, IMG submission 133754) | Coastal salt marsh microbial communities from the Groves Creek Marsh, Skidaway Island, Georgia - 011507BT metaG (megahit assembly) | ecosystem: Environmental > Aquatic > Marine > Intertidal zone... | reverse complement strand
CCTGCTCCGGGGAAACCGACGGAACCGGAACGGTGGTCGACAACGATGCCGACGACGATGGCGTCTGCGATGACGACGAAATCGAGGGGTGCACCAACCCCTTGGCCTGCAACTACGACGCCACGCCCACCACCGACACCGACAACACCCTCTGCATATTCAAGGTCGACACCTGCGACACCTGCTCCGGGGAAACCGATGGCACCGGAACGGTGGTCGACAACGATGCCGACGACGATGGCGTCTGCGATGACGACGAAGTGCTCGGCTGCACGGATGCAACGGCTTGCAATTACGACGCCACCCCGACCACCGATACCGACAATGGCCTGTGCATCTACACCGTAGATCCCTGTGACAGTTGTTCCGGCCAGGACGACGGAACGGGTACGGTCGTCGACAATGACATCAACCAAAATGGGATCTGCGATTCGAACGAAGCGCTCGGCTGCATGATCCCCACCGCGTGCAACTTCGATTCAAACGCCAACGCGGAGGATGGAAGCTGCGAATTCACCAGCTGCGCCGGGTGCACCAACCCCGCTGCATGCAACTACGATCCGGCGGCAGAAATCAGCGGACCTCCCGGCACCTGCACCTTCCCATCAACCTTCTACGTCGACTGCAATGGCAACTGTCTCGCCGGCTTCGACACCAACAACAATGGCATCTGTGACCCTGAGGAAATCCCGGGTTGCATGAATGCCAATGCATCGAATTTCAATGCCAGTGCAACCACACCTGATGGGAGCTGCCTGTTTGAAATCGTGGGCTGCATCCAACCCGATGCATGCAACTACAACCCGGATGCCACCATTGCGGATGTAACCGGAACATGCGTGTTCCCCGCCGAGTCCTACTTGGATTGCCAAGGAAACTGCTTGAATGATGCCAATGATGACGGCATCTGCGATGAAATCGAAGTTCTGGGCTGTACCGACAATGGAGCCGACAACTTCAATCCCGCAGCCACAACAGAGGATGGCTCCTGCTTCACCAGCTCGTCGCCAGGCTGTGTCATTCCTTCGGCCATCAATTATGATGCATCCGCCACCGTGCAGGGGCTGCCCGTATCGGCCTATTGCAACTTCGTTTTTCCTACTCCCCCCGCCATCGCACCGTCGGTAGATGACTGCGCAGATGCAGCGGCCTGTAACTACAACCCCGGGGCCGGCGGATATTCCCAATGCGAATACACCAGCTGCCTCGGCTGCACCGCCACTGCCGCATGCAACTATGATGCATCGGCAACATACAATGACGGAAGCTGCGAATTTGCCAGCTGTTCAGGGTGTACGTCAACGGGCGCATGCAACTATGATGCATCCGCCACGGTCAATGACGGAAGCTGTGAATACAGCAGCTGTGCAGGGTGCACCGAATCAAACGCCGACAATTACGCCCCCTCGGCCACCATAGACGACGGCAGCTGCGAGTACCTGGGTTGCACCCAATCCAATGCCTGCAATTACGGCTGCACCAACTTGGCGGCCTGCAATGCCGCAGGAATCGGAGCACCCAATACCGACGATGGATCTTGTGAATTCAGTTCCTGCGCCGGGTGCCAGAATTCCGGAGCCTGCAACTACGATGCGGCCGCAACCATCCCCGGACCCTGCGAATACAGCAGCTGCGCAGGGTGCACAGACCCTGCCGCCGACAACCATGATGCGTCGGCAACCCTGGACAACGGCAGTTGTGAATTTCATGGCTGCACCAACACCGACGCCTGTAATTACGACGCCTCTGCTAACGCGGACGATGGCACTTGCACCTACCCCGCCAGCGGCGTCGACTGCCAAGGAAATTGCCTGGACATCAACAACAACGGCACCTGTGACAGCGCAGAATCGCCGCTGCCGGGATGCACTGTTCCCACAGCTTGCAATTACGACCCGACAGCCAACCAGAACGACGGCACCTGTCTGATTGCCACCGCCACAGCCCAGGACATCACCGTGCAATTGGATGCGAACGGCAGCGCGGGCATCCTCCCTGCCGATGTCGATTCCGGCTCCAGCGGAGGTTGCACCCTTTCCGGATCCACAGTGGCACCGAACACTTTTGATGTCAATGACCTGGGATCTGTCCCTGCCCTTTTGACGGTGACCGACAACCAGGGCAATACATCGTCGACCGGATTCACCGTCACCGTGCAAGACCTCATCCCTCCGGTTGCCGGCGCCAACGACATTACCATCGCCATGCCCAGTACGAGCCAGGAAGTCATTCTCACGGCGTTGGAGGTGTCGACATCAACCGACAATGCGGGCATCGCATCACAATCCTTGAGCAAGAGCAGTTTCGCAGGCTGTGGTGATGTCACCGCGCACACCGTCACCTTGACCGTCGTGGACTTTGCCGGAAACGTGGACCAGGTTGATTTCACCGTCACCATTACCCACCCCGATGTGGACGGCGATGGCATTTGCGACGATCAGGACAACTGCACCGACCTCACTGCCAACAACTACGACGACCCCGCGAACGGGGTCTGTCAGCCCTGTGGCCTCGCACCCGTCTTCCTCGGGTTTGCAGATGTAATCCCTGCGAACACCTTGGACACCGAAGACGGTGTGGTGGTCTTGGACATCACAAGCGGTGCACCCACCAGCCTGGAACTGACCGGAATGAATGGAACGGAAGACCGCACGGTGGCCTATCCCGAAGGACTGAACAGCATACCAGCGGGATTCTATACAGCGCGGGTAAAGGATGCGGACGGCTGCTTTGGCGTGGCTTCCGCCCCCGGCGGAACCACCTTCGGACAACCCGCCGTGGATCATGTCCTCATGATGCCCTACCGCTTGTGTTGCAGTGGCTGCGGAAACCACGATGTCGACACGGATGGGCTATGTGATGATGCCGACAATTGCACGGACCGCACGGCGCCGAACTACAACGACCCGGCCAATGGCCCTTGCGAGTAGATTTGGCGCTTTCCCTGAACGGATGCGCATGACCCCCTCTTTTCAACATCAGCGCCCTGGCCTTCGGTTCGGTTGTCCTGCCATCTTCGCGGTCCTGTGGGTCTTGCTGACCTTGGCCGGTTGCAGCAATGGACGAAAGCTGCCTGCCCTCGATTTGGAGCAAGCCGCATTGTTGGACTCCATCTCCTTGTTCAATGGTCAAGTTTCCTCGGACAGCCTGCTGGGTCGGTTTCGACAGCACCAGTGCAGCATTGAGGCAGACAGCCTTTTGGGCCAGGACGTCCTGCACCTCTTGGGTTGGAAGGGCACGGACCTGAGCGAACGGGTTTGCCTGCCCTGGCCCGATAACGAACCCCAAGACCTGCAATCCGTTGAAGAATGGGGCGGCATCAGCCTTTGGATTCGAAAGACGGGGCCGAGTCAGTCCGATCCCGTGTTGGTTTTCGAACTCGAAGATGCCCGGGGCATGCGCAGTTCAACCTCCCTGGCACAGCGGCACGCTCCCACCTTTCCCATCGATACCCTCTGGCAAGAAATCCGGATCCCCCTGTCCGACTTCCAGCGTGGAAGGGCCCAGACCGACTGGTCCCAAATTGTGGGGTTGAACATCCGAATGGAACATTTCGGAGAAGTGTTGCTGGGAGCCTGCAACCTCGTTCCACACGAACGACGCAAAAAATGGGAACGTCGTGAAGCGAAGACCTTGCTGCTGCCTCCTTCGCCCGGCCGATACATTGTCTTTGAAGATGTTGTGGACCACGAGTGGGGAATGGGGTCCTTTGGGAAGGACCGGCAGTTCATCCTGAAGGAGAAGCGGGGCCGTGAGAAAAGCCACGCCCTGGACTTCGAATGGGATTGCACCCCTCCACCCCTGTCTGGACAAGAAGTCAGGTTTCCCAATCACACGGTGGGGTTCAGCTGGAACGGTTGGAAGGTCTCAGCCCGCCCCCTTTTTCCGGAACGGAGCTTCATCGTGTTCAAGCTGCGCAACATCGGCGTCAATCCGGGCCCGACGGCGCCGCTGCCCATTCAAGTAGGTCTGGCCGACGCCGATGGCCATACTTCGACCATCACGCTTTCACAGGATCTCATTCCCGCCACAGGCTTCGGCAAATGGATGGAGTGCCGTATCCCGTTCAGCGCCTTCGACTGGGCGACGGAAGAGGATCCCGATGGCCTGGCTTCCATCGGCTATCTCTTTTTCGAGTTCAGCGAGAAGGGCCACGTCTACATCGACGACCTCTCCGTTCGGTTCTGAGCTGCGGTTGCGCCGTATTTTAGGGGCATGACCGGAAATCCCGCCTCCCGCCCCGCCTCTTCACAGGAGGCCATGGACATGGAAAACCGCTACGGCGCGCACAATTACCACCCCCTGCCGGTGGTGTTGGACCGGGCCGAAGGCGTGTTCTGCTGGGACATCGAAGGCAAGCGGTACTATGACTTTCTGAGCGCCTACAGCGCCGTCAACCAAGGCCACTGCCACCCCCGCATCGTGGGGGCCATGACCGACCAGGCGCAGAAATTGACCCTCACCTCCCGCGCCTTTTACAACAGCGTTCTGGGCCCCTACGAGCAGTACGTGACCGAATACTTCGGCTACGACAAGGTGCTCCCCATGAACACGGGCGCCGAAGCGGTCGAAACCGCCATCAAGATTGCGCGGAAATGGGCCTACGACGTCAAAGGCGTTCCCGCAGGACAAGCCAAAATCATCACCTGCGAGCACAACTTCCACGGCCGCACCACCACCATCGTAGGCTTCTCCACCGATCCGGATTCGACCGGCGGTTTCGGCCCCTTCACCCCGGGCTTTGAGATCATCCCCTACGATGACATCGACGCCCTTGAAGAAGCCCTGAAAGACCCCAACGTAGCTGGTTTCCTCGTGGAGCCCATCCAAGGTGAGGCCGGCGTCTACGTGCCCAGTGACGGCTACATCCAAGAAGCCCACGCCCTGTGCAAAGCCGCCGGCGTGCTGTTCATGGCCGACGAAGTCCAAACCGGCATCGCCCGCACCGGCGCCCTGCTCGCCACTTGTGGAAACTGCACCTGCGCAGGCCATTGCGAGCGCCAAGCCGAATACGTGAAGGCCGACCTGCTCATCCTGGGCAAGGCCATCTCCGGAGGTGTCTACCCCGTGAGTGCTGTCCTCGCCGACGACGACGTGATGGGGGTCATCCACCCCGGACAGCACGGCTCGACCTTTGGTGGCAATCCCGTTGGCGGCGCAGTGGCCATGGCGGCCCTCGAGGTCGTCAAGGACGAAAATCTCGCCCAACAAGCCCGCGACCTCGGCGAGCGATTCCGGGCCGCGATGAACGACCTCATCGCAGAAACCGATCTCATCACTTCGGTCCGCGGACGCGGCCTGCTCAACGCCATCCTCATCAACGACACGCCGGACAGCAGCACGGCGTGGGACCTCTGCGTGGCCATGAAGGAAAACGGCCTCATCGCCAAGCCCACCCACGGCAACATCATCCGCTTCGCTCCACCCCTGGTGATGACCGAAGAGCAACTCGACGAATGCGTCGCCATCATCCGCAAAACGGTACTCGGCTTCACCCCGTCAAACGCCTGAACCACCGGGGACGCCTTCATCCATCGCGTAACTTAAGCGGGTGCATCGCCTCTGCATTCAATTGACCCTTCTCTTCTTTTGTTGCGCCATGGCCGGTGCCATGCGCGGCCAAGGGGATTCGTTGCCAAACCGTGGAAATGAAGGGGACCATACACCGTTGAATATCACCTTGAGCCATTTTTCAGTGCTCGACGGGCTATCCAGCAACTGTGTCTTCAAGGTGGTCCAGGATGCAAAGGGGTTCATCTGGCTCGCCACCTCCAAGGGACTCGACCGGTTTGACGGCAACCGCTTCCAGCACTACCCATACGCCAACATGGTGGACGGGCGCGACCGCCTCGCCCATCAATTCATCCAACTGAACACCACCCAAGATGGGCTGTTCCACATCACACTGTCCCGCTCCCTGATTGACAACACGTTCGATTTGAACGTTCGGTTCGATCCGCTGAAACTTGCCCACCTTCCAACGCAATCACACACCCACCCCCCTCTCCGTGGCAGCATCGTTCGCCGCGCAGGCAAAAAATATGCATGGGATTTCACCAATGATGCGCAAGATTCCATGGCGTTGTTCCTCGAGGGCATCCCCATCTCCAACGCCGTAGTGGTCACCCCCATCGTCCCTTTTCAAGCTTGGCACGGAGGACAATCGGACAGCACACTATTCATCCGGTCATTTTCGCAGCGTGCTGAATGGTCGTTTTGGAAAGATGACCAAGTTGAGTTCATGAAATCGGACCTGGCGGACATCCGGGGCAACAGCATACAAGGAGATTGGGACGGCTTGATTTTCAGCGCTTCGGAATCGACCCTGTCCTATTTCGAAGGATACCATGACAAACCGTGGCCAAAGGGAACGCTTATTTCCGCGGATGAAACAGGAACGCTCACCCCCATGGGCCATTGGGACGACCTGTTTCCATTTCCACTGCCAGATGAGTTGCACAGAGTCAGCCTCAAGCACAACCCCTGGAACCATCAAATCTGGTGCTTCCACGACGATGCTCTGGCCATCATCGACACCCGGGGAAACCTTCTGTTCAACGATAGAATCAGCGATCATCCACAGTTGGCCGCCCTGATCAACACTGTCCATTTCACCTCCCCCAACGAAGCCTGGGTTGGCAGTTGCAAGGGCATCAGCGTCATCCATTCCTACCCCTCCTCATTCGAAGCGTTTTTCACCGCAGAAATCGCAATGAACGGGGACCCCGATAGCATCAAAGACGTGCTGATCAACTGCCGCTCCATCATTGAATTGGGACCCGATTCCTTTGTATTCTCCACAAACAGTCATGGCGTGCGGTTGCACCATGCCGGCCAGTCCCGCATGCTCGCTCCGGAAAACGGTGCCGGCGCCGGATTGTACCTGGGGAGGGACACCTTGTTCTACACCACGCCGGAGGGAATCGGCTTCCTCAATCGGGAGGGAAAGATGGACTGGGTCCAAACATTCGACCCCTCGCCCCTGGCTGCAATTTGGGACCTTTACCGGCTCGACAACGACCGCTGGCTCATCGGCGGACAAGGTGCCGTGCTGGTCGACACGCAAACAGGTGACATTCGCACCTTGGCCCTGTATGACGGTGGGGCGTTGGGCGATGCCTACCAAATTCACGGGTTGAATGACACCCTCTGGTTGGCGGCTTCTTCAGGCCTCCACATCTGGGATGACATCCACGAACATTGGACCCCTTGGCACATCGCCGTCATCGGGGCCCCGAAGGTGCTGGAAGCACACCACCATTTCGTAGACACCCAAGGTGTTCATTGGATCAGTACGGCAACAAGGGGCGTTCTGGAATACAACCCGAAAAAGCAGTCCACGGTGGTCCATGATCAGGAATCAGGCTTGCCCTCTTCGACCGTATATGGCGGACTACAGGACCGCTCAGGGCACCTCTGGTTCAGCACCGACCAAGGCCTTGTCCAACATCCATCTGGCACCACGGATTGGATCCTGTTCGACGAACGTCACGGCCTGCATGAAACCGAATTCAACCGCACAGGGGTCCACCTGGGCCCCAGCGGAACAGCCTATTTCAGCACCATCAACGGATTGACCACTTTCGACACATATTCCTTTGTGACGAATACAGAGCTGCCTCAGCCTCCCTTGGTCATCACCTCACTGCTCCAACACAAAGCGGATTCCGGTGCAGTCAAAGAGGTGACTTTGGATTTCGAACGCCAAGGGACCTTGCGCCTCGGTCCGCAGGACGACTTCTTCTCACTCAGGTTGGCCTTGTTGGATTACTCCGGGTTGCCCCGCGAATTCCGATACCGCACCCGGCATGAAGAAAATGAGCCTACGGATTGGATCAGCATGGAAGGCAGTGCGATCAACCTCTCGGGAATGCCGCCGGGAGCTACCGACGTGCAGGTGCAGGCCCGCAGGCGGGGCGCGCCTTGGGGAAAGATTCAGCGCACCATCCCGGTGATTGTCGAAGCCCCATGGTACAGAGATCCGCAACGCATAGCACTCACCATACTCGCCTCCCTGCTCATCCTCTGGGGCTTCATCGCCTTGCGCCTGAAATCGCTCAAGTCGCGGAACCTCTTGCTTGAGTCCATGGTTTCCCAGCGCACACAAAGCCTCAACGATGCACTCGGGGCCAAAGACACCTACTTGAAGGAACTGCACCACAGGGTCAAGAACAACCTGCAAATCATGGGCGACCTCATGGAACTGCAGGCCGACCAAGAGCGGCTTCCTGTCGTCCAGGAAGCCTTGGCCACAGGCAGGCTGCGCCTCGAGTCCATCGCTTTGATTCACAAGCACCTCTATCTCGACGCAACGGCGCGCAAGGTCAACCTTTCCGACTTCATCCATGAATACGCCACCCATGTGCAGGATGGCCTCGTTGATGAACGCGACCATGTCCAATGGGACATCCAAGGCGATGAAGTCCTGTTCGACATTGAATGTGCCCAGTCCTTCGGCCTGCTGCTCAACGAACTCGTCACCAACAGCCTGCGACACGGCAGATCCGCTGCGAACCCATTGCGCATCAGTGTGCATTGGGCAGCCATGCCAGAAGACCGCATCCATCTCCGATACTCCGACAATGGCCCCGGACTCCCTTCGGCATTGGACCCCGCAACAGAGAGTACACTCGGAATCAAGCTGATACGCAACCTCACCGAACAACTTGAAGGCCATTTGGAACTCGATCCTGAAAACCGAGCATCCTGGCAATTCAACCTGAGCTATGCGCTTCGCAACACAAAACAGGGGACTCGGAGCAAGGTTTCACAAAAAAAGGAACCACCAACGGGCAACTAAGGATATTGGACAATGGGCAATGGGCTGCGCATCATGATCGTAGAGGACGACGCCGTCATCGGTGAGGGCCTTCACGTCCAGCTTCGGAAACTCGGGCACACCCCGCTGCCTCCCGTGCGCAACCTCGACCGCGCCCATCATTTGCTCGACCACAATCCCATCGATGTCGTCATGCTGGACATTCATCTGCAGCGCGGGGAGAGTGGCATTGACCTTGCGCACCACCTCGATGTGGAACGCCACATTCCGTATGTATACCTCACGGCCTACTCGGATGACAGGACGTTGAAGGAAGTGGCCGAAACCCACCCCAGTGGTTATCTGGTCAAACCTTTCAGGAGGGCAGAATTGAAAGCCGCCCTCGCCCTGATCGCAGCCAAGAAATCCAATGCTGAGCATGCCGCTGCCAAACCATTCAAACCCGCCCAAAAGCTGCCCAAGGAAGAGAAAAAGACAGCGCACATCTTCATCAATGTGGGCGGCGAATGGGAACGGTTGAACATTCGGGACATCCGATACCTCAAGAGCGACCGCGTCTACACCGAAATCCACACCGTCGAGGGTGTGCGGGTCACCAGAAAACCCTTGGGAGAACTCGCAGATGAAATGGCAGAACACGGCATCCTGAGGATCCACCGGAGCCAAGCCGTCAACACCGCCTTCGTCACCAGACTTGAAACGGAACAGGTGCACCTCGGGCACGAGGTATTTACGGTCAGTCGCACCTACCGAAGGATCCTCAAGGAGGCGGTAACACAGCGTAGAAATTGACGGCGCAAGACCGCCGAAAGTCACCGGATGTGCCTTTCATTGATTCGAAGCACACATTATCTGCTCCCAATTTCAAGGCCCAATCCCAATAATTGAGTATAATAAAAACTCAAATATTATTTTGGAAATATAGCGGTGGAATAATCGCGAGACCCTTAGGCTTATTGACATCAGTTTTTCGCACTGAGGCACCATCCAATTTAGCTTGGAGGCAACCTTATGCTGATGCCTTCTTTCACTGCGACGCGCACCTCAACGGGCGCCAAAACCGCCCTCTGCGTCTCCGATTCCAAGCAAGCGACAACCACAGGAATTGCCCTCATCGGTCTGTTGCTGGCCATGCTCTCCCTGGTCCTGCCCGCCACGGCACAAATTCCTGGCCACGTCCCCTCCGACGATGCCTTGGTGGCCTTCTATCCTTTGGACAACGGGGTCTGGACCGACCTCTCCGTCAACGGGTGGAACCAGGGCTCCAACGCCCCGGCTGTGGACCGCCATGGCAACATTGGGGGGTGTGCGGACTTTTCTTCGCCCACCGCCTACCAAGATGTGGTCATCAATAACCTGGACTTGGGCGCAGCAGAGTTCACCATTTCATTTTGGTACCGCACACTGGATCCCTCCCAAACCCTTCAGACCTTTTTCAATACATCCCCCCACCATGGCATCGGTACCAACTTGAACTTCCCTACCATTCCACAGAAACTGGGATTGTTTTACGGAGACGGTATCAGCTGGACTCACATCTACGCTGGCCCGAGCTCCAGCACATTTGTCGATTCGGATTGGCACCACTTGGTGATCCGCAAATCCGGATTGGTCGTCGAGATGATCGTGGATGACCAAATCGAATATTCCACCACCCTCGGCAGCGCCACCACCTCCTTTTTCCCTGACCATTTGCATTTCGGATCAATTGCCGGCGGCGGAGCAGAAATCTTCAACGGGTACCTG
>Ga0181558_10006111_pt1 | contig 10527 bp, 3 predicted proteins | sample 011ome_22_FD_133754 | JGI IMG/M metagenome (GOLD analysis project Ga0181558, IMG submission 133754) | Coastal salt marsh microbial communities from the Groves Creek Marsh, Skidaway Island, Georgia - 011507BT metaG (megahit assembly) | ecosystem: Environmental > Aquatic > Marine > Intertidal zone... | reverse complement strand
GGAACTCCACCATCTTGCCGCCCATCGCCGTGAGCTCGCCCGCGTTCCCCAGGGCCCCGAGCACCCAGAGCTGGTACATCGAGTTCAGGATGTTCTCCCGCGGCGGCGGGTCCATGAAGTCGAAATCCAACAAGTCGTCGACGTTGAGCGACTTGAGCAGAAGCACGACGTTCCCCAGGTTCGTGCGTTGGATCTCAGGGACGGTCGTCGCCAGCATCTCGTTCTTGAACGCCATCTCCGTGTACAGGCGGTAGCACGTGCCCGGCCCGGTGCGCCCGGCTCTGCCGCTGCGCTGGTTCGCCGCCGCGCGGCTCGTCGGAAACACCTGCAGCGCGTTCATGCCCACGCGCGGGTTGAACACGGAGAGCTTGCAAAACCCGGTGTCCACGACGTACATGACGCCGTCCAGCGTGAGCGACGTCTCCGCGATATTTGTTGACACGACGCACTTGCGCGCGTTTCCCTCGGCTTCCTGGAAGATCTTCGCCTGCAAATCGCTCGGGAGCTGCGAGTAGATGGGGAGCACGGAGAGGGGCGGACACCCGTTCTTGGAACCGGCGGCTTCCGCCTCGGCGGCGAGCTGCTCGAGGCGCTCGTTCAGGCAGTACGCCACCGCCTCGATCTCCTCCTGGCCGGTCATGAACACGAGGATGTCCCCCGGGGGGTACGCGACGTGGATGGCGAGCGCCTGCTTCACCGCGCCCTCCACGTAGTCCTCCACCGGCGTCTTGGCGTAGAGCGTCTCCACCGGGAACGTGCGCCCGGGGATGTTGAACACCGGCGCCGACCCGAAAAAGTCCGAGAAGCGCTCGGCGTCCAGCGTCGCCGAGGTGACGATGAGCCGGAAGTCGCGCCGCCGAGCGACCACTTTCTTGAGGATCCCGAAGAGCACGTCCGTGTGCAACGAGCGCTCGTGCGCCTCGTCCATTATCACGCAGCTGTATGAGTCCAGGTCGGGCTCGCGCAGGGTCTCGCGCAGCAACACGCCGTCGGTCATGTACTTGATGAGCGTCTCCTCCGACGTGCAGTCCTCGAACCGAATGGCGTACCCGACCTGCTTGCCGAGCTCCACGTCCATCTCCTCGGAGACCCGCTTCGCCACGGACATCGCCGCCACACGCCGGGGCTGCGTGCACCCGATCACGCCGAACGTGCTGTAGCCCTCCTCGTGCATGTACTGGGTCATCTGCGTGGTCTTCCCGGACCCGGTCTCGCCGACCACCACGACCACGTTGTTTTCGCGAATCACGTGCATCAGGTCCTCGCGCGAGCCGTACACGGGGAGGAACTCCCGCTGCTGCTTCATGGTCTTCGTCTTCGCGAACTCCGAGCGCGCCGCGGTCGGCCCAGTGGACATGTGCGTCGAGAACTTCGCGCCGGACTTGAACGCCGCGATCTCGCTCTCGTCCGTCGCGCGGTTGCCGGGGAGCGACGACGTCTGATCATTCGCGTCGTCGGCGGCGTCCCCCGTTTTTTTCCGTTGCTCCTCCGCGTTCCGCGCCGCCTCCTCCTTTTCCGCCCGCGTCGTCCCGGTGACGTCGCCCATCTTGGTGCCCTTCATCTCCCAGAACCGGTCCCGGCTCTTGTTTTCGTCGCGCTTCACCCGAACCTCCTTCAGGAGCGTCGAGCCGCGCCGCGCGATCATCGCCAGGTCGCTGGTGGGGTCCTTCACCGGCAGAACCGACGCGTCGTTTTTTTTCGACGAAGCGCGTAGCCCGTGCTCGCCCTCCAGAAACGGCGGCCGCGTGTCGTGTACGAGCAGCATCACCTTCTGCTCCTCCTCCGTCTCGAAGTCCAGGTCCACTTCGCGCACGCGCACGACCCCGGAGGTCACCATCCTGTTCTCCTCCCAGGCGTTGTGGTCGGCGTGGATCGACGCCATGCGTTTGGACTGCGCCAGGGTCATCGGTCGGCCGTCGCGTCGCGTGAGCCGTTTCTGGTACGCGGCTTCCTTACGCCGCGCCGCCGCGCCGTCGTATCCCGCGAACGCGGTCACGTACGCGTCGCCGTGCCCACCCCCGCCTTCGTCGTCGTCGTACCACGCGCGATCCAAATCCTTCACCGCGTCGTTCGACGGTTCGTTCACCGCGTCGAGGGGCGCGAAAGACGGCGAGGAAGGCGCGCTCGTTCGAAGGTCGCCGCCGGCTCTTTCGGTTTCCGCGCCGGAAGACCCACGCATCCACGCGTTCGAGCGCCAGGAAGGCGTGCCTCTGGGCGTAGCCGCGACAACGCTCGAGTTCGAACCGCGGCTGCCGCCCCGGGCGCTTCCGGGACGGCTGCCCCGGAAGGACCCGCCGCCGTCGCCGCCGCCGTCGCCGCGCTCGGTTCGGTCCGTCCACGGCGACGCGTTTGGCGCCGCCCGCGCCGGGGTCTCTTCCCACTCGTCGCGCCGGACGGAGGCGTCTCCCGTCTCGCGCGCGGGCGCTCGGTGGCCGGGTGTATCCGTGCGGTCGCGCCATCGGTCCCCGCCGCGCGCGCGCGCCAAGATGGCCTCCATGCCCGCGGTGTCCCGCCCGGAGGCGCCGGCGGCGCCGGCGCCGCGTTCGCGGGTGTGGGATCCTCGGCGCGCTTCTTCGCGGTGGTACTCCCGGCGGTGCGAGTCGCTCCTCGCGGCGAGCCCGCGGTCGCCGCGGTCGCCCCGGTCGCGCCGCCGGTCGTCTATGTCCCGGCGCACGTCCTCGTCGATCCCGCCCGGGTGGCTGGGGGTCTCGACCCGATAGCCCCGGAAGTTTTGCCGGGGTCGTTTCGGCGCGCGCGCGAACCCTCCTCCCGCGCGGTCCGATCGGTCCGACCGGTCGGCTCCGTCCCCGCGACCGTCCTCGCGTCCGTCGCCGGCGTCCCCGTCAGGGCCGTCCTCGGCGAAGGACATGGACGTCACCGGACGCGCGCGCTTCACCGCCGCGCCGCCCTCGGAGCGCTCGCGCTCCATCTTCTTCTCCCTCGCGAGCCTGTCCAGCCCGAGCAGCGAAGCGCGCGGCTTCGGCGCCTGGAAGACGTGCGGCGGGCGGTCGCCGCCGCCGCTGGGGGGACGCGGCGCTTCGCCGGACATGCCGGGTGTCCCACCTCTGCGCACCTCGGGGTGGTGCTCGGCAGATCTCGGAAGGAGTCGGCGAGCAGATTTCATTCATTTCGTCGGCGCCGAGAAATCATCGCGGGTTGCGACAGCGCAAATCTCCTCGCGCAACTTCACGAGGTGCGTCTTCCGGTCACGAAAAAACGCTCCGATCGATAACGGTCACCCGTCTGCACGATTTCGGGAAACAACGAGGGTCTTTGTTTTCGTCACGACAGAGGCGACCCGCGGTGTGAACGCGGACACACACGCGCGCGCGACGCCATGGCCGCCATGGCTCCCGAACGCGAGCTCCTCAAGCGGTTCGAGGTGCAGAAGTTCCTCGGGAAGGGATCGTACGGCTCTGTGTAAGTGCACGCTTCTCGGCACACATCTCGTGTCGTAATCTTTTTGGACCCGTGTTGGCTTTTCGTGACGCGGGTGACATCGCGCGCGAAGACCGCGCGTCGCGACGGTCGCCGAGCGCGCGCGCGGGCGAGAAGGGGTGTGCGGCGTGCGTCAAGACATTCGTCGAATGTCAGACGCCTCGGCCGTCGTCCCCGCCGCGCCCGGTCATCGCGCGCACCGCGTTTCAGGGCGCGTTTCGGTCCCGGGACCCCGCGCGCCGCGGGGGAACAAGCCGGTCCGCAGTCTTGTCACCCAGATCCGCGCGTTTTTTTTCCGAGTCGCGACGCGACCCATGTGGAAGCGCCGAATCGCGGCGTCCGCTCCGCTCTGTCTGCTTCGCCCTCCGTCCCGCGGCTGACCGACGATCCGCCCCGATCACCACACGCACGACCGAACACCGACAGCTACCGCGTCCGCCGCCTGAGCGATGACAAGGTGTACGCGCTGAAGGAGACCAACGTGCGTAACCTGAGCCAACAGGAGAGGCAAGAAGCCGTGAACGAGATCAGGCTCCTCGCCTCTGTGCAGCAGAACGCCGCCATCTCCGGGTTCCACGAGGCGTTCATCGACGGGAACAGGCTGTGCATCGTCATGGAGTACGCGCCGTTCGGGGACCTCTCTCGAGCGTTGCGGAAGCGCCAGGCGCAGCGCAAGCTCCTCCCCGAGGACCTCATCTGGTCGTACTTCATCCAAATCGCCCGGGGGCTGCAGGCGCTGCACGCGCAGAAGATCTTGCACCGCGACGTGAAGACCGCCAACGTGCTGCGCATGTCCGGCGAGATCGTCAAGCTGGGCGATCTGGGCGTCGCGAAGCTGATGAAAGGCGCGATGACCAACACGCAGATCGGCACGCCGCACTACATGCCCCCCGAGGTGTGGCGTAACCGCCCGTACACCTTCAACAGCGACGTCTGGGCGCTGGGGTGCGTGTTGTTCGAGATGTGCACGTTCGCCGTGCCGTTTGAGGCGCGCTCGATGGAGGAGCTGCGGTTCAAGGTGATGAAGGGGAAGTTCCCGGCGCTGCCCGCGGTGTACTCCTCGGACATGCAGAAGATGGTGCGCTGGCTGATGATCGCCGAGCCCTCGCAAAGGCCGGACGTCGACGCCGTGCTGGACCACCCATCCGTGCGCCGCAGGGCGCACCTCGCGCCCGAGCCCGAGCCGCTCGTGCCCGAGGCGGACGCGCGCGCCTCCGAGGAGCAGAGAGGCGCGCCGCGCGGCGCCGCCGGCGCCGCGGACCAGCCGGGATCCGCGGTCACGCTGGGCACGATCAAGGTGCCCAAGAACCTGAAGATGCTCAAGAAGCGCCTGCCCGCGCCCTCCTACCCGAGCGACCACGAGAAGGCTGCCAAGGAGCGCGCCGCCGCAGCCGAGCGCGCCGACAAGGAGGCGAGGCTGGCGGCGGCGCGGGGGCGCGCTTTGTCCGCCGCCGCGGCGGACAAAGAACACGATGGAGCGGAACTTTCGAAAAAAGAACTTTCGAAGGAACCGAATTCGGCGAAGGAACCAAATTCGACCCGCGAACCCGCGAACGCGCCGGTGCCAGCGCAGGCACCGGCGGCGGTCTCCTCGGCGCGCGCGCGAAACGCGCTCGCGCCCCCGGCGCAAGCTTCGCGCGGCGCGCCCTCGGCGGCGGCGAACGCCGCGGCGTCGCGCGCCGCCGCGCTCCGCGCGAAGCTTGACGCGAAGCCCGCGGGTTTAGGGTTAAATAACCGGCACGGTATCGCTCGGCCCTCCCATCGCTCGGCCGTGGTGGACGTGGCGGACGTTCCGCCGCTGCACCGGCCCGACAACCGCGAGAACAACCTGGGCAACGGGTACCGGCAGCGTCTGGGCGGAGGCGGAGGCGTCCGCGAAAACGTCCGCGAAAACCAAGTCGTCAACTCGGGCAACTCGGAGCCGCGGGAGCGCCGAAACCCGAGCGCCGATTTCCCCGGGGGCGCGCGCGAGCGTGCCTTGGCCGCCGCGGAGCGCGCGCGCGCCGAGCGCGAGCGCGCGTCCGGAATTCGCGAGATGCGCGCGGAGATGCACCGGGAGCGCGCGGGCGCGCACCCCTCGCACGTAGCGGCGAACGGAAGACAGGGTGGCGAAAACGAGAAGAAGAGCGCGTCCGAGTACGCGGCGGCGCCGTCGCGCATCAAGTTGCCGCTCATCTCGGGCAACGGCGCCGTGGTGGCGCGGCGCGACCCGAGTTTGGTTCCGGGGTACGCGCCGGCGGCGCCTCTGCCCGGCGGGAGAGCCGCCGGGCTCGCGGGGGCCAGGCCGCCGCCGTTCGGCGTCCCGCTCGCGGGCGCGGGCGCGAAGGCGGACGAGGAGAACGCGAGAACGGAGAGCGAGAACGGCAAGATGGGCGCCGCGGCGATGCCCGGGAACGAAAAGCGGCGCGTCGGGTTGAGTAACTTGAGTAACCTGGGCGACGGCGCCAAGCGGGGGGCGCCGCGCCCGGCGGCGCGGCGGCCGGCGCCCATGGCCAGGAACTTCTACTTCTGATGAGTTTTACTTCGAGAGTGGTATATGAGGGATTGAAAACGAGGCGAACGAGGGGAGGGGGGAACCGACCGCGCGTATAGCTATAGGTACGTACATAAAACGGCGCTCTCCCCGCGCTTTCTTACGCGCGCTCCCCGTACCTATACGTCTCATCAGCTCGCCACGGCGAGCCTCTTGAGGTGCTCCATGAATACCTGCAAGGAGACATCGTCCGTGAATATGATATCGCTCCCCTGCCCGCCCATCGCGCCGCTGTTGTACGTGGCGGAGGGGTTCAGCTTGGCGAGCAGGAAGCGCGCCTGCGAGCCGTGCTGGTCGCAGTCCACCAGCCGCGGCACCGGGAAGCGCCGGTCGAGGATCTCCTTCGCGTCCGCCAGCGGCGCCTCGAGCAGCTGCTTAAACGCCTCGTGCTCGGGCTGGTCCTGGTAGTTCGCCTTGCGCCACTGCGCGATGGTCTGCCCGTGGAACACCACCACCGCGAAGTACGCGTCGAGGACCAAGATGCGGTCCGGCGCGATGGAGCAGACGTCCAGCAACACCGGCTCCGGGGGACCGTTGAACGAGTACGCCATGAGCGTCGGCTGGATCATCACCAGCGAGTTCAACACGCACTCGCGCCACAGCACTAAACGGTAGTACGCGGTTTCATCGGGGGAGTTGTTGAACACCTGCACGAACTGCGAGCGGCGCAGGTTGAACATGAACTGCGGGTAGATGCTGAACTGCGGCATGAGCTGGAACGACGCCGGGTCGTCCTTGCGGTAATCGCCGAAGCGCTGGCACAGCCGGATGAGCGATCGGTCCAACCACCGCGTCGCCGCCGGGCAATCGAACTCTTCTTCCGTCTCCATCTTCCAGGTGAGTTGCCTGGCGACTAACGTAGCGCCCGCTTCCTGGTCGAAACCCGCGGCGACGTCGTTCACGTTGCCGCCGTCCGTCCAGCGACGCGTCGTCGTCGTGACCCTCAAGCGCGTTTCGCCCGCCGGCGTCGTCGCCGTCGTCACAAACTGCAGGAAAAACTGTTGCTGCTGCTGCGAGGGCGGGACGGTCCCCGCGCTGCCCTCCTTCCCCCCCGCGTTCGCCACCTCGAAGTACACGGCCAGCGAGGTGTCGGTGGACATCGAGCACAGCTTCCAGGCGGTCGTGCCGCCCGCGCCGATCGCGGCGTCGGCGACGGCGCCGGGTAAGGTCTTCTTGTCCAGCGCCGCGCACGGCCCCACGCACCCCGCCGTGCGCACGTCGCGGCTGGTGATCACCTCGAAGACGCCTCCCGAGCTCACGCCCAGCGCGTCCTCGCCCTCCACGGAGAACATACGAGCGAACGACGTCTTGAACACGGTGTTGGCGAAGGACTCCGCCAGCACCACCATACCGCCCGTCTTCTCCGCGCACACCTTCATCTCCGCCAAACCGACTTGGTCCAGCGAACACGCGAACACGTCCAGCGAGTGCCCGTTGACGCAGAGCTGCGTGGCGACCGATTCGTAAAACTTGGCGGCTTTGCGCATGAACGGCGCCGCGTCCTTGGCGATGTCCTTGTGCGAGCGCATCGCCTGCTCCAAGTCCTTGCCCACCACCGCGCCGCCGCCCTCGGTGGCGGGGCCGCCCACGAACAGCAGCGCGCGCGCCGCCGCCGCCGGGCGCGCCGACGAGAGCACCGTCGCCGCGCACGCCACCGCCGTCCCGGTGCACCGCGCGGGGCGGCACTCCGGGAGCGCCGAGAAGCTGTCCCGCTGCAAGTTCTCCAGAATCGCGCTGAGCGAGAACTCGCACTCGGACAAAGGCGCGAGGAACTTGGAGGCGTTTTGAGAGTCGTTTTGAGCGGGGTGCGCGTGTCGCGCCGCCGCCGCCTGTGTCGCGCCGCGGAACCCGCCGGCGCCCTGGAACAGCTGGTCCGCGATCTGCGCCTGCGTGAACTCCTTGCCGCCCCGGAACACGTACGTCTTCTGGCACTCCGCGAAGCCGAGCTCGTGCACGTGCACGTGCGTGCCGTAGGTGATGAGGCCGACGAGCGCGTCCTCGGGCAGCAGAGAGAGCGCCTGCGCGAGCGACTGGCGCAGCGCGGCGAGCTCATCCTCCACCAGGCACACGTCCACGACGAAGAGGTACGCGGGAGGGGGCGCCTTGGGTCTCTGCAGCGTGTACTCGATGGTGGTGTACGTCGGAAAGAGCTCCGCGGGGAGGTTCGTCTCCGAGATGCTCGCGTAGTGCGCGGGGAAGTGGTTCCGCGTGTAGCAGAAGGGGCAGATCCAGAGCTTGCCGTTGAAATCCACGCGCGCGTACGGGTTGAGGCACGCCGCGCAGCCTTTGCACCGCACGGGGTCGTACGGCACCACGGGCATGTCCGGCAGGTGTTTCCGGGGGGTCACGAGCGCGCCGAAGGGCACGACGCATTTCGTGGCCTCGATCTTGCTGTTCGGCCAGACGTTCCTGCGGGCGGACAGAGCGAAGGGGTCGCGGTCAGATTCGACGGTTCGCGGGAGGAATGCGCGGGCGGCGAGGCGTGACGTGCGCGCGATGACGCCTCGTGGTGGTCACGAACGAGGCGGACGCGGCGTGATCGCGGCTCTGCCGACGCGCCGAGGTCGATCGGGGAAAAACCCACGTACCATGATAGACGGACCCCGTCCACCGCCTCGAGGGCACCCCAGTCCGGGGTCTGCATGCCGCCGGCCCTTCCTCGCACCGGCTGCAAACGTCAACCCCGCGGCTCCGCCACCCTGCCGCGACCCGGGTGTCCTACGCGCCTACGCCTCGATCGAGCGCGATGGGTGGCGCACGAGGATCGAGCGACCTCCCGCCGGCGTGTGCGTCGAGGACGCGCGCGCGATTCTCTGCCGCGGAGGCCGCGGGCAGACCGTCGCTGAGTGCTCACCGCCGGCCATCCGTTCTTCCTTCTTCGTCAGGCGGCAGGCGGGCAGGGGGCAGGCGGAGTCGTCGAAAACGCGAAAACGAGTACTTTAAAGACTTGTTTCGTACTCGACCGTATGACAAGTTAGTCATACAAACACACGTATCGCATTTACCAGACTATTTGCATGTGGGATCCATCACACATCGGTTCCGCGGGGACGATTGGTCAAGCGTGCTCTTATCCTGCACGTGGCACTGTTCCCTGAGCGCGCACGATGGTCGCTGTTCTCGTCACCCCCGTCTCCCTGACCTCCGCCCCCCGCGCGGCGACCCGCTCGCTCCGCGCCGGCGCGGCTCCCACGCGCGCCGCGCGCGCGGTTTCCGTCCGCGCCTCCGCCGAGGAACGCCAGGTACGACGCGTCGATCGCCCAGCTCTCTCGAGGAGGCGATGTTCTCGATGCGCGCAGACGACCGCCCCGCGCGCGTCGTTCGTCGTCCGTCGTCTCTGACCCCCGACCGACCTCTTCACCATTCACGAGCACAGGTCGAGGCCACGACGTCCCGCCGCGAAATCGCGTTCAAGGCGTTCGCCGCGCTGACCGCGGCGTCCGCGGTGCGCCCCGCGCCCGCGCTCGCGCTCTTCGGTTTCGGGGGCGACCCGATCGCCAAGTACACCGAGCAGACCACCGCGGTCATCGAGCAGGTGAAGTACACGCTCGATTTGCCCGCGGATTCCCCGGAGAAGGCGAACGCGATCGAGAAGACGCGCCAGCTCACGAACGCGTGGGTGGCGAAGTACCGCCGCGACAAGGCCATCATCGGCCGCCCCTCCTACGGCAACGTCTACTCCGCGCTCAACGCCGTCTCCGGGCACTACAACAACTTCGGCACCAAGTACCCGCTGCCGCAGAAGCGCAAAGATCGCGTGATGGACGAGTTCAAAACCGCCGAGATCGCGCTCTCCAGAGGCCGCTAAACAAACGGCAGATGCGCGCGTGATGTCTACGAACGCGTATCTCTTCGTGTGGCACAGAACGACGAACCTTTCGCGAATCGGATGCGAACGTGTGGATGCGTACGTAAACGACGCGCGCCGTCGCGACGAAGAAGCGCGCGAGGGGTAAATAAAAAAAAACGTTAAAATATGTATGACGAAAAAAGCTACCGTACGTACGCGTAGAGTCAGCTCTCGGCCCTGAGCCTCAGCTCGGCGTCGATGGTGACGAACGCCTCCCGCAGAACGGGCTTCAGGGAATTATTCAAGGCGGTGACCGCGGCGTCCTCGATCGATCGGCGCTCCGGCACGCGATCCTCCACGTCGACGACGAAGCTCATGTCGTCGTCGTCCACGGTGTCGCGCGACGCCTCGGGAATCTTAACGGCGCCCTTTATCGTACGCGGCTCGTCAGTCTCGGTTTCGTCATCCTTCGGCGTCGTGACGACGCACTCGAACGTCAGGGTCAAGGCGAAGTCGAAGCCGTGCCTGGGCTTACCGCGGACCATCACCACGGTCGCGTCGCCCTCGAACGACTTCACGCCGGTTAACGCGATTCGCATCGCGTTCGACTCGACGACTGTTTTCCCTTTGAGCAACTCCGCGACGCGCGCCTCCGCCCATTTCGTGTGCGTTCGTTCCTCCCAGGTGCCCGCGGTGTTCCAGGACGAGAGACCGGAGCCCCCCGAGCCCTCGAGCTTCGCGGAGAGCGCGGCAGCCTCCGCCTCGG
>Ga0181558_10006105_pt1 | contig 10532 bp, 7 predicted proteins | sample 011ome_22_FD_133754 | JGI IMG/M metagenome (GOLD analysis project Ga0181558, IMG submission 133754) | Coastal salt marsh microbial communities from the Groves Creek Marsh, Skidaway Island, Georgia - 011507BT metaG (megahit assembly) | ecosystem: Environmental > Aquatic > Marine > Intertidal zone... | reverse complement strand
GCGGAATATAGCTAGGGAGCGCTCGTTCGGATGAAGTGTCCCGCGGACAACGTCGAAACGCGAACGAAACGCGAACGAAACGCTTTTTCGAACACACGAAATTTGCCGGGAGATTGGTCGAAACCGCCGACGGCGGACGAATGACGTGCGGCCTGTGCGCCGCTCGTCGCGGAAAAGCGGATATCGCGATCGCGCGACGCCACTCACTGACGACGCGCGTCGTTCGTCGGCCGCGATGGCATCCGACGCCCCGAACCCGCTGTGCCACCTCCCCCACTTCGTCACCGGCGAGTACACGCGCAACAAGACGTTCCTGGGCGACGACGAGTACGGCCGCGCGCTGGACTGTTTCGTCAAGGGATGCGCGGATCTGCTCTTGACGGACGACCGCGGGATGATGCTGATGGGCAAGCGCAAGGTGCACCCCCAGCCCGACTGGTGGGTGCTGGGCGGGAGGATGAAGGCGGGCGATACCGTCGAGGAGGCTGCCGGCCGTAACTGCCGCAGGGAGACGGGCATCGACATCGCCCCCGAGCGCTGGTCGTTCGTGTGCTGCCAGACGATGCTGTGGCAGTTCCGCAAGCAAGCCCCGGAGGGCAACGGCACGGCGGACTTCGGGGTGATCATGACGGCGCGGATCACCGCGGAGGAGCGCGCGTCCATGAACATGTGCAGCGAGGAGTACGAATCCTTCGGCTGGTTCGTGCCCGAGGACCTGATAAAGCCGGACGCGCAGCTCAAGCTCCATCCGGTGCTGTTCCGGGGGGTCAAGGAGCTCGTGGCGAAGAAAACAAAAGACGCGCTGCACGCGGCGGTTCTCGCCGACGCGCCGGACGCGGAAATCGCCGCGCTCGTGCGGACGCTCTACCGCTGAGTCGCGCGGAGTCGCGGCGCGACAGGAAACATAACACGTAGTCTACCTTAGATGAATCGTATACTACTGTGTTACATCGAGACCTTCGGGGATGTGGGAGGTGTGGAGACTCGAGCTAAAGGGGGAGCTATCGCGTCGTTTTATCGTATCATCCGGAGTACGCCGGTGGTTCGCCGATACAGCCTTCTTTTCCCGCGACGCGCGCGTTCGCGCGCGACCCGTCGTCGCGTCGCCTCAAGAAAGCCAGTCGGCGCCTTTCGTGCTCCTGCCGCGCTTCCCTCCGCGCCGCCCGGTGGACTGCATCGCGGCTTCGGCGAGCGTCGCGTCCGACATACCCCGCTTCTTCTCCTTCGCGTCGGTATGCGCGGCGGCGGAGGTGCCCTTCTCCCGAGCGCGCGGCGCGACGACGCCGCGCCGCTCCTCGCCCTTCTTCTTCTCCGCCGCCGCCGCCGCGCCGGCGCCCGCCGCGGCTAGCCGCGAGCCGAGCCCGCCGCCGCCGAGCCCGGGCGCGTGTTTCTCGCCCGCCTTCAGGTGCGGGTTGAACCCCGCGAGGCGCGAGGACAGCCGCCCCGGCGCCTGAGGCGGCCCCGGCGCGCGCGCATCCTCCGCCGCCCTCGGAGGCTTTTCTTTTGACGCGGCGCGGTCCCCGCCGGTGCGTCCGGCGCGCTCCGCCTCGGTCCTCTCCGACTCGCGCGCCTCGCGCTCGGCGGCGTCCAGCGAGTCCTGCTTGAACAGGTCGTTGAGCGCGTCGTAGTTGATCTTGGAGGAGATCTTCTTGCTGCTCAGCATCGCGTGCGCCGCCTCCGCGGCGGAGTCCGCGGGAACGGCGTGCGTGTACTGCTTCCGCTTCTTCTTCGCGCCGCCCGCGCTCTCGTCGCCGGCGCCGGCGCGCGTCGTCGTCGCCGTCGCCGCCTCCTTGGCGGCTTGCGTCTCGAGGTAATCCTTGTTCATCTCGGACCAGATGACGCGCCGCAGCTTCACCTCCTCCTCGGTGTGGATGTAGTCCGCCACCTCGTCGTCGTCCACGTCGGAGAACGTCTCCGGCTCAGCGTCTGAGGCGTCAGACGAGTCAGACTCGGACGCCGCCGCCTCCGGCTCGGGCGCCAAGACGGAAGGGACGGCGGAGGCGTCCGCCGTCCCTTCCGTCTTCGCCGGCGCGCCTTTCCAAGCCTCGCCCGACTCCAGCTTCGGGTCTTTCACGCCATGCGCCCGCGCCAGCTCGGCGGCCCTCTGCTTCGCCGCGCGCGCCTCGCGCGCGGTCTGCCGCAGCACGTCGCGCCGAGTCTTCTCGTGGTTCGCGTCGGACTCACGGGCGGCGGCGCGGATCGCCGCCGCCGCCGCCGCCGCCGCCGCGTCAGAGCCCGCCGGCCGCGCCGCCGCCTCCGGCGGCGCCGCCGCGCGCCGCCGCAGCGGCAGCGGCGCGGCGAGCATCGCGTCGATGTCCAGCTCGGAGAACTTCTTGAGGCGCGCCACCGCGGAGGCGTCGAAGCACCCCGCGGCGACCAGGAAGTGCAGCTGCGTCTTGTCCGCCTCGGCGATACGCCCGCCGCGCGCCACGCCCGCGGGGTCGCGCTTCACGTGCGGGTGCTGCGAGCTGAGGTGCTTCCCCGAAACCCGCCCGCGAGCCCGCCCGTCGCGGCCCAGGGGGAGGCAGAACCGCGAGGCGTGCGCGTCGCCCACAAGCCGCTTGAGCAGCGCGGTGGCCGCCTCGGCCACCTCGGGCCCCACCCCCAGGGTGGGCACGTGATGACCGGCGTCGGGCGTCGGCGCGTCCCCGTCGCCGTTCGCGTCGCCGTCCGCGTCGCTTTCCGCGCGGCGCGCGCGCAAGCCAGTCATCACCGCAAACTCGCCGAGGTGCCCGCGCGAGTCGAGCGCCTTCTCCATCTCCTCCTCCAGGAACGCCTCCGCGTGCGCGTTTTTCTTAACCTCGGACGGATCGTCTCTGGTCTGAGCCGCGTCGTCGTCCTTCACGGGGTGCTTCGCCGCCGCCTTGGCGGCGGCGGCGATAGCCGCCGCCGTTTGGGTCGCCGTCAGACGTTTCTTCTTCGCGCCGAGCGGCGCGCCGAGCGGCGCGCCGAGCGCGGGAAGCGCGCCGCGAGGTTCGGGCAGACACGGACGGGAAGCCGCGGGAAGGTTTCGTTGCGCGAGTTTTTTGCGCTTCAGCTCGGCGGCTTTGAACGCGGGCGGGTCTTCGCCGCCGACGGCGCCTCCGCTGACACGCGCGTACTCGACGTAGCACGCGCGGCACATGCCGTGCGCGAAGTGCGCGGCGCCGTCGTGGTCCTTGTGCGCGCACGTCAGCGCGGTGGTGTGGCTGACGATCGCGAGCCCGTCGGTGTTGGCGAGCGCGCTCTTCCCGCGTGTGACGTCCGCGAGCGCAGCCTGCTCCTTCTCCCACTCCTTGGCCTTCGCGTCGAACTCGTCGACGCTCAAAAAGGCGCTGGGCGTGTTTTCAAACTCGGAGACGCGCTTGCGCAGCGTCGCCTCGCCCACGTGCACCACCGCGACGACGTCGCGCTTGGAGCGCTCGAAGCCGTGCAGCAGCGCGGCAACCCACAGCGCGGCGCCGCACACGCCCGAGGGTCTGCGCCCCGTCTGCATCCAGTCCCGCTTCATGGACGCCACGAGCCGCAGCGCGGTGTTGGCGACGGCGTGCATGCGCCGGTTCAGGTTGAGCTTGTCGGCGAAGCGGTGGATGAACAGGGAGGGGTCGATGGGCTTGCTGATCAGCGGGTGCTGCTCCAGGCGCAGCAGCCGGCAGAGCTGCAGGAACACCGCCCCGAGCACGTACACGTTCGTCTGCACGACGTCGGAGAAGTCGATGAGCATATACGGCCGGCTCTCCTGCCGGCACACGATGTACAAGCACGCGCCGGCGACTTGCTGCGTCCGGCGGCCGCGCGTGAAGTTGCGCTGCACGGCGAGCTTGTACAGCCGGTGCGCGGCGCCAGTGATGTCCTCACGCGGGCGGATCCCCAACCGATCCGCCACCTGCGAGATCTCGTACTTGCCCTTGTTGATGGTCTTCTCGTGCGAGTCCACCTGCAGGCCGAAGATGCGCCCGCCGCGCGTCCCGCGGCCAACCGACGCGCTCACGCCGCTCTCCGGGACGAAGTTCCCGTCAACCTGCGACGAGCCGCCCGCGGTCTTCGAGAACGTGGGGTCCGTGGAGAAGACGTTGTCGTCCAGAATCTTGCCGCACTGCGTGCAGCACCTGTTGTGAAGTGTGTGACGCGCGCGCGCGTGAGGTTAGGCGAACGGCGAGGAAGGTGTGGAAGAGGCGACCGAACGCGACGCATCGCGATGCCCGCGTGTTTCGACGCAATTACGCACGAACGAATCGCGGGGAGGCACGATGGGGGGACGCGTGTGGGGACGCACGTGAAGCCGTTGGACTCGTTCGTCTCCGCCTCGACCTCCTGCTTGCAGCTTTCGCAGAAGGGGAGCGCCGCGCTGCTAGGCATGGTGGCGACGCCGGCCATGGTGACCGCGTCCCGAACCCAGAGCGCTCGCGAGAGTGAAGAAGCGAGGCGCTCGTTGCCGTTTGGCGCGAAGAAATCGGGGACGAGAGTCTGGCGAGATCGACGAGTTTCGCCGCTTGGTCGCCCGCAACCCTGAGTGTCTGAGAGTCGATCGATCACGAGACTGCTGACTCGGCCGCCAAAAACGACGGGATAAAGGTGTTCGGAATTGCGCGGCGCGTCACAACATCCTCCGGGCACCTCGTCGCGCACGACTTTCACGTCTCCGGGTCGCGATGAGCGAGCAAATCATCGTAATCGGCGGCGGCCTCGCGGGGCTGTCCGCCGCGCACACCGTGCTGGAGCACGGCGGGCGCGTGCTGCTCCTGGACAAGTGCCCCTTCCTGGGCGGCAACTCCACCAAGGCCACGAGCGGCATTAACGGCGCGCCGACGCGCACGCAGGCTGCCAAGGGCATCAACGATAACGCGGACAAATTCGAGGCGGACATCATCCGAGGTGCCGCCGGCGTGGGTCACACCGAGGCCCCCGCGCACACCGTCCCGCTCGCCAAGGTGCGACTCCAACCCGCGAACCTCGAAGCGTCGGAGCGCGAGATATTCCGAAAGCGAGCCGCGTCACTTTTTCCGCCGCGGCGAGATCTGAGAAGCCGCCGGCGCTGACCTTCCCGCCATCGCCGCCTCGCCCTCCGCGCAGGTCCTCGCGCAAGGCAGCGGAAGCTCCGTGAACTGGCTCATGGAGAAGTTCAACCTCGACCTCTCCCTCGTCTCGCAGCTCGGTGCGTCCCCTCGCGCGTTTGACCTAAGATTTAACATCGTGTCTTCCGACCGACCGAGCCGGACGCGTTTCGCGGTTTTTCGGTTTTTCGAGCCGACGGCGTCGGTTTCATCCTCCGCGTTCTGACCCTCGAACGACAACCTCTCTGGAAAACACCGCTCTTCAGGCGGCCACTCGTACCCCCGCACGCACCGCGGCAAGGAGCGTTTCCCCGGGTTCACCATCACGTACGCGCTGATGGAGGGTTTGGAGAAGGTGATGGAGGATTCCAAAGGCGACCTCGCGCGCATCGTCACCAAAGCCGAGGCGAAGCGGCTCGTCAAGTCCGACGCCGGCGCCGTCGTCGGCGTCGAGTTCCAGAAGGACGGCAAGATGCACGTCGAGTACGGCCCCGTGATCATCGCCACCGGCGGGTTCGGCGCGGACTACCAGCCCGACTCGCTGCTGGCGAAGCACAGGCCCGAGCTGCGGGCGCTTCCCACCACCAACGGCGACCACTGCACCGGCGACGGGATCAAGATGGCCGTCGGCGTGGGCGCGGGCACGATTGACATGACCTCCGTACAGGTCCACCCCACCGGCTTGGTGCACCCCGGCGAGCCCGATGCCAAGGTCAAGTTCCTCGCCGCCGAGGCGCTGCGTGGCGTGGGCGGCATCCTGCTCGACGCCAACGGCGAGCGCTTCTGCGACGAGCTCGGGCGCCGCGACTACGTCTCGGGCGAGATGAACAAGGGCAAGGGCCCGTTCCGCCTTATTCTGAACGGCAAGGCGAGCAAGGAGATCGAGTGGCACTGCAAGCACTACGTCGGCCGCGGAATCATGAAGAAGTTCAGCAACGGCGCCGAGGTGGCGCGCGAGATTGGCGTGCCCCCCGCGAAGCTCGCGGAGACCTTCGCCAAGTACAACGCCGCCGCCGAGCGCAAGGCGTGCCCCTTCGGGAAGAAGTTTTTCCACAACTTGCCGCTTGACATGAACGACGCGACGTTCCACGTCGCGCAGGTGTGCACGGTGGTGCACTACACCATGGGCGGCCTCGCCATCAACAACGAGTCGCAGGTCACCTCCGAGGCGGGCCACCCCGTTCCCGGGCTGTACGCCGCGGGCGAGGTGGCGGGAGGCATCCACGGCCGCAACCGCCTCGGCGGGAACTCGCTGCTGGACTGCGTGGTTTTCGGACGCGTCGCGGGGGACACGGCGTGCCGCCACCTGCTGAGCTCCGCGATCAAGGCGCTGCGCACCGGCGGACCCGCGAGCAACAGCAGCGAGACCGCGCTGAACCGCGTCGCGAGCATCAACGCGCACCTCAACCCGGAGGCGGCGGCCGCCGGCGCGCAGCAGTGGGCCGGCGCCGGCGCGGCGCTCGCCTCGCCCGCCGCGTCGTACGGCGGCGGCGGCCAAGCCGCGCCCTCCCCCCCCCCGGTGGCGGCGAAGGCGTCCGGCGGCGCGCGGTCCTTCACGGAGGCTGAGATTGCGAAGCACAACTCCGAGGGCGACCTGTGGGTGGTCATCGAGGGCAAGGTGTACGACCTGACGTCGTTCCTGCCGGACCACCCCGGCGGCAAGAAGGCGATCATGCTCTTCGCGGGGAAGGACGCCACCGAGGAGTTCAACATGCTCCACCCCCCCAACGTGCTCAAGAAGTACCTGTCGCCCGACGCGCTCCTCGGCGTGGTCGCGTGACGCGTTTGATCAAACGCGATGACACCAAAAAGTACATAGTCCGATTGAACGCCGCGGGATCCCGCGGCGGACCGCCGCGCGACGCGCGACGCGAACGACGTCTCCGATTGTTTTGTGCGTCCGATGTATAAACGTCGATGTAAACGTCTCATTGAAACCCCCACATCGTCCGCGTTCGCTGCTACCTATCAACTCGCCGTTCTTATTCTGTTCTTACTCTGTTCTTACTCTGTTCTTACTCTGTTCTTACTCTGTTCTTACTCTGTTCTTACTCTTACTCTGTTCCACCCCTCCTCGCGTCGCGAGACGCGCGCGTCTCAAAAAATACTCGACAAAATACTCAAAAAATACTCCGTCGCGCCGCGTCGCCTACTCCTGGTACTTGTCCATGCGCACGGTGAGTATCCTGCCCTCGATGTCCGCGCCGTTGAGCGTGCGTATCGCGTTCATAGCCTGCGCCTCGGTCGCGAACCGCACCGTTCCGTAGCCCCGGCTTCTCCCGCTCTCGTCCAGCGCCACGTCCGCGCGCTCCACCTCCCCCGCGGCGGCGAACACCTGCTTCAGCGCCTGCCAGCTCGTGCGCCACGGCAGGTTGAGCGCGACTACGCGGCGTCCGCCGCCCGGCCCGTACTCGCCCACCATCGGTGGGTTGGGCATGGGCACCATGCCCATCGCCCCCGAGTAGCCCCCGACTTGGCCCATCATCGCGCCGTACGGCATCCCCGGCACCGTCCCCGGCGGCATCCCCGGCGGCATCGGCCCCGCGAACGGAGCGCCCGCGCCGCCGAAGTACGCGCCCGGCATGTACCGTAATAATTCCGAATGATTAAAATCGGGGATGTCCGCCCCGCGGTTGGCCATGAACGGCGAGCGGGCCTTGTTCGCGTTCCGGGGAGGCGCGCCCTGCACGAACGCGCCGTCTGGGCCCGTCACCTGTGCGCGGAGGAGACGTTCGTCGTCGGGAACGCGGGTCGCGTGTCAGACTTCACGAAAAAAACAAAAACGAAAACGAAAACGAAAACGAAAACGAAAAGCGTTGAGACCCCATCTCTCGCGTGCGAATAGATTCGGTGCTTTTCGATACGTCGGGCGCGTGACTCGGACGGAGACGGATCGGACGCACGTTCACGGCTTTGAACCGCCCGTCGCCGATGGGCTCGAGGCCGAACTCCACGGGCTCCTGATTCCGCAAGCTGCGGAACCCCTGGCTGTAGATGTCGCTCTGGTGCACGAAGACGTCCCCTTCGCCGTCGTCTCGCGTCACGAAGCCTGCGATTTGGGAGAGGCAGAAGGCGAGCGTAGCATGAGCATCGGACGAGCGTGTCGGGGGACGTGCCGCGCGGGGAATCGCGAGGCGCGCGGGCGTATCCGAAGCCACGCGAGCGCGCGCGTCGACCGGTCAGGGGATGACAAAGAAACAGCGAGGCATCGCGATCGCGCCTCGCGCGCGCGCGCGCGGACGGCGCGCCGCGCGAACGCGCGCAGAGGAAAACGGTGATTGCCACTCTGGAAAGACACGCGCGCGCACCGAACCCCTTGGCGACATTGAACCAGCTCACGACGCCCGTGATCTTCCCCCCCGGGTCCGCGCCCTCCGCTGGCTCGGCGGATGGCTTCTCGCCGTCGCCATCCGGCGGCGCGGACGCCTCCTCCACGGAGAGCGCCGCGAGCTCGCTCGCCAACGCCTCCTCCCCCTTGTCGCTCATCGTGTTGTGGCAACAGCGCGTTAGCTTCTCGTGAGAAAAGATTTGGACTTTGCGTTTTGTTCAGACTGAGCACATACAGCCGAGTGTTTCTGAAAGTATCTTTTTGCGCGCCATATTTTTCTATTCTTGCCAAGTCAGCGCCACTTTAGCGATGTCATCCGTTCCGTCGATCTTTTTCATTCGCCTTTCTGTTCATCAACCGACAGGTAGACGGAGCCGTTGCCTGCTCGGCGCATGTTTGGTTTAAGCGCGCCTTTCCGTTTCATCGCGGCACTGCGCGGCGTCGGCGGTGCGATGAACAAGTACGAGGTCCTGGGGTTGGTGGGCGAGGGCGCGTACGGGGTGGTGCTGAAGTGCCGGAACAAGCAGACCGGGGAGACGGTGGCGGTGAAGAAGTTCAAGGAGTCGGACGACGACGCGAACGTGCGCAAAACCACGTTGCGCGAGGTGAAAGTGCTCCGCGCGCTGAAACACGAAAACATCGTCAGCCTCAAGGTGCGCGTGCGGGGGAGGGGAGGGAGGCGACGGCGAGGACACGACGACGACGAGGGCCCGATGACTCCGGGGCTCACCGAGGCTCCCGCTCCGGACGACCCGCGTCTTCGTCACGCCGCGCCCTCAGATCGACCCACGCGAAAACGACGATTCCCTCGGCGGACGCGAACCGAACGCGGTCGTTGACCGCCGACGCGTTTTTTTCCGGCTCTGCGCGCGAAAACGAAAGCCTCCCGGGCTCGTCGCCGGGTTCTCCACGCGCGCGCGCGCGTTCACGCGTCGCCGAGGCTGACGACCCGATTCGCCCTCCGCCCGAACGAACGCGCGCGAACACACAGGAAGCGTTCCGGCGCAAGGGTAAGCTGTACCTGGTGTTCGAGTACGTGGAGCGGAATCTGCTGCAGGTTCTGGAGTCGCGTCCGGGCGGCCTGCACCCGGCGAAGGTACGTCTGTTCACGTGGCAGCTCGTCAAGGCCATCGCCGCGTGCCACGAGCGCGGCGTCGCGCACAGGGACGTCAAGCCGGAGAACATCCTGGTGTCCAGGGATGGCGAGACGCTGAAGCTGTGCGATTTCGGGTTCGCGCGCGTGTTGCCGAGTCGCACTCCGACCTCCGACGGTCGCGTCTCGGCCTCCTCGGACGCCGAGCGGCGGCCTATCCATTCGGGCGCGGACGAGAACGCCGCGCCCGCTGAAAAACTCGTGAAAAACACACCGAAGAAGCGCCCTCCCGCGCCTCTGACGGACTACGTCGCGACGCGGTGGTACCGCGCGCCCGAGCTGCTGCTCGGCTCGCGCGCGTACGACTTAAACGTGGACGTGTTCGCCGTCGGGTGCCTGATGGGCGAGATGGCGGACGGGCAGCCCATGTTCCCCGGCGAGAGCGACGCCGACCAGCTATGCGTCATGCAGCGCGCGCTGGGCGGCGTGCCGCGGCGTGTGCTCCGGGACACGCTCCAGACGTCGAGCTCGGGAGTGAACGCGAAGGCGGCGCGCGCGGCGGTCGCGGGCGCGACAAAGACGCCCCCCAGACCGGGGGAGAGGCTCCGAGACCGCTACGGCTCGCGCCTGGGCGAGAACGCCATGCGCTTCATGGAGGACGCGACGCGCCTGGACCCCGCCGAGCGGCTGGACTGGCGGCGCGCGCTCGCGCACCCGTACTTCGACGGGATGGACGGCTGGGTACCCGCGGTCCTCGAGAAGAAGCCCTGCGCGCCGGGAAGCGCGCCGACGCGACGGATGGACGCCGAGGCGCTCGCGTCGCGCGACGCGCGCGAAAAGGAAACCCTTTTCGGCTCCGAGAGGTTCGCCGCGTCCGCCGACGGCGAGAGCGAGAGGGACCCGCGAGAGCCTCGGACCGCGAGAGGGATCCCGATCCCGCGCAGGAAGAGCCTCGCCGAGGCGAGGGAGGAGGCGGCGCTCGCGCGCGCGCGGCGGAAGCGGGAGGAGGCGGCGGAGGCGGCGGCGGCGGAGGCGGAGGCGGCGGAGCGCCGCCGCGAGGCGCGCGCGAGGGAAAGGG
>Ga0181558_10006100_pt1 | contig 10537 bp, 7 predicted proteins | sample 011ome_22_FD_133754 | JGI IMG/M metagenome (GOLD analysis project Ga0181558, IMG submission 133754) | Coastal salt marsh microbial communities from the Groves Creek Marsh, Skidaway Island, Georgia - 011507BT metaG (megahit assembly) | ecosystem: Environmental > Aquatic > Marine > Intertidal zone... | reverse complement strand
GTACCTATATGGCGGGTTTTCGAAGACTTGAGAGCGGTTTTTTCATATTAGCTACAGGAGCTACTACTCGTAGCGTAGTACTAACCCGAAACGGATGACGAACACGCGTGTGTCATTTCCTTTTCTCACGTGGCGAGACGAATCGACTCTACATCTGAGAATCGTGATGATGAGAATTGGTTCCGTTCGTTTTGGAATCTCTGCGGGCCGTCTCTTCGTTTTCTGCCAGGCCCCTCTCCGGTGGTTGGTTCGAGTTGGTTGGAGGACTGTCCGCCGCCGCCGGCTGCGTGGCAGACTGGAGCGCGTCCGCGTGGTGCGCCGGTGCCCGTCGCGGAACCCGAGCGGGCCGGCCGCCTCGCGCGCTCGCGGTCGCGCACTCCACGGCGCGCGCGTCGCCGAACCCGCCGCCGCGAATCGCCGCGCCGATCTGCCGCGTCAGCGGAGCCGCCGACGAATTGCGCAACTGTTTTCCGGAGACGGTTTTCCGCGCGCGAACGAACGGTGAGGACACCGCGGGGAGCCGAAGCGCGCGTACGCGACGCGCACGATGGACGGTAAGGCGCCGATCGAGACGTTGCGCGGCCCCGATACGGCGCTCGCGCCCATCTTCAGCGATCGCGTGGCGAGCGCCGAGGAGATGGCGCTCGGGGGCAGCGGCTCGAATTCCCCGGCGGGCGGCATCCTGCACGCGTCGGCGTCCGGCCCGGACGTGACCTGGGCGTCCACGAACAACCTCGCGGAGTTGGTGCAACCGCCGAGCGAGGCGGCGATGTTCGCGACGCACAACAAGTCCAGGGACCCGATTTTCGGGTCGCAGGCGAACATGAACGACAGCGACACCGACGGCGACAACAACACCAATCGGCCGGGCACGGAGGAGTTCCACCGGTACACCGAGCGACAGCTCACCGCGGAGGTTATATTCTGCGCCTCGATGGGTAACTTGAAGCGCATGAAGACCATTCTGAAACGCGCGAACAAGGACATCTCGAAAGAGACGTTCGCGGACTACGACTTACGCACGCCTCTGCACGTCGCGGCGAGCGACGGATCGGTGGGCGTGACGAACTGGCTCGTCGAACAGGGCGTTGATCTGAACCCCGCCGATCGCTGGGGCATGACCCCGCTGGAGGGCGCGGTGTTCGGGAACCACCAGGACATCATCGCCATGTTGCAGCACGCGGGTGGCAAAATCCGCGACCGCGAGACGGGCACGCTCTTGCCGATAGAGGAGTCGCACGTCGCGGCGGCGCAGGCGAATGACGCCAAGATCCTCTCCTCTGATTTGATGGCGTGGGAGATTCCGGACGAGGAGATGTCCGATCGCGTGGAGGTGGGTGCGGGCGCGTTCGGCGTGGTGATGCGCACGCGGTGGCGCGGGACGGTGATTGCCATGAAGCAGCTGCACCGGCACCTGCACCACGACGAGGTGGCGAAGGCTGAGTTCCGCACCGAGCTCAAACTGATGCGGCAGCTGCACCACCCGCACATCGTGCAGTTTCTGGGAACCTCCGTGGACCCGCAAACCGGCCTCGTGTCGCTGTGCTTCGAGTTCATGCACAAAGGGTCGTTGGACCTGATGTTCCGCAACATGTTCAACGCGGAGACGGGCGCGCCGAACTTAACGTTAGCACAGACCGTGGAGATGGCGCTGGACGTCGCGCGCGGCATGGCGTACCTGCACGGGCGCAAGCCCCTCCCCGTGATCCACCGGGACTTGAAGCCCGGTAACTTGATGCTGACCCGCGCGAACCGGGTGAAGATCGGCGACTTCGGTTTGAGCAAGACGATGTCCGTGCGGAACAAGATGCCGCAGAACATGGACGAGAACTTCGCGATGACCGGCGAGACGGGATCGTACCGGTACATGGCGCCCGAGGTGTTCCGGCACGAGTTCTACGGCACGAGCGTAGACGTGTACGCGGCGAGCATGATCTACTACCAGCTGTTTTCGTTCCAGCAGCCCTTCTACGGCATGAACCCGGTGGACGCCGCGAAGCTCGCGTCCATGGAGAGCCTGAGGCCGACGATGCAGAAGGATCTGATGCCCGCGCCCCTAGCGCGCATCGTCCGCACGATGTGGGACGCGGACGAGAGCAAAAGGCCCTCGTTCGTTCAGCTCATCGAGCTGCTCGAACCGATCGGCGCCGAGTACGCCGCCGAGAGCGAACGCAAAAGCAACGCGTGCTGCGCCGTCTCGTGACGAGACCCTAATAAGGTCTTCTCATACCCGCGCGAGTCTTCTTAGACACGCGCGCGTCGTAGACCACGTCGTTAACGACGAAGTATTGTATTACGAAGGTACTCGTTTTGTTTTGTCATGACGGCGGTTTTTATCATACAGGCGTTCACAAAGCGTTACTCTATCGATCGTCCTTTACGTAGACCACACGTAATAGTTCTCGTCTGCCTACTTTGCGGCGACGGCGAGGCACGCCGCGCGCACAGTCTCGGCTCCGCACCCGTCGGGCGCGGCGACGACGAAGCTGTTCTCGGCGACGCCCTCCCTCGTCCGCACAGTGGCGGAGATGATGCCGCAGCCGATGGCGTGCAGCGCGGCGGTGGTCGCCGCGAGCAGTCCGGCGCGGTCGGTCGCAGTCACGCGCACCATCACGCACTTACCGCTCCGCGTCAGCGAGCTCTCCACGATGGTCGCCGTCGCCGACGCCTCCACCACGCGGTCCTCCGGGGCGAGGTACGCGACGGTGTCGGGCGTCGTGACACTCCAGGCGTCCAGCGCCGCCTCGACGACCAGCGTCTCGACGCGCCCGAGCATGGTCTGGCACGCGAACCCGTCCGCGTCCACGAACGAGTCCGGGCTGGAGAGCGTCAGGTCCTTCTTTTCGTCGCTACCCAAGGAGATGACGAAGACGTTGTCGGCGATGTCGCCATCCTTCGTGCTGATCTCCGCCGAGTCGATGAAGAAGCCCTCCTTCGTGAGCGCGCGCGCGATGTCGCGCATCAGCGCGGGGCGATCGGGCGCCACGACGCGCACCTCCGCGGTCCTCGGGTCGGTGACGGAAATCTCCAGAGACGCGCGCTCGTCGCCCATCCTGTCGCGCGGCGCGAACCGAGAGAAGGGCACCGAAAAAAGAACGCCGCGAATGTCAGAACGCGTGAAAACGAGTGGAAAAGCGCGTGCCAAAAAAGCAGCGCAGAGACGGACAGTCGCGTTCGGAGTTCTGACGCGGATCGCGGGGGACGATGTCCCGTCGGGGGACGCTCGCCGAGGAAGGGAAATCGCGGATCGCGATCGCCGTGTCGGACGCGATGACGACAAACGCGGTGCCGCTGAACGCACTCCAGGCTGAGGACCTCCTCGGCCTCGTCCCAAGACAGCTCGCCGCCGCGGGCGACGGTGGAGCGACGCGTCGGGGAATGGACGAGGCGAGCCTCGGCCTCGAAGAGCCTCGAGCCCCCGACGCCGGCGCGCTTCGCGCCGGGAGAAGAGGCGACGCGCGGACGTGCGACCGCGCACGAGACGTGTACCGCCGCGGTGCGCATCCTGGTGTTGGATGTGAGGCGCGGCGAGCGCGCGCGTGCGGTGAGCACTGCCGCGTGCCTTTCGGAGATGGCGAAAAGCCGAAAGGCGCCAGCCCAGCCAGACCTGCAGTACTTGCGGACGACGCTCGAGAGGCGAGTTCGCGGATCGACGTTGTAAAACCTTCTCTCTCGCATCCGTCCAAAATATGGATTTGCACCACAAGCAAGGAGTCTGAAATTACGTCAAAATGATGCCGTTGAAAAAGCGTGCGAACCTTCGTCGGGCGGCGGCCAAGCTGGTTGCAGATCAGCGCGCGCACACGCGCGTCTCGACACAAGAACCGCTCGGTTCTCAAGAAACGGTGCGTCGCGGAACCGCGCGGGTCGTTTTTCTCGGGACCCCAACCCCGAGTTCGGTCGCCGCCCGATCGCCGCGCGCGTCCCCCGACCCCCGCGCGCTCGAGCCTCGTCGCGCCGAACCCTATCTTTGAGGGTATTGAGAAACGGGGATCGATCGACTCCGCCGTGACCCTCCCGCGTGACCCGAGCCCGTCTCCCGGTCGGGACGATGATCGTCGGGACGCGAACCGCGCGTCCGCCCGAGTATCGCTCGCTCGAGAGCGCTTTCTGACCGAACGCGCTCCCCTCTCCCACACGCGCAGAGATGAGCGACTCCACCGACGACGAGGCGTACGACTACGACGAGACCGGTCGCGAGTCGGACGACTACTCGGACGATTTCGGGGACGAGACCGATGACGACGCCGTCGACGCGTCCCCCGCGCGCACCAACTCCGCGGAGCCCGAGGAGGCTTCCGCGTTCACGCACGGCGCGAGCTTGGCCGCCGGCGCGGACGTCTCGCAAGCCGCGAGCTCGGCCGCCGCGGCGACGACGCGCTTCCGGGCGGCGGCGGCGGCGGCGGCCGCCGCCCCGACGCCCGCCGAGGAATCCACCGGTGCGTCTGATTCCGAAGCCGCGACGGTTGAGCGCGCGCGCGCGCTGCGCGCGCTCAACCTGATGGCCACCGGCGTGGTGTCCACCACGGACGCGCTGCTGCGCGGCTTCGCGAGCGCCGAGGCGTTCGCGAGCCGCGTGCGCGCCATCGCGGGCGCGCAGCCTCCCGCCAGCCGCCCCTCCGCCGAGACGGTCGAGCGCATGATCGCCGACTTGACGCCCGTATGCGCGTCGGTCAACGCGGGGTTCAACGCGAAGACGACGAACACTCGTCGTGAGGATGACATTCCGTCGTCCGCTGACCCACGCCCTTCCGACGCCGCTTCCGCCACTGGCATTCACACAGGAGGCGCGAGCGCCGTCAGCGATCCGGCAACCGGAAGCGCGACGGAGAGCGGCGCGACGGCGAGCGGCGCGGCGCCCGCGCTCCCGCTCGCGCCTCCGCGCCGCGTCGCCGACGTCGCGACGGCGGCGCGCGCCGCGGTGCTTGCCGAGCCGGATCCGCCGCCCGACCCCTCGGATAAGGACGCCGTGCTCGCGCACAAGCTCCAGAACCTGCGCGTGAACCTGCTGCGCATCGCGACGCGGCTCGGGCAGAGCCCCCGGAACACCGTGGTGGCGCAGGTGATTTACCGGCTGGAGCTCGCCGAGCAGCTCAAGAGCGGCGCCGGTGTAGGGTCGCGCGGCGCGGGCGCCGGCGGTACGGGTACCCGCGGGTCGTCCTCCTCCTTCGACCGCGCCGTGGCGCTGGCGGAGTCCGCGGAGCGGCGGGAGGGTACCACGAGCGATTTGGGGTTCACGTGCACGATTCTCCTGCTCGGCAAGTCCGGCGTGGGCAAGAGCTCCACCATCAACTCGCTCCTGGGCGAGGGCTCCGCCGCGGCGCACGCGTTCCGGACGGAGACGAAGAAGGCGCGCGTGGTGACCCACGAGATGCGCGGCGTGACGCTTCGGCTGATCGACACGCCTGGTTTGCAGCCCTCGAGCGCGGACATCCAGCACAACTCGAAGATCATGGCGGACGCGAAGCGGTTCACGCGCAAGCACAAGCCGGACATCGTGCTGTACTTTGACCGCATGGACCAGCCCGCGCGCGCGGACGCGGCGGATCTCCCGCTGCTCAAGACGGTGACGGGCGCCTTCGGACCGGCGATTTGGTTCAACGCCATCGTGGTTCTGACGCACGGCTCGTCCGCGCCGCCCGACGGCCCGAACGGCCAGCCCATCTCGTACGAGATGTACTTCGCGCAGAGGAGCCACCTGGTGCAGCAGACGATCCGGCAAGCCGCGGGGGACGCGCGCCTGATGAACCCGGTGGCGCTGGCGGAGAACCACCCGCTGTGCCGCACGAACCGCGAGGGCGAGCGCGTGTTACCCAACGGCCAGGTGTGGATCCCGCAGCTTCTGTTGCTGTGCTTCGCGAGCAAGATCCTCACCGAGGCGAACGGTCTGCTGAACCTCCAAGAACAAAACGCCAAAGCCGCGAAAGCCGCGGCGGCGCAGCAGAAAGTCCCGCCGTTACCGTTTTTGCTGTCGTCGCTCATCACCAGCCGCAAGCCCCTGAAGCTGCAAGGGGACGACGACGGCGAGTACGACGACGCGTCCGACGTCGTCCTGGGCGAGCCGTCGCCGTACGACGTGCCCAAGGACCAGCAGGAGTCGCTGGCGCCGCCCAAGCAGGTGGCGGTGCCGGCGCCCGACCCCGCGCTTCCGCCCTCGTTCGACGGCGCCAACCCCGCGCACCGCTACCGCTTCCTCGAGCCCACCGCGCAGTGGATGGTGCGCCCCGTCGTGGAGGCGCACGGCTGGGACCACGAGAGCGGCGTGGAGGGCTTCTCGGTGGACAAGAGCTTCGTGCTGCGGAACAAAATCCCGGGCGCCGCGAGCGGGCAGCTCACGAAGGACAAGAAGGAAGCGAACGTGGGGTTCGAGGGCCAGCTCAGCGTGGCGCACACGAAGCGCCTGATCACCACCGCCGGCGTCGACGTGCAGACGGTGGGCAAGCAGCTCGCCTACACGGCGCGCGCCGAGACGCGGTGGAAGTTTTGCGCGACGAACAAAGTGGCGGCGGGCGCGTCGGCGAGTTTGGTGGGGGGCGCGCTGGCGCTCGGCACCAAGCTGGAAAACCGGTGGAAGGTGACGCCGGGCGCGAAGCTGGTGGTGAGCGCGGGCGCGGTGTCCGCGAACAAGGACGTGGCGTACGGGGGCAACTGCGAGGCTGTGCTGAAGCACAGCGACGACCCCTCCAACCCCAACTCCAGCACGGTGGGCATGAGCTTCATGAACTGGCGCGGCGACGTGGCGCTGGGGGGGAACGCCATGAGCTCCATCACGCTCGGGAAGGACACGCAGCTCACGGCGCGCGCGAACCTGAACTCGCGCGGCGCGGGGCAGCTCGTGCTCCGCGCCACCACCAACGAGCGCCTGCAGCTCGCGGGCCTGGGCCTGGTGCCCATTGTGTGCACGCTCATCGGACGCGTGCGCGGGGATTGACGAGACGGAGAGACGGACGGAGAGACGAGAGATAAAACGCGTAGACGTAAAAAAGGATCATGACAGGTTGTTAATACACGTCTTGTTCCGCCTTTACTTTGTGCCACGCCGCCGGTTCGCGGCGCTCGCCCCCCCCCCGCGCGTGCGTCTCCAGACCGGCGCGGAGCTTCCGCAGCTTTGGCGCGGTGAGGTTCATGGCGAACGCGTCGGCGATTTTCGGCGCCGTCGCGTCGTTCGGGCTTTCGCTTTCGATCGAGACCAAATGCACGTACGGCAGCTTTTCGACGCCCATGGCGTCGCACAGCGACGGACACTCGTCTTTACGCACGCGCAGGAACAGCACGTCCGCGAACTCCTCGGACGCGATCTTGGTCATCTTCGGGTGCAGCGATCGGCACGCGAAGCACCATCCCGCGAAAAATTCCACGCACACGAGAAGCGGTTTTCCTTTCGGTTTTCCCGATGTGTTAAAAGCCATCGCCTTCGCCTCCTCCATCCTCGCCGCGTACTCCTCCGCCGAGCGCACATCCGCGACGTTCGCGAGGTCCGAGCCGTGCGCCCACCAGGGCGCGACCGCGCCGCCGGAGGGAAGGCGCACGAGCTCCGCGTCGCGCGTCGTCGAATCTATACGCGCATCATCAATTCTCGAAACACGCCGAGACGCGCGTTCATCACCATTCACGCGCGTGCAGACGGTGTGGTCTCTCCTCGTCTCCACATCCGCGGGGTGTGTCGAACGCGACCGCTGGTCTACCCTCGACCCGACCGCGGCGCCCGCGGAGGTGATGGCGAACGCGCGGTGGATGGTCCGCCGGCGCGCGTCGTCTCGCGCGCGGGGGCTCGAGAGGGACGACGACGCGTGCGTCGCGCGCCAGCGCGTGGTCCTCGGCGCGCGGCCCGAAGGCGCGCGGGACCACACATCATCAACTCGCACCGAACCGGCGGCGTGACGAGACGCGCGCGCTCTGTGCGTCTCCGCGAAGCGCGGGGACACAGCGACGCGCGCGACGATCATCGGGACGACCATCCCGGCGCTCGGACCGGCGAGGCCCTTCGAGTTCGAGAGCCGTGGCGGTCGCGTCCGCGACCCGCGCGTCCCGCACTGGCAGGGACGAGGACACGTCGCATACTGTACACGAAAGCGCATAAAACTTCATCCAGTTTTCGACAGATGTCTGATTTCCCGCCCAAAGATGAAACATCACGTCCACAAAAACTGACACAGTCTTTCCGTAGCTAGTCTACATACCATAAACGCTCCGACGCTCGTTCGTCTACGTCTTCTCCAGCACCCACCGGATCCCCTCCCGCACCCCCTCCCCCGTCCTGGCGCAGCACGCGCCGACGTGCCACGCCCTGCCCGCGAGCGCGTCCGACTCGCCCGTCAGGCGCATCGCCGACGCCAGCTCGCTCGCGGTCCTCGCCGCGGGCACGTCTGACTTGTTCGCGAACACCGCCAGCGGCGGCCTTTTTTTCGTCATCTTTCCCTCCTTCTTTCCCGCCTTCGGCGCCCGGACGAGCGCCTCGGTCAGCGCGACGCGCGCTTCCTCCACCGCGGCGTCGCTCTCGGCGGCGTCCACCACGAACACCACGGCGTCCGCGTCCTCGTAGTAGCACTCCCAGAGCGTGTCCGCGTACTTTCTCTGCCCGGACATGTCCACCACGACGAGCTCTGTTTTCAGCGCGACGAACCGCTCGATCGCGAACCCAACCGTCGGCGCGACGTCGGCGTCGTTGTTCGCGTCGTTCGCGGACGTGTCGTCGCGCAGCGCGTTGACCAGCGTCGTCTTGCCGGAGTTGGCCAGGCCTATGATGAGCAGACGACGCTGTGGGTGTGTCGGATCGTGCGTGGCGTGTGTGTGTCAGAGTGAAGACGAGGGAAGAAGCGCTCGGGTGCCTTTTTCTCGGAGGATCGCGCGCTCGAGGGCGCGGGTCGCGACCGCGGGCGTCGCGCCCCCGCGCCCGCCTCGACGCGTACCTTCTTCTTCGCCAGGCCGAGCGCCACCAGCAGGCTCTTCCACAGCCCCATGCGTTCGTGGGGGTGGGACGAAGCGCAGGCGCGTGCGCGCCGCGCGCGCGAGTCTGGGCCGAGCGCGTTCGGCCGCGTTGCACACGCGAGCCCGCGACGTTCGATTTCTGGCACGCGGCGCGCAGGTGTCGCGGGAAAAAGGCGGCTCTCGTCGCGCGCATTCATCAGTTCGCGCCGACGCCTCCGGTGTCTCCGCGTCACGCCTCGCCGAAATGGGCGGCGATCACAGGGGCGGCAAACGCCACAGACACGGGGTGCGTGGTTTGAGACCCCTCGAAAGCGCGGCGTGCCACGCCGCGCCGCGTCGATCGCGAGATCCCGCGTTGCCGACGTGCCCGCCGATCCCTCCGGGCGGCGAACGAGCGTCGAAAGCGCTCGATCGACGCCTTCGCCGAAGCCCTCCGAGACGACGCGCTGACGTTCTCGTTCTCTCCCTCCTCTCTCTCCCTTCCTCGCGCGTCGACAGGATGGCGGCCACCACCGCGGCGGCCGCGGCGGCGGGTTCCGTCCCCCCCCGGTGAGCGCGGCGGATCGCGAGCTGCGCGAGATGCGCGACGCGATCATCCATTGCGACGGGTCCCCCGAGATGACCCGGAACCTCGCCGGTCTGCTCGCCAACGACTTGCCGGCGCTCACCGAGCCCGCCACGCGCTTCCTGCTCGAGTGCGTGGAGGAGCTCCCGGTCAAGACGCCGGTGTACGCCGCGCTCCTCGGCTTGCTCAACGCGTCGTCGCCCGCGTTCGTCGAGGAGTGCGCCGGCGCCGCCGTGCGCCGCCTGGAGGAGCGCCTGGCGGGCGCCGCTTCCTCGCGCGACGACCAGACACGAGCGAAGCTCTTGACGAGGTTCATCGCCATCATGCCCTCGGTGGGGGTGATCAAGCCCAGCGCCGCGATCGACGTCCTGGACGCGCTGGTGTGCGCCGCGGGCGACGCCGCCGACGTCGCCGCCGCCAGAGCCGGATCCGGCTCTGGCGGCGCGGCGGCGCACGTCTGGCAACCCCGCGGCGACTTTCTCGTCGGTTGCGCGCTCGCGGCGACGCCGTGGTGCGGCGCCTCGCTCGCTGCCGCGACCGAACCCGGCGCCGCGGACGCGTTCGACGCGCTGTTCGCCGCGGTGGAGGACTACCTCCTGAAGCGGTCGCGGCGGGGCCCGGACCCGAGCGCGATGATCTTCGGCGCCGGCGCCGGCGCGGATGGCGGCGCGGATGGCGGCGCGGGCCAAAACTTGCCCGCGACGGACGACTGGCTGGAGGAGACGTTCGGCAGAGTCAACGAGACGCGCCGTGCGGGTCGTCTAAACCCCGAGGCGTGGACCACGGCTTCTGTGCCCGCGCTCATCGCCGCGTTCCCCGAGTTCGCGCCCGACGCTTTGACAGTCGACTCTCAACCGCGCGCGCCGCCGCCGGTCAAAGTGCACTTTGAAACAAACGGCGCGGACGACGGCGTCGCGCGCGCGCTCGCGACGTTCCCGGTGCGGCCGAGGCTGAGGTGCGTTTCTTTTCCCGTTTCTTTTTTTTCGAACACGACACGAGTGTGGGCGCGGTGACGACACGCATACATTCACATCTCGTTAATCC
>Ga0181558_10006090_pt1 | contig 10545 bp, 14 predicted proteins | sample 011ome_22_FD_133754 | JGI IMG/M metagenome (GOLD analysis project Ga0181558, IMG submission 133754) | Coastal salt marsh microbial communities from the Groves Creek Marsh, Skidaway Island, Georgia - 011507BT metaG (megahit assembly) | ecosystem: Environmental > Aquatic > Marine > Intertidal... | reverse complement strand
GTTCTACGGACGACGCGCTATCCCAGTTTTTCTATTCGACGTTGATGACGCTCGCCGCCATCAAATTCCGTTGTCACAAAAGCGTCGAGGCAATCGAGCGCCACCTCGGACCCGATCATACGAACACCCAGTGCCAGGACATTCGCATCATTGTGCTGCCGCGCCAGGCGCGCTGATGTCACGTCATGACAGACCGCAGCACGAATTCCAGCGATCCGGTTTGCCGCAATCGAAATACCAATTCCCGTACCGCAGACCACAACGCCACGATCGGCTTCACCAGAGGCAACGGCTTCTCCAACGGCGCGACCGTAATCCGGATAGTCCACGGACGCATCGCCATGGGTTCCAAGATCGAGAACCGTGAACCCGCGACGTTCGAGCTCAGCCTTGAGGCTGTCCTTCAAAGACGGCCCGGCGTGGTCGGAAGCGATCACAATTGTACCTTCGCTCATGCATCAAGTCCGTTTGGAGTTGGCGTTGAGTGTTAAATCTGACGAAAGCCCGATTACCACATATCGTGATGCCCTGCCAGCGGAACACAAGCTGTCGCGTCCATTTGTGTGGAAAACCATCGCCCGCAGCTTGCGGCACCGCAACATACTCAGGTGAATTCAGATGCGGCACAGAGCAGTCAAGATACAGCTTTGTCTTTGGCCTGTCGCGCGCGCTATTCTCAGTTTCCAGCATCACTACTTCGGATTTTTTGAAAATACAGACAAATGTTCAAATATCGAGTTGACTGGTCCGGACAGCCCATGCAATCACAAAGGCTGGCTGCACACTCATCGACCGCTCAGGAATACAAAATGCCGGACACTTCCGCCGAACGCCTTTCGCGTGACGAACTCCTGCGGATGACTGCGAAGGTGGCGAGTGCCTATGTCGGCAACAACCCCACAGCAGATTCCCAGATCACAGAAATCATCCAGACGGTCTATAGCTCCCTGGAAAACCTGGGCAGCAGGCAACCGGACAGGAAAACGACGGCCAAACCGGCGGTCCCCATCAAGCGTTCCATTACGTCCGACCACATTATTTGCCTGGAAGACGGCAAGAAGCTGAAAATGCTGAAGCGGTATTTGCGCACAACCCACGGCATGAACCCTGACGAGTACAGGGCCAAATGGGGCCTGGCAGCAGACTATCCGATGGTCGCACCGAACTATGCAAAGCAGCGCTCTGCCTTTGCCAAGGAAATCGGTCTGGGAAAACGTAAACGTTCCTGAACCGGTTCTGCTTACCGACCTCAGACGAAGGTTCCGTTTGACCTCAACGGTCCGGGACTGCGTTTGTCCATCATGTATTCCAGCTTGTCCGAAGCTGCGCGGCGCAAAGCGGCCTCACCCGCATTGACCGGGCCGACAATGGACACTTCCAGTCCCGACCTTGCATCAACGGCACAGACCTTCACCGAGTTCCCCACCGCAGAGAACTCGAAAATAACATCGCGAGGCCGGTCTCGTTTGTGATCTGTCATACCTCTAGGCGTCATGTGAGCGTCCCTGCCACTGCGTTGTGAACTTGTGTTCAGCCACTTCTGTCCGTCGTATAGTTCCGGGAACCAACAGCGGGATAATCAACGCCATGTCATCAGACAATCACAAATTTAGCGTTAAGCATGCAGATTCCGCGGAATGGACCCCCGGCCTCCGCTCAGACTTCGAATATCGTGATCTCGGGATCAAAGAGGCGACCGGCGGGGCATTTGGCGCACACATCATCCGGATTGCAGAGCCCGAGGCCGACCATGAAACCGGCGTACACGCCCATATGACGGATTTTCAGATGATCTATGTCCTGCAAGGGTCTGCGCGATTCTGGTTCGACGGAGAAGGCGAGATCGAGGTCACAAAAGGTTCGTGCTTCTATCAACCCGATGGCATCATGCACAACGCCCTGTGGATGTCGGAAGACTGCGAGTTGCTGGAAATCGCCGCACCGGGCAAATTCGAAACTGTGACGCCGGACTGATACACTCGCAACGTCTCAACTTTTGAACAAATTTCCCGCGATGGGCATGCTCTCCAGTACAAGTTGCTAATGATGCGCCCTGACCAAATCGGAGTAATCGAATGAGCCTCGCTTCAGAATCCACCAGTACGCCAATTTCAAAAGAAAAGGCCCGCTTCGATTGGGAAGACCCGTTGTTGTTGGAGGATTCTCTCACCGAGGAAGAGCGCATGGTGCGCGACACCGCGCGCGACTACAGCCAGGACAAGCTGATGCCGCGGGTGCTCGAGGCCAATCGCAATGAGGTCTTCCACCGCGAGATCATGAATGAACTCGGTGAACTGGGTCTGCTCGGCTCCACCCTTCCCGAAAAATATGGTTGCGCCGGCGTCAATCACGTCTGCTACGGGCTGATCGCGCGCGAGGTTGAGCGGGTGGATTCGGGGTATCGCTCGGCGTTGTCCGTGCAGTCCTCACTCGTAATGTGGCCGATCTACGCCTACGGCTCCGAAGAGCAGCGGATGAAGTACCTTCCCAAGCTCGCAACCGGCGAATGGGTGGGTGCGTTCGGGCTGACCGAGCCCGATCACGGATCTGACCCGGGCAGCATGGTCACCCGGGCGAAATCCGTCGATGGCGGCTTCCAGTTGAATGGCGCCAAAATGTGGATTTCCAACGCACCGATTGCGGATGTGTTCGTGGTCTGGGCCAAGGATGACGAGGGTGTGATCCGCGGCTTCATTCTCGAGCGTGACATGGAAGGTCTTTCGACCCCGAAGATCGAAGGCAAATTTTCCCTGCGCGCCTCATCCACCGGCGAAGTGGCCATGGACGACGTCTTTGTCCCGGCCGAAAACCAGCTGCCCAATGCGCGCGGGCTGGGCGGCCCCTTCGGCTGCCTGAACAAGGCGCGATACGGCATCTCCTGGGGGGCGCTGGGCGCAGCCGAGTTCTGCTGGCAGGCCGCCCGCGAATACACCATGGAACGCAAGCAGTTCGGACGTCCCCTGGCCGCCAATCAGTTGATTCAGAAGAAGCTCGCCGACATGCAGACCGAGATCACTCTGGGCCTGCATTCGTGCCTGCGTCTCGGCCGCCTGCTTGATGAAGACCGGGCCACGCCGGAGATGATTTCACTGATGAAGCGCAACAATGCAGGCAAGGCAGTCGACATTGCCCGGGTTGCCCGCGACATGCATGGCGGCAACGGAATCTCTGACGAGTATCACGTGATCCGACATGTGATGAATCTGGAATCGGTGAACACCTACGAAGGCACTCACGATATCCACGCATTGATCCTGGGACGTGCGCAGACGGGGATTCAATCCTTTACCGGCGCCTGATCAGGCATCGCCCTCAGCGATGCGGGCGTCGACCGCTGGGGCCTCCACCGGATTGAAGTTGATGCAAAACCGTTTGGCATCTTCACAGGACAATTCCGCCTGTTTGTAACCGCAACGCATGTTGCCGTTGTCGGTTGCGCCTTCGAAATGGCCACAAGCGTCGCAAATGCCCATCCCCTGCCCGCCGCAGCGTGACTGCATGTTGGCGCAAAGGGCATTGAGGCCCTGCTTCATGGTGTCCACCACCTCGTCGGGAAGTCTTTCAATCGCCAGATCCAGAAAATTCAGAGGGTCTTCCGCCAGCAGGGCTTGCCCCTCATCGGTGATCTCGATGTGACGAACCCGTTTGTCGTCGGGATCTGGGACACGTTTGAGGTAGCCCTTCTTTTCCAGCGCATTGAGCGTCTGGCTGGCCGTTCCCTTGGTGGTTCCGAGGAACACGGCGAGCGCGCCCGGGGTCTGCGAAAAACGATTCGCCTGCGCCACAAAGCGCAAACTGTCCCACTGCGCCGGGTTCAAGCCATGACAATACTGCAGACCACGTGCCATGCGACCGATACGGTCGAGGAGCCGTGAGAGGCTCTCTTTGTCAGTAATTTCAGGGGTTTGCGCGCTCATATTATCCTGTTCTTATAGCTCGCTAATCCACACGTTTCTACACTGATTTTATATTTTTTGGATAGTATCGAGTCGATAGAGACTTGTTCGGGAACGGATCTGCGCGTATATTCTATTTGTATCGAGTCGAAACCAACCGGAACACCGTCATACGGGTCGATATAGCCCCTGACGGTGATTTGTCAAAGGAATGAGCACTATGGCTGCTTTTGCATCTCAGGCGATCGAACAAGGTAACCGTCGCTACGCCAACAGCGTGATGAAAGCTCCTATCCTGGAACGTGAAGAGGAATTCGAGCTTGCCCGCCGCTGGCGTGAAGACAAACACGAGCCGTCTCTCCACAAACTGATCGAGGCCTATGCACGCTATGTGCTGAAAATGGCCTGGAAGTTCCGTGGTTACGGCCTGCCGGTCGGCGACCTCGTGCAGGAAGGCAATATTGGCCTGATGGAGGCCGCGCAGCGCTTCGACACCTCCCATGACGCGCGGTTTTCGACCTATGCATCCTGGTGGATCATGGCCGCCATTCAGGATTACATCCTTCGCAACACGTCGATTGTGCGTGTCGCAACCACGCCAGCGCAGCGGCGCCTGTTTTTCAACCTCCGCAAGGTCCGCGCGCAGATTGCCACCGGTGCCAACGGAGAACTGACAGACGAAGACCGCGATCTCGTAGCCGACCGGCTGCAGGTCAAGCACGCCGATGTGGTGCGGATGGAAGCCCATCTCGGGGGCCCAGACAATTCCCTCAACGCGAGCTACGGCGAGGAGGATGATTTCGAATTCCAGGACGCGTTGCCTGATGAAGGTCCGAATCCCGAAGAAATTACGGCGTGGCAGCACGACGGCAAGGTTCGTTCGGCATGGGTAGAAGATGCGCTGGAAACCTTGAGTGAACGCGAGCGGGAAATCATCGTCCAAAGGTTCCTGAGCGAAGAGAAGAACACACTCTCGGATATCGGCGAGACCTTCGGGGTCAGCAAGGAGCGTATTCGGCAGATTGAGGCCAAGGCTCTCGACAAACTGAAGGTGGCGTTGGCCGAGCATGGATCCGATGCAAAGGCCATCCTCGATAACGACCTGCTCGTGTGACCGGAAACCTGAGAGTGCAGGAAAACAAAAGGGCGGCCTGATGGCCGCCCTTTTTCATGTCTGTATCGCGGGAGAAACTTCCGAAAGTCAGGCGGCAGTGCCCACCCGGAAGAACTCGGCGACCCGCGGGCCAAACCCGAGTTGCTGCAACCAGAAACGTTCGACGTCGCGCAACGCCTCGTTGGCTTCACAGAGGTTCTGTTCGTCAATGCCATCGGCGATGGTTTCCACATGACGCTCGAACATGTCTTCCAGAAGCCGGCTGAGCTCAAGGCCCTTGTCGGTCAGGCGCACACGAACCGAACGCCGGTCATGAGACGAACGTTCCTGATGGAGATAACCATGCTCGGTCATCTTCTTGACGTTGTAGGACACATTGGACCCGAGATAGTAACCCCGCAGGGTCAACTCGCCGACGGTAAGTTCATCGCCGCCGATGTTGTAAAGGATCAGGGACTGGACGTTGTTGATGTCACGGATATCGTGGGCTTCCAGCTCGGATTTGATAACCTCGAGAAACTGGCGATGCATCCGTTCCAAAAGAACGATGGTGGACAGGTAGGTCTGTTTCATTGCTGCGTCTCCCGCGTTTGAGCGCAATTTCCATCGATCATCATCACAGGCTCAGGTTAATGAGCACTTAAGCGTAAGATGTTTGGTCCCCGGTCTTGGCCCACCTGCATCCTTGCGGCTAAGGTGCGCCTGCTTTCGACCGGACAGCAGGAGTTCCCATGTCACGTGGCCCATCCACGCCTGTCGGCGTCTTTCCGCAAACCCGCATGCGCCGAAACCGCCGCTGGGACTGGTCACGCCGGCTTGTGCGCGAAAACACACTGACCCCGGCCGATCTGATCTGGCCGGTCTTTGTGTGCGATGGCAAAGACCACATAGAAAACGTCCCCACCATGCCCGGCGTGGTGCGGCATTCACCCGACCGACTGCCCGCGGCTGTGGCGGAAGCCAAATCCCTGGGAATCCCGGCGGTCGCGATCTTCCCGGCCACGCCGGCGAGTGTCAAAACACCGGGCGCCGAGGAAGCCTGGAACCCGGACAATCTGGTCTGTCAGGCGGTCAAATCGATCAAGGACGCGCATCCCGATATGGGGGTGATGTGCGATGTGGCCCTGGACCCGTTCAATTCCGATGGTCATGACGGGCTTGTCCGCGACGGCCAGGTGGTCAATGACGAAACTGTTGAGGCGCTGTGCCGCCAGGCGCTGGTTCAGGTTGCGGCCGGCTGCGATGTCATCGCGCCATCGGACATGATGGACGGAAGAATCGGTGCACTCCGCACAGCGCTTGATGCGGACGGCCACGGCGACGTTCTTCTGATGGCCTATGCCGCCAAATACGCCTCCGGATTCTACGGCCCGTTCCGAGATGCGATCGAGAGTACGGGCGCCCTCAAAGGCGCGGGCAAGGACACCTACCAGATGGACCCGGCCAATTCCGATGAAGCGCTGCGCGAAGTGGCACTCGACATACAGGAAGGCGCGGACATGGTGATGGTCAAACCGGGTCTGCCCTATCTCGATATTGTCTACCGTGTGAAGGAAAGGTTCGGCGTACCGACCTTCGCCTACAATGTGAGCGGCGAATACGCGATGCTACGGATTGCCGCTGAAAACGGTGCGCTCGACTACAATCGGGTCATGATGGAAAGCCTGATCGCGTTCAAGCGCGCGGGCTGCAATGGCATCCTGACCTATTCCGCAGTCGATGCGGCCCGAATCCTCAATGACAGCTGATCTCGAGACCGCAGAAGCGCCGCCACCGGCGCTGCATGTACGCTACAATCCGAAAATTCAGCTGTTTCGGTTCGCAGCGATCCTGGCAGTCGCAGCACTGTGCCTGTTCATTCCCTATGCCGCGGAAGACCAGGGACCCGATGCCTGGCGATTTGCGGGGATACTGATCGCCGCGGCGGTTCTCTGGGCGTTCTGGACGCTTCGTCGCGTGCGAGACCACACGCCGCAGGTCATTGTCGATGAGAACGGGGTCTATGTCCGCGAATGGATGGTCGGCACGGTACCGTGGGAGAACATCGAATACATCGCCCATTCGAGTTCGATCCGGCGTGGTCTGGTGGCTTCGGTGACCCGGACCCGTCGCAAACCCTATCTGCTTTTTCGGTTTGTTGAGACCCCCAAGATAAAGCCCAAAGCGCCTCCGCCCTTCGGCTGGGTGCAGTACATATCGGCCGAGTTCGCCATTCAGGAACCGGTTATCCAGCAATACGGTCTTGATACGCCCGTGAACGATATCCTGAAGCAGATTCAGGCCCATATCGAATATTGGCGGCTCCACACCCACACCCCATTAAACGAATAATTTGTGTGAATTAAATATTTTTCCGTCATTAACTTGTTAATAATGGCTTGGGGTTCTACCTAATCCTCAGTGTGTCATTCAGGCATGCCGTTTTGGCGATGCTCGCGACGCAGATTCAGAGGAGAGAAAAATGACGGTCCAGATTGGCAGTACGGCCCCCGATTTCGTGGCTCAAACAACGGACGGCAAGATCAGCTTCCACAACTGGCTCGGCGACAGCTGGGGCATTCTGTTTTCCCACCCGAAGGATTTCACCCCGGTCTGCACGACAGAGCTGGGCTATATGGCCAAACTCAAGCCCGAGTTCGACAAGCGCAATGTCAAAATCATCGGGCTAAGTGTGGACCCGGTGGACAACCACGAAAAATGGGTCGCCGATATTGAGGAGACCCAGGGCGCCAAGGTCACCTACCCGATGATCGGCGATACCGAACTGACGGTCGCAAAGCTCTACGGCATGCTTCCGGCCGATGAAACCGGTACTGCCGAGGGTCGGACGGCAGCCACCAATGCGACAGTGCGCAACGTGTACGTCATCGGTCCGGACAAGCAGGTGAAACTGATCATTTCCTACCCGATGAGCACCGGACGAAACTTCGATGAGATTTTGCGCGTTATCGATTCCCTGCAACTTACCGCCGACCACAAGGTCGCCACACCGGTGAACTGGAAGGACGGCGAAGATGTGATCATCCTTCCTGCCGTGTCCGATGAGGACGCCAGGAAGGCCTATCCCGACGGCTGGAATGCGCCCAAGCCATATCTTCGGATCGTGCCGCAGCCTCAATAAGCATCTCGTACAGACTGGAAACGGGCGTGCCTTCAGGTGCGCCCGTTTTCATATTGCGGTCTTGAAAAAGGCCACCGCACACAGGTCATGCCAGCGGCCACTGCGTCCGTGAAATCCGACATGCCCCCCGCCCCGCGCAATCTCGATCCGCAGGTTGGCCGGCAATTCACCAACATCTCGATACATGCCGGTCGGTATCCAGGGGTCGGAGTCCCCATGAAGCAGAAGCGTGGAGACCCTGATGTCCTTGAGAAACTGGCGGGACATGTTCTGCGCATAGTAATCCGCCGCATCGGCGAACCCGTTGAGCGGCGCAACAACACCGTTATCAAACTCACGAATGGTTTCCGCGGATTTCAATGCGGACCGCTGTTTGTCGTCAATTTCAAGCGGTCCTCCTGTCCAGTCAGACTTCATCCGGTCCAGTAACCAGCCGTGATAGCCACGGTTGCGTGACGCTTCAAGCCTTGTCGAGGCAGCTGCCAGATCGAGCGGTGCCGACACCGATATGGCCCGCGCGACACGCGCACCCGTGCCAGTTTCCCCGAGATATTTGAGAAGCAGGTTTCCGCCCAGCGAATACCCCATGGCGTAAATACCTCGGGGTGCCTGTCCGTCAGCATGGAGGGTCTCGAGTGCGAGCCGCAGGTCTTCGCTGCGGCCGGCATGATACATCTCCCGGCAATTTTCCCGGGACGGCCCGGCGCCGCGCAGATTGAACCGGAATACATCAAAGCCGGCCTCAAGCAGGTGGCGCGCGCTGGCACGGACATAGGCACTGTCTTCGCAGCCCGTCAGACCATGGACGAGAACGACCAGTGGTTTCGATCCATCCCGGGCGCGGTGCATCACGCCTTCAAGGCGGTCGCCGTTCGAAGCCATGAAGGTCAGGCGTGTTCCTGACCAAGGCTCAAGGTCTGCGTGGTCGCGCAGGACGGCATTTCGGATGGTCTGCAGGTCGCCGCCGAACCAGGGTGCGCGCTCGCGAAACTCCGGCAGGGCAATTTTCATTCCGTAAGAAAGCCGGTGATGGCGCTGATCTGGTCATCGGCCATAAGCGCGGGGGCATGGCCGATATTCGCGAACTCGATCACCTGAGCCTGCGGACCGCGCCGTGACATCTGTTGCGCAACCGCGGAAGGCAGAATTTCGGATTCAGCACCACGCAGGGCGAGTGTCGGCACGGCGATCATGTCCCAGACGCGCCAGAGGTCGGCATCCTCGGCGGGCGCCGCAACAATCGGCTTTCGAATATCCGGGTCATAGGCCGATGTGACCCGGCCAGAATCGGTGACACGCGACGACGTTTCAGCCAGGTGGCGCCACTGGTCATCCGTCAGTGCGCCAAAGGGCGACCAGATCCAGCGCAGATAGGCCTCGAACTCTTTCACGTCTGCGAAGTCGGGATCGGTCCCGACATACTCGCGTATCAGCGCCACGGATTCCTTCGAGACGAAAGGACCCACATCGTTGAGCACAAGGCGGCGGAGAGGGCAAGGTTGCTGCACGGCCAGCAACATGCCGATTATGCCCCCCATCGACGTCCCCACGAGATCAACCTCATTGATGTCCAGATGCGAGATCAAAGCCAGCACATCGCTCACATACTGCGGCATGTCGTAGCCCATCGGATCCGGCAGCCAGTCGCTTTTGCCGCGACCGACAACATCCAGACAGATCACCCGATGGGTTTGCGAAAGCGCGGCTGCAACCATATCGAATGACCGGCACGTCAAGGTCAGGCCATGCAGACAGATCACCGCCGGGCCGTCTTCCGGACCCCATTCGGTAAAGTGTAGTTGATGCTGCCCTTGCGGGTTTTGCGCCATGAAAGAACGTGACCGCATCGCAGCGAGCCTCTAACGTCGGGACGAGTGTGCGGGACCGTAACTCACACCGCGCAGCCCACCAAGGCCCAGACAGAAAACCCCGACAGCAAACATAGATCACCATGGGACAGATTTCCGTCAGACGACCGCTTCCGAAGGACAAAGATGCCTGGCGCAGCCTGTTCGAGGGCTATCGGGCCTTCTACAAAATGCCTGACGACCCGCAGATTGTGGAAACTGTCTGGCAGTGGGTGAACGACCCGAACCACGCCACGGAGTGCCTGCTCGCACGCACCGAGGACGATCAGATCATAGGGCTGGCCCATTTTCGCGATCTGCCACGGCCGCTGTCCGGTTCCACGGCGGGATTCCTGGACGACCTGTTCGTTCCCGAGGAGCACCGCGGCGCGGGCGCTGCCGACGCATTGATTGCCGCCATCTCCGATATTGGCCGAGCGCGGAACTGGGCCTGGTTGCGCTGGTTTACCGCCGAGGACAATTATCGCGGGCGTGGGTTTTACGACCGGGTGGCCCATGCCACGCCCTGGAAGACCTACCAGGTCGATATCCAGGACTGATCGGTGG
>Ga0181558_10006087_pt1 | contig 10546 bp, 9 predicted proteins | sample 011ome_22_FD_133754 | JGI IMG/M metagenome (GOLD analysis project Ga0181558, IMG submission 133754) | Coastal salt marsh microbial communities from the Groves Creek Marsh, Skidaway Island, Georgia - 011507BT metaG (megahit assembly) | ecosystem: Environmental > Aquatic > Marine > Intertidal zone... | reverse complement strand
GGGTCCACCACGCCCGCCGCCGCCGCCGCCTCCGCGTTGCGGCGGATGAGCTCCGCCGCGGTGGGCGGGCACCCGTACGCGTGCCGCACCGGCGGACGAACCGAGTGTCGGTCGCGGAGCGCTCTCTCCGAACTCTCTTCCGCGTCCTCCGCGTCCTCGTCCGCCATCGTCGGCGCCTTCGTCGCGCCTTCGAACGCGGGCGTGCTCTCCGGGTTCTCAGGAACGGGCCCGACGAATCCCGGCGCGTGCGTCGCGGGGTCCGCCGCGCCGAACGCCTGCTCGATCATCTCCACGACGCCCGGGACGTCGGCGTGGAAGTCGCCCACCACGTACAGCGTGGCGTTCGCCGGGAAGTACCACCGCTCGTGGAACTGCCTCACCTTCTCCGCGTCCCAACGCTCCACCTGGTCCAGCTTGCCGATCGGGAAGCGGCACCCCAGGTTGTTATCCCAGTGCAGGTGCTGTAACAGCTGGCAATCCACGCGGTACTCGATGGTGTTCATCATCTGCGCCTCCGCCAGCACGGCTTTCTTCTCCTTCGCCACGCGGGTGTCCAGGAGCTGCGGGTTGAACGCGACGTCGTACAGAATGTCCAGCACGTTGGGGATCATGTACGTGCTGTCCTTGTTGTACGTGGGCGAGTGCACGTGGAACACCGTGTGGTGGAAATCCGTGTACGCGTTCCCGCGCGTCCCGGAACCGAGCCACGCGTCTCTCTTCTTGGAGCCGAGAAACGTGACGTGCTCGACGAGGTGCGCCAAACCCTGCTCGTCCGCGCGCTCGTCCACGGACCCGACGTGCATCTCCAGGTGCGCCTCGAAGCGGTCGCCCGGAACCTTGTTCGGGAGCACCACGTACCGCAGGCCGTTCGCCAGCCGCCCGCGGTGGATGTCCTCGTGCGCCGGGAGCTCTTCGTCGAGAAGCGACGCCACCGCGGAGGGCTCCATCACGTCCGCGAGCGCGCGCACCACCGAGCTCCAGCGCCCGTCCGAGGCGCTCGAGCCGGGCTCCTTCGCGCCCGCGCCCGCGGACGGGTCCGGCTTGGACGCCGCCGCCAGCACCGCGGGCTGCGCCGCGCGCCGCGCGCCGCGCGGGACCACGCGGCGCGCGCGGAGGGGCGCGACGACGGCGGCGTGGCGAGGGGCGCCGACGCTCGCGCCGGACGCGGCGGGTCGGGCGACGGCGACGGGCTGCGCCATCGCGCGGGGCACCGCGCGGGTCGCGCGGGTGCCGGCGGCGCGGGGCCGAGCGACGCGCGGCGCCGCGAGCGACGTCGCGAGCGGGGCGAGAGCCGTCATCGCAGACGCGCTCTAGAACCCGTCTTCCCGTGCGCGAAACTCGCGACTCGCTCTCCGCGACGACGCGTAGCCCTTCCACGGGCGCGCGGTGGCACGAACGGACGCGCGCGAAGTGCTGAGGCGCTCGGTGAGCCTCCCAAACTCCAACGCTCTCCCGACGCGGACCGTACACGGCGCGAGGGTAAGAGTGCGGGCGTCGTGCCACCCGGGCGGCTCCTGGCGAGGATTATCGCCAAGCAAGATCTCTCGCACCGTCCCACCACGTGCGCCCTCGACGAACGGCGCGAACGTGCCAGATTTCGGGCGCCCTCGCGAGATATTACTTTCGCGAAACTCGAATCCGCCGTCGATTTATTACTCGAGAATCAGACCCTGGATTTCCTCTGTTCGCCGAACGGTCGATCGAGGGGTTAAAAAACGCAAGGCGAAAAGGCGGCCGATTGGCGAGCGTTGGCGCGAAAGCGATCTTCTCGAACTCACTTCACTGTTGGTTTCGGGAGGAGTTCGGTGGTCGAATTGGTAGGTTTCCGGCATTGCCTCGCGCGCTTCGTCTCGCGGTCGCGGCTGGTCCCGGTTCCGTCGCGTCCGCGAAGGTCGTCGCGCTTTCGGTGACCGCGCGTTCGGAGCGGCTTCGGATCGAGCGCAGAGGCGCGCCGCGCGCTCATCGCGATGGCGTCCGACGGCGAGACGCCCGCCGGGTTGAGTCGGAAGTCCAGCCGGAACCAGCTCGAGGATGCGTTGGAGGTTGACGTGAACGATCTGCAGACGCTCGGGACGTTCATCATCAACACCGCCAAGGACGAGGACACGTCGGACCTGTCGATTTTGATCCAGAGCATCGGCACGTCGTGCAAGTACATCGCCAACTGCGTGCGCAAGCTTGGGCTGGCGAAGCTCGCGGGCAAGGCGGGCACCGAGAACGTGCAGGGCGAGGAGCAGATGAAGTTGGACCTCGTCGCGCACGAGGTGTTCAGCCGCGGGCTGGACCGCTCGGGGCGGTGCACGGTGATGGTCAGCGAGGAGGTGGAGGAGACGATTTCTTGTGCCACCTCGCCGCACGGCAGGTACGTCTGCGTGTACGACCCGCTGGACGGGTCCTCGAACATCGACTGCTCGGTGAGCATCGGGTCCATCTTCGGCATCTACAAAGCGGCGACGCGGGGCGTGCGCGACGACGCCGACGCTCTTCAGCCCGGAAAGGACATGGTCGCGGCCGGCTACGCGCTGTACGGCTCCGCGTGCAACCTGGTGCTCACGATCGGCGGGTGCGTGTACGGGTTCACGCTGGACTCGTCGCTCGGGGAGTTTGTCCTGACGCACCCGAGAATAACCGTGCCCCCCGCCGGCGCCATCTACTCGGTCAACGAGGGCAACTCCAAGTTCTGGGACCCGGGGTTCCGAGCGTACGTCGAGCACGTGAAGACGGTGGAGGACCCGCCGCGGAGCCTGCGGTACATAGGGAGCATGGTCGCGGACGTGCACCGCACGCTGCTGTACGGCGGGACGTTCTCGTACCCGCGCGACTCGAAGAGCCCGGACGGGAAGCTGCGGCTCCTGTACGAGTGCTTCCCCATGGCGTACATCATGGAGAAGGCGGGCGGCGCGGCGTCGGATGGCGCGCGGCGCATCCTGGACATAGAGCCGAAGCACATCCACCAGAGGTCGCCCATCCACATGGGCAGCGCGCAGGACGTGGAGACCATCCAGAAGTTCCTCAGGCAGGGTCGCGCGGAGTGAGGGAAGCGAGGGAATTGAAAAGGGTCCACGAATCTCTCGAGTACGTCACGGCGTACCCGTACGTCAATTACGTCGCGTACGCGTACGCGCGCGTTTCGAAAGATGTTTCGAAAGTAGTCGCCGCGCCGGTCACGGATCTTTCGTGTACGGAATCACAAAAATAGCCTCACGCGCGGTCGCTCGAGTTTCTCCACGCGCGCACGGTCACGGTATTCCCCCGAGCGCGGACGAGGGCGTCAGCCCCCCCCCGCGCCTGTGCTCCACCAGGATGTGCAGCAGGTACCCGAAGAACACGAGGTTGCCCAAGATGAGCACTTTGTTGAGCGCGGCGTGCTTCATCCCCAGCACGGTCATCCACATCCCCGGGGCCATCATCGCCAGCTTGCGGTCGAACGCGGGAACGTCCGGGACGTCGTAGAAGTACAGGAGCGCGGCGACGCACAGGAACGTCGTGAAGTACACGGGGATCTTATCCGCGTCCGCGGCGTCGTGCTCGTGGTCGTCCTTCCCTTTCGCGCCGGACCAGCCCCCGGGCGACTGCCCGAGGCTCCCCCGCGGCGACTCGGGCACGCCGTTGCCGGACAGGATCAGCTCCTCCTGCGCCGCGGTGAGCCTGTGCTGCATCTTGTTGCGCATGCGCTCGGACTCGCGGAGCTTCTCGTACACGGTCTGCGTGATGCGCGACGTCGCGGCGGAACGAGCGATGTGAGCGACGCGAACGACGAGGGCGTGAGGAAAAGAACGAGAAATGCTCTCCGTTTTTCGCGGAAAACGAGAAGCGCGAGACGAGCGTCGAACGTCGCGCGTCGTGGCGCTTCGGCGGAGAAGACGCGATGCGTCGGGAGGAAAACGCGATTGAAAGCGCGCGTGCGCTACGTACCTTGTATCTCGAGTCGCTGTCGTCCAGCTGGTCGTGCAGCGCCGCCATGGCGAGCTTGTGTTTCTCGCGCAGTCCCCTGAGCAACGCGGTGTCGCTCTCTCCCGCACCGCCCGGCGCGAACTGACTGGCGAAGAGCTCGTCCATTCCCTTGCCCGACACGCCGGCCAGCGAGCGGAACAGCGCGGCGGAGACGCTGAAGGGCAGCGCCAGCAGCGCGTAGGCGTGCATGGAGAACGCCACGGGGTAGATCAACGCGGACTTGGCGATCACCCGCGACACCTCGGTGATGCGCGGCATCGTTTCAAGATGTTTTTGGTCTGCCAGTTTTTCAAGATGCTCGCTTGCCACCGCAGCTGCCAACGCGGACGCAGGCGGAACCGCCGAGCCGCTGAAGAGACGCGGGAGGCGAACGCGCGCGGCGCGAAAGGTGCCGTCGGTCGTCCCGGGGAACGTCGCGGACGCCCGGACGTTCGTAGGAAGCGCCGCGTCGTGCGCTGTGCCGCGCGCGCCGAGGCGAAACCAAAACTCGCGCGCTGGCGCGCGCTGTGGAAGTTGACGACGCTTCGCGGAGTTTCTCAAAAAACAAAAAAAAAGAATCCGAGCTGGCACAACGAGAGGAGGCGAGCGGCGCCGTCGACCGGCGTCTCGAGCGACCGAGCGCGCGCCGCACGTGGCGGTTCGCTCGAGGCGGGTCGCGGAAACGCCGAGGCCACGACGCGTTTGAGCGAGGAAGACGACGTGGGGGGTACGGGAAGGGTGGCGAACGACGGCGCCGTCGTCCGGCGGCGCTCGGGCGATGTCGACGGCGCATCGTCAGAGTTTTGTCGTTATGCACACTTCGCGCGACCATCGTCGCCGTTCGCGCGGGCGCGACCGCGCGCGTTTCCGCGGAAACGCAGATCCCGTCGATTTCCTTAAGAGAAACCGCCTTCACCGACCCTCCTCCTTCAGTCCTTCTTGGCGGCGGTGGCCTGCGCCTCCTTGGCGGCGGCGATGCCTTCCTGCGCCATCTTGGACGCCTCCGCGGCGGCGCTCATGGTTTTCTCAAACGCCTCGCTGCCGAACTTCTGGAGCTTGTCCACGTCGACGTGCTTGGAGAGCTCGGCGCGCGCGGTGTTGATGTCGCCCTTGGCGAGCGAGCCCGCGACGGTGTCGATGATGGGCTCCGCCGCCTTGAGCGCGTCCTTGAACACCTTCTCGTACAGCATGATCGCGCCCTTGAACCGGGGCGACGCGAGCCAGAAGATGAATCCGCACTTGGCGAAGCGGTAGCCGGGGATCCAAAACACGGAGTAGTCCGCGAAGGATTCGAAGATCATCAACATCGAGTACACCACCCAGTACGTCAGCCACTGCGTGTCATCGTCGGTGGCCTCGGACTCGATGGCCTTGTACGACGCGTAACTGCGGGAGGGGGGGAGTTTCGGAACGACGCGGTCAGTCGTGATTCGCGCGCGCGCCGAGCCGAGACCGCGAGGGGGCTCGCGGGAAAAATGTGCGTCCGTGGCGCGTTCACGCGTCGCGAGGAGAAAAAAGCTCCTTCGGCTCTCGGTCGGTCCGAGGGCGCGGGGGCGTGCGGCGCACTTACGCGGGGTACAAGAAGCCCAGGAAGAAGGTGTAGACGCGGAAGATGGCGGAGAGCATCTTTGGAGCGAGTCCGTCGTGCGGCGACGCGCAGTTTGGAGTGGCTTCGCGCGGGCCACGACGTTTCACGATCACTGGTTCGACACGCACAGGACCATGGCTTTACGGCTTTACCCCTATTTCACGATTAAAAGTTTCGCGACATGGTTCGCGCCACTTTTGGTGGTTACGACAATATGCGACTCAATACCCATACGAGAGAGACCGAGAGGAGTTCGAAATCGCACGCCGGCACGCGAGCGGCGAAAGAAAAATCTTTTGGATCTCTTCGCGCTCTTCGCCAAGTGTCGGATGGCAACCCTCGCGGAGTCTATTACGCACCTCGCGTCGTGCCTCCCGCGAGATGATTTGCGTCACCGCCCCCGTCGCCGCCCGCGTCCTCGCGAAGTCTGGCGCGCGCCGCGCTCCCGCGCGGTCGGCGCCGCGCCAGGCTCGCGTCTCCCCGCGCGTCTCCCCCATCGCGTCCCGCGGTGTCACCCTGCGCGTCTCCGCCAGCGAGGACTCCTCGTCCTCCTCGTCCGTGGAGACCAGGCCCCCCCCCGCGTCGACGCCCTCACCCACGCCCGCGCCCTCCGCGGGCAAGCCCGGACAGGGCAAACCCCCCATCAACCCCGCGTTCCTCGCCGCGGGCGACTTCTCCGCGGCGCTGCTCATCGCCGTCATCGCGCGCGGCGTCGCCGGCCAAGACATCGTCTCCGCGGGCACCGCCTTTGCGGCGGCGCCGTTCGTCGTCGGCTGGGTCGGAGCCGGCTTCCTCGCGGGCGACTACGACTCGGACTCGCCCAACGCCGCATTATGGGGGGATGCGCCCCGTGCGATGACCACCGGCGCCCTGACGTGGTTCTCCGGCTCGGCGTTCGCCATCCTGCTCAGGAACGTGGAGGGCTCCGTGATGATTGTCGCGCCCGCGCTGGACGAGAAGGTGGCGTTCGCGGGCGGACTGGGGCTCATCTGCGCGTTCAGAGCGCTCGTCGCGGCGACAAAACCCGGCGTCGAGAAGTGAACGCGAAGCGACGCGAAGCGAAGAAGTGTCGCATAGGGAAACAGCGAAGAACGCGAAGGGGGGTTTGGAGTGCTTTGTAACGCGCACGCTACTATTAGTGCGCCGACGCTCGAGACGGATGCGATTCGCCGAAAGGGAACTGATTTCTCTCGACTCGCGAAAAAAAAAAAATCATCTGCGCCGCGTTTTCGCGAATGCGGGCGTTTCCGTGCGTTTGTCGTGTTTGTAATGGCGAATGGGCGAATCGGCCGTTCAGAATCCCGCGCGCGCGAACGACGACCGACACGCGCGACTCGTTGAAGATGCCCGCCGCCTCTTCGATGACGGTGGCGCAGCTCCGCAAAGAGCTCGGCGATCGCGGGCTGGACACCACCGGCCTGAAAGCCGCGCTCGTGGCGCGTTACGAAGAAGCGCTCGCCTCCGGTGGCCCCGCGGCCGACGCCGAGGTGGACGCGGGAGACGCGGCCCCCGCGGCGGCCGCGGCGGCCGCGGAGAAGGAGGACGACGTGGTCTCCCTCGACGCCGGCGACGAGCTCGGGGACGCGCCCGCGAGCGACGGCGACGAGCCTTCCTCTAAGAAGACCAAGACGCAGACCGCGGGCGGATCTGTTCAGGCTGAGCCCGCGGAGGGCGCGGACAGGCGCGAACTCGAGAAGGAGCGCAAAAAGTCCGGCGCGTGCCTGTCCTGCGGGTCCATGGACCACAAGGGTTTAGACTGCCCCAAGCGCATCGCCGAGATGTTCTGCCACATCTGCGGGAACAAGGGACACAAGCACGCGGACTGCCCCGAGAAGGTGGACGCGCCCGAGAAGGGGTGCATCATCTGCGGCGCCGGCGACCACGGCATCTTCAAGTGCGCCAAGAGGAAGATTGACCCGAACGCGAAGCCGCAGAAGGACCCGTCCCGGGGCCTGACCTGCTCCATCTGCAGGAAGCAGGGCCACATCAAGAAGGACTGCCCGGACAGACCCGAAGGCGACGACCGCGGGAAGACGGAGCTCAGGGAGCAATGGTGCTTCGTGTGCGGCGCGCGCGCGACGCACAAGCGGACCGAGTGTCCGTCGGCGGTGAAGACCGCGGACAAGTCCTCCTGCTTCGTGTGCGGCTCGGGCGAGCACAGGGCGTTCGCGTGCCCGAACAAGAAGCTCGACCCGGACGCCAAATGCGGCACGTGCGGCAAGTCCGGCCACGAGCGCCGGGACTGCCCGGACAGGCCCCCCGAGGACGTCTCCAAGTTTTTCTGCTTCGTGTGCGGCGAGACCGGGCACAAGCGGCTCGAGTGCCCGGCGCGCGTGCCCGCGGCGGACGTCCCGGAGAACGGCTGCATCATCTGCGGCGCCGCCGAGCACAACATGCACAAGTGCCCCAAGAAGAAGGTGGACCCGAACGCGCCCCCGCCCAAGGAGAAGCGCAAGCGCGACGACGGCCGCGGGCGCGACGACGGCCGCGGGCGCGACCGCGGACGCGACCGCGGACGCGACCGCTCGCGCGACCGCGGGTACGGCGGGCACGGCGGATACGGCGGCCGCGCGGACTCGCGCGACCGGTACGGCGGCGGCGGGTACGGACGCAGGGACGACTACCGCGGTGGCGGTTACGGACGCAGGGACGACTCCAGGGACAGGTCGTACGGCGGCGGTCCGAGGTACGACTCGAGGAACTACGCCGGCGGCGGCGGCGGATTCTCGGGAGAGCAGACGTGCCGCGACTTCCAGCGCGGCGCGTGCAACCGCTCGGATTGCCGGTTCAAGCACGTCGGCGGCGGAGGCGCGCCCCGCTCGCCGGACAGACGCCGCTCGCCTCCCCGGTGAAGCGCCGAGACGACGGTGGAGTCGGGCACGTTAAACGAGGAGGAAGCGAACGAGACGCCGGCGACGCCCCCGCGTCGACGGACGCGTCGCGAGCGTTTGCGGAGACGCGCGGTGTACGTTTTGGGAACCGAAACCTGAGAGACAGATATTGTAATAATCTACACGACGTACGTACCCGTTCGTAGTCAATCATCACCCGCTCATCTTGGCGTCCTTGCCGTACTTCTTGATCATGTACGCGGTGATCTTATCCAGGTCGGCGAGGGTCTTGACGTTCACGCCCCTCGTCTTCCAGTACGCCTGCACTTTCTGGACGTCCACGATGGACCCCGCGCCCGTGCTCATCACCGCGCGATTGTACCACACTTTGTCGAAGATGCCATCCACGGTGCCGTCGTCCACGGCGCGGCGGATAGCCTTGAGCTCGCCAACTTTGTTGAACTCCTCGACGTCGTACCCTTCCGCCGTGAGCTCCTCCTTCAGGCGCTTGATGGTGGCGTAGCCGTTGGTCAGCACGTACCCGATATACAGCGTGCCCGCCACGCACAGCGCGGGCCCGAGGCCGGTCTCCGCGAAGACGTCGCCCGCGACCTCCGCCACCAGAGACGCCTGATCGTGGGAGGCGAAGGCGCGCGCGGGGGCACCGCGCGCGGGCGCGCGGCGAGGGAACGCGGTCGTGCGGGATAGGCGCCCCCGCCGGTCTGAGGTGGCGACGGGCGACGCCCTCGCGAGGGCGGCGGAGGTGATGGCGTGGGCCATGTCGCGCGACCTGGAAAGTGTTGACATTGACACTCGAGAGACGACAATTGGCGGAAAGAAAAAGGCACGAGATCGACCCGGTCGCGCTCTGATTTGCGTTTTTGCGCTCGCGCGGAGGTGACACGTCGATGACATTGGATGTACGCCTCAGAAAAAGCGAACGAAAAGGCACTCCGAGACGCGCGCTTCCCACGCCGCCTCGACCCGTCCCCCTGCATCGACATGGCGTCCACGGACGACACCGGGTCGCTGAAGATCTGCAACCTGGCGTACGCCTACCCCGGCGGCAAGGAGATCCTCAGCGACTTCAGCCTCGACCTGCCTCCCGGCTCGCGATGCCTGCTTTCCGGCGCGAACGGCGCGGGGAAGACCACGTTGCTCCAGATCCTGGCGGGCAAGACCATGGTGAGCGAGGACGCCGTGCGCATCATCGGCAAGCCCCCCTTCCACGACATCAACATGACCTGCACCGGCGAGCTCGGGTACCTCGGCAGCCAGTGGCGGCGTAACATCGGCAGCGCGGGCTCCGTGGCGCTCGCCGGCGATTTCTCCGCCGGGAAGATGATCTTCGGCGTCGAGAACGTGGATGCCGAGCGCCGCGCGCGGCTCATCGAGCTGCTGGACATCGACGTGGACTGGAGCATGATGACCGTCTCCGACGGCCAGCGCCGCCGCGTGCAGATCTGCATGGGCTTGCTGAAGCCCTTCAAGGTGCTCCTGTGCGACGAGATCACGGTGGACCTGGACATCCTCGGCCGCCTGGACCTGCTGCAGTTTTTGCGCGAGGAGTGCGAGACGCGGGGCGCCACCGTGGTGTACGCGACGCACATCTTCGACGGGATGGAGCAGTGGATGACGCACATCGCGTTCGCGTCCAACGGCGAGCTCAAGTACGGCGGCGCCAAGGACAGCATCGAGGGCCTCAAGGGCGTCCGGCATCTCCTCAGCACCATCGATCGGTGGCTGCGCGTGGACCGCGACGAGCGCCGCGCGCGCGAAGCGAAGGAGGCGCTCGAGCCCAAGAAGGACGCGGGGATGGCGAGCAAGTTCCAGAACAGGCACATGGCGTATTACCGTTGATATCGTCGTATTACCAGTACACACACGCAGCAGTAGGCACACATCACATAGGCACAGTACCGTATAGACGACGACGACACGTTCGTATCGCCGCGGCGCCCTTCAAAGGAGACGCGAGGGAGCCAAAAGACGCGGCGCGGGGACGCGTTTCGAATTCGTAAATAAATAAGCTCATCGTGAAGCATTCAGAATTTCGCGTCTTCGCCGCCGCGCCGCTCGCCTCCTCTCCTCGCCGTCGCTTCCGTCCGCCGCGTCGGCGACGCGCCGTTCAGGCCTGTTCAGGCGCGGAGTACACGAGGCTGCGAATGACGACGCTGCGAATGACGACGTCGTC
>Ga0181558_10006076_pt1 | contig 10552 bp, 2 predicted proteins | sample 011ome_22_FD_133754 | JGI IMG/M metagenome (GOLD analysis project Ga0181558, IMG submission 133754) | Coastal salt marsh microbial communities from the Groves Creek Marsh, Skidaway Island, Georgia - 011507BT metaG (megahit assembly) | ecosystem: Environmental > Aquatic > Marine > Intertidal zone... | reverse complement strand
GCGGAAGGAGACGCGGAAGGTGTCTGGTTCTCGCCCTCGTTCTCGCCCTCGTCGTTCGAGGGCGCGCGCGCGCGCGCCGGGCGCTCGGCGGGGGGGAGCGGCGTGCTCGCCGTGACGTGCCCCTCGGGAATGTCTTCGGGCAGATCGTACTTTTCCCCCGAGGGCCCAACGAACCCGTCCGCCAGGCGGCACTCGTACGCCGCGCGTAGGAAGTCGTCGAACACCGCGCGGTGCTCGTTGGAGCCCGCGGAGCCGCCCACGGACCAGGTGAGCGCGAACACGAACGTCGCGTCGATGTGTGTCTCCATCTCCTTCTTCAGCTCCTTGGTGATCGCCTTGGGGTCGTCCGCGAGCGGCGCCACGAGCAGCGCGCGGAACGTGCGCATCAGCGTCACGGCGACGTTTGTGCCCTCCTCGGTGGTCGCCGCCGCCTCCTTCATCTCTCGGCGCAAGAACCGGATGGACACGGGCAGGAGCCAGTCGAAGAGCCCCATGACGCGGTCCCGGAACTTTTTGTCGAAGTGCTCGGGGAACTCCGCCAGCCACGAGACGCACAGCGGGCGCCACCCGAGCTGGTGCGGCTCCAGGTATACCATGCCGCATCGCGAGACGGTCGCCGGCGACGCCACCGCTAAATCCGCAACCTCGAAGATCATGTTCATGGACGAGGACATGGCGATGATCTCGCCCGAGTTCAGGCACAGCTTCTTGTTGTCGTCCAGCACGGTGTTCATGTTCTCGATCCAAATCGCGTCCACGGGGCCGTCCAGCACCACCCACTTGCGGTTCGGGCTTTGGTCCTGCGCGCAGCCGCGGTACACGACGGCCAAGACGCCGTCCTGCCACTCGTGCGTCTGCGGGTCGTTCTGCCCGTAGAGCTGCCCCATCGTGATCGCCTTCGGGTTCACCACTTTGTACTCGCACTTCACCTGGCCCTCCTCGCCGCGCTCCGCCATCAGCGACAGCGCGCGCGCCAAGACGCGGTACGACTGCGTCTTGCCCGAAAACGGCTGCCCGACGATCATCAGCCCGTGCCGCACGACGATCATCTCGTACAGCTGGATCGTCTTCAGGAAGAAGTACGGGTCGGGTTGCAGGTTCATCTCGACGCACGCCTCGCGCATGGCGATTTCCATCAGCGCGTAGTCCGCTTTCGGGAGCACCACGCCGGGAAACAGGTCGGAGATGATGCCCTTGAACAAAGGCACGTCGTGGCTCAGGAACTTGCACAGGTTGACGTCGATGATGGAGCGAAGCATGAGCTCGTACTCGTCATCCTCCGGGTACCGCCGCTTCAAGTTCCCGGCGGCGCGCAGCACCGCCATCACCGCGCGCATGCCGTAGTCGTAGTGGTCCTGCGACGAGAGCTGCTCCGAGCACAGCTTGTAGCACTGCACGATCTTCGTCGCGCAGTCCCGCGCCTCGAGGTACCCGAACGAGTACAAAATGATCTCGCCGATCATCGCGTAGTCGGGGACCATCATCGCCACCGTGCGGAACAGCGCCTTTAAATTGTCGGGAAGCTCCGAGCGCCCGGCGTAGCCGGGGTTCATCGTGATGGAGCACCACGCGCTGTACTTGAGCCCGATCTCCGTGCCCTCGAACACGAACGACGTGACCTTCGCCGAGATGGCTCGCTGGATGTCCAGCACCTGCTGCGCCACCACGGACAGAACCTCCAGGTCGATGCGGTTGAACTCGTCGAAGCACGCCCACGCGCCGGAGGACGCGAGGCCTTTGAAAAACTTGCCCATCTGGATGTAGTCCATCGAATCCGAGCAGTTGAACACCACGCACTGGCGCGCCAGCGCCTTGGCTAAATCCTTCGTGGTTTCCGTCTTGCCCGTCCCCGCGGGGCCCTCGGGGGCGCCCCCCATCGTCAGGTGGATCGCGCCCATCAACGTGCGGTAACACCGGTCCGTTAAAGGCGTGATCACCAGCCGCGACGAGTTCCCTAAATACTCGTACCCGTACTCCACCTCGGCGTTCATGATGCGCATGATCGCCGTCAAGTCTCTTTCCTCGCGCGGGTCCTCTTCCCAGTACGACCGGAGCTGCGCCTGCCAATCGAAGTCGCTGGCGCTCGCGACGCCGTTTTTCGCCAACACGGAGACGACGTCGCGCGCGTGGACGTCCATCACCACAAGCGCGCCCAGCGTCTTGCGCTGCAGCGACGTCAGCTCGCCGCGCACGCGGTCGACGATTTTCAGCAAATCCGCCGTGCACTTCTCCTCGTACGCCTTGACGGCGCCCTTGCCCTCGCCGATGGCCCGCGTGACGTCCGCGGTCCAGTTCACGGCGGTGCACACGAGCACGACCATGCCCGGCCAGTCCAGAACCCACTGGTCGCGGGGTTTCGCGGTGTACGCCTTGAGGCCCTCGCCGGTGACGTTGTGGATCGAGTCGAACATCGCGGCTTCCGTCTGGAGCAGCCACTTCTCCACCGCGCCGTTGGCGTCGGCGACTGCGATGGGGTTCATCAGAGGCACCTCCTCCTGCTCCTCAGAGATCATGGCGGTGATCAGGAAGTCCTCGCCCTCGAACTTGAGCTTCGCGACGCCCTCGAAGCACTTCTTCAGGTGCGGCTGCACGCGCGTCGGGTCCTTCGTCTCGGACAAAATCTCGAGCATCTCGTCGTTGGACAGGAAGAAGAAGCGCGGGAAAAATAAGCGCTTCTTCTCCAGGTACGCGGAGAGCCCCTTCTGGATCGCGTCCAACAAGATGTTGCACTCCTCCAGTCGGTCCAGCCGCTCTTTGTCCTTGCCGATTTCGATGACGTCGGGCGCCTCCTTAGTGGCGTTCATGATGTCTCGCCACTCGTTGTCCACCTGGCGGAACTTCTCGCCCTCCTCGGGCATCTGCTTCACGATGTCCTCCGACGAGAAGATGGGCTCCAGGTACAGCCACGTCTGCTGGCACTTCAGCCAGTTGTCCAGCATGTCCTGCAAGGTGTTCAGCGTCGCGGACCACGCCTTGGCGTCCGCCTCGAAGGGTTTCACGAACGGGCTCGCGCACATGCCCTGCGCCTTGACGATCTGGTCGTCCAGCAGCGCCTGCGCGTCGTCCGACCCGCCCAGCACGTACGTCCCCGAGTCTTTGTACGGGATGCACCGGAACTCCTGCCCCTCCCACTCCTTGGTCATCTTCTTCAGCGTCTGGGCCAGCGAGTACTCCTTCGAGGCGTTCGCGCCGATGTTCTCGAGCTGCTCCAGCCGGTCCAGCGCGCCCCACTCCAGGAGGTCCGACGCGGTCGGCGGCTTTTCCGGGTCGTACGCGCCCTTCTCGAAAACCGCGAAGATCTTTTCCCAGTGCCGCGGCTGTAACGCCGGGTTCGCCACTTCGTTGAGCAGCGGGACGTACTTGCGAAACGCCTCGATTTCCTCGCGCGTGCGCATCACCACCTGGTCGTCCCGGCGCAGCTTGAGCATCTTGTACGCGGCGGTGTACGCGTCGTCCACGCCGTTGGTGATGGCGTCCAGCTCCAGCGTCTCGCACGCGTTGGACATCCAGCTCTGCGAGTCCGAACGGAAGCGGAACAGCGCGTCCCACGAGTCGTGTTTCTGGTCGTACTCCTTCGCCGCCAAATCCAGCGACGAAAACGCGCCAACCGCGACGCCGAAGAGTTTCTGGTACCGCTTGTACAGGTCGCACTTCGCCGCGTGCGCGTCCAGCGTGGCGCGCACGGCGGCCAGCGCCCGCACAACCTCCGCGGGGTCGCTCTCCCGGTCCATGTACATCCCGGTGTTCAGCGAGGTTTGCTCGCGGAACAGCGCCTCCTCGACGTCGGCGACGCCCGTCTTGAGCGCCTTCATCATCTCCGCCTTTTTGCTCTCTACGTATTCCCCCGCCGAGCGCATCGCCTCGGCGAAGGCGGCGCGCGCTTCGTTCAGGTCGTCCAGGCGCACCTGGTCCGCCGCCGGGATCTTCATCTCGTACTCCACTAGCATCGCGAACATCTCCTCCACCGTCGCGTGCTCGGCGACGTACGCCGCCTTCGCCGCGGCGTGCCGCTGGTGCTGCTCCACCAGGGACATGAACCCGTCCAAATCCTCCGGCCGCGGCGCCAGCGTCTTGGCGCGCTTCGCAAAGTTCGACCCCGCCTTGATCGCCTCCTCGCGCGCCTTGACCAGCAGGAGCGCCTTCATGCTCTCCAGCATGCCGTGCACGGTGCTCACCAGCTCGGCGCGCAGCGGCTTGCCGTCCACGAACACGCACCCGGCAGTGGCGGAGGTTTTCATCTTGTCCAGGTCCCGCGCCCAGCCTCGCTGCACGAGCATGTCCGCGCGGAACGCCGCGACGCTCCGGGGCGCCTTCTCGTACGCCTCGCGGTCCCACGAGGCGCCGAACGCGTGGATGGGCCGCAGGTCCTCGTACGTCTTGACGTATTCGCGCGCGTCCGCGAAGGAAGCGGCGATCTTCGCGTCCAGCGACGCGCGCATCGAGAGCCACGTCGCGTCCGCCAGCAGAACCGCCATCGGGCCCAGGCCCGAGTTCTTCGCCGGAGTTCTCGCCGGAGCCGACGGGAGCGCGCCCGACTCGGAGCCGCTCTCTGCTACGATGTCTGTGTCGCCTTCCACGGAAACCTCAGTCACGCGCGCCGCCGCCTCGAGCAGCGGCTGGAACGCGCGCGCGAAGGCGACGCGCGGCGCGGCGCCGACGGCGCGCGCGACGCCGTCGAGCACCGTCTCGTTCACCGTCAAAAGCGTGCTCCGCTCATCCGGCTCGAACACGGTTTGATCGCGCGAGGCAAACGCCACGCAAACGCTGAGCGCGCCCTTGGATTTCGGGTCGGGGCGCTCGACGACGTCAAGCAGCCTCCGCGCGTTGGCGTTGGCCATCGCCACGAGCGCCTCGGTGAGCATGTAGTCCGCCAGGCGCACCAGCGCGGGGAGCATCTGGCGTTCCTCCTCGACGCGCTTGTGTGCGCGCGCGCGCTCGTGGCGCTCGCGTTTCAGAGCGACCATGCTCTTGGTCTTCGAGACGAACGAGTCGATGCCGCCCGTCGCGGCGACGGCGGCGGACACCGCTTTGGCTTCGTCGGCGACGTCGCGCGCGACGCGCTCCAGAATCTTGCGCGCCTTCTCCTGCGCCGCCTCCATCGCGGGAACCGCGACGTGCGTGAGCTGCGTGTCCTGTTTGTGTTTGAAGTCATCCAGCGTGTGCGTCACCAGCGGGTTGATCGTGATGGCCTGCGTCTCCCGCAGCTCGTCGCACAGCACGCCGATCTCGGCGACGGCGGGCGCGAACGTCGCGCGCGCGCGCGCCAGTTTGCGCTCGATCTTCGCCCGCACCAGCGCGTACATCTTGTACCGCACGTTCCCGCGCCAGAACGTGAACGCCTTCTTCGTGAGGTACTCGCGAAAAAAACGCATCTGGCGCATCAGCGCGAACACCGAGCCGTCCCGCATCCAGTCCCCGAGCGGCGTGAACTCGCCCCCGGCGCCCCCCGCGCGCACGAGCGTCGCGCCGGACGACGTCACCGTGTAGTGCTCGACGTCTTTGTTCTCGACGTGCTCCTTCGGCACCACCACCAGGTCGTACGGCGAGTACCCCGTGTTGGTCACGGGCGCGGGCACGCAGTAAAACACCTTGATGGGCGCGCCGAGCCCGTTGCGCACGTAGTACTCCACGATGTCCTCCGACGTCTTGATGAGCGCCTCGCCGGGCAGCATGTTTTTGATCTGCGCGGGCGTGGGGGCGGGGATGCCCCCGGACGAACGGGACGCGCGCGACGCCTCGCCGCCGCCGCGGGAGCCGTCCGAGGCTCTGTCCGGGGGGGTCCCGGTCCCGAGCGAGGCTCGGCCGGGCGTCCGGGGCGCGTCGCCCCGGACGTCGAAGCCGGAGGGCGACGACGGCGCGGACGCGCGCGACAGCTTGGCGGAGCGCGCGTCCGCCGAGGAGGGCGGACCGGACAATCGGGCGCCGAGCGCGCGGTCGCCCGTACCGCCCAGCGCGCGCCGTTGCTGCGACGCGCGCGGCTGCGTCTTGCCCAGCTCTCGTATGTCCGCGCCCGAGGCGCCGTACGCGTCCGCCGCGCCCAGCACGTCCTCGGGCGCGAACATGCGCGGTCGCGAGGAGCGCGATTTCATCGGACTGATCGTGCTCGGCGGAGGCTTCTCACCTGGCAAGCCCCGGTTGCGGGGCAGGTCCGTCTGCGCCACACCCCCATCCCTCGAGAGCCAGGACGGCGCGATGCGCACGAAGTTCGCGCCGTTCACGCCTAGCGCGGGACTCTCCGCGATGCTCGGCCGCGCCGGCCACTCCGCGCGCTCGTCCGCCAGACGCGACCGACGCGCGTCCCCGGCGGTCATCTCGTCAGTCGTCCACCCTTCGAGGTGTCAATCCAAACGATTCTTTCTGCCGCGCCACGTCCCGTCGACGCGCACCGCGAGACCGACGCGCGGGTCCGTTCGCGCGTGCCGCCGTGAGCCGGTGCCGCCGCGCCGACCACGAAGCCGCCGGATGCGCCTCGGCGACGTCCAAGCCGCGGCGAGCCGCGCGAGGATTCTGATCGGTGCCTTCTCCGATGAAGGAGGCGAGAGCTTCGACACGAAACGCAGAGCGAGTGGTCCGAGTGGAAAAAAAACCCAAATTTGGCACGAGCGCACCAGTGTGATGACTGCCCATTCCAAGTCGCGCGTGCGCTCGCGAAATCTCTATTTATTGCTTGGTCCGATCCCAAACCTTACGGAAAACGTCACCCCGGGGCGACGCGCAGCATCGCCTCCAGGTCGAGCATCCCCCCGCCCCCCCCGACTTCCTCGCGCCCGTCGTCCCACGTCACCGCGGTGGCTGTGGTGGTCAGCGCGCGCGCGACGTCGCTCGGTTTCGCGGTGGGGTACTTCTCCAGGTACAGCGCCGCCGCGCCCGCCACCAGAGGCGCCGCCATCGACGTCCCGCTGCTCTTCTCGAACGCGTCGTCGCCGGCGTTCCACGCGCTGCGCACGCCGTGCCCCGGCGCGTACACCCGTACGACGTCGCCGTGGTTGCTGAACGGCGAGACGACGTCCGCGACGCACCGTTCGCTCGACGCGCCGCGCGAGCGCTCGGCTCGCGCGTCTTCCGCGTTCGTCTTCGTCTTCGTCTCCGCGTCGGGGTAACAGCTCGTGCTCCCGACGGCGACGGCGGCGCCGGCGCCGGCGGGGCTGGTGTCGCTCGCGTCGCGCGCTTCGTTGCCGGCGGCGACGATCACGGGCACGCCGTGCCGCTCGGCCATCTCGGCCACCGCGTCGTCCACCGCACCGGACCTCGGGCCGCCGAGGGACATCGAGACCACCGAGCGGCGACCGCCGTTTTCCGAAACGCGCGCGGCGATCCAATCGAGCGCCTCGAGGATGGACGAGCTCTTGCCCTTCCCGTCGCCGTCCAGGATGCGCACCGGGCGGAGCGTCGCGCACTTCGCGACGCCACTCGTCGACCCGAGCGCCGTGCCGGCGACGTGCGTCCCGTGCCCCGAGTCGTCGTGCACGTCCCCGGAAACCTCGGCGGAGGTCCCGGAACCGTCGCACGCGGACGGGGCGTCCACGAAGTTGGCGCCGCCGCCGACGCGACCGCGGAACTCGGAGTGGCTCGTCCGCGCGCCGGTGTCCACGACGAACACGTCCACGCCGCGCCCGCACAGGCACTCCGGCGCCGCGAACGCGCCGTCCAGCCGGGAACGCCTCGTCCCCGCCGCCCCCGCCGGCGCGGAGACGCGGTCCAGGTTCCACTGAGCGGCAGTCAGGGCGCCTTGCGCGAGCGCCGCGCAGCTCGCGCGCGGGCGGAGCGCGGCGGCGGCGGCGGTCGCCGGCGGGCGCGGGGCGGACAGACGCGGCGTCTTCTCGGAGTCTTCTCGCGCGTCGTACGCGGGTCTTCTTCGCGCGATGGTTCCGTTTGCAAAAACATTTGAAAACGCCATCACCTCCGCGTCGAGCTCGACTTTTTCGATCTCGCCCGCGTGCGTCGCGCGAAAGCTTCGCTTCTCGGCGCGCGTCACTCCGCCGAGCACGGCGACGCGGAACCCCGGCGCGGCGGCGCGAAGCCGGGGAATGTTTCGGTTATTTCGTGACTGATATCGGGACCCCGTCTCGATTTCGCGCTTCAGCTCGAAGAAACGCGTGTCCGTCACGTTTTCGCGGAACCGGACGATGTACCGCCGGTCGAGCGAGGATGAGGACGAGGATGCTTGTTTCTTCGAGCCGCACTCGGGCTCGCGCCGGACGCCTCCCCCGACGAACCCCCGCGGGGCGTACTCGCGACCGAAGTCGCGCCCGCCCCCGAAATACGGAGACTGCCGCGCGGGTCCGACGGGAGCGACGGTTCCCGCCGCGGCGTTCGTTTCGGCGAAGCCGGTCGCGGTCGACCCCGGACCTCGGTCCGCTTTTTCCCGCGCGGACGGTGACCCGTCGGAAGGCGGGGAAAACGACGACGCTTCCTGGAAATCTTCCTGTTGGGGATCGGCGATGTCCTCGTTCATCGGCGCCGTCATCGAAGGCGTTTCCGGGGAAGACGTCCCCGCTTCCGCCTCAACTCCCGTCCCCGCTCCCGCGCCCGTCCCGAGATCGAACCCCTCGGTCTGGTCGCCCGCGCCGCTCGTGACCGCCGCCGAGACGCTCGCCGCGGGGACTTCCGTTTCCGCCGCGTCCGCGGTATCCGCCGGCGGACGCGACGCGGGGACGACCGCGGGGTCCGTCGCCGCGGCGTCGGATACGTACGCATCGGTGAGCGACGAGGTCGGCGTCGCATCGGGGAGGTCGGCGAACGGTTCCTCCGGGACGTCCCCGGGGACGTCGGCGTCCGAAGACGCGCCGTTCGTCGCGGCGGCGAGATCAGCCGCGAGACCGTCGTCAGTCTCCGGAACCGTCGCTCCGTCCGTCCCGACGGCGACGGCGAGATCGGCCGCGAGACCGTCGTCAGTCTCCGGAACCGTCGCTCCGTCCGTCCCGACGGCGACGGCGAGATCAGCCGCGAGACCGTCGTCAGTCTCCGGAACCGTCGCTCCGTCCGTCCCGACGGCGACGGCGAGATCGGCCGCGAGACCGTCGTCGGTCTCTGGAACCGTCGCTCCGTCCGTCCCGACGGCGACGGCGTCTCGCTCGCGGAAACGGGGGACGTCCTCGAGGACGTCGGTCGCGCTTTCGGTTTTTTCTCGCGAAGCGCCGACGCGAATCGCGGACTCCGTCTCGGACGCGCCGCCGCTCTCCGTCGTCGTTCGCGCCGCGGCCGCGTCCGCCGCCGCGCGGTCCGTCTGGTCCGCCTCTTCCGCCCGTCGTCCGTCGCGGCGCCGCACGTCGATTCGCGGAGACGCGCTTGTCGTGTCCGCGGCATCCGCCGAAGACGTCGAGGCGTCGGCGGAGGAAGCGAAGAGGTCAGCCGAGACTGCGGGGCGCGCCGTCTCGCGGACGGCGGGCGCCGCCTCGTCCGCGGTCGCGGCGAGCCCCGGATGCGCGCGCGCACGCGCCGCGGCGGCGCGCGGCGCGGTCTCGGCGGCGGCGGCGCCGACGGTCTGTGGCCGACGAGCCTCGTGGCGGATACCGGCCCCGAACTGGGGTGCGGACCTCTCCGCGGGTCTCGCCGGTCTCTCCGCGGCGCGCGCGCCAGCCCCGAGTCCCCCGCGCGTTTGCGCCGGGCGAGACGACGCGAAAGCTGGGCGCGCGCGGCGGTCGAACGAGACGCCGGCGCCGACACCGCGCGCGGCGGCGCGCGTGGCGGCGTTCACGCTGGAGCGCGCGCCCGCTTGCCGCGCGGATGGCACGCCTCGAGCGCGCGTCGCGCCCGCGCCGCGAGTCGAGACCCCGCGGGTGCTTCCCCCGAAACGTCTCGCTGCGTTCGACCGACCCGAGGAAGCGCTCCGCCTGCCCGCGCTGCTTCGCGCGTCGACGCGCGCGAGGCAGAGGAGCAGGACGAACACGACGAACCACGCGTGCGAGACGCGTCGTCGTCGTCGCATGGTCGCGGGGCGGGGTGGACGCCGCGCGGTGTGGCTCGAAGCGCCGCGGCGGCGTCCGAGAAACTCAAGAGACACGTGGACCGCTCTTCTTTCGCGAAACCGATATTTTATATACTTTTACAAGGCACTGTCGGCCGTTCCGACGTTCGCGGCACAAGCGTCGACGCCGCTCAGCGACGCGCGCGGCGACGATGGAGCCGACGACCGACGAACGGACGAACGGGGGGGGGGTCGTGGGCTCCCTCGCCGCCGAACCCGAAGAGCCGCCCGCCGCGACGAAGGAGGGCGAAGGCGAGACCGAAAGACACAAGGGCGAAGAAGAGGGCGAGGAAAAACCGCCCGAGCCCGAGAAGAAGAAACGCGGCCGACCGAAAGGTTCGAAGAACCGGCCCAAGGAGACGCTCCTTGGGCAGGAACTTCCGCCGAAGAAGGCCAAGAAGGCGGCACCCGAGAAGAAGGCGGCGCCCAAGAAGGCCAAGAAGGCGGCGCCCAAGAAGGCCAAGAAGGCGGCGAAAGCGAAAGCGGCGTAAAAAAAAAAAAATCGAGTGCGGCCTCAGGAGGCGGTTTTTTTTTGTAGAGTCCCGCGAAACGCGCCGAAAAAAACGTCGCGTCTCACGTCGTCGT
>Ga0181558_10006075_pt1 | contig 10552 bp, 10 predicted proteins | sample 011ome_22_FD_133754 | JGI IMG/M metagenome (GOLD analysis project Ga0181558, IMG submission 133754) | Coastal salt marsh microbial communities from the Groves Creek Marsh, Skidaway Island, Georgia - 011507BT metaG (megahit assembly) | ecosystem: Environmental > Aquatic > Marine > Intertidal... | reverse complement strand
CCATAAAATCTAAATAAAAATTTTGAAAATTTTTCTTTTCTTTATTTTGTCCCGTGGCGAATCTTAAAATAGTCCATAAACCTCCAACAAATCCTATAAGACTTTTATCTTTGGCAAGTTTTTGTCTTGTAAATTTAATTGCATCACTTTGAAAAGTCATATGCTCAATAGCTCTGTCAATATCATTGAATTTTTTATAATTCTTTGAATTTAATTCTTCTTTAAATATTGGGCCTGGGTTAAATTCTAATTCTAAACCAAGACCTTCTAAAACAAATAATATATCACTAAAAAGTATCGCAACATCAAAATCAAATTCTTCAACTGGCCCACAGGCAACTTCAGCAGCTAGTTCAGCATTTTTACATAATTCTTCAAAAGTATATTTAAGTTTTAGCTGTTGATAGTGTGAGTGATATCTTCCTGCTTGACGCATAAACCATATTGGTGGAGTTGATTGTGGTATTTTATTTAAAGCGTTATAAAATTTATTATTAGTCATTAATCAATTGAAAGAAGAATATTATTTTTCCACTCCTTATATGAAAGTTCTATAGTTAAATTCTTAGTGTCATCACCTAATATCTTTTTTATTTCATTATATGTATTACCTGGCCCACAAAAATGAAATTTATTTTGTATATTTGGATATTTAGTAATTGCATACTTAAATGCACTTGCACTCATCCAATAAAAATAGTTTTTATTTTCAAGATTTAAAGAGATATCATTTTTCTCTAATTCATATGTATGAATAACATTTTTTATTCTTGAAACAGGTGAATCTAAATGTGTTAATTTGATCCATTCATTATTTGTTAAAGATTTAATTTTAGGATCTATATCTTCCCCCAAACCATCTGAAGATCCATTTATCCATATTCCTCTTTCTGCTATATTTTTCCAAGTTTCTAATCCGCTTACCCAAATAATATTAGAATTATCTATACTTGCATTTTGAGGCAAAGCACTTTGTCTAGAAATCCAAATACATTTATCTTTTGTTTTCGATAATTCTTCAACGCTACTTTCAATTACTTTTCTATTAAAAAAATTATAATCGCTAAGCTGTTCAGGAAATATCTCAGTGATAGATTTTGGTTTAACATAAGAGGGGTTATTATTTTCATAAATAGTTTTTTCATAAAATGAGGATCCATCTTCTTGCTCTCCTTTACTAAACTTTATTTTTCCAAAATGAGTATTTTGATAAGATACTCCAATTTTTTGATGACAACCTCCTCCAAATTTTTTTAGCTCTTCTCTTTCAAGTACAACATTTTTATAATCTACTATATTATTTATTTTAGTTAAAATTTTTTTTAATTCAAAGTCTTTAGATCGTATCTCAACTGCTAACGCTCCTTGACCTGGTGAAGATGGGTTAATGGAGAGCGGTACCACATTCCACAAACATTCATTAATATGTGAAAGCAAAATATTTTTAAGATCAGGAAAATCATTTTGATCTGCATTAAGAAGTCTATCAATTGCAGCCTTAGCAACAACAAAACCATCTACATTACTCTCTATAAATTTTTTAAAGCGCGTCAGTATATTACCTCTTATATTTTCAAATTTAATATTATTAATTTTAAATGGTAAATAGTTTTTAATAAAATGATCTAAATTATATTGTCGTCTAGGCGATGAAGAAAAAATAGAGATTATATTTTCTTGATTAATTTTTTTAATATTTTTTTTTTTTATAAATAATAAATCTCTTTCATCAGCACGGTCTAATGTGATTGCAACCTCAGTATGATTTCCAACATCCAAAGGTAAATCTTTCCAAGAATGTATTATAATGTCACAATTTTTTTTTATTAATTCATCTCTCAAATCATCAGTAAATACACCTTCTGTTGGCATTTCTGATAAAGGTGTTTTTAAATCCTTATCCCCTGATGTACTTTTTGTAATGTAATTTAATTTTATAGATGGAAATTTAGATGAAAAAATTTGTCCAAATTCACGAGCTTGAATTACAGCAAGATCACTTTTTCTTGAGAGTATATTTATTTTATCCAAAACCATAGTTGTATATAAACTTTTTTAATCACTAATCTATTAGACTAATTGATAATAATATTGACTAGTATGTAAATATTGCCTTCTTGTAAAAAATTTTAACTTAATTAAATCTATTTTTACATAAATTTCGAAAAAAGGACAAATATGAGAAGTATCAAAGCAACAGAAAATTCTTGGGGATTAATAGCAAAAACATTCCACTGGCTCCTGGCTTTATTACTAATATGGCAAATATTTACAGGTTTTAATCTACACAATATGGAGTTTTCTCCTACTAAAATTGGATTTATTGGCATTCATAAAATAATCGGGACAATAATATTTACGATTGTAGTATTGAGACTTATGTGGAAATTTTTTAATTCAAAACCTGATACCTCCACTCTACCAAAATTTCACAGATATGCCTCTGGAGTGATACATTCTTTACTTTATGCTTTAGTAATATGGATACCATTTCAAGGAACAATGATGACTCAGGCGGGTGGTTTTGATGTTCAATTACTTGGCTTAATAACAATACCAAAATTTATAGAAACTAATGTTGAAATGTATCCAACTTTTGTCCAATTTCATTATCAATCAATGATTGCTCTTATAGTTGTATTTGGAATTCATCTAAGTGCAGGTTTATATCATCGATTCATGAATTCTGATAAATATGGTGTTTGGAATAGAATGAATTTTTGGGGCAAAGATTAACTAAAATGGATGTGACAATTAATCAAATAAGTATCTTGGTTTTTTAAGATTTAGCTATAGTTAAATCATTATGAAATATTCTGCTTTTTTTAAAAAAGAATTAAAAAAATTAAAAGATGAAGGTCTCTACAGGAGCTTTAGGGAAATTGATCGACCAATAAAAAAATTTCCTAAAGCTGATGAATTTAAAAATAACAAGGAAAGAGATGTTGAGGTTTGGTGCTCAAATGATTATCTCAACATGAGTCAACATCCAGAAGTTGTAAATGAAACAGTAAAAACGTTATTGGAAATTGGTACCGGTTCTGGGGGTACACGAAATATATCGGGAACATCATCATTTCACACTTCCTTGGAAAAAAAATTAGCAAATCTTCATAATAAAGAAAATGCCCTATTATTTTCTTCAGCTTATACAGCTAATCAATCTACATTATGGACGCTTGGTAAAAAAATAAAAAATCTTGAAATATTTTCTGATGAACTTAATCACGCATCTCTAATTCAAGGTATAAAAAATAGTGGCGCTTCATGCCATATTTTTCAGCATAATGATGTTGATCACCTTGAAAGCCTTTTACAAACCACAAATCCTAATCATCCTAAACTAATTGTTTTTGAAAGCTTATATTCTATGGAGGGTATCAGATCTCCAATAATAAAAATCGTTGAGATTGCAAAAAAATATAATGCTATGACATATTTAGATGAAGTACACTCTGTTGGTTTATATGGAGAAAAAGGTAAGGGTATTGCAGTAGAGATGAAAGTTGATCAAGATATTGATATCATAAATGGTACATTAGCAAAAGCCTTTGGACAAATGGGTGGGTATATTGCTGCTAGTAATGAAATAATTGACTATATTCGTAGCTTTTCTCCTGGCTTTATTTTTACAACCTCTATTTGCCCTTCCATAGCTGCAGGTGCTAATAAAGCGATTGAAATAGTATCCTTAGCAGAGCAGTTAAGAATAAAGATTCATGACAACGCATCTACAATGAGGCAGTTATTAGAATCAATAGCTATTCCCTATATTGATACTAATAGTCATATTATTGCTGTTATGATCAACGACCCTTTTCTATGTAAAAAAGTTTCAGAGAAATTAATTGAAGATCATGGTATCTATGCTCAACCTATTTTCTATCCAACAGTTCCGAAAGGTCTTGAAAGATTAAGAATTACTGTAACCCCTAAACACAGAAAAGAGCATATTGAAAATATGGTTAAGTGCCTTGATAAAGTATGGTCTAATTTAAGTTTACCAAGAAAAAATTCTACCCAGCTTCAAGTAAATAATTAAGGTAAAACTGGTTCTCTTTTTTTTCTGGCTCCAATGCCATGAAATATTACTGCAGACGTAATTATTATTCCACCAAGAATAACAGTAAAACTTGGAACTTCATTTATACCAAATATTGGCAACCATACCCAAATAACTCCACCGACAACTTCCATTAATGATAATAGTGTTAATTCAGCAGAAGGTAAATGTTTTGCTCCTAAAGTGTATAAAATCAACCCAGATGCAACTATGAGACCATGTAATAAACTTAAATAACTGTTTATTGGTGGCATTGAATTAAAAGGCTTAAATGAAAAACCTAAAACACAAAATGAAAATAATGCACAAAATAAACCAGCTAAAACAACAGTCGTAAATTTAGGAGTCTCAGGTTTCCATCTTATAGTGACTGAATATAGAGCAAAACCTGTAGCAGAAATAAAACCAATTATAGCTCCAAGAGCACTTCCTGAAATGCTATCATTAAAAATCATTATACAAACTCCAAAAAAAGCAACGACCATAGAAAATAATGTTGTTCTTCGAAGTGTTTCTCCTAAAATAAAATATCCAGCTATAGCGGCGATAAAGGGCATTGCTGCTAGCATGAATAAGGTAACTGCTGCAGTTGTCATTGTAATAGAAAAAATAAAACCGGTAAAAGCTGTAGCTAAAAATATTCCACCAAGAACACCAGAAATTCCAATTCGAAAAAAATTTTTGTAAAATACAAAACCTTCTTTTATAAATAAGTAAATTAATAAAATAATTGCGATAGATATTCCTCTATAAAATAAATACTGAAAAACAAAATTATTTGCATCCACCATATATCTTACCGTTACAACCCCAAAACTCCAAAATAAACCAGCAAGAAACACTAATAAAAAAGCATTAAAATAACTATTTGAATTCATAAATATTAAATCTGTGTATTAAATTAACTAAAAAGTAAAATACAAAATAAACTTATTGAATAAATTTGTTGTTAGTTGCAAACACCAATTGAACCTAAAGCACACTTTTTTCCATCTACCCAGATAGCACTAGATAAATTTGCTTCATCAAAAACTGCTCCTGAAATATTAGCTCCTAAAAGATTAGCTTCATACAAATTAGCTCCTTTAAATGATGCTGTAAAAAGGTTTGCTCCTTCAAAATTCACTTTAGCAAGATTTGCATTTTCAAAATTAGCATTATTACAATTAGCGCCTTGTAAATTTGAGGCATATAAATTTGAATTACTAAAATTAGCAAATATAAAGTTTCCGACAGAAAGATCAGAATTATTTAATTGTGATTTTTCTAAATTAGCTAGAGATAAATTAACACCGGACATTTTAGCATTTGCTAAACCAACACCAATCAAATCAAGGTTTTCTACAAAATTACAATTTGTCCAATCTACTTCATTAGAAGGTTGATCATCACAACCTGCATATGCAAAATTAGAAAAAAACAATACAAAGGCAACTAGAAGTAATTTCATGGCTATATAGAAATATGGAAACTTTATGTTTTATTTAAGGCACCTAACGGGATGTTAGTTTTAATTCAATCCTTCTATTTTGTTGATAGTCTTCTTTAGTTTCTCCCTCACTAATAGGGTAAAACTCTCCATAACCCGCTGCGGCAAGTCTTTTTGGTGAAAAACCAATCTCAAGTAATAACTTTAAAACAGAATTAGCTCTTGCTGTTGATAATTCCCAATTTGAAGGAAATTGCGCGGTATTAATTGGCCTTTTGTCTGTGTGACCCTCAACTTGAATAATCCAATCAATATCAGTTGGTATTTGTTTAGTTGTTTCCATTAACGTCATTGCGATTTCTTTTAATTTCTCTTTTCCATTTTCTTGAAGATTTGCTGAAGAAGAGTCAAACAAAAGTTCAGACTCAAAAATAAACCTGTCACCAACTATTTTAATATCATCTCTATCTCCTAATAAATTTTGCAATTTACCAAAAAATTCTGATCGATATTTTTGTAATTCAAAAATTTTAGATGTCAGCGCTTTATTTAATCTTTCTCCTAGTATTTCAATTTCAAGATTTTTTGACATTTCTTGTTCTTCACTAGCCTCTAGAGCTAGATTTAATGTTTCAATTTCATTTTTTAAATTTTCAATTTCATCTGATAATATTGCTATTTGTTCAAATGTTTGGGAAGACTGAATTTCCATTTCTTCTATCTTATCAGAAGAAATCTCTTTTTCTGAAATTCTAATTTCTTCAATATTTTGTATATTTTTTCTAAGTAAAGCAATTTCTAATTCCTGATCTATTCTTTGTTTATCTGAAATTGATAAAACATTATTTAACTCAATAATTTTGCCTCTTAAATCAAAAATTGTATTATCTTTATTTATTAAATTTTGATTCAATTCAGCTAATGCTTGATTTTTCGATCTTATAGCCTCTAACTGCTCTTGAAGAGTGGCATCTTTCAAGCCAAGGCTATCATTAATTTCTAACAAATCATTCATTAAATTTTGATATTGGGTAATTTGATTTTGTAATTCTTCATCTCTTAATGATAACTCTAAATTAGTTTGCTCTAATAAATTAAGAGTTTCTTGAGTTTCTTTTTGTGCAATTAATAAGTCTTGATTTAAATCTAAAAGTTCTTGATTCTTATTTTTAATCGCTTGAAGTTGCTCAGTAATACCTCCATCTTCCAAACCTAAGCTTTTATTGATGGCCATCAAGTTTTCATTTTTGATATTTAATTCATTTATTTTCTCATTTAAATTTGTTTGACTTATTGCAAGCTTATTATTTGTTTGATCTAGCTTCGCATTAAGTATCTTAAGCTGATCTATACGAGCAGCTAAAGCTTTATTAATTTTTTCACCAAGCCCCTCTGTATCTAAAATAGCACTATCTAATCCCTCATAAACCTCTAAAGCTTTTGCCACAATTCTCAATTCACTTAAAAGCTCTGTAATTTGTCCAGATAGAGCAAGAATATTTTGTTCTTGGACAAATATTTCTGAACTTTTTTTTGCAATATCTGTTTGTAGACCTTCTGTAATTAACTCTTGTTGTATTAAATCTGACTGAACACCGCTAAGCAACGACTCAGTTTCAGATAAAGTATCAAGGGCCAGCTCCTTTTCAGTAACTTCAGATTGAAGAATTTTTGATAGTTCGCTTATTTGTATTCTTAATTCTTGTAATGCTTTATCTCTTCCTGAAATAGCATCACTTAAATAAATTTGTGAAACTGTAAATATCATTAATACAAAGATAATAACTATAAGTAATGTGGCTAATACATCAACAAATCCTGGCCAAATATTTGTAGATTCACCAAGTCTATTTCTTAAAGACCTTGGTGCCATTATTATTTTTTATTTTTAGCTTTTAGTTCTTGAATGCTTTGATTCAAATCTGCAAATATTTTTTTTGTTGAATCATCTAAAAAACCTTGTTCATTAATTTTGTTTATTAATTGCAAAATACTTGACTGAGTATTCAATTGAGTTGATAGAAAATTTGATAGCTTTTCATCTATGCCTGCTGAATTACTATTAACATTTATAATTTGCTCATTTAATTTTGATAAATTACTGTTAATCTCATTCTGATTTTCTGAGGTTTGCTTCAAGGAATAAACTACGCTATCTAGATTATCATAAATTTTTTGTAGAGCCTGTTTACTTAAGTTATCAGATGTAGACGAGTTAAGTAAATCAGGAATAGAATTATTTTCTAACGTTTTTTCAAAAAATAAACTAAACTTATTTTGAGCCTGACCGAGGTTTATATCCATAAAACCAAGGATTAATGAACCTGCCAAACCTAGCAATGAACTACTAAATGCTATACTCATTCCTTGTAAGGGAGCATTTAAACCATCTTTTAAAGAATTAAAAAAACCTGCAACATTTGTATCATCAATTCCAAGACCGCTGATAACATTACCAACTGAGCCTATAGTTTTTAATAAACCCCAAAAAGTACCAAGCAAGCCTAAAAATACTAATAGTCCAACTAAATATCTTGATGTCTCTCTTACACTTGATAAGGACATATCTGTATTTTCTATTAATCTATTTATAACTGAGCTCTTAAAAACAAACCTACCCTCAACTTGCTTTAGATCGGCAGAAATATTTTTTAAATTACCGTTATTATTAAGAAAAGATTTTGGAGATTTATTTATTTCAAAATTTGCTAAAGCTATGTAATCTATATTTAGACCTACAAGTCTTATTAAATTAAATATTATCCCAATAGCTAGACCTGCTAAAATAATTAGATTAATAAATATGTTCGATAAAAAAGCATTTTGTAAAACTGGGTAAAGTAAAACGACAACAACAAATACTAGTGCGAGAAATATTCCAACTCTTAACAAATATTGATTTAAACTTTGCTGCATAAATATCTAGATAAACTATATGTTTTTAATGAGAATTTTATACATTTATATTCAATCAATTATACATATAATTTCTTGTAAGTGGTAAATTGTTAATATTTTTAGCTATTTGAATCTGAAAAACAATGTTCCCCATATTTACGAAAGAATATTTGCTAACCAATAGGTAAAATTCCCACATACGATAAAAACGATGATCAAACATTTTAACTATTTCCTCTTTATGCTTTTGAATATTTTTATACCAGTGAGAAAGAGTATGAGCATAATGCAGTCTTAAGATTTCTACATCTGTAATGTTAATATTTAATTTTTGAGCCTCAATGATGATGTCAGATAAAGAGGGAATATATCCTCCTGGAAAAATATACTTTCTAATCCATGGGCTAGTCGCTGTTGGAATACCTCTTTGACCAATCGTATGTAAAAGAAATACTCCATTATCTTTTAATAAATCATAAGTTTTTTTTAAGTATGTTTTAAAATATTTAATTCCTACGTGTTCAAACATTCCAACAGAAACTATACGGTCGTATTTTAATTTTTCATCTCGGTAATCTTGAATTTGAAAGGATACTTTATCTGATATTCCTTCCTCCTGTGCCCTCCTAGAAGCTGTTGCAAATTGATTTTCTGAAAGCGTAATACCTTTTACCTTTGCTCCAGTCTGTTTTGCAATTTCCAAGGCCGTGCCACCCCATCCACAACCTATATCTAATACACTCATATTTTCTTTTATTTGCAGTTTATTTATAATATGTTTTTTCTTATCTATTTGTGCCTGATCTAAACTTATATTTTCATTGTGAAAATAAGCACACGAATATTGCATATCTTTGTCTAAAAATAATTTATATAAATCTTCTTTTAGGTCATAATGATGCGCAACATTTTGTTTTGATTTTACAGATTCATTTAGTTGCTGAAAAACCTTTACATAACCGGAAAAGTTTTCATAAAATCTGTATATTGAGTTGTTGCGAATAAAATCATCATAGCATGCGGTTACTATATCAATTAATTCTTCAATTGTTCCTTTTTGAATAAGAATTTCTTCATTCATATATCCTTCACCTAAATGAAGAGCTGGGTTTCGAAATAGTTTTTTTTCTATAGATTTATTTTTTAATTTGATTTTAACTAATCTATCACCTTTTCCAAACTCACGTATGTTGTTACTACTATCAATGATTATTATTTTGCCATCAAAAGTAACTTTTCTGAGAACAGTATAAAGCATAGTTATTTTCTCAAGCATTTTAAGAAAATGAAAAAAATTGTCAATAAAATGAAAAAGGCTACAATAAATTGTAGCCTTTTAAATAAAATTATTTGGTAAAAATACTAAGCAGCAATTCTGCGATTTTTTTGAGCTTCTTTTTCTTTTTTTAGCTCTCTCTCATCAATATAAGCAACATCACAATGTTCTTTACAATAAGGCTTACCAGTAAGAGTTTCTGCTTCACAAAAATGGAAATCTTTCTCTTGGGGATCACCAATTGGCCATTGGCAATCACTAAAGGTATGAGTCACTTTATTTTGTTTCAAATAGTTCTTAATTATAGACATTTTTTTATTCCTTCACGATACAAAAACAGTTGAAATTCTTTATTACGAGGTAGTTTATATGTATGAAAAAACTAGTATTCAAGGATAATTATAAAAAAATGTATATATCCCAATATGTTAGTATTTTAATCTAAATTAACTACTACATATAGTTGATTTATTAAATTTCGAAAATTAAAAAAACGAATCGGCATTGTTAAACAAAAGAATTAGTATTAACATCATTAAAAAAATCCCATAAGAAACTAAAAAAACTTTTTTTGTTAGCTTAGCATTTGGTGGCTTGCGTATATATACAAAGATTATAATAGTAGACCAAAAAATTATTAATACAAACCAACCTGTTAAAAAAGCTATATAAAAATCGTTAGACATTATTATTTAATGAATCGATTATTTGATTAAAATTTTTCGTTGGCTGAGCTCCAGTAACTACTATCTCTTTGTTAAAGATAAAACATGGAACACTATTTATCCCAATATTTTTAGCTTGTTTTTCTTCATTTAATAAACTGTCATTATCTTCTATCGAAATAATATATTCTTCAATGTGTTCATCATAAATATCTGCATCT
>Ga0181558_10006073_pt1 | contig 10554 bp, 10 predicted proteins | sample 011ome_22_FD_133754 | JGI IMG/M metagenome (GOLD analysis project Ga0181558, IMG submission 133754) | Coastal salt marsh microbial communities from the Groves Creek Marsh, Skidaway Island, Georgia - 011507BT metaG (megahit assembly) | ecosystem: Environmental > Aquatic > Marine > Intertidal... | reverse complement strand
GGTGGTGTGCGTGCGCGCCCGGGTCGAGCCGCCCGCACCATAGGTCACGGAGACGAATTTCGGGGCCAGCGGCGCGAGCGCGCAGACGGTGTCCCACAGCGTGTCTTCCATTTCGGGGGTCTTCGGTGGAAAGAATTCGAAGCTCACCGAAGGGGTCTGTTGCGTGCTCAAAATCGTATCGCTCATTTTTGAAGATTGTTTGGCTGTGCGGCGACGGGCGGCAGGGCGTGAATGTCGGCAGGGCGTGACAAACTCCAGATCCGCACCGTGAGCTGGTCACCGGGAAGATCCCTACAGTCGCGGCTGTCGAGGCCGGCCTCTGCGGCCCAGCCTTCGACATCTGTGCCACGAAATCCAAGTCGCCGGTGCGCGTGTTCGCCGCGCAGTGCCTCCATCTCGTGGCGGGCAAAATCCACCACCAGGAACCGTCCGCCGGCCTGCAGCACCCGCGCCGCCTCGCGCATCACATCCTCGGGCCGCTCGGCAAAATGCAGCACCATGTGAAGGATCTCGAGTTCGAACACGTCGTCATCGAAGGGCAGATCGTACATATCGGCCTGACGCACGGTGCAATTCTTGAACCGTTCTTCGGCCAGATTGGACCGGGCAACCGCAAGCATATCGCGCGACTGATCGATCCCGATGGCCGTCTCGGCTTGTTCCCCGAACAGCTTCAGCATTCGCCCGGTGCCGGTGCCGATATCGAGCAAACGGTCGATTGGCTCCGCCCCGACCATCTCGCGCAGCGCCTGCTCGACTTCGGCCTCATCTACATGCAGGGCACGAATTCTGTCCCAACGCGCCGCGTTCTCGCGAAAATAGGCATCGGAGCGCGCAGCGCGTTCGCGCAGTATCGCGTCCAGGCGCGCGCGATCCCGGGCGATCAGGGCATCGTCGCGCTCAATCCGTGCGACCAGAAACCTGACGATGTCGGCTTGTTCACCACCCGCGGGCAGATGAAAAAAAGCCCAGTTGCCTTCCTGATGGCGTTCCAGCAATCCGGCATCACACAGAAGCTTCAGATGCCGCGACACGCCCGGCTGGCTTTGCCCGAGTATGCGCGTGATCTCGGAAACCGACAGGTCACCCGCCGCACACAACGCCAGAATCCGGAGCCGGTTGGGCTCTCCGGCAGCACGCAAAACGGCAAGCAACTGATCCACGTTGAGAATTCCTGTGCCAAGAAACGAAACCGGATCCGCAGGTATTGTTTGCAACCGCCATAAAAAATCGGACCCTGGGAAAGACATAAACATATATTTATATGTTTATGTCAAATAGGATATAGGTCTTGCAGGGGAATCGAATCGGGCGATTGTATCTTTTTTGCAACACTCGGGGATGTGCTGACCTTTCTCCCCCAGCGCCATATGGTCTTGCAGCATCGCCTGTGGTAGCAGACTGTGTAAGTCGGGCTGGCTTACACTGATCACGGGGGCGAAGGCGTTAACACTCCTTCAATGGCGATCAGGCAGGTTGGGCCATCTTGATTGTTGTAAATCGTAGAATCGGGTTGTTCTTGGGTAAGGGAGCCGAAACTGTGATGTGGGCGATAAAAAGTTGAACTCTTTCTCAGTTCTCAAAGTCTTTCGGTTTACGGCTGCCCTGACTCTGGTGGGCGCCCTGGCTGCATGCGCAACTCCACCATCCTCGGATGATCCGGATGCGCTGGCCGCATACGAAGAGGCCAATGACCCGTTCGAGCCGGCGAACCGCCTGGTGTTCTCCGCCAATGTGATGGTGGACCAGCTTGCGCTTCAGCCGACGGCTGTCACCTACCGCGATGCGTTTCCCGATGAGTTGAAACCGCCGGTCGAAAACTTCATCACCAATCTGTTCATGCCGCTGAGTTTCATTCATTCGCTGCTTCAGGGTGATATGGACCGGGCCGAAAAGGCTGCCGCGCGTTTCTTCACCGCACTGCCGACCTTCCTTCTTGCCGACACCTTCCCGAATGAAGACCCCGTCTTTGAAGATGGCGGGCAGACCCTGGCGACCTGGGGCTTCAGCGAAGGTCCCTACATCATGCTGCCCCTGCTCGGGCCGTCCTCGTTCCGCGACACGCTGGGCACCGTTGGTGACTTCTTCATCGATCCCGTCGGCCATGTTGCCGGTAGCGACGTTTCTGCAGGACGCCCCGTCGGGAACGTGGTTGTGACCCGGTCACGCAATGTCGAGCAGGTCCGCGAGTTGCAGCGCACCTCGCTTGATTACTACGCGGCCGTGCGCAGCCTGTACCGACAGCAACGCGCAGCGCAGATTCGGAACGGCGCCTCCGGCCCGGCACAGTCGGCCCCGACGATCGGGCTTGACCTCGACGAACCGGCCGCACCGAAAGAAAACGCCGGTACCGACGACCAGAAAGAAACCGCAGCCACCAACTAAGAGAGGAGTTCGACCATGCGCCTCGCTGCTGCATTCGTCCTCGTTCTGACGTTGGTGATCACTGCGCCCCAGGCGCAGGCTGATTCGCATCTCGACGCGTCAGCCGGGTTCATCGATGGTCTGGCCAACAAGGCTATCAACACACTCACCGACGCAGAGATCACGGCGGAACAGCGGCGCGATGCCTTCCGCGCGTTGTTCCGCGAAGGCTTTGCCGTCAACGGGATTGCCCGCTTCGTAGCCGGGCGCTACTGGCGCCGGGCGCCAGAAGACGAGCGGGAGGAATATCTTTCGCTCTTCGAGGACGTGATCGTGAATACCTGGGCAGACCGTTTCTCCCAGTATTCCGGCCAGAAGTTCGAAGTGAAGGGGGCGACCGACGCCACCCCGAACAACTCGAGCGAGAGCGTGGCTCTGGTCGAGAGCCTGTTCTTCACCAGCCCGACCACGCCCGTTCGGATCGAATGGCGTGTGGCGAGCAAGGGAGACCTGTTCAAGATCGTCGATGTGAAGCTCGAGGGCATCAGCATGGCCACGACCCAGCGCGACGAGTTCAACGCCGTCGTGAGCAAGAGCGGCCGGAAGCTGTCATCCCTGATCGACGAACTGCGGCGACGGCGGGACCGCTAGCTCCCGACCGCGTCTGCGCACCCCTACCCGAGACTAACGTTCGAGCGGCTTGTACTTGATCCGGTGCGGGCGATCCGCATCCGCGCCCTTGCGACGCTTCAGGTCCTCGGCATAGGCGTCGTAGTTGCCCTCGAACCAGACCACCTCGCTATCGCCTTCAAAGGCCAGGATATGGGTCGCGATACGGTCCAGGAACCAGCGATCATGACTGACCACGATGGCGCTGCCGGGGAACCCGAGCAAGGCTTCCTCGAGCGCGCGCAGCGTATCCACATCCAGATCGTTGGTCGGCTCATCAAGCAGCAGCACGTTGGAGCCCGACTTCAGGACCTTGGCAAGGTGCACGCGATTGCGCTCACCGCCTGACAACTGGCCGACGCGCTTTTGCTGATCGGTGCTGCGGAAGTTGAACCCGGCAACATAGGCGCGGCTCTGGACCGTGCGCTTGCCCAGTTCGATCACATCCAGCCCGTCAGAGATTTCCTCCCAGACGGTCTTGTCATCGGCCAGCGCATCGCGACTCTGGTCGACATAGCCGAGAACCACGGTGTCGCCGATCCGCAGCGTTCCCGAATTCGGTTCTTCATGCCCGGTGACCATCTTGCAGAAGGTGGTCTTGCCGGCACCATTCGGCCCGATCACGCCGACAATTGCCCCCGGCGGCATGCGGAAGCTGAGATCCTCGATGAGCAGATGATTGCCGAACCCCTTCCGCAGGTTCTCGGCCTCCATGACCAGATCTCCCAGCCGCGGCCCGGGCGGGATGGTGATCTGCTGACGCTCGGGTGCCATCTCATGACTGTCGGCCACCAGTTTCTCATAGGCCGCGACACGCGCCTTACTCTTGGCCTGACGGGCGCGCGGGCTCTGACGCACCCATTCCAGCTCTTCCTTGATGGTGCGCTGGCGGTAGCTTTCCTCGCGCTCTTCCTGTGCAAGCCGCTTTTCCTTGGCTTCCAGCCATCCGGTGTAATTCCCCTCAAAGGGAATCCCCTTGCCGCGGTCGAGTTCGAGAATCCATCCCGCAACATTGTCCAGGAAATAACGGTCATGGGTCACTGCCACGACGGTTCCGGGATAGTTCTCCAGGAATTGTTCCAGCCAGGCGACAGATTCCGCATCGAGATGGTTGGTCGGCTCGTCGAGCAGCAGCATGTCCGGGCGTGACAGAAGCAGCCGGCACAGCGCCACGCGGCGGCGTTCACCGCCCGACAGCTTGGTCACATCGGCTTCGCCGGGCGGGCAGCGCAACGCATCCATCGCGATTTCAATCTGCCGGTCGAGCTCCCAGGCATCCGACGCATCGATTTCATTCTGAAGTTCGGCCTGCTCGTTGATCAGCGCATCCATCTCGTCGGCGGTCAGGTCTTCACCGAACCGCATGCTGACCTCGTTGAAACGGTCAAGCAGTGCCTTGGTCTTGGCCACGCCCTCCATCACATTGCCGAGCACGTCCTTGTCGGGATCCAGTGCCGGCTCCTGCTCCAGGAATCCGACCTCAATCCCGTCGGCAGCCCAGGCTTCGCCCTGAAACTCGGTATCCAGACCAGCCATGATCCGCAGCAAGGTCGATTTGCCCGCACCGTTCAGACCCAACACGCCAATCTTGGCGCCGGGCATGAAACTCAGCCAGACATCTTCGACAACCTTGCGGCCACCGGGATAGGCCTTCGTCAGGCCTTTCATCACATAAACGTATTGGGGGTTTGCCATTTCGCGTATCCGTGGGTTCGGGTGCGCGGGCGTGTATAGAGTATTTAGAGCGGGTGGAAAACGGGTTCCGTCGCCGCCGCAAAAAGAAAGTCTCAGTGCCGTCCGCCGAACCGCCAGGGCAGGATCTCGAAAGACGAATAGAGCCCGTCCCGGGTGTAAGGTTCATCGGCAAAAAAGGCCTCGATGAATTCCCGGTCGGGCGCCTGTAGCAGAAAGATGCTGCCAACCCACTCCTTGCCGGTCGCGTCCCAGAGCGGCCCGCGCAGAATGCCGCGCTCGATCCGTCCCGGTGCATTCAGATAGGACCGGTGCGCTTCCAGAAGTTCATTGCGGCGTGCGGTCGTGTCGTCACCCTCTCGTCCCTTGCCGATAAACAGAAAGCGCGGCTCGGAGTCATCGCCCTCGAAATCCCACATGGTGCGCTTGAGCGCGTTGGTCCAGCGCAGGATCGTGATGTCCCCGAACACGCCCGCCTGCGCATAGGGTTCGTCATAGGCAAACGCACGGGCTTCCTCCTCGCTTTCCAGATCCACGATGTGCATGGAACCGGTCGGAGCCGTGCGATCCTCGTTAAGTGTCGGACCGCGCGCGATCATGCGGTCGTCATACTGGTCCATGAACGACCAATGGGCTTCCTGGTACTCTTTGCGCAGGGCATCCACACCCGGCTTGTTGCGGCAATAAACGAAGTATTCCATGTCCGGATCCCGGTTTGGCAGCTGTTAGTGAATTCTAACCTGACGATGCGGAGGTCGGAACCGCAGCTGCGGCAGCGTCCCACTCTGCGAGAACTTCCCGATCGCCTTCCTTGCCGGCCCGTTCGCGGCGGTGCGCCTCGAACGCATCGACCGGCAGCAATTGTGACAGTGCCCAGACAGCCGCGCCACGCACTGTGGGAGACTCGTCACCGAGACGCTCGCGCACAGCCTCCAAAGCTCCCTCACCCCCCACATTGCCGAGGCCGATCAGGACATTGCGGATGAAACGACCCCGCCCGATCCGCTTGATGGCCGTGCGCGAGAAAAACCTGCGGAAAGAAGCATCGTCCAGCCGGGCCAGATCGGTCAGTTTCGGAGCCATCAGGTCCGGCCTTGCGCGCAACTCTGTGACAGGAGCGGATTGCGCAAACTTGTTCCAGGGACAGGCCGCCAGGCAGTCATCGCAGCCATAGATCCGGTTGCCGATCAACGGACGCAGTTCCCGGTCGATCGGCCCCTTGTGCTCGATGGTCAGGTAGGAAATGCAACGCCGGGCATCGATCCGATAGGGTGCCGGGAACGCATTGGTCGGGCAGGCATCCAGGCAGGCCCGACAGCGGCCGCAGTGATCGGTTTCCGGTGTGTCTTCGCGCAAATCCAGCGTTGTGAACACCTCGCCCAGAAACAGCCATGACCCATGCATGCGTGACACCAGATTGGTGTGCTTGCCCTGCCAGCCCAGCCCGGCCTGTTGGGCAACCGGTTTCTCCATCACCGGCGCAGTATCGACAAAGACCTTCACGTCACCGGAAAAGGTTTCGCAAATCCAGCGTCCCAGGGCCTTGAGCTGCTTCTTGACCACGTCGTGATAGTCGCGCCCGCGGGCATAGACCGAAAGATGGCCGATGCCGGGCCGGTCGAGACTCTCGAACGCATCTTCGTCCGGGGCATAGGTCATGCCCAGTGCGATCACCGAACGCGCGTCGGGCCAGAGCGCACTGGGTTGCCGGCGGCGCTCGGCCTTGGCAACCAGCCAGTCCATCTCCCCATGCATGCCTTCAGCGAGATATCCATCCAGCCCGGACTGGATCTCCGCACCCAGCGTCACCGGCGCAAAACCGACCGCATCGAAACCAAGCTCGCGGGCTTTCTCCGCAATACGGTCCCTGGGCGTGCCGTCCGTCATCTGGCGCTAGCCGCGGCCCCGATAGGGTTCAACCCCCTGATCGGGGAGCCACAGCCCCGCCGGCGGTTCGCCGGACTGATAGAACACATCGATCGGAATGCCGCCGCGCGGATACCAGTAGCCGCCAATCCGAATCCAGACCGGCTCCAGAACCGCTTCCAGCCGGTTGGCAATCTCCACTGTACAGGCCTCATGAAAGGCGCCGTGATTCCGGAAGGACCCGAGATAAAGCTTCAGGGACTTGCTCTCCATGAGCCAGTCACCGGGCACATAGTCGATGACCAGATGAGCGAAATCCGGCTGCCCCGTGATCGGGCAGAGCGAGGTGAACTCCGGTGCTGCAAACCGGACCAGATAGGTCGAACCCAGTTTCGGATTGGGCACCCGTTCGAGATTCGCCTCTTCCGGCGAAGTGGGCAGTTCGGTTTGTCCGCCCAGTTGGGTCAGGCCTTCATAGATGTCGTCGGTCATCACTCATCTCTATCTGTCCTATCCTGGCACAATTGGGCGCCGCTCAGGGCGCGCGGTCCAGCAATGTCGCGTCTCCGTAGGAAAAAAACTTGTACCGCTTTTCGATGGCATGGGCATAGGCCGCCCGCATGCGTTCGGTCCCGGCAAACGCACAGACCAGCATGAACAGCGTGGACTGGGGCAAGTGGAAGTTCGTCAGAAGTTGATCGACAAGGCGGAACTGGTATCCCGGCGTGATGAACAGATCGGTGTCGCCCCGAAACGCGGGCAAATGCCCGTCGGGTTCCGCTGCAGATTCGAGCAGCCGCAAGGGCGTCGTCCCGACGGAGACGATCTTCTGGCCCGCCGCCCGGGCCGTGTTGATCCGGGTAGCCGCTGCCTCGGAAATCTCGCCATATTCATAGTGCATCTTGTGGTCGCGCACGTTCTCGGCCGTAACCGGCAGGAAGGTTCCGGCGCCCACATGCAGGGTGAGCGAGACAAACTCCAGACCCGCTGCCTTCAGCCGCGCCACGAGCGCAGGCGTAAAATGCAGCCCCGCCGTCGGGGCCGCCACCGCCCCTTCGCGCGCGGCGAACATGGTCTGATAATCCTCCACATCGTCGGGATCGGGATCGGCACCCCGTTTGATATAGGGTGGCAACGGCGGTCGCCCGTGTTTCTCCAGCGCTGCAAGAAACGCCGCGTCGGTCACGTTGAAGCCAAGGCGGACCTCCGCGCCGTCACGTGCGATCACCTCGGCGTTGAAATCGTCGCCGAACTCGACCAGGTCTCCGGGTTTCAACCGCCGCGCGTTCTTGGCAAAGACCAGCCATTCCCCCGCACCTTCATCCTTGTGCAGGGTCACGCCGATCTTGGCTTCGCCGCGCCGGCCGTCGAGCTGCGCCGGGATCACGCGGGTGTCGTTGACGATGAGCAAGCTACCGGGATCGAAGACATCGGGCAGGTCCGCGATGGCCCGGTCTGCCAGCCCGCGCCGCACATCCAGCAGGCGCGCCGAGTCACGCGGATCAGCCGGGCGCTGCGCGATCAGTTCTCTGGGAAGGTCAAAATCAAACTCTGCAGTCTTCACATTCATCTCGTATGATTTCGGCAACCGATTGACAGTTCTGCCGTTGGACTGTCATTAGGCGTCCCACGGCCCAACAAGAAAAAACCTGAACACCATGACCGGACTCACACCGCGTTTCCTGATCATTGCCGTCCTGTTCGTCACCTGTCTGATCGTCTCGAATATCACGGCGGTCAAACTGATCGATGTGGCGGGGTATATCATCCCGGGCGCCATCGTCATCTTCCCGATCAGTTACATCATCGGTGACGTTTTGACGGAAGTTTACGGCTTCGCCAAGGCCCGAACGGTCATCTGGCTGGGATTTGGTGCCAATCTCTTCGCCGTGGCGACCTTCATCCTGGTCGGCGTGCTTCCGGCCGCCGGGTTTTGGGAACATGGCGATGCCTATCAAACAATCCTCGGCGCGACACCGCGCATTCTGGCGGCCTCCTTCGCTGCCTATCTGATCGGCGAGTTCGCCAACTCCTATATTCTTGCCCGGCTCAAAGTCGCGATGGCCGGACGGCATCTCTGGGTTCGTACAATCGGATCATCCGTCGTCGGACAAACCCTCGATTCGGGTGTCTTCATCACCATCGCCTTCTACGGCATCTTCCCGAATGCGGTTCTGCTGACCCTGATCGGAACCCAGATCGTCTTCAAGCTCGGCTACGAAATTCTCGCCACGCCCATCACTTATGCCATGGTTGGCTGGCTGAAAAAGCGTGAAAACGTCGATTACTTCGACCGCACCACCAGCTTCAATCCCTTCGCGTTTTCCAAGGGCTCCGAATGATACGCACTGGCCTGTCCGTTGCTGTACTGCTGGGGGCAAGCCTTGCCGCAGGTGCGGTGGTGGCCGATCCATCGGGCGATACCTATTCGGTACAATGGGAAAACGACCGGATCGCCATTACACCAACGGGTTCCGGCTGTCCTGGGTCTCCGAAGCGCGTGATTCCGACCCCCAATGGGCGCGTGATTTTCTGGAGATGATCTATCCGTTCGCCGATCTGCGCAGGGGCCGGATTGGCGCGGCCTTCGGACAGAGCATCTTCACTCCGGAAGATACTTCCGCCACGACGCTCGTGCGTAACGACCGCCCCTATGCCGGCTGGCTTTATGGCGGCATCTCGATGCATGCCGAAACAAAACGCCAGAACCGAAGCCTGTTCACCGACACGCTCGACGCCGTGGAACTCGATTTCGGCATTGTCGGTCCCTACGCGCTGGGCCGGCAGGTCCAGAACGGCGTGCATGAACTGATCAACATCGCCAAGTCGAATGGCTGGGGCAACCAGCTCGACAATGAGCCGGGCATCATGCTGATCGGCGAGCGCCGCTGGCGCAGCGAACCGATGCGCCCCTTTGGTCTGGAACTGGATGTCATCCCGCATATCGGCGGCAGTCTCGGTAATGTCATGACCTATGCCGGGGCCGGCACAATGGTCCGGTTCGGGCAGAGCCTCGATGTGGATTTCGGGCCGCCGATGATCCGCCCCTCGCTCAGCGGTCTGGCGGCGGTGGACAAGCCCGTCGGCTTTGCCTGGTATCTGTTCGCCGGCGCACAAGGACGCGCCGTCGCGCGTGATATTTTCCTCGACGGCAACACCTTCTCCGACAGCCACAGCGTGGACAAGAAGACCTTTGTCGGCGACTTCCAGATCGGTACGGCCATCGCCATCGACAATGCACGCCTCGCGGTCACCCAGGTCTTCCGCACCCGCGAATTCAAGGGTCAGCGCCAGCCCGATCGCTTCGGCGCCGTCAGCCTGTCCGTTAGGTTCTAGGGCAGCGGCCCCTCTTTTCTGATCTCCCGCGCATGTTAAAGTTTCGGTGGCAAGACAGCGCAGGAGGCAAGGATGACCTATCTCGACGTGACTATCGACGGCATCAGTGATGGCGTACGGATTCCCGAGGAATTCGCCTTTGGTGTGCGAACCGACGACACGCCATTCACCTTCGGGCGCAATATCAGCCCCGCCATCCGCTGGAGCGCCGGACCGGATGGTACCAAGTCCTACGCCATCATCATGCATGACCGCAGCGTGCCCACCGTGTTTGACGATGCCAATCAGGAAGGCAAGACGATCCCTGCCGATCTGGAGCGCATGGACTTCATGCACTGGATCCTCATCGATATTCCGGCCACGACCACCAGCCTGCCGAAAGGTGCGGAATCCGATGGCGTGGTTCCCAAGGGCAAGGACACCGGCCCGGGCGACCACGGCATCCGCGGCGCCAACGACTTCGGAATGTTCATGGCCTCCAACCTGGATATGGCAGGTGACTATGGCGGCTATGACGGCCCCGCGCCGCCCTGGAACGACGAACTGATGCACGAGTACGTGTTCACGGTCCTTGCACTGGACATCGAAACACTCGGCCTCAGCGGCGTGTTCCGCTGCGCTGCTGCC
>Ga0181558_10006063_pt1 | contig 10565 bp, 9 predicted proteins | sample 011ome_22_FD_133754 | JGI IMG/M metagenome (GOLD analysis project Ga0181558, IMG submission 133754) | Coastal salt marsh microbial communities from the Groves Creek Marsh, Skidaway Island, Georgia - 011507BT metaG (megahit assembly) | ecosystem: Environmental > Aquatic > Marine > Intertidal zone... | reverse complement strand
GCTTTCAAATGGAGACACTGACAATTCAATGAGTGATCCTAGTAATGTTCAGAAAAGCACTTCAGAAGATCAGGTAAACGTAGTCAAACAAAACCAATCGGATACTGACACGACTGAAATAAAGTTGGATATTTTCAAATTCCGGTTTCAATTGGAACACAAATGCAGTTTGGAAAATTTCAATTAGATCTATTTGCCCAGACGCGCTTTAATTTCTTGATACAAAGCAATGGATCACTTATTCAAGATAATTCCCTATTTAATTATACCACGTCAGATGGAATTTACCGTCCTTTTTACATGGACGTTATGCTCGGAATGCGTTTACATTACGCCTTATTTGATCGATTGTATATTAATGCTAATTTCCAATATCGTCCAGTTATTGGCAGCGCTTATCAATCCACTACATTGACGAAGTCATTTGACTATTTCCATTCGGGTGTAGGATTAAGTTGGAGGTTCTCGTTAGCCGTAAACATGATTTAAAATAAACCTTTTTTATCCTCCGTGATACCTTTTTTATCTTGAGCCGATTTTCGGCCATAATAAAAACCAACGGCAAATATTGCAATACCGATTAATGTTTGAATCCAGAATTTTAACATTAGACCAACCACAAAAAGAATAGCGATTATCGCCCCAACAATGAGGATCCATCTTTTATTTTCTTTTGTCAGTTCCATATTATAAACCGGTTAGCTCTTTTACTTTATCAATAGCTTGAGGCAGTCCGTCAGCGTTTTTACCACCAGCCGTTGCGAAGAATGGCTGTCCACCTCCACCACCTTGTATGAGTTTTGCTGCTTCCCGAACAAGTTTACCTGCGTGCCAGTCTTTGTCTTTTGCTAATTCATCTGAAATAATAATACTTAACGTTGCCTTACCCTCAGCTTTACCTCCAATAACACCTAATAAATTAGGTTGGGCTTGTTTCAATTGGAAACACAAATCACGTATCGATCCTCCGTCCAAATCTAAAATTTCAGACACAAAGGCAACGCCACCTTTATCCTCTACTTTATTTAATAAATCTACTCTAATCTGTTTGACTTGATCTTTTTTAAGAGACTCTAATTCCTTGGTTAGACTGGCGTTTTTCTCTATGATTTCCTCTACTGCTTTTGCCGGATCCTTCGGCTTTTTAAGGATATCCATCACCGCCTCAAACTGATCTAATTTAGATTTAAAATAAGACATGGCCGTGTCTGCTGTAATCGCTTCAATTCTTCGAATACCCGAAGCGACCGAACCTTCTGAAGTAATTTTAATCGTACGGATATCACCTGTTTTTTCAACATGCGTTCCTCCACATAATTCGACTGATTCACCGAATTGAATCACACGAACCAAATCTCCATACTTTTCACCAAAAAGCATCATTGCTCCCATGTCCTCAGCAACATTCATAGGGACAGCACGCTTTTCATTCAACGGAATATTAGCCTGAATATCCTCATTTACTCGGTTTTCAATCTCCTGAATTTCTTCGGCAGTAACTTTAGAAAAATGTGAGAAATCGAATCGCAAATACTTATCGTTAACTAATGAGCCCTTTTGCTCTACATGCGTTCCCAACACTTCTCTTAAAGCATGATGCAAAAGGTGAGTTGCTGTGTGATTCGCTTCCGTTAACGTTCTTTTTGATCGATTGACTACCGCCTTAAAATCCGATAATGGATTCTTTGGTAATTCCTTGACCATATGAACGATCAAATTATTCTCTTTCTTCGTGTCAAAAATGACTACCTTCTCCGTATCCGACTCAATCCATCCAGAATCACCAACTTGACCGCCTCCTTCTGGATAAAATGGTGTAATATTAAACACTAGTTGATAAAACGTTTTCCCCTTCTGCTCTACCTTTCTATGTTTAACAAGCTGAACGGGAGTTTCTGTAAAATCATATCCAATAAACTCCTCTTCGTCATCTTCTCTCAAAACCAACCAATCATCTGAAGAAATAGAAGTCGCTTTTCGTGCAATTGCACGTGCTTCGTCTTTTGCGGCATTAAATCCTTCAATATCGATATCCAAACCATTCTCACGGGCAATTAGTGCCGTTAAATCATCTGGAAAACCAAAAGTATCACTCAGTTTAAAGACGTCTTTTCCATCAATAATTTTCTGACCAGCAGCCTTTACTTTGGTCATTAACTCATCCAGTAATTTTAGCCCCGTTTCTAAGGTTCTGTAAAAGCTAACTTCTTCTTCCTTAATCACCTTTTCAATCAACTCTTTTTGCGCTTCAAGCTCTTTAAAACCAGCTCCCATCTCTTTGGCTAGCGGCTTCGTTAAGCTATATAAAAATGGCTCTTTCAGATCCAATACTTGATAGCCATAACGCACCGCTCTTCTCAAAATACGACGGATCACATAGCCGGCTTTATTGTTCGAAGGCAATTGTCCATCTGCAATTGAAAATGCGATTGCACGAATATGATCCGAGATGACTCGCATAGCAATATCTGTCGCTTCATTTTCGCCATATTTTAATCCAGACTGTGCTTCCAGTTGCTTAATAAGTGCTTGAAAAACATCTGTATCATAATTCGATTGTTTTCCTTGTAGTACCATCGCTAAACGCTCCAAGCCCATACCTGTATCCACATGAGTGGCAGGCAATTTCTCTAAGCTCTGATCCGCTTTACGGTTAAACTGCATAAAAACCAAATTCCACACCTCGATCACCTGCGGATGGTCTTGGTTGACGAGTGATTTCCCATCTATTTTTTGACGGTCGGCCTCATCTCTTAAATCAACATGAATTTCAGAACATGGCCCACATGGACCAGTTTCCCCCATCTCCCAAAAATTATCTTTTCGATCAGCTAAAAGAATTCGATCTTCGGCAATATGTTTTTTCCAAATATTAATCGCCTCACTATCTGCCGCTAAACTATCATTCTTGTCTCCTTCAAAAACGGTAACATATAACCGGTCAACATCTAATTTGTAAACATCGGTTAACAATTCCCAGGCCCAATCAATGGCCTCCTCCTTAAAATAATCACCGAAAGACCAATTACCAAGCATTTCGAACATGGTATGATGATAAGTATCTACCCCTACTTCTTCCAGATCGTTATGCTTTCCTGAAACACGCAAACATTTCTGCGTATTGGCAACACGTTTATCCTTGGCCTCATTATATCCCAAGAAAAAATCTTTAAACTGGTTCATACCAGCATTCGTGAACATTAAAGTGGGGTCATTCTTCACTACCATTGGTGCTGAAGAAACTATTTTGTGTCCCTTTTTTTCAAAAAAATCGAGAAATGACTGCCGTATTTCGTTGGTTTTCATCTAACTACTCTGTTAACATTTGTTAATACAATTGCAAAGTTACCTGATTTGCGTAAATTTGCGCAATCGAAAATACGATTTTTCCTTTAGGATTTTCCTGAGGAAGCCGTAAAGAAGAATACAGTTTTATGAAACGACAAAAATTTCGATATAATCCAGAGACGCTTGCATACGAAAAAGTGGAGCTATCGTGGCGCGAGCATGTATTGCGTTCTATACTGGTTGTTGCACCCGCTGTGGTTCTCGGTTTTGGTTTTTATTTACTCTTCTCTTCGGTATTCACTTCTCCAAAAGAATTATCCCTGGAACGTGAAAATATTCAATTGAAAAAACAACTCGATGATATGAACGACGAGTTGACTTTACTTTCTTCTGTAGCGATGGATTTGGAAAAAACAGATAATGAGATTTATCGTGTCATTTTTAATGCGGAGCCTTTCCCAGATCAAATGCGCTTACTAGGAACAGGGGGGTCAGACGAATATGAAGAACTCAGAAACCTAACTTATTCTGATCGTATCATCGATAATAAGCAACGTATTAAAGAATTAGAGAAACGTTTTTACGCGCAATCTATTTCATTTGACGAGGTAATCAAATTAGCTCGTGAAAAAGAAAAAATGTTGGCAAGCATTCCTGCTATTCAGCCCGTTTCTAACATGGACTTAACACGAATCGCTTCAGGTTATGGATGGCGTATCGATCCGATTTACAAAACAAAAAAAATGCACTGGGGTCTTGATTTTACAGCCGAAACAGGAACAAATGTTTATGCGACTGGTAACGGTGTCATTAAGACCATCGAGCAAAAAAAATGGGGCTACGGTAATTCAATCATAATCGATCACGGATTTGGTTATGTTTCTCGATATGCTCACCTAAGCGCTTTTGATGTCGAAGAAGGTGATACCGTTGTTCGTGGTCAGATTATTGGAAAAGTAGGGAGCACCGGTAAATCAACTGCGCCGCACTTGCATTACGAGATTGAAAAGAATGGGAAGAAGATTGATCCGATTCATTTCTTTCACTCAGACATCTCTGAAGACGAATACGAACGTCTTTTAGAAATGGCAAATAATGCGAATCAAGCTTTTGATTAGGACACTTATCCTGTTTTGGGTATCTTTGCCTCCTAGCCAACATTTCTATGAAGCATATTTTCCTCTTTTTATCACTTAGTTTATATTCACTCGCTTTTGCTCAAGTACCCGCTTATTACGATGGAGTTGACTTAGGCCTGACGGGCATTGCTTTGAGAGATGAATTAGGAGATCATGTCACTTCAACGCATACCTCTCCGAGCGCATATAGTGAAGTTTGGGATATTCTTAAGGTAGGTGATTTAGATCCAACAAATGCCTCGAATGTTCTTTTGATATACGGATATAATGATGATGATGGATCTGTCATCAACGATAGAACTCGTGATAAAGATGCTAACGGTGGTAGTATTGGTGAATGGAATCGCGAACACGTCTTTCCTAAGTCTTTGGGAGAACCTGATTTGGGGACAAGTGGTCCAGGTTCTGACCCTCATAATTTACATGCCTCGGACGTTCAAATGAATGGCAATCGTTCCAATCGAATGTTTGCCGATGCCACTGGAGATGCTGGAACAATCGGAACACATTGGTATCCTGGAGATGAGTGGAAAGGTGATGCTGCAAGAATCATCATGTACATGTACATTCGTTATGAAACGCGCTGCAAACCGAGTTCGGTTGCATTTGGCTCAACCAATGCGATCGATCCTGAAATGGTAAATATTTTATTAGATTGGAATATTGAAGATCCCGTTTCAGAGCATGAAGACAATCGTAACGATGCTATTTATAGTTCAATTGGTAATCGAAATCCATTTATTGACAACCCATATTTTGCCACATTAATTTGGGGAGGAGAATCTGCCGAGGATCGTTGGGATGGATTATCAATTGGCAGCAACCCGTCTTATTTATTTACACTTTATCCGCAACCTATTCAAGGTTCAGCACTCAACATTGAAGGAGATATCCATACCGTTCAACTTATTGAAATTTGTGACCTAAATGGTGAAACCGTTTTATCAGAAACCCCTTGGCAATTATCAGACAAAATAACCATAGAAATTGAAGACTTGCCTTCAGGGATTTATATTCTCAAAATCAATGCAGAAGCAATTATTTTAACACGCAAAATCATTGTACTTTGAAACGGAAAATTCGCTTAATCTGGGATTTTTACGGCGGTGACGCCCTAAAAACGGCAGAGCATCACGAAGTGCATCTCAAACAGTTTATGCTCAAAGAGGCGATTGGCTATGACTTGACGGGAACGGAAGAAACACAAGAAATGCATGCCATTGCGTATATGACTGTGGACGAAGAACATGTAACTGTTTTAAGAGATGCTTTACGTCCGAATCGTGCTTTCGTTGATCGTACGTTTGATGAACAATAAAACCTCGCTTCTTAATACGTTAAAATAGGATTGGTCAATTTTTCGCGACCGATGGTTGTTTCTCCACCATGCCCGCAAAAAACAACTGTTTCTTCTGGTAAGGCAAACATCTTCTCAATAATGGTCTTTTTTAAGGTCGGTAAATCACCCCCTGGAAGATCATAACGTCCAAAACTACCCTCAAAAAGAATATCTCCGTTAATGACAAAACCATCCGCTGGACTATAAAAAGCGACATGACCCGGAGCATGACCTGGTCCATGAATCACCTCTAATCGAGATTGTCCAAAAGTGACATCTATACCTTCTTCTAGAAACTTGGTTGGCTCTGGTGATAATTCATAACCTTGGATACCATACATCATACACGCTTTTGGAACAAGCGCTAGCGTCGGTAAATCCAATTCATGTGCTTCTAGTTCTAACTTGTACTTTTTGCTTACATAATAATTTCCAAAAACATGATCTACATGACAATGCGTATTGAGTAAACGAACCGGTTTTAATCCCTCCTGCACAATAAATTCAGTCAATTGAGTTTTCTCAATTGCTTGAACACATCCCGGATCGATAATCACACATTCTTTCGTTTCGTCAAACAAAACATATGTGTTCTCGCTGAACGGATTAAATGTTAATTTCTTTACCTGTATCATTGTCCTATTTTTTTGTTTGGCAAATTTAAGGTAGATTTTTGGATCAGGCCAGAATTTAGCGCGATTCGATCTCGTTTCATTTATTCCTACGCAAGAATTGCAGGACAACGATTATTTGTATCTTTACACATTATACGAGGATGCGTTTAAACGTTAACACCATATTGCTCTTTGCCGCTATCTTGTTGCTTTCTCCGCAAAAGACAATGGCTCAATTCTATCAAGGATCGATTCAAGAATTTGGTAAAAATCGTGTACAATACAATACTTTCGCTTGGAAATCGCAAAATTACAAGCGTTTTAAGATCTACTACAGTGGTATAAATGAAGACATCGCAACCTATGTTGCTCGGAGCATGCACCATTATTTAAAGCGTGCGGAAGTAATATTGGATTACAGTATTCCTGAAAAACTGGAAGTCATTGTTTATCAAAGTCAAGCCAAATACCGTCAGAGTAATTTAGGCCTAAATAATGACGAACAATCCAATGTCGGTGGAACGACGCGAATAGAGGGGTCAAAAATCTTCGTGTATTATGAAGGTGACCATCAATCATTTAATAATAATATCAAAGCAGCAGTATACGAAGTATTACTGAAGCACCTTTTCTATGGTGGCGATTGGAAAGATCAATTAAAATCATCTGTAAATTCTGGTATGCCTTTATGGTTAGAGGAAGGCTTGATCCGCTATTTTGTACTTGATTGGGATGCGGAAACCGAAAGTCAGGTCAAAGATTTAATTCTAACGAGAAGAATTGATCGTTTTAACAACCTCACAGCAGAAGAAAAGCGCTACGCTGGACATGCAGTCTGGAACTATATTGCAGAAACCTATGGTCCGAGCATCATTCCCAATATCTTATATGTGACCAGAGTTTCTAAGAATGTAGAGCGGGGATTCTTCTCTTTATTGGGTATGGATTTTAATAAACTCTCTCGTAACTATATCTCATTCTATCGTGCACGATACGTTAAAGAATATGAAAATCAGTCAGAGCCAACTGGTGAAGTTGTTGATTATAAGATCAAGAAAGAGTCGCATTATTATAATGTGAAACTCAGTCCAGATGAGCAACACATCGCTTATGTTGAAAATCAATTGGGACGATATCGGGTGAAGATCTACGATAAAATTTCGGGGAAAACAAAAAAGATTTATGCGGCCGAGCCGAAGATGGAGAGGATTCAAGATCACTCCTACCCGACTATTGGATGGCACCCTAGCGGTAATGGCTTAGCTTTTTTTACTGAGCGCAAAGGAGAACTCATCCTCTGTATTTATGACCTGACAACTAAAAAGACGACTGAAAAAACAATTAAAAATCTTGACAAAGTTCTTGACTTTAGCTTTTCACCTGACGGAAAAAAAATGATTTTATCTGGAGTGGTTAAAGGTCAGTCTGATCTCTACCTCTATGATGTATTAGGAAATTCTAAAGAACAAATCACGAACGACATTTATGATGATCTTTATCCTCAGTTCACGGATGCAGGACGCAAGGTTATATTTGCCTCAAACCGATTGAGTGATACCATTTTCAAGAAACCCAATATTGATTATTTTGATCGAAAGAATGACATCTTCATTTATAACCTAAAGGAAAAAGATCGTACCTATAAATTTTTAGAACGAATTACTGATACTCCTGATGAAAATGAAATTAAACCTTTTCAATTAAAAGGAGACGAATACGTCTATTTGAGTGATAAGAATGGATTGTATAATCGATATATCGCATTAAAAGACAGTGTAATTAGCTTTATCGATACGGTTATTCATTATCGAAAAACGGTAACGGTTGCACCACAAACCAATTATGTAACGAGCATTATTGAACAGGATTTATTGGCGAATGGACAAATGCTCTCTGTTGTCTATCAAAACAGTAAATACAAATTTTTGGAGAGTACCGCAAATGATCAACGTTTGGAGAATATTTGGAACACAACTTATATTGAAAAACGCAGAAAGAAAGCGGAGAAACAACAAAAGCACCAAAGCCTTGACAATGACACGATTCAAGCAGAAAACCACCTTTACCAAAAGGAAATCGTTTTTATTGGAGGAGACATTCGGGACAATTTAAATCGAGAAAATATTGATTCTGCGGGGACGGTTGTGCAAAAACCATTTGAACCACCTCCATACCAAATCTACAAGATCAACTTTGCAAAAGATTATGTCTTATCCCAGTTTGACAACAACTTTTTATTTCCAAACTATCAGCCTTATTCAGGACCAGGATCTGTTTATTTTAACCCAGGCGCGAGTGCCTTATTTAAAATAGGCGCTAGTGATTTATTTGATGATTATAAACTCATGGGAGGTGTGCGCGTGCCAACCAGCTTTCAATCTGGTGGTGAATATTTATTGATGATTCAGCATTTAAAGAAGAGAATTGATCATCGCTTGCTACTCTACAGACAAAAAACCGTTGCATTAACGGGGTTACCGAATAAAACAATCACCCATGACATTCGTTACCGCATGAGTTATCCTTTTTCTGAAACATGGAGCTTTCGCACCACCTTCAACTTTAGAAAAGATAATACCATTCTCATTCCAACCAATGATTTTACGCTCACCTCTCCTAACGAACCACGGTATAATTCAGGTGTAAATCTTGAGCTTGTATTGGATAATACGATTCCAATGGAATTGAATATTCGTCGTGGAACACAATTTAAATTATTTGCAGAATACCTTCAAGAAATAGGCGGCAATTTTGATCCTACCTTTAACCTTGGTATGGATTTACGTCATTCCATCCGTATCATGCGAAATTTTGTTTGGGTTAACCGTCTAGCCGGAGCGACATCTCTAGGTTCTCGAAAACTACTCTACTATATGGGCGCAGTTGATAGTTGGGTGTTTCGACCAGATGTGGATTTTGATCCTGATGTTGATGTTGATCCTGTTCAAAACTTCGGTTTTCAAACCATAGCGACACCAATGCGCGGATTTATTCAGAATGCTCGAAACGGTAATAGCTTCGCTTTATTCAATACAGAATTTAGGTTACCTGTCTTCTCCTTCTTTTCAAGCTATCCAATCAAGAGCGATTTTATTCGCCACTTTCAGATCGTTGCCTTTGGTGATGTGGGTACTGCTTGGACTGGGCCACACCCCTTTCATCCAGATAATTACTTTAACACACAGGAAATTAACTATCCTCCTGTAACGATTAAAGTCAAAAACCTGAGAGAACCTATTATTGGCGGAATGGGCTTTGGTTTAAGATCTAAAATATGGGGTTATTTTGTGCGATTGGACGTTGCTTGGGGAATTGAGAATATAGAAATTCAGAAACCTAGACCTTATATTTCATTGATAAAAGATATTTAATGACATTCAACGTTATTTTTTTATTGGTCATGATTGGACTGGTAGCGGGAGCTATGAGTGGATTTATTGGCATTGGCGGCGGAGTTATTATGGTTCCAGCCTTAGTTTATATCATGCACTTGACCCAGCATGAAGCACAAGGAACAAGTTTAATACTAATGCTCCCTCCTATTGGTATTTTGGCTGTGATGAATTACTACAAAGCTGGACAATTAAGCAATACGCATATCACGTATGGTCTCATCATCGCAATTGCTTTTATTATTGGTGGTTATTATGGCTCAAAACTCTCGCTTAAACTCAATCCCAATATCGTCAAGCTAATATTTGGAGTGTTGATGCTCTATATTGCTGGTAAAATGATTATTGGAGGTTATAAAGGCGTGCGTGAAGATAGCCGAGCCAGTGACGTTGAAGAAGTTATTCATACAGATGATGATTTTTAGTTTCAAGCAAAATGGAGAACCAAATTGAAATATTAAAAAAAGCCGCTCAAGGAGTTTTTAATGAAGTGGTGGCCATTCGCCGTCACATCCATCAAAATCCCGAACTCTCATTTGAAGAGTTTGAAACATCTGCCTTTGTCCAAGGGAAATTAAAAGAATTTGGTATAACCTACACAACAGGCTGGGTTAAAACGGGCATTGTTGCGACCATCCAACCTGATCATTCCGTTGATAAATGGATAGCCCTTCGAGCAGATATGGATGCTCTTCCTATACAAGAGGAAAATGAAGTTCCATACAAATCGAATAACCCTGGCGTAATGCATGCTTGTGGGCATGATGTGCATACGGCAATGTTACTAGGAGCG
>Ga0181558_10006062_pt1 | contig 10567 bp, 7 predicted proteins | sample 011ome_22_FD_133754 | JGI IMG/M metagenome (GOLD analysis project Ga0181558, IMG submission 133754) | Coastal salt marsh microbial communities from the Groves Creek Marsh, Skidaway Island, Georgia - 011507BT metaG (megahit assembly) | ecosystem: Environmental > Aquatic > Marine > Intertidal zone... | reverse complement strand
TATGCGTGTTGAGCGTGCAGTATGGCGCGCAACCTCTGTTGACGAAGAAATTCATATCGACGAAAGTTTCGAGCTTGGGCGTCGTCGCTGCGACGGAGTGCGTGAAGATTGTGTTGTGTTTGATTTCGATGCGAATGCAAGGGCCGCGGGAGATTCGTCGACAGTTCGGCAAGGTCAGATTGAACGTGTTTGCTTTGAGCGTAGTTCCGGCGGTTGTTTACTCCATTCAAAATATGTTGATGCAATACGGATATCACTCCGTCGACGCGGTGTTGTTCAATTGTTTGAACCAAACAAAAATTATGTGGACCGCGTTGTTCGTGTACGTCGTGTTCGGTACGAAACAGACCTTCGTTCAGTGCTTGAGCTTACTCGGTTTGATGTTAGCGAGCGTGATTTTGCAAATTAAAGAGATATTGGAACCCGCGGTGGACGCGCAGAAATCGTTTGGATCGATGGACGGCGCAAACGGAGGAAACGCGAACGGCATGACGGTGATCGAGGAGGAAGAGTACACGAGATATTTAGGGGTGATTGCCGTGACTGCGGCGTCTTGTTTGAGCGGACTCGCGAGTACGAGCACGCAGATTTCGCTGCAAGCGTTGCGGCGACCCGCGCAAGTGCTGACGATTGAAATGGCCATCGCTTCTATACCGATTATCTATTTCGTTCACGTCTCCAAGTTAGCCTTCAACGACGAGGTTTTGGTGCAACAAACGCATCCTCATCTCCAAGAAGGACAAGACGCCGCGGCAGCGATGATGGCATCAGATCCACTGTTGGCAAGAGACCCCTCCAACGATTATCTCGTTTCCTCGACAGCTGTTCGACGTCTTCTCTACGCCGGGTCTACCGAATGGTCCTCCATGTTTGACCATTTCACATTACTCACGTTTGTACCGATTTTCACTTCCGCGGTCGGCGGCATCTGCGTCGGTCTGGTCACCAAAAATCTCGGCTCCGTCGCCAAAGGATTCGCCATCACGCTCGGTTTAATCTTAACCGGCATCATCGAGTCCATAACCAGAGGCGAAATGCTCCAAACTGAACAAATTATCGGTCTTCTCCTGGTCGGCGTGTGCACGCACGCGCACGGCGTCTACGCTGAACCTGAACCGCCTCTCACGAATAGCGAAATTAGATTAGCGGCAGCCGCGGCAGAGAGAAGAGAAGAGAAGAGGCACAGGGAAATGCTCGCGGCTAGTAAGTTGTTGTAATATTTCGAGTTGATTATTTATATTCATGCGCGGACTTTCGCCTTCAAACAACTTTACAATTTCTCTTCTTTCAAAGTCGTCAAAGTGTGTTGTGCGAAGGATAAAAATGCATCGCAGCTGCTGCGCTTCGTCGTCGTCCTCCTCCTTCTCCTCCTCCTCCTCTTCCGCCGCGATGGCGATGAAAAACCACCGCCGCGTGCGGAACGTCCGACGGGGGACCACCGCCGCGTACGGAACGTCCGACGGGGAAGGCACGTGGACAGAAAACGCGTCCAACCCGTTCACGAGTTTAATATCCCTGGCGAAAGGGCAACGAGAAATCGTCCAAGCCGGGGAGGCGTGCTTGTACGAACGGTCGGAAGAAGTCGACGAGAAAGATATCGACAGCACGGAGATACAAGAGTTAGTGTCGGAGATGTTGGCGATCGTGAAAGGGAGAGGCGTTGGACTCGCGGCGCCTCAGATTGGCGTGAAGAAACGAATATTCGTGATGGAAGATACGGCGGAAGGAATGTCAGACGAGAGCGAAGAGGAGAGAGAGAGGAAGAAACGCGCGCCTTTCAAAGCGAAGGTCGTTATCAATCCGGTGTTAATACCGATTGGCGACGCGAGCGCTGCGTTTATGGAGGGATGCTTATCGGTGCAGGGATATCGGGCGCTCGTCAGGCGACATCTGAAGGTGAAGCTGAAAGGCGTCGCGCCGGATGGAAAACCGATTGAAGTGGAATTGACGGGCTGGCCGGCGAGAATCGCGCAACACGAAATGGACCACCTAAACGGCGTCCTTTACGTCGATAGAATGGAAAAAAGAACGCTGAGAAGAGTCGATAAGGTCAACGCGCCGGTACCGACCAATAAACACCCTGAGTTCGGTACGTGTCCGGCGGTCGGTGAAACCGCGACTGGCGGCTCGTATCTTTCCAACAAAACGGCCATCGCTGGCGTGGACGACATCGAGAGTTTAACGAAGAAGAGCAAAAACAGGCGAAGGCGGTGACACAAAAATAGTAATACCAACTCTAATAGGTCTATTAGGTAGAACAGACTGTGACCATGACACAAAAATAGTAATACTAAATCTAATGGCAGCCAAGCGTAATATGACAATGACAAAAATAACTAAATGAGCAAATCGTAGTGCGTCTGTCCGTTATACAAAAGCCTCACCGGTGCACGCTCGGTCACTTTCCCGGTCTTTTTATTCGTCTTTTTCGCAAACTCTTCGCCGTACGTTTGTATGCACACGTACCCGCTTCCGCTCGCCGCGTTCTTCGCCATGTGCGCGGGTAAATACACCATGATGGGTCTTTTGATGAGTTTCGTCAGCACCAACAACTCCGTTTCCCCGCCCCAGAAATCTTGGCTTTGTATTCTTCGGCAGTACCCCTCGATTCCGTCCGGGTCGCCGTATTTAATCGACATGTTCGCTTCTCCGTGGCTTTTCCGCTTCTCTTCGTCTCTGCACATTTGTTCAAACACCGCGTTGCGCAACGTGTCCGCCTCGCGCGTTTCTTCCGCGGACGTTAAATTCGTTTTCGAAATATGCGCTAAACCCAGGGCGAGACTTCGGAACATGCATCGTCCGTCGCCGGTAACTTTCACGCGCTGATAGTGTTCGCTTTTCTTCTTCTTCGATTTCGTTTTATCCGCTTTCGAGATTTCAAAGACGCTGTTTTTAAGATGGAGGATGCGTCTCAGAGAAGAAGAAGAAGACGAAGACGAACACGAAGAAGACGTCGTCGCGTTGGTGTTACCGCTGCCGCTGTTCGCGCGCCCGAACGCGCTCGCGCCGCTGGCTTCTCGAGATGACATTTCTTTTTTCAGCGCAAAGTAGTGTAAGTGGTTTGTGTGTACTTATTTGGTGGACTCTTGAGGATGCGAACAGAAGAAGTTTCTTTCTCCTTTCCTTGGACGACGAACGCGTCGAATGCGACGCGGCGACTATCGGGTCGTCGCGTTGTACACGAATGATAATTAATGAAAGCGCGGCGGCAATAATAGCACTCTAGTAGGTTTACAACAACGGGTACGCTAAAAAAGAAACACAAGTTCACACGCTACGGGGGCGTGCCGCGGGACGACCCGAGTCCGAACCGCAAGCGAACTTTATCGCCGTCCACGGAGGAAAATCGTTGTTCGCGCACGTACCAAGCTTTCGGGCACGTCATCTTCGCGCCGCGCAACCGTTTCGTCCATTTTGTGAGCAGTTGGTCGATTTGTTTCAACTCGCGGTCGGATAATTGCTCGTCGCCGGCGTTCGGTAGGATTCGCGCTAAAGTGCAGTGCGCGGTGGAGGTTTGTTGGACGCCTCGAACGCCGACGGCGTTGGAGGCGAGCGCGGCGCGGCATTTTTTGAGCGAGTCGTTGACGTCGTCGAAGCACAAGAGAAGGGCACCGGAGGTGGCTAAGACGACTCGATCGACGATTAACTCGACGGATTCGCAGTTTTGGAGTACTTCTTGCGCTTTGGTGGCTTCGTCGAGGATGGCGCCTGAGGCGGAACGTTTGAACTTGCTCTGCGTCGACGATATCGGCGTCGACGCGCCCGAGAGATTTTCTGCACTGCTAATAGCCGACGGAGGTTTGATTTTCGACAGTGGTGTTGGTGGAGATAACACGCGGTCGTAATTTTGCTCGACAGAACGTTTAACACGCGGTTTTGGCTTGTCCGGAAGTACCATTTCTCCTAATCCTTTTGGAATGGAAGGTTGCTTCTCCATCGTCGGTTGCGATGATTTCGGCGGCGGCGGCGGCGGCGGCGACGACGACGACCGTGGTTCTATTTCATCTTCGGAGTCTGTTCTCCTCGCTACGTCTGTTCTTTCTGCATCGCTACCATTTGTGTCGATTAAAAACTCCACCGGTTCTTCTCTCGTCATCCCTTCAATTGGTCGACTGAAAAAGAACATCGTCACGTGATACTGCGCCCGATTGCACACAAACATCGGTCTCTGTTTCACTTTCGTCGGCGCGTTTCCTTCGTTCTCCGCCTCCTCTTCGTCGTTGCCGTCTCCACCAAAACCCATCATCAACTTACTCAACTCGGAGACAATCGCGGTCCCGCTTGCGGCTAAACTTGGCGCGTCGTCAAACACCGACAAAACAATCAACCGCGAACACGAACTCTTCATCGGAAACATTTTCATATCGTCGTACTTCACCGGCCACACGCCCACCCCCGGAAACGGTTCAAAATGAAACAAACTTCTCGTCGCTCTTATCGCGGACGCATCGAACGACTTCGAGGTGAGCAAATCTCTCCGAATGTTTCTGTACACGAGTTGGAGCGGAGACTTTACCGTCGCCGCGCCTTCTCTTTTCCTCGCCGACGACGATACCGAAGCCGATGCCGTCCTCGTACCAACAACCTCCGCTTCTTCTTCTTCTTCTTCTTCTTCTTCTTCTTTCTCGTCCTCGTCGCCAAACAACCCGCTGGACGATAATTTCTTCTCGTTCAAAAATCCTCGCCGCATCGTCTTCTTCTCTGTCGCCGTCGCTTCGCCGTCCTTCTTCTTCTTCTTCTTCTTCTTCTTCTCCTCCTCCTCCTTCGTTGCAACATCAAAATCATCGCTTTTCGTTTCCCGCGACGACATCGACCGAGGACTTCTCGGTGGTTTCTTTTCCCATCGCGTCGTCGTCGTCGTCGTCGTCGTCGAACCAATCGTCGTTTCTTCTTCTTCTTCTTCTTCTTCTTCTTCTTCTTCTTCTTCTTCTTCTTCTTCTTTTTCCTTCGTCGCCGCGTCGTCGTCGTTTTCGAATTCTTCTTCTTCCTCTTCTTGAAACCCTTGCATGTACGCGTAATACGCGGTACCGGTCAGCGCGATCGCGATGAACGCGTACTTTGCGACTCTGGAAAAGTATCCTCTTCTTCCGAGCGGCGTTGCGGGTGGCATTTTTAAAAAAGAGACGAGATGTATACGTATCGTTTGTATATATGCGCGCGCGTATGTGGGGAAAAATGTCATCGGACTTTTTTGAAAATTGGAAAGACGTGTGCGTGTGTGAATTTAATTGACTGCGTGAATTTAATTGACTAACATTGACATTTCTCTCTCTCTCTCTCTCTCTCTCTGCTAGAGTAGTACTCTATTCGTAACGCGCGCGGTCGCGCGACGTAAACGACTACATCGTTACTATTATTAACGGCATATTTTCATGATCTCTCTGCTCTTCTTCTTCTTCTTCTTCTTCTCTGCGCCAAAGAGACTATTTCAACCCGGGAAACGCGTGCTTCCCGTTCGCTTCGTCCCACGGCATATCGAACACCTCCGCGACGCAATCTTCCGTCTCGAGCGGATGCTTTTCAAAATTCGCGTACAAATGCGCGCAGCACGCTTTCCCTTCCACGAGCAAGTAGTGGATGAATATCACGTCGCCGCTGTTTTTGATTTCTTCTTCGCTCGGCGCGTCCGCGCAGAACACGACCGAACGCGAGTTGCCACGAGTTAACCGCTTGGTCTCGATTTTCACCATCTTGTGATCCGAGACCGTCTGAAAGTATAACTCCGCCGTCTTTTCTATGCGATGCGAATTCGAGCAGTGGAAGAAACCGTCCGTTTTATCGAGGTTGGATTCGAGCGTGAACGTTCCGGAGGCGCGCCAGGTTTCGAGCTCGAGCGGGGAAACGATCTTCCAGAGAATGTCCAGTTCGGGAAGTTCTTCTTCTTCGTTTCCAAAACTCGTCATCGCGCGTTCTTTTCCTCCCACGAGAAGAAACAGACGAAGAAGAAAAAGAGTCGAGCAGCGCGAGGCGAAAAAGGATCTTCTTTCTTCTCGACGCTCACAGCTTCTGCTTTTACTCTCTCTGCGCGCGCGCGTGGAAACGCGGAGACTTTTTGAAGAAGACTCTCTCACGCGTTCCACGAATTGGAAAAACATCAATCCGCAAATTTTCCCCAAACACATGGCGCCTCTTCCTCTCGTCGCCGGCGACGCGCTCGTGAAACTCATCGCGTCCGCGCGATCGTTCCGACACAACAACCCTCGCGGGTTTTTTCTGACCCTCTCGTTCGCGTCTCTTTCGCTTCTTTTCCTGTTGACCGCGACGCAATATTCCGCTTCGTTTTCTCCGACAGCATCGAAGGAAGACGAGGACGCGGTTTTGTCGTACGAAGAAGAAAAGAGAACGCGCGACGACGAGAAGAACCACGTCGACGACGAGAACAACCTTTACGGAAAAAGCAGCGAGAGTGGTGGTTTTTTGTGGTGGGAAGGTGCGGCCAACGTCGCGCTGGCGTGCGCGTGCGCGGCGACGATTGGGATTTTGGTCGCCGCGAGACGCGCGAGAAAGATATTTTTGTCTTCTTCTCAACAACAACGCGTCGTGGAAGGCCAATCGGCAACCGCCGGGATAGGAAGAGAAAGCGGTGGTGGTAGCGTTGGAAAGAGTTGGAACGGAAGTCAGTGGGTGGAAGCGACGACGACGATGGCGGCGGCGGCGGCGCCGTCGGTGTTGTCGAGTCCGTATAGGAACTCGAGCGGCGCGGCGGCGGCGGCGGCGAGACCGCCGGACGCCAACTGGGCGAAAGCGAAAGGCGGCGCGTGGTCGAGCGAGAACGGTAGTAATAATAATGGTAACAACATCGAGGACGATGGGACTGATTTTGCGACTGGGTTTGGGTACAGCGAAGGCGTTTCGAGCGAGACGGCGAGAGAACGCGCTTACCGGGAAACGCTCTGGGCGAGACGAGAGGCGGAGGAGTTGGAAGCCGAGGAGAACGAGGAAGATCAAAGGAACCATCACGAGTATTTCACGAAACACGACGACGACGACGACGATAATGGCCATAGAAATCGCAGCAATAGCAGTAGAAAACCGTTAGCATCCACGTCTTCTGCCCCGAGAAAAGAAAAAGAGTCCGCCGCGGCGAAACGCGAACGCCGCTGGTCCAAATTCGACCAACGCTGGGAATCCCTCGACGCCTCCGCGGCAACCTCTCGCCTCCCTCTGACGTACAACGACATCCCGTGGCCTCCAAAAATGGCAAAACTACTCGACCGAAAAGTCTCCGAACACGAGAAAAAGTCTTCCTCTTCTTCTTCTTCTTCCGCCGCCGACGCCGGCGCCGCCGCGAAGAAAAAAATCTACCGCGAGCTCCTCCTCCGCTGGCACCCGGACAAGTTCATGCAAAAATACGGGAAGCGAGTTCGCGCCGGCGGAGACGAAGACAGGATAAAAGAACGAGTCGACGCCGTCGCGAAGGCGCTCAGCGCGAGCATGGCTTCTTAAAAATATAGAGACTACTAGAATATAACTTTTTGTATTTGTATGTGCTTTAAAAGTCGAACATCCACGATCGAGTTTGGCTTTGCGCGTTTACCGCGCTTACAAACTTCATCCTTTTTCGTGTGTATTCTTATCCGGAATTCTCTCACAAAAAGGTTTCTCTGTCACGTACACGCACACAGATGGTGCTTCTTCGAGCGCAGAGTCACGCGCTCGCGTCGACATCCAGCGGCAGAGCAGCGCGACATCGTTCTTCTTCTTCTTCTTCTCGTTGTTATTATTCTCGTCGAGAAGAAGAAGAAGAAGAAGAAACAGAAATTCGATGTTACGCGTCGACTTTGGGGAAACGCGTAACGAACGCATTCGGTGGTGGTCGTTTTCGCGACGGTCGTCGTCGTTTTCGCCGCGGTCCCGTGTTGGCAACGTCGGCAATGGCGTCGTCGGATGGAGACGCGGGGGCGGCCTCTCTCTCCGCCGAGCGGCAACGAGAACAGGGGGAGGAATCGCCGGCGGGAGAGAGCGTTCTGTACGCGTTTTCCTCGGTGGATGACATCTTGCTCTCGCCTCCAGATTCTGAAATCATAACGGAGGATATCAACGAGATGCAAAAACGAGACCTCACGGAAGAGTCAATCGAGAACACGACGCCGTCACCGCAAACGGCAAAAGTTACCTCGGTGGCAGAACTGATTGCGTTTACGTTACCGACGATGGCGATATGGCTTTGCGATCCAATTTTGAGCTTGTTAGATACCGCGATGGTTGGGTTGACGTCGACGATCGAGTTGGCGGCGATATCGCCGGCGAGCGTGTACGTCGGGCACACGTGTTATATTTTGTGTTCGGCGTTTGCGGTGAGCGCGACGACGTTGATTGCGAGAGATCGGATCGTGGCGAGGAGAAAGAATACGCCGGAAGCGGTGGAGGAAGATGCGAAAACGGTGAATGATGTTTTGGTTATGAGCACCGGGATGGGGTGCGTCGTCGCCGCGTTTCTTTTTGCGTTTCACATTCCAGGGTTGACGAAGTACGTCGGCGCGAATTCCATGGCGTTAATTCCGTACGCGGCGACGTATGCAAAAATTAGACTGTTGGCGTTCCCAGCAGCGATCGCGTGTTCCGTGATGCAATCCGCGCACTTGGCGACGGAGGATCCGTACACGCCTTTAAAGGCGACGTTGGTCGCCGCCGCGGTCAACGGCGTCGGCGACTTTGTGGCGGTGTTTTCCTTTAAAGCCGGGATCGCTGGGGTGGCGTGGGCGACGACTTTCGCGCAAGTTGTGGTGACCGTTTTGTTCGTCAGAGCGATGATCACGAGAGGAAAGAAATGCGACGCGAGAAAGGATGATTTGGGCTACCGGTTAAACGGGCCTCCGCCGTTGCGAATGCCTTTGCGATTGCCGAGTTTAGCCTCGATTAGTCGCATTGGAAAGATCGCCACTCCGGTATTTTTCGTGACGCTGGTGAAAGCCATTTTCGTTGGAAGTACGATTCGTTCTGGGACAGATTTAGGTCCGGCATTTTCTGCCGCGAACGGGGTCATGTTCACCGTGTATTTCTTCTTCGCGGTTATTGGCGACGGCGTGTCGCAAGCCGCCCAAACGTTCTTACCGGCCCAATTAGGCGACGAAACGAGAGCGTTCGAAATGACCAAACGCTTACTGATCGCTGCGTTATGCATCGGGTGTTTCTCCGCGGTTACCTCTAGAATCGTCCCAGTCTATTTCCCGTATTCATTCACCACGGACAGCACCGTGGCTGCCCTCATGAAAGAAATCTCCCCGGTATCTTCGCTGGCGTTGCTCTTACACACCAGCTCCATGGCCTCCGAGGGATGCTTACTCGCCGGCAGAGATACTAAATTCATGTCCTTAGCGTACGTCCCGAACGCGCTCTTAGCCTGGATCGGTTTAGGTCTCACCTTAAAAGCCGGCTTTGGCATCCAAGCCGCCTGGTTCGCGCTCGCGCAGTTCCACTTCGTCCGCTTAGCCGTAAACTCCGCGCGTTTGCTCAGCCGCCAGTCGCCGCTGAGAAAACAACTGAAGGAAGATTAAACTCTGCTACGAATACTAATTTTCGCGCGTGTTGGTTTGTATTACCTTGTGTAACTTTTTGAAATTAAAGACGTGTTGTGTGTGCTCCCTTAAAATCCTCTTCTTTCGTAAAGCTTTCTCGTCTCTGCGTGCGTGTAGTTGTTAGCGTGTGTATTTTTTGTTCTCGTTCGTCTTCACTTTTTTACGCACAAAAGAGAAAAGAAAACAAAACACGAAACGATGGCTGAAGAATCTGACAGAGGCGGATTTTCTCGCGGCTTCGGTCGCGGCGGCGACAGAGGCGACCGACGCGGACGCGGTGGCGACAGAGGCGGCAGAGGCCGAGGCGGTGGTCGCGGCCGAGGCGGCGGCAGAGGGAAGGAGGACAAGGACGTCTGGACCCCGTGCACGAAGTTGGGGAGATTGGTACAAGCGGTACGTGTACACAGTCGACGCATCTTTTGATTATTAGGACGCGCGAAATCTCCGCGACGGGAACGATTTGAACGCGTTCGAAAAGTTCTTGGTCGATGTTTTGGCGGCGTTTGCGTCGTCGCGTAAAGGTCGCGAGGCGTTCGTCGCGCGCGATTTCCGCGCGCGTTAATTTTTTTTTTTTCTCGCTCTCAGAAGAGGGCTTTTCGAGGGCTTTTTTCCCCGGTCGAGCGCGTTTTTGCTCGAAATGTCCTCCCGGTTTTATCGATGCGAACATTGTATGCTCACCAATTATTCACTTTCATTTCACTCTTACACACGCACAGGGTAAAATCAAATCGCTCGAGCAAATCTACCTCCACTCCATTCCGATCAAAGAGTACCAAATCGTCGATTACTTCATCGGCGCCAACTTGGTGGATGAAGTCATGAAGATCATGCCGGTGCAAAAGCAAACCTCCGCGGGTCAGCGCATGCGATTCAAAGCGTTCGTTGTCGTCGGGGACACCAACGGCCACATTGGTTTGGGCGTGAAGGCGTGCAAGGAAGTCGCGCACTCTATTCAAGGGTCTATGATTTTGGCCAAGTTGAACATGGTTCCGGTGAGAAGAGGCTATTGGGGCGCCGCGCTCGGCGCGCCGCACACCGTGCCGACTAAG
>Ga0181558_10006059_pt1 | contig 10570 bp, 7 predicted proteins | sample 011ome_22_FD_133754 | JGI IMG/M metagenome (GOLD analysis project Ga0181558, IMG submission 133754) | Coastal salt marsh microbial communities from the Groves Creek Marsh, Skidaway Island, Georgia - 011507BT metaG (megahit assembly) | ecosystem: Environmental > Aquatic > Marine > Intertidal zone... | reverse complement strand
GTCGTGGCGGCGCGCGCGGTGGGCGCGACGTCTCGTGACTCGAGCTCGGCGGTTCCCGGGGGAAGACGTTTTTTTTTTTCGTCTCGCGGCGACTTGCCGCCCGCGCCGCCGTATCGCCGCGCCTCGCGTATCGCGCGCCGAACGCGTCGCGTGAGCTCCGCGAGCGCGAACTCGGGTTCGACCGACTCGTACGCGGTGAAGTGCGAGGCGCCCACTTCCACGCGCGCCCACCGGGGAGAGGGATTGGAGAAGTAGACGCGCACGCAACTGCTCGCGCTTTGTCCGTCCAGAGAAACGCCTTCGCCGGGCAACTCGAGCACCACGATCTGCGTCGCGTCATCTTCGTAGTGCGGGTCCGCCATCAGCCGCGTGTCCCGCAGGACATCCCTCCACGCGCCGTGCGCGTCGCGCGCCCGGACGGTCACGGCGTACGCGTAGTGGTTGCGGAACGCCAGGAACTGGACGACCGCGGGCGGCGCGCCGCGCGGGAGGGCGAGGTCCACGAATCGCACGCACGGGCCGGAGGGTTGCGAGCGTCGCAACTGGCTCGCCACGACGGTGACCTCGCGCGGTGCGACGCGTCTCGAGGACATGCGTCCTCCAGCGCGGATCCCGCGGATCCGGAGGAGAAAGATCCACGAGCGCAGGTGAGGTGGGTGCGCTTCCCGTTATGAACGACAGCCGAATTTCGAATCTGGTTCCTGTCGTGTCCGGGAAGTTCACGAAACCGGACGATTTGAAGGATTGAAGCGAGAGGTTTCGGCAGATCGGGACGCGTTTGAGATTCGATGTCAATCAGTTCTGCCCCGCGCACTGCACCGCGAACGCACGTCAGAAGGACGCGATGCGCGCACTCGCGCAGCTCGCGTCGCTGGCCGCGTCGGCTCCGGATCGCCGCACGGCGCGTGCGCCCACGGGCCACACGCGTGTTCTCGCGCGCGCGAGGGCACCGAAAAAGTGGGCTCGCATCGTCGCGCCCGCCTCCGCGCTTCTCGCCGCGTCGCCGCGCGCTCCCGCGTCCCGAGGACGCCACCGAATCGCCGTGCACGCCAGCGACGGATCCGGTGACGGGCGCGCGACGAGATCGACGTCGGCAACCACGCGTCGATTCCTTGACGGTACGTTCGAGACCGCCCCGACGCTCGTCTCGGTCGCGACCGGGATAACCCACCCGCCGACCGCCGACTTTTCCAATCAAAAAACTTCGCGGCGCGCCGGAGCGTGACTGACCCGACGCTTCAATGACCGCCGATCGCCACCGCACGTCTCATGCGTCATACGACAGAGTCTTCGCCGATCCGGCGAAACGCGCGTCTCGATGTATCGACGTCCGCGTCGCCGAACACGTCGTACTACGAAACCGAGGACGGCCCGGGCGGAGACGAGCGTCGTCGAAGCGCGCGCGAGGCGAGAATGAAAACCTCGGGACGACAACGAGACGAAAACCGAAAAGGCTTGCTACGGTTCGCGCCGCGCTTCGAGACGGAAAAGGAGCCGTTCGCGTTTTTCGGGGCCATCTCTTTGAACGTGTTACTGGGCAGCGTGTACTGCTGGTCGTGCTTCCTCGTACCGTTGGAGCAAGCGTTGGGCGTGGGACGGGGCGTGCTGTCGTGGGTGTTTTCAGTCACCACCGTCGCCTTCACCGTCGCCGTCGCTAAGCTCGGCCCGGCGCTGTACTCGCGCCTGAAACCGAAAACCATCGCCGCCGCCGCCGCGGCGACCGCTGGAATCGGCATGCTCGTCGCCGCGCAGGCCGTGACGGTCGTCTCCGTCACGCCGCTGTTCGTCGGGTACGGCGCGATGTTCGGCGCCGCCGCCGGCGTCGGCTACGGCTTGTCCGTGCAGATCAGCACCGCCGCGCCGTTCGGCGAGGGCCTGTCCGTCGGTCTCGTGACGTCCGCGCGAGCCGCGGGCGCGTTCATCTTCGTGCCCGTCGTGCGCTACCTTCTGGACGTCGCCGACGTCGGCGGCGCGATGGCAGCGATGGGCGCGCTGATGCTCGCGGCGGCGGCGCCCCTGTACTCGACGCTCAGCGCGGGAGGGCTGGACGCGCCTCTGGCGTCGCCGCGGCGCGACGCGAGCGTCGCGCTGAGCGACGAGGAACGGAATCGAGACGCGCAGCTCAAGCCCGCGATGGTCACGCTGTGGGCCACGCTGGGTTTGGGAGTCAGCGCGGGGCTGATGGTCATATCGCACGCCGCGACGCTGCTGTACTCGCACGGAGCCTCCATAGGCGTCGCCACGGCGGGCGTGAGCGTCGTGAGCATGTGTACGTCGCTCGGCCGAGTCGCCGGCGGGTACGCGTGCGACCGCGAGAAGGGCGGCCCGGCGAAGGTGCTGCGCCTGGCGCCGCTCGTCGCAGCGCCCGCGCTTCTCTGGGCGTCGCTCGCCGCGCAGTCCGTGCCCGCCGCGCAGTGCGCGCTGGCGTTCGCGTCGCTCACCTACGGCGCGCTCGGGACGGCGGTGCCCACGGAGGTGCGCCGGCGCGTCGGCGCCGGGAACTTCGCGCGCGCCTACGGCAAAGTGTACACGGCGTGGGGCGTCGCCGGCCTCGCGGCGCCCGCCGCCGCCGGCGTGCTGTACGACGCCGCCGGGAACTACGTCGCCGCGCTCGCCGCGGCGACGGGTCTGTGCCTGCTCTCCGCGCTCGCCGCGGCGAGCCTCAAGCCGGGGAGGTCGCACGAGGAGTGGGAGGAGACGATTCGCGCGCAGGCGGACGCGAGCGCGTGAGCCGAAACGAGCGGCGATCGGCGTCGCGGTTTGTTCGTCGCGGTTCGTCGCTTCGGCGTTCGTCCCCGAACGAAAACAGGAAAACAAAAAATACGCACGAGTCGAGAGTACGAGTCGAGGGTGCGTTCATGAGGTGTGGGTTTAGTATTATACACACGCGACGCGACGGTATTACGTATTATGTTTGTCGCGTCGGTTTCGGGTGAGGCGTATCATACAGGCGGCGCGGCGCGTCCGGCGACGGAGCGTCCGAATCGTATCACGCCGCCGCGTCCCCCCGGCTCTCGAGGAACACGCGGCGCTCCCCGGAGCTCTCGTCGCTGGCGCGCGCGGGCGCGGGTTTCGGCGACGCGCACAGCTCGCGCCGCGGTTCGGGCGTGGGCTGCTCCATCTCGTCGCCGTCGCCGACCAAAAAGTCCACCTCGTCGTCGTCGTCGCCGGGGACGAGGTTGAGCATTGTTAACTCGCCCGTGACGTCCCCGCACTTCGAGCAGAACACCGTCCCCGCGGGGAAGGCGTCCGCGTCCGCGCACTGCTTCGCGAGCAAACTCGCGTCCGTGGAGAAGAGCAGCGCGTTGCCGAAGTCGGCGGTGCCCCAGAACAGGGGTTCGGCGCCGTTCGGGTCTCTCGCCGCTAAGACAATCCCTGCGAGCTTGTCGAAGACCACCACCGAGAACTCGCCGCTGAGGAAGCCGCTGAGGTCGTTCGCGGAGCCGCTGTTCGAGCCGCCGCCCCGGTCGCGGTACGCCGCGAGGATCTCGTGCGCGTGGCTCTCGTGCTCGTCGCTCAGCGCGCGGTGCGTGTCCCCCTGGAAGTACACGGCGATGTCGCCCTCGAGCGCCACGGACACGCGCGGGCCCTCCACGAACGCCACCCCGTTCGCGCCCGCGCCGAGCAGAAACTCCTCCACGGCGTCGCGGTGCCTGGTACGACGCGGGGGGAAGGACGGGGGGAAGGACGTCAGACGCGCGTGGGGGCGTTGGGTTGTCGAATCTGAGCGCGTCTCGATTCGCGCCGCGGCTCCGCCTCGGTGTTCCGGCCGAGCGCGCTTTCGGAAAGGGACGCGTCGTCGTCGTCCGGGACCGAAACGAGGCGCATGCGTTCGACAGACCGCGGACGGTCGCGTCGACGGAAGGCGGGGCGTGCGCTCGACGCGAGCGTTTCCGGGTCGGCGAGGCGCGTACCTCGTGGGCAGGTGCTCCCTCAGCGTCGCGAGCTGCGCGTACACTTGCTCTTCTTCCTCTGCGGGGGTAGGGGACGAGAGGAGGTCGCGGGTGAGTCGAACGCGGAAAAAAGCGAGGAAAAGCGGTCGACGCGACAAAAACGCATCCCGGAAGCGCGCCGTCGAGCCCGCCGCGGTCACGCGCGCGTTTCGCCGTACCTGGCGATGCGTTCGCGAGATAACTATGTTGCCCTTCCATCCCGGTGCGGATGCGTTGGCGCTTCCCGCCGCGGCAGTCCAGCCCCGACCCGCGGGCGAAGCACGCGAGCATGTCGAAAATGTAAAATGCGCGGGGTTTCGCGGACCCCACGCCGAAACGTCGGCTTTCGGTTCGCGAGCCTCGCCCTCAGACCGATGGAAACGCTCGAGCTCCGAGCGGCGTTCGGAGTGGCGCGCGCGGTGGGTTCCCGAGCGGCCTGCGCTGACGTGTGGTCGCGTGCGTCGCGCCGCGCGTATTGCCTTCGCGCGCCTCGACGATGCGCCGAAACGTGTCAAACGTTGTCGTCACTTTTTGCCTCCAAAAGCTCCCGTCCTTTTTTGCCAGCCCGACATGAAAGGGGAGGGAACGTGACGAGGACGGCGGGGGACTCGACGGTTCGTGCGTGGCGCGCTTTTCGTATTTTACAAATCGCCGGTTTTCTTCGTACGCGTCTTCAGTCAGATTCGAGGCGAGGCTTAAATTCGGTCCAGCCTCGTTTCGTCGCTCGTTTCGTTTCGAAACCCCCCGCGCGGATGGAAAAAATTCGAGGCGTGGCAATCTCCCGAATTACGGGCGAACCCCCGAACGGGACTCGACGTTTCCGGATATAATGCTGCGCCACGTCGGAAACGACGAGATTTTGGCAGAAATTGGCACTGATATTTAGTCAGGGCGCGATATTTTGTGGTTTTGGGCTCTTTTTGCAGCGACGAGACTCGAGTTCTCGAAATCGAAGCGCTTGATGTGATGGAAAAATTTATTGGGGTTTTTCGGAAAGAATCGCGCCCAAAGCCAGAGAAAATAATCAGCCTGGTGTCACTTTTTTCTGACTCGGCGATTGCGCGCGCGTTTGGCGCGCAGAGGACGCACACCCGGCGACGCCGAGGACGACGCCGAGACCGCCCGCCCCGCGCCATGGGGGAGGAGGACGCCGCGGACCCGTTCGACCTGCTGCAGCCCATCCCCGCGAAACCCAAGCCCGCGGCCGTGCCTGATTCGGAGCCCAAGGCGTCAAATCCCGGTTCGGGAACCGGCGTCGTGCCCATGGGGCCGGGCGCGTCCGCGGCGAACGCGCAGAGGGACGCGATGCGCGATGCCATCGCCAACAAGATTGACGAAATGCTAGGTACGCGTTTGGGACGTCTCCGCGCGCGCGCGCCCGCCGACCGCGATCCCGGACGGTCACCTCGAGAGCGCTCGCCGCCTGACACGACGTCACCGCTCCGTTTGAAGATCTGACACCGAACCTGACGCGCGTCTCCGTTCCTTTCGCATCCGCGACCGACGCTCATCCGACGCTCATCCGACGCTCATCCGACGCGTCGTCCTTCCCTCACGCAGACGCCCGCCTGGAGCTGTACACCGGCCAGGTCCTCGACGCGCTGCGGGCCATGAGCGCGCGGCTGGACGTGCTGGAGACCGCGGTGCGCGGCGGGACGGCGGTGCTGCAGAAGGATGTGCGCGAGGTTCGCGAGGGCGTCGCCGCGCTCGAGGCGAAGGCGGCGGACGCCGCCGCCGCCGCCGCCGCACCGGCTTCGAGCGCGAAGGCGTCTGAGCGCTCCGAGCCGGGCGGGATCCCGCCGGACGAGAGACGGGCGGAACGAGAGGACCTCGGACTCTCGTCCGAGGCGTCTGAGGCGCGCGCCGTCCCCGTGCCCCCCGCGCTCCCCACCGCGTGCGCGCTCACGGAGCGCGGAACGCCCGTCGCGACGGAGGCGGGCCCGCGCGTCGCCCCGGCGTCCGCGCCGCCCGCGAGAGACGAGTCGCCGGCGCCCGTCGCGGCGCCTGTGGCGTCGCCGCAGCCGCCGCAGACGCAGCCCAATTACGCGTACGCGCAGGCGCAGAGAGGCGCGCCCGAGGCGCTGGGATCCCCCTACGGCGCGCCCGCGTACGCGTACCAGCCGCCGATGCCGTCGCCGGGCCCGCCCCCGCCGCCGGACCGGGCGTACCCGCCGCACCCGCCGCACCCGCCGCGGCACTACCCGCCGCCGCCGGGTCCCGGGGGGCCTCCCCACCACGGCGGCGGCCCCCCGCCGCATCACGGGGGAGGGCCTCCTTTCGGGCCCGGGCCGGGGGGGGGGCACGGCTTTTCGTCCCCGGCGGGCGGGTTCGCGCCTCCGTTCCCGGGACCCGCGACCGTCGGTTCCGGCGCGCGCGCGGGCCCGGCTTCGATCGAGACCCGCAACGTGAAGGTGTCCATGGACAAGGTGGTGGAGGATTTCGCGAACATGGGGTTCACGCGCGACCAGGTCGTGGGCGTGATTCGCGAGCTGCAGGACGCCGGCCAGGGCGTGGACCTGAACGTCGTCCTCGACCGGCTCATGAACCCGCGGCGGTAGACAAACGGCGGAAGCTTCCGCCGACGTCGCGCGTTGTACTTTAGCCTATAGACTCCAAAAAGTGACGTCACTCACTACAAATAAAAGAGCAATCTATGAAGATAGAGACGTAGCTCTACGTCTCAGTACGACTTGAGCGCCGGGTCGTTCTTCATCTCCTCGAACGCGCCTATTTCGTGCTGCCTGCCCACGGCGTAGCACATGTGCGTGGTGTACAGCCACTCCGCGAACGCGGGCAGCGTCGCGACGCGCGCCTGGTTCGCGCGCAGCGCCGCCTCGCTGGCGGCTTCGCGCTCGGCCCTCGCCGCCACCACCTCCGCGGACAACCCGTCGTCCGGAGTCGCGTGGAACGCCAACTCGATTTTCGGCGCGCCGCCGCCTCCGCCGCCGGACAGGCCGAACACCCACTCGAACGCCGCGCGCGTGCGTCCCATGTGGAACCGGCTGGTGACCACCCGCACGGCGCGCCACCCGCGGGGCGCGGCGTGAAGCGTCAAAGAGAAGTACGCGTTGCCGATGGTGTCCATGCTCGCCGTGTCCTTCAGCAGCGCCGCCGCGGGGACGTCCCACCGGCGCATCAGGTACTCCGCCATCGCCGTGGACTCGTGGTACGTGAAGCCCCCTCGCGCCACGGGGGGGGGCTTGTGCGGCGTCGCCGACCCGGAGAGCACCACGTACGTGGGCGGCGTCGCGTCCGGCCGAGCCGCCGCGTGCCGCGCGTACTCGGCGGCGGCGAAGTCCAGACGAGACACCACCCAAGCGGGCAGAGTGCCGTCATCCTCGATGCCGCCGGCCACCACCACCACGGCATCGTACAGAGCCGCGCCGTCGCCGTCGACGTCGCCCGCCGCCGCGCGCGCGCAGAGGGCCCGCGAGGCGTGCGCGGCGAGCCCGCGGCCGGGAGACGCGCGCGCGGAGGGGCGCGCGGCGCGAACGGCGCGATGGGCGTCGCGCGCGCACCGGCGAGGCGAGGCGTGCGCGATGACGGGACGCGAGAGGCACGCCGCGCGCGCGCGGCCTGAGAGCCCGCGCGCGCTCGCGAGCGCGACGTGGCGCGCGACGGGCGCGACGAGGCGGGCGCTGACGGTGCACGTCATCGTCGTCTGCCGCGCGCGGGGAACTGCTGGCGGGTGGCGTGAACTCCGGTTCTCTTGAGCGGAGAGTTTTTTCGTGCGCACGCTCGACGTTTTCTCGGGTCTGGAGAACGCGCGCGAAGTCAGTACAATACGTCGAAGCGCCGCGCGCGGCACCATGGCCGACGCGACGTCGCTCCCGCCCGACCCGGCGTTCCTCGAGATGGAGACGTTCGGCGGGATCGTCTCGAGACTCGTGGCGGGAATCGCGGCGCTGGCGAGCTCTCCCGCGCGCACGTCGGCTTCGTGGGGGCGAGTTCGCGTTTCCGTGAACCTCTCGCGCGCGGACTCGGGCCGTCGCCCGTCGTATCGCGTCTCCGTGGACGCCGAGCCCGGCCGCGGCGTGGGCCCGGGCGATGACTCCGTCGCCGCGTTCGTCTCGCGGATCTTCGCCCGAGACGCGCGAACCGTGCTCCTCCCCGAGCAGGTCTCCGACGTGTTCCTCGCGACCGCCACGAAAGACGAAAAAGTCTGCAGGACGTACGACTGGCTCGGGTCGTCTTTCGCGCACCCCGTGGACGTCCGGGATCCGCGCGACTCCACGCCGACCCCCGAGACCCCCGAGACCCTCGAGCCCGCGACGACCACGCCGGCGCCGGAGGACGCTCGGGGTCTGCTGCGGCGCGCGCGAAGAGACTCCAGACCCAAGTCCCACGTGGGTGCGCTTCCCTCGCACGCGTTCACCACCGTACAGTTCACGTGGGCCCCGACGCCGGGCGTCCCGGCGCCGGCCCCCGCGCCGAGACGCGCGCGCGCGGTTTCGGACGAGGTCGTGGACGCGATACGCAGGCAGGCGGAGTGCCTGCCCGAACACGCGCGCGTCGACGTCGCCGTCGCCGCCGCGAACGAAAACGAAAGCGAAGCGGCTCAAAACCGCCGAGACGCGTCGTTCGCGTCGACGCGGGACCCCTCGCCGGCGGCGGCGGCGTCCGCGCGACGTCCTCGCGAGCTCACGACACGGGGCGTGGCGACCGGCGCCGGGTTCGCGCGCGGGTGGACCGCCACCGTAAGCGTGCGATTCGAACGGCTCGATTCCGACGCCGCAGACGGGCTGAGAAGGAACGGCGCCGTCGACGACGGCTTCGGTTTGTCTCGAGGGTTTTTAGTCTCGAACCCGCGAGAACGCGCGCGCGTTTACCTTTTTGAAAACGGCGCGCTCCTCTCGGCGGACGCCGCGCTCGCTCGCGGCGCGCTGGACTGGATATGCACCTCTTCCGCGTCCGTGTGGGACGCGTGCAACGTCCCGCGCGTCTCCAGGCGCGGCGTCCGCGAGCGCGCGGACGGGGACGGCGTCGTGAGCCTCGCGTTCGAGTCCGAGCCGCCGGACGGATCGTCGGAGGCGGCGGAGGGCGGCGGAGGGCGCGGGCCCGGAGGGCGCCCGGAGGCGTTCCAAAAGCACGCGTATCGCGTCGCGGAGCTCATCGTGCACCTCACGCGAGACGAGGCGTTTCTGCGACCGGAACCGCGGCGTTCGGACGAATCGGCGTCTCGCGGCGTGGGTCCGAGGACGTCCGCGGACGACGAGCCGCGGAACGGTTCGCGTCGCGAAGAAGGGAACGACGAAGACGACCGGAGCTCTTTTTTCTTCCATCCCGCGGCGTTGGTCGCCGAGAACTTCCCGCGCGACCGTCCCGGCGAAGCCGAGCGCGCGCGCGCTCGGCTGGTGCGCGCCGCGCTGGACGCGGCGATCTGGCGCGCGAAGCGCCTCGATGCCGTCACGTTCGCCAGCGCGAGTGAGCGCGCGGCCGCGGCGGCGGCGGCCACCGCGGCGGACGCCGCGGTGGCGACGTTGCGGCGCGGCGAACGCGCCGGCGCGCCCTTCGCCGTCGCCGCGGCGCGTGCGCTGGGAACCGTCGTCGGCGCCGACTGGGAAGCCGAATACCGGGACGCCATGCTCGCCACCGCGTTTGAGGACGCGAGGTATTCGTGAGCGCGTTCGTGCGTGTTACGTGACGTGAGACGCCGCCCGAAACGACCGACACACGTACCGGCGCGAACGCGTTCTGATCAATCGAAACGCGATTCTTTTCTTTTTTTTCACGCTACGTACTCGGTGTCGTGGAACGCGTCGAAGTCGACGCGCGGCTCCGTCCACAGCGCGCGCCGCGAGGGCGGCGACGTGATCTCGACGAACCTGCGCCGCAGCAGGATATCGCCCGCGCGGTAACACCGGCGGCGCGTCCGTGGTGTCCCGTCAACCACGCACGCGCCGGTGACGCAGACCACCACGACGGCGTCGCGCGCCGAGAGTCGCAAAGAGACGTTCCTTCGTTCGGCGTCCACGGAGAAGGCGCGAAGCAGAGGCGACGTCTCCCGCTTCTCGGTTCCTTCGCTTTCTTTCGGATGGACGTCTCGCTCGTCACCAGGCGACTCGCCCCGCGTCATGTCGTGGTCCACGAGCGTGGGCGCCCACAGATCCAAAGACACGCCCCCGCCCTCGGCGCGCGCGCGGGGGGCGCCGCGGCGCGCGAGAGGCAACTCGAAGCACTCGTGCGTCGCTCGGTGAGGGCCGTCCGCGCCGTCGGATCGCGCGGACCAGACGTGCAGGAACGCGCGCGCGGCGACGTCGACGAACTGCGAGCCCCACGGCGATTTCGTGTCTCCGACTCGGAACGTCGCGAGGGTCATGGAATCGTCGATCACGATACTGTCGCTCAGCGCGAGCGTGTTCGCGCCCGCCGCGGGGAAAGGCACGACGTTCTTCCCGCGCACCGCCTCGATGGTCGCCTCGCACATCTGCTGCGCCGTGAGCAGAGCGCGGCCTCCGAGTTGGAACGAGACGCCGCGCCTCTTGAGCACCTCGGGACTCTCCAGCATTTCCTGCGGCTCCAGCTCGTGGAAGCGCGCGAGCGCCACCTCGTGCCTGGTGGACCCGCTCGGCGCGCGCCGGATGATCCGGCGGAACGTGTGTCCCCAGAGGATCTCGGAGGGAAGGTAGCTCTGCCTG